>Ga0209456_10001530_pt1 | contig 11197 bp, 8 predicted proteins | sample COG_11_FD_184755 | JGI IMG/M metagenome (GOLD analysis project Ga0209456, IMG submission 184755) | Pelagic marine sediment microbial communities from the LTER site Helgoland, North Sea, for post-phytoplankton bloom and carbon turnover... | ecosystem: Environmental > Aquatic > Marine > Neritic...
GCAGTATGCGCCGAACGCCGGCACGGTCATTATCGAGCCTGTCGACGAGCCCGAGGTTTACCAGAAGACCTTCGCCGAGATCGACAAGGCGATATTCGTAAGAACGCAGGCTATTTGAGCCGCTGCCTCGTCAATTGCATCAACGCGCCGTGAATTTCGCCCACGTCTTTCACGCGCCAATTCAGTATGCCGGGCCGCGTATCCTCGAGAATGTCGACTCCAAGCGACAGCAGGAAGAAACCCTCGCCGTGCTCTTCGAGGTAGCGTCCGGGCACTGAATCCGGGTCGTAGGGCGCGACGAGGACCAGCCAGCTCTCGCCGACCGGGCTACGTGCCACCCTTGCGCCCCGCAGTGAATGATCAACGGTTTGGAACGGCGCGAGGCCCAGAGTCTTTTCGAAACGCTCGCAGGCCTCGTCAAGATCGTGAACAACGAAGTTGATATGATGAATTGACGAAGGTTGTGACGCCGCTGCCGACATCAGGCAACCATGCCGGTGGGAAATCCTCCCGCTTTGGGTAGCAACGCCGGGACGCCCCGCCCAAGTTGTTGCTCGAGCCAGTGACTGACATCAATGATCTTCTGCAAGGAAACGCCGGTCTCTACGCCCGAGCGATCCAGCATATAGAGCAGATCATCGGTCGGAATATTACCTGTCGCAGCCGGCGCAAACGGGCAGCCACCGATGCCACCGATGCTCGCATCGAGATAGCGGGCACCTGCAGTCAATGCCGCCTGGGCATTCGCAAGCCCGGTGTTGCGCGTATTATGAAAATGACAGCGCAGCGGAATATCGCCGATCACCTCTTTGACCCGGCCCAGCAAGTCGGCAACCTGTTCGGGCACGCCGACACCAATACTGTCGGCGATACCGAGCTCCGCGGGTCCCGCCTCGACGACCTGCTTTGCGAGCTCGACGACGCGTTCGACTTTGACCTCGCCTTCGTACGGACACCCGAACGCCGACGAGACCATCACGTTCGCGCGCAAGCCTGCAGCTTGTGCCTGCGCACTGATCTTGCGCCAGGCCGCAACGGATTCGTCCGTCGAACAGCCCTGATTCTTGCGGTTGTAGGTGTCGCTCGCGACGACGACCATGCCGATCTCATGAATCCTCGTCGTCAATGCACGATCGAGTCCACGCTGGTTCATGATGAGCCCGATGTAGGAGACATCCTCACGCTGCGGCAGTTTCCCGATCAGCGCCTCGGCATCAGCCATCTGCGGCACTAGTTTCGGGTGCACGAAGCTCGCAACCTCCAGACGGCGGATGCCGGCATCGATTGCTTTTTCGATAAACCTTACCTTGCTCTCGGTTGGCAGGATCTCGGGTTCGCTCTGCAGTCCGTCCCGAGGCCCGACTTCGACGATGCTTACCTGTCTTGTCATAAGGATTTCAGATGATTGATCACGGTTACTTCGTCGACAACGTCGGCATACTTTGCGTTCATATCGAACAGGTTCGCTTCGTGCGGCGCCGAGTGGCGATCGCCACAAGCGTCACCGACCACGATCGGGATGAAGCCACTCGATACCGTGTCGATGCAGGTGGCGCGGATGCAGCCACTCGTCGTCAGTCCCGTGATGATCAGCGTGTCTATCCCGTTTGCCGTCAATGTCGCCGCAAGCGAAGTTCCGAAGAAGGCGCTCGGATACTGCTTGCTAATAACGAGCTCATCTGCAGCCGGCTCGAGCCCTTCCGGCCAGCCGCCGAGCGGATTGCCCGCGACGAACGCTTCGAGAGCCGGCACCTTGCGATAGAACACGCCGCCGTCCTTGCCGCCGTCCTGATACTCAACCTTCGTATAAATAACCGGGATGCCGGCGCGACGCGCTGCGTCGCGGATGCGCAGCGCCGACGCCAGTTCGGCGTCAACGCCCGCAAAAAGGGAGCAATTCTCGTCGAAATACGCCCGCACAAAGTCGATGAGAATCAGGGCCGGCGACTGGCCGAAACCCAGGCTCCCATCAAACGCGCCGCGATAATTCTCTGCGAGGTCCTTTGTCATTTCAGAAGCGATATTCGAAATCGACCCCCCACTGCGATCCACCTGCCTGGTGCAGGAATGAGCCACCGAATTCCGGCGCAGGGATGACTTCCTCGAGGTACTCCTCGTCGGTGAGGTTGCGCGCCCAGCCGGTCAGGCTCCAGCGCTCGGCTTCGAGGCCGATGCGCATGTTGACCGTCTCGAACGAGTCGCGTTTCGACTTGCTGAAATCGGTGTCAATGGGCGTGAGCGCGGGGAAAAAGACCTGCCAGATGTTGGGAGTCTCTTCACCCTGCAGCGTGTGGAACCAGGTGTCGTCGACGTACTGCCAGTCGGTTCGTACGAACAGATCGAGACCATCAGTCACGGGCATTTCGAATTCCGCGCCGAGGTTATAGGTCTTGTCGGGTGTCTGCGGCACCGAGTTGCCCTCGGACAGCGGGCGGTTCTGGTTCTCCTCGATCTCGGAATCCATGAGTCCGAGGCCGCCGAAGAATGCAACCTGTTCCGTTGCCTGCCAGGAGAAGTCCGCCTCGAATCCCTGGATGTTGACCTCATCAATTGTCGTCACGACACGCAGGATACCGAAGGGTCCTGCAAAGAACTCAAAGAACTGGCTGTCGTCGACGTCGGTGTTGAAAACGGCGGCGTTGACGCGCAATCGCGAACCAAACCAGTCGGTCTTGGCGCCGATTTCGAAGGCTTTTGATACTTCCTTATCGTATTCGTCGTTAATGAGGAGACCGGCGCCAACGCATTCGCCCGGCGCACTCAACGGGATTGCCGGACATCCCGCGCCCGTCGAATTGAACCAGAAATTCAGGAGATCAGCGCTTCCCAGCGAATTGAATCCGCCGCTCCTGAAGCCGACACCGTAGCTCGCGTACAGGTTGGCGTTTTCGGACGCGGTCCAGCGGAACGTCAGCTTGGGCTGCAATTCGTCGTAGGTCTCGGAACGATCGGGTATGCCCGTCGGATTGGAATTGAAGGCCGGGTTGATCGGCCCGGGCTGGAAGGTGACCGGATCGAGTGTATTGATGTTGAGGCCCGACGCCGACACGTTCGGCACTTTGTTACTGACATCGCGGTCCTCTTGGTCCCAGCGCAGTGCGAGCGACACTTCCATCCTGTCATTGATGTCATACGCGATTTCGCCGAACACCGCGAATACCGTGGTATCGAAATCGTCCCAGAACAGCAGGTCGGTCGGATTCGGCCCGGCCGGGTCGATGTAGGGCTGGCGCAGGTAACCAAGTCCCTGGTCCGCGCCATAAGCGACTACGACCTCGCGATCGATATCCGCGAAGTAGACGCCGGCGATCCATCGCAACGCCTGGTCCTGCGGTGACGTCAGCCGAATCTCGAAGCCGATGTCTTCCTGGTTTCGTTCCTGGTACTGGTAACCGTCGCAGGTCGTCGGCGTGTATGGCCCGTAGACGCCCTCGAAATCGAATACGTTGTTGGGCGGAAACTGATTGTTGCCGGGCGGGAATATGCCGAAGGGGTTGAAGAACTCGCCGAACAGGTCTGTTCTGCCCGCGCCGCCGAACGCGGTGGGGAAGTTATTGAGATCAACGCGGTCGTTCTGGCATGCGGGCGTCAGTTCGTAGCCGTAGAACGTGGCGCTGGTGCCATCCGACAGCAGGTATTCATCGAGGTCGGTGTAGGAGACGATGGCCGTGACATCGATGTCGTTCCATGCCCAGTCGGCCTTGATCGCGAAATCGAACGTATCCTGCTCGTTTTCTCCCGGAGTATTGAACACGTAGCGGAAATCTAGGTCGTTGACGTCCTGGTCGAAGTTAGGCTGTCCGAACACGGCGGCGAACGTTGGGATCGCGAAGCCTGCGTTGAAGTTGATCGCACCGCCATCGACGTCCGAGTATCCGGCGCGCGCATCGATCTTGAGATTGTCGTTTGGCTCCCATATAGCACGAACGCGTGTTGTCATGTCCTCGAGGTAGTCCACCTCGCCCTTCCCACCCTGGTAGATGTTCTCGAAGTGGCCTTCCATGTCTCGGTAGGTCGTCGAGAAGCTCGCTCTGAGATTGTCGGTGAGGCCGCCGCTAAGGCGCAGCGCAGCCTTGTAGAGCTCGGGGTCGCCGTAGCCGACCTTCACTGTGGCCTGGAACTCCTCGCTCGGCTCCTTTGTCGTGACGAGGATCGCCCCCGCAACCGCATTCCGCCCGTACAGCGCGCCCTGAGGGCCTTTCAACACCTCGATTTGTTCGACGTCGATCAGTTCCTCATTGAAGCTGTTCGGGTTGGTGCTCAGCACGCCATCGACGACGTACGCAAAGGTCGATTCGGCGTCGCGCGTGGAGACGATGCCTCGAATACTCACCTGGGTATCGCCGACGTTCGCCGTGTCGACGATCGTCACATTGGGCATAAGTGACACAAAGTCGGCCGGGCGCTGTATGCCGGCCCTCTCGATCTCGTCCTGTGTGAAGGCCGTAATTGCAATCGGCACATCCTGCAGACTTTCGTCGCGTTTACGCGCCGTGACGACGACCTCTTCTATCGAGGAAACGCCTTCCTGGGCCGCCGCCGTCGCAAGCGGCAACATCGACGTCAAGATAACAAGTCCGAGTGATTTGCGTAGTGTTTTCATGGCAGTGATCTCGTTTTCGTTTTGTGTGAATGAGCTTTACTTATCACCTGCACGTGTCCCCCTGTTGCGCGACACCCAGGTCTATAACCGTCCCTGGCCATAAAGTTATAAGAGCATAACATTAAGTCTTTTAATGGGCAAAAACCTCCGCCTGCCCATGCAGCATTAGTCGACGCCCAGCACCATCGCAAACTGGTAGCGCTTTGGGTTGTATAGGCATTCCAATACGTCGACTACGACGCCGTCCTCGTCGTATGAATCCCTGCGCACTGACAGCAGGGCCTCGCCGGGTTCGACCTGAAGTTCGTGCGCGATCTCCGCGGACGCGTTCTCGGCACTGAGTACCTGATCCACCCTGGCCAATCTGATGCCACTACCCCGCAACACATCGAGGCGGGCCTTGCTCTCGAGATTCTTCTTCGTGAAGCCTTTGGTGACTCCGACGGTCCAGCTCACGTAATGAGCGTATGGCTCGCCTCGTTCATTACTGAGAACCCGAATGACCTTGTGCACCATTTCCTGTTCGTCCAATCCGAGTCGCTGTCGTATCTTGGCCGGCGGAACGACCTTCTCGATCGAAATAACCCGAATGATGCTGTGCTTGCCCATCTCGATGAGATCCTCGAGCATACCGACAAGCGGTGCACGCACGGGCTGGGGTACATATTGATAGGTGACAAGTGAGCCCTTACCCCGAAACCGAGCGATCAGACTCTCGGCCGCGAGTTCATCCATCGCGCGTTTTGCAGTAATTCGGGAGACATCGAATGTCGTCGCGAGTTGCTGCTCGGTCGGCATCCGCGAGTCGTAGGCGATGGTGCCATCAAGTATCGCATCCTTGAGAATAGAATAGAGTTGGTGATACAGGGGCACTCGTGAGAGTTCCCCGTTTTTCTTCCGGTCCCACTCAGACTTCAGCGACCGAAGCAATTCACTCATGGTGATTCAGGCGCGGGCAGATGAGTTTCATCCATTGACCGTGACTTTAGTTCCTCTATTGTTCCACCCCGACTAAACAGGCCCATTTCTTCACGGGCAGGCGTCATTTCGGCACGTAGTTTCTTTGTTCCCGCTTCATCGACCGAGCCGTCGTCAGAAATGACCACACCATAGCGATTTGCACCTCCATGAGTGACGAGTCCACGCTCAACATCCATCGCAACGAGCGCCGGATCGCGTTCCAGCGGGTTACCCCAGCCACCGCCCCCCCAGGTATTGAAGTACAGGACATCACCCACCTTCACCTTCACGCCGTCGCACTTGGCCGGCAGCCATTCCTCGCCGCCACCTGCTCGCACGAGGCGTTTCGTCGAGCGCATGCCCGGATCGCCGCCGCGAACACCCCAGGGGTATGTTAGCCAGCGTTCGTCATGCACCGCGATTTCGCCGTCTACAAGGAACTCGTAGGCGACCGACAAGCCATTGCCGCCGCGATGCAGGCCCGCACCGCCCGAATCCGCGATAGGCTCATACTTGACGATTCGCAGCGGGAAATATGCTTCGATGAACTCGTTCGGCACGTTGGTGAATCCTGGCCACAGGGAATGGCCATCGGGGCCGTCACCGACAGGACGGCCCGGGATGCCACCGAAGCCGATCTGAAACAACTGGAACCACTCGCCGTTCTTGTCGTATCCCGAGTAGAACAGGTGCGGGCTGTCCGAAAAACCGGCCGCGTTCATTGCGTCCGGTGCGCCCTGGCCGAGTACACCACCCATGACGTCGAAAATGCGGCCCAGTGCGTGGGTACGTCCTGACAATGCAGCGGGAAATTTCGGTTTCAGCAGGCTGCCTTCGGGGATGCGCACATCGACGAGTTCGTAGAAGCCGTCGTTGAACAGGATATGCGGATCGAAAAGGTTGATCGTGAACGAACCAAAGAACATCTTGAACATCTCTTCGTTCAGGAAAAAGTTGATTGAACTCTTCGCTTGTGGATCGGTGCCCTCGAAGTCGAAGATCGCGACGTCACCTTCGCGCCACATCGTGCATGCGATCTTGTAGGGCCCTTTGCCTACGCCATCATCACAGACATAGTCCTCGAAGTACGCCGGGTCCTCGGGAACGATCATGTTGATGATCGCGCGCATGGCTTCGAGGTTACGGTCGAGCATGATCTGCATCGTCTGCTGGAAGACATCGTCGCCGAAGCGTTCGGCGATCTCGACACAACGCCTGGCTGCCGTCCTGCAGGCCGCAACCAGCGCATTCAGGTCGAAGCGGTTCCACTCCGTCGTTCGCACATTGTGCAAGATCAACTCGAGTACGTCGCCTTGCAGCTCGCCCTTCTTGTAGAGCTTGGTCGGTGGAATACGAATACCTTCCTGGTAGATCGTCTCGGCTTTGATTGGAATCGAACCCGGCACCATGCCGCCGTTATCCGACATGTGACCAAACATGGCCGACCACGCGATGTGGCGACCATCTTTGAAGATCGGAACTAGTACAATCCAGTCAGGTAAGTGCGAAACAGCCGCATTACACATGTACGGATCGTTCGTAAGGATAATGTCGCCTTCCTCGATGTCGCCCTCGTAGGCTTCCATGAAGCCGTAGATGAACGAACCGAACTGGCCGACGACCATCTTGCCATCCCTGTTCGCGACCATCGGGAAACAGTCGCCTTGCTCGCGAATACCCGGGCTCATTGCCGTACGGAACAGCACTGCGTCCATTTCAATGCGCACGTTCTTGAGTGCGTTTTCGATGATGTCGACCGTTACGGCATCGACGTCGACTTTCTCAAACGGTGTGGAGTTCGTTTCAACGATATTTGCTGGCATGTCTAAACTCCTTGAGCCGGCTGAATGAGGAGGTTGCCGATTTTGTCGACTGTAGCCGCGTGTCCGGGAAGGACCAGTGTGGTCGAATCCATCTCCGAGACGATGGCCGGGCCTGTAACGACGGTGCCAACACCGAGCTTCTCACGATCGTAAATCTCCGCGTCGTGCCACTTCTGTTCGTAGTAAAACTTCGTTTCGTGAATGACGGCGTCCTCGAGATCAGTGGCTGTTTCGCTGACCTCCTTGAGGTCGGCAGACAATGTGCTTATCGCCCTGACGATGGCGCGGATCATGACGATTTCGTGATCCTTGCCGTGCGCGAACGTAAATAGCTGTTCGTGCTGACGATCGAATTCGTCCGTCAGGACGGCAAGCCCCTTCTCATTGAGGTCGTCCGTCGTCGTGGTGAGCGACAACTGGAACGCCTGGCCAGCGTATCGAATGTCTGCCTGGTACGTGGCTTCCTGCTGGTCGGCCGGAATGCCGTCCGCCTCGAAGGACTCGCTCGCGCGTGCGCGCAGCTCGTCGAGCTCCCTGACGAGGTCGTCAGCCGAGATCTGGTCGACGCGGGCAACGAAGGTCTGGGACGCTTCGTCCTGCACCTGCGTCGTTGCATCACCGTAGGCGCATAGTACGCCCGGTCCCGGCGGCACAATGACCGGCCAGGCGCCGCTGAGCACACCGAGTGCATTGGCGTGCAACGGACCAGCACCGCCGAAGCCAACCAGGGCAAAATCGCGCGGATCGTAGCCCTGCTCGACCGACACGAGACGCAATGCACCGAGCATTGATTCATTGACGATCTTGATAATGCCTTCGGCGGCAGTCATCAAATCGATGCCCATGGCATCGGCCAGTGTCTGTACGGCTTTCTCCGCGGCGTCACGGTTGATCGTCATTGCGCCACCGAGCTTGACGTCGGACGGCAGGTAGCCGAGCACGACATTCGCATCGCAGACTGTCGGGATTTCGCCGCCCTTCATGTAGGCGGCCGGGCCGGGATCGGCACCAGCGGAATCGGGGCCGACACGCAGCGCCTTGGTCAGCTCCGGCACGAACGCAATCGAACCACCGCCCGCGCCGATCGTACGAACATCGACTGATGGCGCACGCACAGTGATATCGCCAACACGTGTCTCGCGCCGAATTCTCGCTTCGCCGTGCTGGATAAGCGCCACATCCGTCGAGGTGCCTCCCATATCGAAGGTCAGGATGTTCTCGAAGCCACCGCGTTGGCAGAAGTACATGGCGCCCGCCACACCGCCGGCAGGGCCTGACATGAGCAGGTTAACGGGCGACTCTGCGGACGCGCGGGCCGACGCGAGGCCACCGTCAGAACGCAGGATCGCCAGATTGACGTCGTCGCCCAATCGCTTCTCGAGCGACGCTTTGAGGTTGGTCACGTACTTCGACACTTGCGGACGGACGTAAGAATTCACGACCGTGGTTTCCGTTCGCTCGTATTCCTGCATCTCGGGGACGACGTCACTGGAGATCGAAATCGGGATATCGCCGAAGACCCTTTCCGCGACCGCCTTCGCTTCCCGCTCGTGAGCGCCGTTGACGTAGGAGTTCAGGAGGCAAATTGTCAGGGCCTGAACTTCACCTTTGGCCGCAAGTTCTTCAAGGTCTTTCTTGAGGGTTGTCTCGTCCAGCGGACTAACGACGCTACCGTCAGCGCCCATGCGTTCATCTGCTTCGATGGTCAGCTCGAGCGGTGCCATAAGCGGCGCCTTGACGTAGCTTACCCAGCCGCCGAGCCCCCCGGGGCAAAAAGAGCGAGCGACCTGCAGTGTCTGTCGGTAACCCTTCGTCGTAATCAGGCCGACTTTGGCACCCCGGCGCGTCAGTACTGCGTTGGTTGCGACCGTAGTTCCATGCATAACCTGCATTACCTGCTTCGGATCGATATCTGACTCATCGCAGATTCGATCAATGCCATTCAGCACACCTACGGACGAGTCTTCCGGTGTAGACAGTACTTTGGCCATATAGGTCTGGCCCGACGATTCATCGACCAATAACAGGTCGGTGAACGTACCACCCACGTCAACTCCTAGCCGAAACGTCATTGAATTTCCCCTGCTTCTCGCGCTGTCAGATTATTGAAAGGTCTTTCAAGCGTGCGAGCTCTTCATTACCCAATCCAAGCTCGCCGCCATAAACTTCCTGGTTGTGCGCACCCAATGTCGTTACGCCGGGCCAGCGAATTTCGCCCTGCGTTTTCGACATTTTTGGAAATATGTTCTGCATCTTCAGGGTGGGCCATTCTTCGGTCGGCATTGCGACGATGGCCTCGCGTGCAGCATAGTGCGGATCGTCGAGCATCTCGGGCGCACGATAGATCCTTCCCGCAGGCACGCCCGCTTGTTGCATCAGCGAATCAATTTCCGCCATGGTCTTCGTCTTCGACCACTCGTTGATGATGCCGTCAAGGAGCTCCATGTTTGCGCCTCTCGCCGTATGTGTCGCGAAACGTTCATCATCAATGAGGTCGCGTCGGCCCATGACCTTGCACAAACGGGAGAACACCGTGTCCTGGTTAGCCGCAATCAGGATAGTGCCGTCCGAACAGTCGTAGATATTGGACGGCGCGACGTTTGGCAACGTCGACCCGGAGCGTTCGCGGACATAGTCGCTGACAACATACTCGGGAATCGTCGCTTCCATGACGCTGAGCACTGATTCGAAGATCGATGCGTCGATGACCTGACCTTCGCCGGTTTTTTCACGATGGTGTAGCGCCGCAAGTGCGCCATTGCAGGCAAAAGTCGCTGCCAGGGTGTCGCCAATCGAAAGACCGGCACGACTCGGGCGACGATCCGGCTCACCGCAGAGGTAGCGCATGCCACCCATGGCTTCGCCGATCGAAGCATACCCCGCCCGTTTCGCATAAGGGCCGGTCTGCCCGTATCCGGAGACGCGGATCATTATTATGCCGGGGTTGATGTCTACGAGATCCTCGTAGCCCAGCCCCCATCGTTCCATCGTGCCTGGCCGAAAATTCTCGAGAACCATATCCGCCGATGCAATCAGTTGACGTACCAGGTCCTGACCTTCGGCTTCCCGCAGGTTGGCCGTTACGCAGCGCTTGTTTCGTGCACAGATGCTCCACCACAGCGGGTACTCGCCGCGGCCCCAGACTCGCATCGGGTCGCCCTGGTTCGGAGGTTCGACTTTGATGACGTCAGCGCCCATGTCCGCCATGAGCTGCCCACAATACGGTCCCGCAATGAGTTGGCCCAGTTCGATCAGGCGAATATCAGTGAGGGGGCCCGTGCGCGCCGATTCGTCAGTCATCTTATTATCTATTTGCCTGGCGGTCGTTGAGACGCTACAACCCGCAGCGCCTTGCTTTGGCCTATCAATATAACAATAGGTCTTATTTGGATCAAGACCCCGTATGTTGGCAGGGATAAATCGGCGTCAGGGGGCGCTGAAGGCGATGGCAGCACCACAAACGGTGACCAGTGCGCCGGCCACGGCCTGCGTATAGCGCTCGGTCGAGCGCAGCTTGAGCTTTTCCAGCCCGATCGTCGTTGCGGCGACACAGGCAAGCATGGTTATCAGGGTCACGATTCCGAAAACGAGGGCAACCATGACAACCAGCCCGGCACTTCGTTGTGCGGCGGGGTACATGAATAATGGAATGAGTGCTTCGCACGGGCCAAGGACGAAAATGATGAAAAGCGCCCAGGGTGTAATGGATTTTCCGGCCTTTTTGTGTACGTGCGAGTGATCACTGTGATGATCGTGTTCGTGATCGTGGACCAGGCCTTCGTGCACGTGAACATGGGAATGCCTGTAACCG
>Ga0209456_10001532_pt1 | contig 11188 bp, 8 predicted proteins | sample COG_11_FD_184755 | JGI IMG/M metagenome (GOLD analysis project Ga0209456, IMG submission 184755) | Pelagic marine sediment microbial communities from the LTER site Helgoland, North Sea, for post-phytoplankton bloom and carbon turnover... | ecosystem: Environmental > Aquatic > Marine > Neritic...
TGCAACAGCGGCGCGAGCGTCTTTTCCATCTGTTCGCGTTGGGCTGGACTCATCTTCTCGGCCATTCGCGAAATGCGCACCTGGGTGATCTGGATCGGGTGGCGGATGAAGCCTTGAGGCGTCGGCTCCGCGGGGCCCATTTTGACCTCGAGCTGCACGGGAGGGATTCCGCTCTGCGCGCCTTGCTCACCGGCTTGCATCGCCTGAGCGCGTACGAGCTCCAAGTAGAGTACTTCGCTCAGTCCCGGCGCGACCCGGTAACGAAGCGGAACCCGAGGAGTCATCCCGGCATCGAGCACGCGAACCGTAGGCAGGACGCGCTGCGGAGGTCCAGGGTCCACAACTTCCACAGCTTGAGGCTGATATGCCGTTCGACAAGAAGTAGTCGCCACCAATAGACAGGCGAGCATCACGATACGAACCATGGATCTACCTTTCACTCTTCGAAACTAGTCGCAGGACCGACCGTCGCGCGGCCATCAGAGGCTCGGTCTTTTCCGGCGACACGAGCGCGATGTCGGCCGCCGAGCTGGATTCGAGGGACGCCTCGAGCGCCAGCGGGAGACCGAGGTCGGCGAGAGCATGCCCACGCGCGTGCATTTCGTAACCGCGAACATGCATCTCGAGCTTCGGGTTGAGGTCGGCCACCTGCGGGGCCGCCTTCTGTTGCACCGTGATGGCGACCCGGAATCGATCGCCGACGCGGTCGGTGAGCTCATATTGAGTCACCTGGGTCACACGCGCACTCCAAATCCGCAGCGGCCTTCGAACCTCCCACACTGCACCGATGCCCACCGGCTCTTTCGGAAGAGGAATGGTGGCCACCGCTGACCGCACATTTCCGATCGTGATCGCGACTCGGGGGTGGATGCGTTCTTGGCCCTGCGCCCACGGAACGTCCGCATCGACGACAATCCCCTGCCCATTCAAATCAAAGCGCCCACGCATGCCGCGCAGCGCCTCTATGCCCTGCTCGACCTCTTTCGTCTGGCGCTCCGTCACACCTTCCGGCAATACCGGCTCGGCCTTGGAAATCCGGAGGATGTAGCGAGTCCCCTTCGGGATCAGAACGGTCGGTCCAGCGTGTAACAAGAGCCGGAACCCGGGCAGCACCCCAAACGCGTCCCCGGAGTCCTCGGTTTCTTCGAGATCGGCCCGCACATCGCGGATGTCGAGCAGACTCTGAATCACCGTGTCGGGCGGAATCGCGTACCGCAGTGGCTCGTGCGGCGCCTGCCCTGGGTCGAGCAGCGTGACGGTAAGCTCGGGAGGAGGCGGCGTGGTTTTCTTCTTCTTGCAGCCGACCGTCACGAGCGCTGCGAGAAGGCAGACTCCTAGGATGATGTTCTTCATTTGCGGCGCAGTCCCCTATACTCCGATGTCTTCTAGAAAGGAATCGACGCCAGGGCAAGGGGGGAACACCACCTTTCAATACCAACCGCCGATGCCGACCGAGAACGAGCCGTAGGCTCGAGCCCCGTCGAGCGCCACCTGGATCTGCCACCGGTAGTCTTCCGGCCAGAGCCCGAACACATTCCATTTCAAGACGTTGATGTCAAAGCCGAACGTCCCGTGTAACCGCGGGCTCGATTCGGCAAAGCGGGTCGGCTCGAGATAAGTCCCGGCACGGATCTTCATCCGCTTGGGCCAGACCTCGGTTTCAAATCCGAGTCTCGGAGACACCGTGATCTTTTCGCCGGAGCGCTGAACCGTCTGGAAGAGGAGCGACTCGACGCCAACGCCATTCGTGACGCGTCCGTTGAGCCAGAGGTCAGCCGTGAGCAGGTAGTAGCGGCGCGGCCAGTCCGAACGGTACTGCTTGCGGAGGATGTCCCAAGCCAGCTTCTTCATCTCTTTTCGGGACTGCTTGATCTGGGCGTACTTCCTCGCGTACTTCTGCTTGACCGCCTGGATGCACACGTCGACATCGGGACCTCCTCGGGCCTGCAGGGCCGCGATCTCTTCCTGCTCTCTCTTCTTGGCCGCCTCCTTGCGCCGCTTGAGCCGCTCGAGCTCGGGCGCCGCAAGGTCCTCCTCGCCGATCCACGGTGGATTCGGGGGGCGCGGACCAAACTGGTACGAGAACCCAAGGCTTCCTGTCGTTGGAATGATGGTCGCGCTCGGAAGGTAGAAGTCACCGACGAGGATATCCCCCTCAGGCGTCTGAGTCGCTTCTCCACGCTTGCGCAGGCCGGTCCGGATTTGTGGAAAGATAGAGGCGCCGACGGTCCAGCGCTTGTGATGTGGCCGAAACATCAGCCCAACTTCGGCACCGAGTCCCAAAGTACTAAAGGCGTCGCCGTCGCTCACCGCGCGTTGCGATAGGAACGCGCGCTCACGCAAGATGCGCAAGCCTGCGCCGAGGATGAGCTGCCCCTTGAAGAACCCATAGCCCGCCTGGATGTGGAAGGTCGTGAAGCGCAGCCGGAGCGTCTCTTGCTCCATCGTCGTCGGGTTGACGACCCCTTTGAGCTTGATGAACTGGGAGTCGATGGTGAGGCCGATGCCGAAATTCCACATCTGGAAGTACGCGCCGGGAATGAAAAAGAACGTGTTTTCTTTGGCGTTCTCGGTGCTCCCTAACACGCGTCCGCTATTGTAGAAGTCACCGGACTTGAACGGATAGGTGACTCCAAACGCCAGCCAGTAGTCGTACCATTCGGGCCACTGCGGGCCGCGATACGCCACCGCGGCTGGGTTTTGCAGGCCGCCCTCCACGCCCTGTGCGAGCGATGTGGCGGCGCCGGAAAGGCCAACCACGCGGGAGGTACTGATCACGACTCCGCGCGTCAGATCGACGCTGTAGTCCGACGTGGTGATCGGAGTGCCATCGGGGCCGAGCTGGCTTTCGGCGCTGGCGGGAAGCCATAGGATGCCTGCCAGCGTCAGCCAAACCGATGTGCGCTTCGTAAGTTGCTTCCTGCTCACGGCAAGTGGCCCAAGGCTACACGAGAATGAAACTCGGCTCACTAACGAGCTGTGTCGATGCCTGACTGCGTCGCGCCCTGGATGGCGCCTTGGTCCTGCGCGTCGAGGTTCCCTTGCTTGGTTGCCTCCAGTCTTTCGACGTCATCGTCGGCTTCCTTGACGCGCTCTTCCGCCGCATCGCGCTCTTTGCGCGCTTCGATGGCCTTTTCTTTGGCGGCTTTGATCTGGGGATCCTGCTCCTCTTCCACGTCCTGCAGTCGAGCCTCGCGTTCACGCTCCTTTTCCGCTTCGATCGCTTCCTCTCGTTTCTTTTCCTTCATGCGATCCTTCACCACGTCGGCGGTTTGACCGATGTCGCCGCCGATCGAGATGATGAGAATGCGCTCTTTGACCGGGACGCGTATGAAATTGGTGTCATTGTCAAAAGCCTGCGCGGTGAAGTCGAGGCCGTTCCCCGTCCCCTTACCAAACAGAACCGACACGCCTGCCGACAGGCCCTTGCCGTTCTTGGCCCCGCCGACGGAGGCGCTGAAGCCGTATCGATCGATCTTGATGGGCCGGATGAAACTGGAGGTGCCTGAGGCGTCGGGCGCGCCGCTGTTGTCGGTGAGGAAACCAAACCGGGTGAACAGGAACTCGGTGATTTGAATCTCCGAACCCAACGAGATGTTCCAGGTGAAGTCTCGCTTGGTCGAGTCCGTCAGCAGGGCACCTGAGGTGTTGGCCCGGCCCTCGAGCTGCGGGATCCCAGGGGCGATCGAGCCGCCCGCGACCGGACCGACGAGCTGGAGGTCCGCTGCGACGGCCACCTTGCTGGAGATCACATAGGACACCCCAAACCGCAGCTCCCAGGGAATTGGCGAACGAGCGCCGCGTTTGATCTCGGCGAAGACCGAATCGGAGAGGTCCGGGTTGAGCGGATTGTTGCTCGAATTCACTTCGGTCAACTCGAATCTCAAGTTGGACTTGCCGCCAACCTTCACGCCGGGAGGTTGAAACATGATGCCGAAGCGCCACCGCTTGCCGAGAAGCTGCAAGAGACCGATCCGGAGGGTCAGGTCCCAGGCGTTCATCGTGAAGACCGTGTTGCGGTTCAACTGGTTGGCATCGAGCACGCAGAACGGGATCGTGGGGCTCGTGGGACATGGGCTGCCTTGACTCGGATCCTGCGTTCCCCCGAACACCAGCTGGCCCGTTTCCACGTGCTCGATCACGCGGTTGCGGGCCAGCAGGGTGATGCCCCAGGAAAAATTCCGAGTGGGCCGATGGCCGACACCTGCCGCGAAGTAGCTGGCGCGATCATCTTGGTAGAACTGAAGGCTGTTGGTGCGTCCGAACTCGTCTTGAAAGTTGATGTCGCCGCCAAGCTTGGTGCTGTAGAGCACAAACGCCGAGATCGCGACTTGGACCGCCTTTCGGTCATCGAGCTCTTTCTTGCGCTTGCCCAAAGCAAAGCTTGCGACCGCGAATCCGGGAAGCGCTGGGTTCGACTTCAACTGGAAGTCCTCGACCTGGTCCTCCCCGCCGACTCCGTCGGGCCCGTCGCTGACGACCGCGCCCTCGATGTCGAGCGTCCGGCGCTGGACCAGGGACAAGCTGCCCTGAAGGAGTCTGGGCTCGAGCAACGGGAGGCCGGCCGGGTTGAACCAAATCGCAGCGCCGTCGGCGGCATAGGCGGTGTACGCGCCAGCCATGCCGCGCGAGCGTTCGCCGAGCTGCAGGGTTTGGTAGTGCGTGCTGTCCGCTTGAGCTTTGGCGGAATGTGGATAGAGCAAAGGCGCAAAAAATGCGGCAACAAGTCCCAGGCGCACCGCCGTGACAACGCCACTACGCATGGTGCGGACTCTATCCTAAATGATCAGCCCTGTCCGCATCAAAAGGGTTGATCAACCGAGACCCCGGTCGACCTAGGGCGTGTACCAAATCGGCGAGCTGTACGCGCGTTCTTGAATCGTCGTCGGGTGGCCAGTCTCGCCCGGGTCCATCCCGAGAGCAATCGCATCCTGCAGCGTGTGTCGGGGCGTCGGTATCTGCAACACCCTCAAGTAGTAGAAGGCGCGTACCGTGGGATCGAAATCCGGATCTTCCCAATAACCCGACAGCGACGGCGCACCGAACACGTTCAGATTGAAGCCGGTCTGAGGGTCCACCATGCTCGGGATGGGCTGCGCACGACCCTCGTCATCGAACTGTCGAGCGCCGCCGAGCACCGCGTCGTAGACCTTCTCGTGCACTTCGCCGTCCGCGTCGGTCCATCCCTTGACTATCTGAATGCGATCGAGGTTGGCGCCTTGGGGATCCCTGACGGCGTACATCAGAAACCTCGGTGCTTTTCCTTTGGGTGCCTTGGTGAGGTCACTGCCCATGGGGTGGCCGAGAAGGTAGCCTATCTGAACCATTTCGGATGACTTCGCGTTTTTGCTCTTGAACGCCCACCCGCCAAAGAAGCGGACACGAATCCGCGGCCCGGTGGTGGCGTACACCTCTTTGCGCTTGAACGCAGCGAAGATCGCAGTACGCGTATTCTCCTCGGCCCAGACGGCGGCGAGCCCCGCAGCGCTCATGTCGCTCCCCTTCATCTCACCGGCAATCGGAGTGAACTTCGTCCCCGGTGTCGAGTCCATCGCCGATTTGCCCCAGAAGTTGAGCTCCTCGGCCGATGCGAGGCCGGTATGCGAGTCCGTCGACCCGATCATTCCGAACTTGTAAGGGTTTGCGCCGATCTTCTCGTCGAGTTGGAGGCCGCGTTCGAGTGCCGAGCGGACGTAATCACCCGAACTCACCTGCGCTTCACCACCCCCGACTTTCAACAGATGGGAGTATGTTTCAAAGTCGGCAAACTCGTCATTGGGCGACAACGCTGGGTGCGTCTCCGAATCACCTTTGATCTGCGTCACTTCGACCACCGGCTCCCAGCGCATGCGCATCCGCGCGTACTCCGCGGTGATGGGGCGCCCCTCGCTGTCGAGCTCATCGAACATCTGACCACCGCTGATGTTCGAGTTGTGAGGAATCGCGACGAAGTCCGTACCCACCCGACTGCTGGTTGCCCCGAGCCATGCCCAGAGGTCCTCCGGTTCGTCGCTGTCGAAGGAGCTGAACGGGACGAACTGGCGTGCCTTCTCCTCACCATCCGGCATGAACACGACGCGGTGCAGGTTGTTGCCGTCGGGCGTCGATGTCCACTCCCAACCGATGAAGGACGTGAACGAGCATGGCACATAACTCCGCTTCGCTGCTTCGACGATGTCGCCCCACGCACGCTGCTTGATGCTGTCGGCATCGAATTCCGGAATCGGTTGGTTCGTGTTGATCGCCGCGCCGAACTCATGCTCGAAGACCTCGACGCCCCTGCCCTCGCGTATCATCGCCGCCCACTTGCGCCCCGTCCGGGTCGCGGCCAGCTCGAGATCGCCCTGCATGATCTTCAGAGGCACGCCCAGCATTTCGGCATGGTCAGCCACGACCAGAAAGTCCAGTGGCGTCCCGATCTGTACGCGCGACTTGGTCGCTGGATGCACCACAGGGAGCCCCTTCGCCCACCGATAGGCCGTGTCGGGATCGGCAGAGCGGTTCCCGAGGAAGTAGGCATCGGCCGAATGGCTCGTGTGCACGTGCGTATCCCCCCAGTAGAGCCGCGTGGGTTCCTTTGCCATGTCGGCCCTCGTCGTCGGCGGAGGACCCGAGCAGCCAAGCGCGAGCATGCCAAGAGAGAACAGCGCCGTCCGTTTCATACCGACGTCCATCTAGTACTGAATCCTCACGCCGATCCCCCAGCTGAAGCGGCCATCATCGGTGGTTTGAACGTAGACGTAGGGCATCACGCCAACCATGAAGAAGAGGAAGCGATACCCTACCCCGACGCGCCCTTGGGTGGCGGTGCCTAAATCGTCGAAAAGCGCACCCGCTTGCGCGAAGACTTTGAGATCACGAATCGGCCACCAGCCAATCCCACCACCAACCCACCAGTCCTGCGGGCCCTTGAAGAGATCGCCGAGCTTCTGCCCCAGTACTTCGAATGAGACGGCGTTGAACTGCCGATCGATGTAGTACTCGTAGCCGAGGCCCCAGGTGAAGGCCTTGCCTCCCTCCTGGGGAGTACGGGTGGTGCCAAAATCCATGTGAACGTGGTGGCCGCGCTCCCGAAACTTGAGCTTGTAGTTCTGAAGGTCCGCCGGCGTCGGCGCGACGCCTGCCGCGTTGAGGATCGCCAGCATAGCGGCCATCAGCATCGGCTATCCCTGCTTCCCGCCTTCGCAGGCATCCACGACGTCTTTCTCGCGCATGATGCCTTCGGTCCTGCAACGGTCACACTCTGAGGGGCGGAACCGAATGATCGTCCCCTGCACCCATCGGCCCTGCATGTCGATGGCTGGGATCACCGCATGCCCGCCGATATTGCACACGTGATGTCCGACGACTTTGCGAAAGCGCTCTTCATTGGGCGGCAACTGCCGAACCGAAAAAGCGTCGATGTCGACGACCCCGACTTCCTCATAGGGCTCGACGAGTCGGTTGCGAATGACGCGATAGTCACAGCCGGGACCCCTCGCAGCGTATGTACCGCCAGTCTTGCGGAGCTCGCCCGCGCCCCCGCAGCCGATGAGGCTTAGGAAAATGACGGTCGCGATGCAGTGACGAGGTAGCATTGGACTTCCGCGGCAGAATGCCATTTGACGGCGGCGAGCACCACCCCTAGAACCGCTCCATCGTTCGTTGTAGTGTCGCGCCTCGGAGGAACGCATGATGAGACAGCTGTCGGTTCTATGGTGGGTCCTCGTTCTCATTACCGCCTGCGGATCGAGGGGCGGTCCGCCATCCTATGCCACCGCGGCGGCGGTCAGAGCAGAGCCTTCCCAAGTCTTCTGGGGCGATACGCACCTCCACACGAGCTATTCGCCGGATGCGTACTTCTTCGGCAACGGGACTGCTGACCCAGACACCGCATACCGATACGCCAAAGGCCTCCCGGTCGTTCATCCGTACCACAAGGCGAAGATCCAAATCGGAACACCGCTCGACTTCCTGGTCGTTGCCGATCACGCCGAGATGATGGGCGTGCCCTTCCGACTGGGCCAAGGCGATGAGCGGCTCACCAAGACCGCGTCCGGAAAGCGCATCGTGAAGATGCTCAAGGCGGGCAAAGGCCAGGAGGTCTTCGTCGAGTTCATCGAGCGGATCAACAGCAACGCGCCGTATGAAGACCTGAACGGCGAGGACGTCCGCCAGTCGGTGTGGAGCGACACGGTCGCTATCACCGAGCGCCACAATGCGCCCGGGCGGTTCACGTCCTTTATCGGATGGGAGTGGACCTCGACGCCAAATGGCAAGAACCTCCACCGCGTGGTGTTCATGCCGCAAGGGGGCGACGTCGCGGCGAAGTTCATCCCCTATAGTTCGTTCGACAGCGACAAACCAGAAGACCTCTGGACGTGGCTCGAGGAAACGTCCTCGCGGACCGGCGCTAGCTTCCAGGCCATTCCTCACAACTCCAACATCAGCGGCGGCCTGATGTTCAACGATGTCGACAGCGAGGGACGCCCGATCACGGCGGAGTATGCCCGTACGCGAATGAAGTGGGAGCCCGTCATCGAGGTCACGCAGATCAAGGGCGACTCGGAGACCGACCCGATTCTTTCGCCGAACGACGAGTTCGCGGCGTACGAGCCGTTCACGCATGCGATCGACAGTGAATCGCTCGGAACCGGCGAAAAAGCTCCGATCGGCCCCGGTGACTTCGCCCGCGCAGCCCTCGGCCGTGGTCTCGAGCTCGAGGCGAAGGTTGGCGCCAACCCCTACAAGTTCGGCATGATCGGCTCGACCGATTCACACACGGGCATGGCTTCGGCCGAGGAGGACAACTTCCACGGCAAGACCGCCTATGATTCGATCCCCGAAAACCGGTTCAACTCGTTCATCGGCGTCGAAGGATTCGGCGCCGACATGTCGGCAGCCGGGCTCGCCGGTGTCTGGTCCCCCGCCAATAATCGCGATGCCCTCTTCGAGGCTTTCCGGCGCAAAGAGGTCTACGCGTCGACCGGCCCGCGCATCCGAGTCCGCTTCTTCGGCGGTTGGGACTTCGCCAACGACGACGCGGAGAAGAAGAATATCGCCCAGATCGGCTATGACAATGGTGTGCCCATGGGCGGCGACCTCACCCAACCGCCCGAAGGAAAAGCGCCGAGGTTCCTGGTGTACGCGATCAAAGATCCACGAGGCGCCAACCTCGACCGGGTCCAAGTGGTCAAGGGATGGCTGAACGAGAACGGGACGGCGCAAGAAGAAGTCTACAACATCGCCTGGTCCGATGACCGCCAGCTCCGCGACGACGGCACCTTGCAACCGGTCGGCAACACCGTCGATCTCGCAATGGGCCGCTACACCAACGACATCGGCGACGCCCAACTATCAGCCATATGGCAAGACCCCGGCTTCGATCCCGAGGTCCGCGCCTTCTACTACCTCCGCGTCCTCCAAATCCCAACCCCCCGCCACACCCTCTACGACGCCATCGCCCTAGGCATGGACCCCCAAAAAACCGGCCACCCCCCCACCATCCAAGAGCGAGCCTACTCCTCCCCCATCTGGTACACCCCGTAACCAGAAAAAGGGGACAGTCCCCTTTTTAAAAGGGTTAATCGTTCTTGAAGAGGTTTCTCAAAGAGCCGCTGGTTCACTTTCTCGCGGCAGGCCTCGGGCTGTTCGTGCTGTTCGGGATCGTGAATCGTGGGGAGCAGGATACCGATCCGAACGTGGTCATCGTAGACCGCGACGCGCTTCTCACTTTCGTCCAGTATCGAATCAAAGCGTTTAACCCGACCCTGGCGGCGAAGAAGCTCGATTCGCTGTCCGAGGAGGAGCTTCAGCGGCTGATCGACGACTACGTGCGGGAAGAAGTGCTGCACCGGGAAGCCATCGCCCTCGGTCTCGACGAAGACGACTACGTCATCCGTCGGCGGCTGGTGCAAAAGCTCGAGTTCATCACGGAGGGCTTTGCAGAGGCGGGCGCGGCAATCGATGACGCGGCACTGCGCCGCTACTTCGACGCGAACAAGACGGACTACTACGTCGAGCCATACGTCACCTTCACGCACGTCTTCTTCGAAACCGAAGACCGGCCGCGTGAGCAGGCAGACGCCCTGGCCGAAAGGAAGCTGGAGGAGCTGAACCGAAAGGGAACGCCCTTCAGCGACGCCCCGCGGCACGGCGATCGCTTTCTCTATCACGTGAACTACGTCGAACGAACCCCCGACTACGTGGGCAGCCACTTCGGCCCGCCCATGGCGCAGGCGCTATTCACGCTAGAGCCGAATGAGTTCGTCTGGAAGGGTCCTTTCGACTCGCCTTACGGTGTTCACCTCGTCCTGCTCACGACGAACGAACCGGGGCGCGAGCCCGAGATCGCAGAAATCGAAGGTCGCGTCCGTGACGATGCGACGAGGGCGATGATCCGCGAAGAGACGGACTCGGCCATTGCCGACGTCGTCGAAACCTACGACGTGCGAGTGCTGTACGAGCGCGATGCCGCGCCAAAACCCGAAACCGAGAGTGCGGCAGATCGATGAAACGGGTCGCGCTGGTGCTGGCGCTTGGGCTCTTCACGGGCGCCGGGTTTGCAACCTCCGCCCGAGCACACGAAAGCCGTCCCCTGTACATCGAGGTCACCGAGAAAGCGCCGCTCGTGTTCGCGGTGCGTTGGAAAATCCCGCCGACCGTCGACGTCCGTAACGCACCGGAGGTCACGATGGCCGGAGGTTGTGTTTCGGCGACCGAGAATGCCGGAGGTGTGCGGCGGGGAAGCGTTCGATACCGCACCTATCGATGTGAAACCGACCCCGCGGGCACCGCTCTTCAGATTCGATATCCGTTGTTCAACCCATCGGTATCTGCCTTGGTTCGGATCTCTCGGCGTTCGGGCGAGAAGCACTCGCTGCTAGCTTCACCTGAAAAGGTCGAAGTCGTGATTCCCGAAACGGAGAGCTTTGCCTCGGTCGCGCGCGACTACCTCACGCTGGGCGTGCAACACATCCTCGAAGGCTACGACCATCTCCTCTTCCTGGTTTGCCTGATGCTGATCGCCGGAACGGGCCGCCGTATCTTCATCACGATCACGGGATTCACGATCGCGCACTCGATCACGCTCGCGCTCAGCGCCCTCGGGCTCATCCACGTGCCCGTCCCCCCGGTCGAGGCGGCCATTGCACTGAGCATCGTATTTCTGGCCGTCGAAATCGTACGGGGCGACAAAAACAGCCTCACG
>Ga0209456_10001533_pt1 | contig 11178 bp, 3 predicted proteins | sample COG_11_FD_184755 | JGI IMG/M metagenome (GOLD analysis project Ga0209456, IMG submission 184755) | Pelagic marine sediment microbial communities from the LTER site Helgoland, North Sea, for post-phytoplankton bloom and carbon turnover... | ecosystem: Environmental > Aquatic > Marine > Neritic...
TTCCTGATACAACCTATTTCCGTCCATCCTCTGTGGCGCTGGATTACCCAGTCACGAGGATTTGTGTCTCTTCCATGGATAATTACCCGAAGTGCCAACTTACTACGTCCATCGTCTGTGGCGACGGATTAACAAGTCACGACGATTTTTGTGCCTAATTATTGGATTATTATTGACTACTCTACGAACTACCGGACCTGTGTACCATCCATGACGTCCCAGGAAGAAATCGGCGACCAAGGAGAAGTTTTAACGAAGTGACACTTGAGAGATTTTGGACTATGCTGGTGTGTCGGAGTCGTTCACATTTTTAGTGAACTTAAAATAAGCGAACAATTTTGAGACCTTAGCGACACAACAGCTGGTAGCCGTAACGTGAGTAAACCACTGTATTGCATGATTTTGATTGTTTTTATCTTGCCATGTTTTATCAATGTTTTTATTGTTCTTAGAGTTAACTCAGAGTGCTATTTTTCTAGTCAAAGATTTTATATAAGTCGAGTATTTTAAGAATTAACGTTTAACGTTTAGGTAATAGAGATGCGTTTATTTTTAATTAGTAGTTATAGTAGTTCTTTTTAAGTATTCCGCTCCAGTGCAGGGTTTGTTGTCATGTAGATTTCGAGAGTTAAGAGTATTTCGCTGAGCGATATTGAAAGTAAACAAAGTGAGCGATAATTGGGAGAGTGGGACCGGAAGTCCAGGACTTGTCCACTCTCGGGAATTGTGTACATTAGAAGTTGGTATTTCTATACTGTGTTTAGTGACCTGTGTGTCACTGGGTTAGTCTGTTCATAACAGACGAGTTTAGAACTTGTTCGAGAGAATTGTTGTTTAACGTTCGAGTTACGTTTAGAGTTCCCTTTTTGGAAATTTTTGAAATTTAAGAATCGAGGACGATTCAGAGCAAGTCGGGGGCTGTGTGACGGAATGACCCCAGGGCTAAGAAACAGGTCATGTTCCGTCACTTCTATTATTGTAAGCTGGGTCTCCGCCTTCGCAGAGCCTAGCATTTAGACGTGCTACAAAGTATCTAGTTATTTCGAGTGCTCTGTGACGTAGCGCTCGTGCGGCCTCAACGATTGATGTACCGCGCGTGCGATTGGAAGGAAGGGCGGGAAACTAGGTTAGATTCGAATCACGTCAGTCTTAGATTAGAGTTAGAGTAGAGTAGAAGTAGAGTTAACGACAGAGGTGTTTACAGACGGATTAAGGTGCTTGAGAGCTGGATTTAGACTACCCAGAGAGTAACGATTACAAGGTCAAGTAGCCAGAAAGAGACTGAAGCTGTTCACGGATTATTATGTGTATATAGAGAAGATTATGATGACAGCATAGAGAGGAACTGTAGCTGAGCAGAGTGTGTATTTACATCCGGATTTACCAGACATTGAGACCAGAGATTAGAGAGATCAAAAACTTTTTGTGGACTTGTGATGTTGAGATGGTCATTTACATAGAGTGGACTTATTGTGTTGATGCTGCTGTATAGAGAACGAGTGCGGTGGTATGTATATTGTACTGTGATGATTAAACTGTATTGTTGATTTATACTTGCTCGTCCCGTCTTCTCTTCAACACCACATCCATCCCCAACCTTCGCTAAGCGTTATTGTAAGAGTCAGAAAACCCAACTGAGCTTTATTTCATTTCAAGAGAGAACTAAGAAACCTTTTATTTAAGTAAGGTGATTCTGTTTGTCAGTCGGATCATCCCTTCGGCCAGGGATCCATTCCGCTACATATAGCACACTCTTCTTTGGTGACAGCGGTGGGATAGTGTTTAGCACTATCGGCGAAATTCTCGAAACTTTTTGTCGGAACGAACTCACAGTTGGTAGTAATAATCAGTGGGGATGGAAGGTGAAGCGGAACGAAAGCAAATTGTCGAGGTGGTGGAGGAACAGGCGGACGGTGCGTTGCGGCTCGAGGGGGTAGACATCACGCAGCCGTGGCTGGCGGCGCAGTCACTGGCGATGGCGGCGGCCAACAGATCGGGATCGGAGTTTGGGCGAGAACATTCACCAAAAGTGGCATTGAGTCCACCTCAAGACACAGAATTATCGTCCAAACCACGCATAAAGCGAACCTTTCTTACGCCTGAGCGAACCGATTCCTTACGCATTGAGCGAACCTTTCTTACGCCTGAGCGAACCGTTAACACTTTCAGAGAACAGATCTCGGGTGCCCGTTTGGACGATTTTATATCAGCCGATCGTTCATTTGGTGCAACCCGAGCGACAGAGTGGCCGTCCGAGCGACCGGTAGCTGAGAGACACGCGGTTCTTCAGAGAGATAGCAAGGTAGAGGCGGGAGATTCGTCGTCAGATGCAGAGTCGGTGGCGCCAGATCGACCGTGCCGTGACGTCACAGGGGAGCGGGTGACCTCCAGAGCCGAGCAGAGGACAGAAGCTGATTGCGGTACACGAGCACCACCAGGCCATCCCTCGGCGAGTAGAAGAGGAGCGGTCAACGCCTCGTTGGACACTACGGTGCCCCTGATGGAAGTGCCGTTGGCCAGTAGCAGCTCCGGGGTGATTGACTTTCCCAGGAAGGGAATTGTGGGGGCGGGGCGGACGACAGCCCCGACCCGAGGTACAGAGTCACCGCGAGAGAGAGAGCCGATTGGTATGGAACAGGTGATAGCAGACATGGCAGCCCTGATGGGAGGAACGTTGAAGACGATAGCGGAGACGCAGCGGGCCATGGCAGCACGGACAGAGGGAACGGGCGAGCCCCAACGGCCGAAGACATCCGAGCACTGGCGAAACGCCCGAGTGGACCGCTTTGACGGGGTGAGCGAGTCATGGGTGGATTATCGCATGCACTTCGAGGCGACAGCGAAGCTCAACAAGTGGAGCGACAGCGAGAAAAGCCTGTGCCTTATCGCGGCTATGAAGGGAGGAGCCCAGCGGGTGGTGCAGCACCTGTCCGACGCCGAGAGATCCTCGTACCGAAACATCGTCAGGGTTCTTGACCAGCGCTACGCATCGGATGACCAGGCCGAGAAACACGCCATGGAGTTAGCGCAGCGTCGCCAGAAGCCAGAAGAGAGTCTGCAGGAGTTGGGTGACGTGTGTAGACGGCTGTTCACCCTGGCCTACCCCGACGCAGAAGGGAAGTTGAAGGATCGTCTCATGAAGAAGGCGTTCATCGAGATGATTGCGGACGAGAAGATACAGCGTTTGACCGCCAGAGGGGATGCCCAGACCTTGGAGGAAGCCGTGCACCTAGCCATCAAGTACGAGGGCACCGAAAGCGGGCGTGGCACGAAAGAACCGAAGGGAAAACCCCTGCTGACCACGGTAGCACGACAGGTGGGGACCGTGACACCCACTGCGGATAACACCATCCAAGCGAAATTAGAGGCCCTGGAAGAACTCGTCCTGAAGTTGCAGCCCAGAAGATGGGAGGGTGCTGGAGGACAACAGAGGCCGTTCCTGTGCTATAGCTGCCGACAGCCAGGTCACATGGCGAGAGACTGTCCCAACAAGACCGGTTCGGGAAACGGACCGAGTGCCGCCCCCGGGGCAGGAGGGCCGGCACAGGAGGAGTAGAACAGACGCCCAAGAAAATACACTTCGACGGGGAAGATGAGGGGAGCCCCTACATGATTGGAAAGATAGGAGGAAAAGAGTACGAATGCTTGTTGGATACCGGCGCCACGAAGTCGATTATCTCGCCCGAGGTCTACCTGAACCACCCGAATAGAAACGACCTAGCCCTGAGAGAGTGCAGAGAGAGGCTAGTCTCCATCGACAAATCACCAGTGACAGTTCGGGGAGAAGTGGAACTAGAAGTGGATTTGTGTGGAACGATATTGGTAGGACACTTCATGATCGCCGAGATAGCCGATGACGTCGTGTTAGGTATAGGACTACAGAGAGCGGGCGGAATCATGGTGAACCATCATACTCAACAAGTCGAGTTCGAGGGAGGAAAAACAGTCCCCTACATCAGCCAGAGAATATCAGGGCTGTCGAAGTGTTGCAAGGTGCTGGCGGACAGAACAGTGGTGATACCCCCCCGAAAGGAAATCCTGACCACGGGGTATATCTGCGGCCGCACGAAAGAATTGGAGAAAGTGAGAGGATCAGGATTGGTGGAACCTAGTTCGAAGGGGAAGATGGGACAGAGGGGCGTCATGGTGGGGAAAGCACTGGTGGATGTGGGCAAAGATTATATACCCATCCGACTCCTCAATACCACCAGCGAACCTATCACGATCTACAAGGGCACGCCAGCAGGAGTAGTGACCCCGGTGGCCGGAGAGCCACCCGTCCCCGTGGAAACCAAGAAAGAACCAGAGCAGAAAAGATGTACAGAAAAGATGCCCGACTTCCTGCGGCCATTGTGTAAAGAGGGAAGTGAAAACCTGTCGTCGGAAGGGAAGAAGAAACTGGCGGAGCTGCTGACCAAACACCAGAGTGCTTTTGCTAGTGGGCCAGACGACCTGGGGCGGACCCATTTGGTCCAGCATGAGATCAGGACACCCCCAGACCTGCGACCACTGCGGCAGCCGGCCAGAAGGTTCCCGTTTTGGAAACAGACAGAAGCCAAGGAAATAGTGGACGACCTGCTGAAGAGGGACCTGATAGAGCCGTCGGCGAGCCCGTGGGCGGCACCAGTGGTGATGGTGAAAAAGAAAGACAACACGACCCGTCTGTGCGTAGACTACCGACGTCTGAACAGCCACACCATCCAGGACGCCTACCCCTTACCCAGAATCGATGATTCACTAGATGCCTTGGGAGGAAGCAAGTGGTTTTGTACCCTTGACCTGGCCAGCGGCTACTGGCAGGTGGGAATGTCCAAGAGTGCACAAGAGAAGTCCGCGTTTATCACCAGCGGGGGGTTGTATTCCTGGAAGGTCATGCCCTTTGGCTTGAGTACAGCACCCGGTACTTTCGAGCGGCTGATGGAAACAGTGCTGTCGGGACTACAGTGGGAAACCTGCCTCATCTACCTGGATGACGTCATCATCTTCGGGAAAACAGAGCAGCAGACCCTGGACCGCCTGGATGCGATCCTGAGCAGAATAGGACAGGCGGGAATGAAGCTCAAGCCCAGCAAGTGTCGCTTATTCCAGAAGAGAGTACATTACCTGGGGCACGTGGTGACGGAGGAGGGAGTCATGACGGACCCTGAGAAGATCGAGACAGTGAGAGAGTGGCCAGTGCCCACCACGCAGACAGAGGTACGCAGCTTCCTGGGGACTGCATCGTACTACAGGAGGTTTGTACAGAATTTCGGGACAATTGCCCGTCCCCTGCATAGGCTGACGGAGAAGAACAGACCCTTCTTGTGGACCACCGAATGCCAGGTTGCCTTCGAGACACTGCGGAAGAAATTGGTGGAGGCCCCCATCCTAGCCTACCCTAGCAGTGAGGAAGACTTCATCTTAGATACCGACGCCAGTGCCACAGGAATCGGGGCGGTATTGTCGCAGGTGCAAGACGGCGTAGAGAGACCCATAGCATATGCAAGTCGGGGGCTGAGCAAGTCGGAGAGGAACTACAGCGTGACAAAGAGAGAGCTGTTGGCGGTGGTTTTCTACTGCAAGTATTTCCGGCACTACCTGATAGGAAGAAAGTTCAAGCTACGCACAGATCACGCCGCCTTGAGGTGGTTGCAAACCTTCAAAGACGCCACGGGAATGTGGGCCAGGTGGCAGAATACCCTGGCAGAGTTCAACAAGGAAATTGTGCACAGAGCTGGCAGGAGTCACGGTAACGCCGACGGCTTGAGCAGACGGCCAAACGAACAACCAGAGAGGGGGAGAAGCTCCGACAGTGGTGACCCCGAAATCAAGAGTACAGAGAGTGAATCGCCTGAAGAGGTGGAAGAGAACATCACCTGCCTTCGTCCAGAGGAAAACCACAGGGTGGCAGCGGTCACTATACAGCCGCTGTGGACGAATGCTGAGTGGAGAGAATTACAGAAAGAAGACCCCGACATCGCGCCAATCTGGACTAGGCTGGCCAGGGGGGAAGAGAGACCCAGATGGAATGAGATATCCGAACACAGCTTGGCCACCAAGTCCTACTGGGGAGAATGGCAACGCCTGAAGATGAGAGAAGGTGTCATCTACAGAAAGTGGGAGAGTTCCGACGGAGCGAAAGTTCACACTCAAGTGCTGGTTCCAAGGAGCAAGCGGAAAGAGTTCCTACAGCAAGCCCACGGTGAGAGGTGGACAGCTCATCTGGGAGTGAAGCGAACAGTGGCACGTCTACATGAGAAGTACTTCTGGTATGACATGCGAGCTGACGTCAGGAGTTGGCTGGCCCAGTGCGGGGTCTGCGTCAGAGCCAAGGGACCGGGAGGCAGGACCAGGAAGAATCCTATGACCATTGTGAGATCGGGGACGCCCTTTGAGAGAATCGCCATAGACATGTATGGACCGCTGCCTGAGACAGCCAGAGGGAACTCGAAGATCCTAGTCATCACTTGTTATTTTACCAAGTGGGTAGAAGCCTATGCCTTGCCGGACGAGACAGCCGAGACGGTAGCCGAGGCCCTGGTGAATGACTTCGTCAGCAGATATGGTACCCCTGTCTCCATCCACAGCGATCAGGGAAGAAACTTCGAGAGTACGCTGTTCCAGGAGGTGTGCAGATTACTGGGAATACGCAAGACAAGAACTACTGCCTATCACCCTGAGGGAAATGGAATGGTGGAGAGGTTCAACCGTACGATGGGAGCCATGATCAGAAGCCTGATAGGAGAAGAACACGACAACTGGGATAAAATCTTACCCCTCACCCTGATGGCTTACCGATCCAGTGTGCATGAGACCACTCAACAGACACCACACATGATGCTGTTTGGAAGAGAGATGACCGTCCCCTTGGCACTCACCATGTCCGAGTTGCCCACCAGCCTGGTGGAGCAGGACGAGCTGGAGCACACTTGGGACCTCCGAGAGAAATTGGCTAAAGTCCACCGACGGGCCAGAGAAGTCACCGGTCAAGCAATGCGACGACAGAAACTGCAGCATGATCGGGGGGCAATGGGCCACCGGAGAGACGTGGGAGACTTAGTCTGGCTGATCACCAAGGTTAGAAGACAGGGTAGAGCTGCCAAGTTTGAACACAAGTGCAAGGGACCCTATACCGTGATCGACGTGATGGCCGACGTGACGTACCGAATAGAAGACAAGAAAGGAAAGAGAACAGTGGTCAATGGAGAGAGGCTGATAACCTTTGTCAAGCCCGGGGATTGGTCTAGCACCGATGGAGCTGAGGATGAGCCGAGAGAACACGAGATTCCGACATCGGTAGACTCCGAAAGTGGTGATGACCAACCCGACGTGAGACCAGAGAAAGAAAATTCCCAGAGAACCTCGGGGCGGAGAGAAAGAAGAGCTCCGCAGCGCTATGGGTGTGAATAGAGAGTGAAGAAAACCAGGTGGTCTAAGGCAGAGAGAGATCGTATGGAAGTGTGAAGGATAGAGAAAGACAAGACACTGAAGTTCGAGCTACGAAATACGCGTGTATATGCTGTGCCGGCTGGTAGCAGGGGAAATGGCAAGACTAGCCAGCAACAAGGATAACTCCTACAACCCTGGATCATGCTGACATCAACTCAAAAGCTAATGCACCGTGAGGACTGAAGAATATTCGTCTAGCTGGAGGAGGAGTCATTCCGAAGAGTGAGAAGAACGCCAAGTAATCTACTAAATTCAAAATTGCGCAACCATCCTGAAAGTACTCTCGATATTCAAGAATGGTGATTTCGACCACTTGGGGAAGTGACCAGCCACCTGAGTACCAGCAGGAAGAGACGATGGAGAGAAAATGTCCGACAGAAAGTCCTTAAGATGACACCTGGGGAGAAATGGTTGCCATGGAAACGAGAAAGGAAGGCATCCGGAAGAAAAATCCCAGAACAATCAGGAGATTGTAGCGTAAAAGAAGAGGGGGAGTAGGGTGAAGGCATCATCCAGACCACCAAGAACAGTGAAGACAAAAGAAATTTCTGAAGTGTGAAAACTGAAGAGAAGAAGATTCGCTCTGGCGTAGGAAATCGCTGGAGAAGAGAAGAAGAATCGCTCTGGCGTAGGAAATCGCTGGAGAAGAGAAGAAGATTCGCTCTGGCGTAGGAAATCGCTGGAGTAGAGAAGAAGATTCGCTCTGGCGTAGGAAGTTGCTGGAGAAGAGAAGAAGAATCGCTCTGGCGTTAGAAAGTTGCTGGAGAAGAGAAGAAGATTCGCTCTGGCGTCAAGAAGTTGCTGGAGAAGAGAAGAAGATTCGCTCTGGCGTTAGAAAGTTGCTGGAGAGAAGACATAGAGACGCTCTGGCGTGAGAGACTGCAGGAGAATAGAGACTGTGGAGAGCGGCGAACTGTGCCTGTTGCTGCGTCGAGTGTTGGCGAGTCGAGTGAGAAGTCCCATCTGGAGACCAAGGGGTTTCCCCGCACGTGAGAGGGAGTCCCCGCATGACGTCACGGCAGTGGCTGAGTTTGACCTAGTTGGCGAAGCGAGGAATTTGCCGTGGGCGAAAGTACAGAAATAATCTCCGCGCGGCGAAATAGAAACCAACCGAGCTGATGGCAAGCAGTCAAGCAGTAACTGAATAGAATGCGGGAACGTGGAGGCTGGAGAACGGGGAGACTTGAGATATTTCGGCGGTGATGGTGGAGGATGGCGGCGGCGAAAGAGTCCGAGAAACAACAAGTGTCGCAGAGGTCACCTGAGAACCAATCAGATGTCTCCAAGGGGTGCCACACCCCCGGAACCGCATCACCAGATTGACCCAGTTAGCGGAAAGACGCCATTCTTCATCTCACGCCTGAGCGAACCAAACAGATCACGAATTAATCGCCGCTAATCCCATTGTCAACAAGTCATCCGATACAAAAGAAAGCAACATGAGCATGCAGCCGACACACTCGCTTCGAGAAGAGGGATACTGCGGCATCTGCAAGAGGAATTTTCGGGATATGGGCCGACACAACCTAGACTTGCACGATGGAAGGGGAATACACGCGTGGAGGTGCCTGAGCTACAAGGGAACGGGACATGGCGGACGGTGCACCTACGTAGACTGCAACTTTACCGAGATGAAGATGCACTACATGAAACATCATGCCGAAGAACTCGAGTGCATACAAGTCAAGTGGAAGAAGGGGTATTATGCAGTCGAAGACGGACACATCGTGCCTGGGGCTCCATTCTACCCATCGGAGCACCCGTTTAGCGCCGTCGACGACCCGGATTTCCCTGCCCGACGTCTTGAGATCGACGAGGAGAGATACCAGCAAACAGAGAGGGGAGCGACGCCGTTCGATCCGATGGTGCGGCCTACTTCGGCGAGTGCGATGTATCGCATGGAGGCGAGAAGATGGGAAGGCGAGACTCCACCACCAAGGAAGCGAACGAGGACACCTTCACCACCTCGCACCCGCAGAAACTCCCGAGAAGAAAGCAGGCGAGATACCGACAGGCGCAGCTATGGGGGAGGCGATAACTGGCACCAAGGTAGCGAGCCCGGAGCAGCGGGAGGCTACCCTCGAGACGACCATCCCCGTGGAGTGCAACCGGCTCACGTGCGGTATGAAGCTAATACAGACAGGGCGAAGAGGGCCGAGGCAGAGCGGGACGAGCTGGCACAGCGAATCCAGAGCGTCGAAGCAGAACTTTTACAGTCCATGCAAGATGTGGAGGACCTCTGGAGGGAAAAGTACAGTGCCCTCGAAGAAAGCCACAAGGTATCGCTGAAGACGAAAGCCGAGATGGAGCAGAAGATCGACCTGATGACGCTACACGAGACCGAGTTAGAGCGGCAGTACAGAGAGCTGAGCGACAGGTGTCGAGCCCAGAAAGACTCGCTCCTGCTAGCCCACCAGTCCGAGCAGAGGGCCGTGGCGGGTCGACGAGACGATGGGCGAACCATCCAGCAGCTACGCCGGAAAGTGACCAGCATCCGACAGGAAATGGCAGAGTGGGCTGGCGCCGAGACAGCGAAGGCAACAGAGAACTACAAGAGAAAGAAAGAGATCACCGAAAAGATGCTGGCCGAAACCCTGCTCAGCATGGAAGAAGCTGAAGAAGTCAAGAGACAGCTTGACGTTCGTTTGAAGGCAGCAGAACAGGATGCTGAGAACTACAGAGAGTGTTGCGAGACGGCGCTAGAAGATCTCCGGTTAGAGAAACACACCAACAAAGAAGCCACGAAGGTAGCCATGCAGGCTGCCCACTGCCAAGACCAAGAGAGGCTGACTCTACAGAAGCAGGTGACGGAGATCCGACTAGAGGCCAAAGAAGCGCAAGAACTGGTGCAGAGTTGCCGATTAGAGATCGACCATATGCAGCACCAGATAGAACGTCGAGATCGGCAGCTGACGGCGGCGGAGAATGAAATCCGACTTGTCCAGGAGCAGTCAGCCGGAAAGCAGGAAGAAATAGACGCCCTGACGACAAGCCTGGAAGACCTAAAACTACAGTGGGACGAACTGAGCGGAGGCCGAACTTCGAGACCGCGAACGATGGTGGGGAGTGAAACGACCATGGCCCGATTCCCACCAGTAGAAGACCGAGAAACAGACCAAGTTGAAGTGAGGCGAACCCTGGCGGTAGCCTACGACATCAGAGCAGTCCAGCGAGGACAAGTTGTCGAGCAGTCTCGTCGTCTCACCTTCGATGCCAACGTGTTGAGCCCCATCGTGAGAACCAGCCCTGATGAACTGATGACATACATGGAGAAGTTCACCAGGGCGCGCATCGATGAAATCCGAATGGACCTCGAGAGGAAGGCCTTTGATCGGGGGGTGTTGGAGGGGATGCGACGACAGCAGATGGCAGACCGGGATGCGGCTGACGGGATCATCCTTATCTCCGATTCGGACCCCTTCTCCGACTCGGAACCCATGCCCGACTCGGATGCTTAAGTGAAGAAACTTGGGGCAAGAAAGAACAGACAACCTCGATCTCACGCATTAAGCGAACCAATTTATCTTACGCCTGAGCGAACCATTATTTATTTATTTATTATTTTTATTGTGATCATCATGAGACGTCTACTTTTACTTTCTGGCGCTGGAGTACCCAGCAGCAGCGGTCGAACCTTCGACCTGCCTGCTATTCCTGATACAACCTATTTCCGTCCATCCTCTGTGGCGCTGGATTACCCAGTCACGAGGATTTGTGTCTCTTCCATGGATAATTACCCGAAGTGCCAAC
>Ga0209456_10001534_pt1 | contig 11176 bp, 9 predicted proteins | sample COG_11_FD_184755 | JGI IMG/M metagenome (GOLD analysis project Ga0209456, IMG submission 184755) | Pelagic marine sediment microbial communities from the LTER site Helgoland, North Sea, for post-phytoplankton bloom and carbon turnover... | ecosystem: Environmental > Aquatic > Marine > Neritic...
TGTCGGCCGGCCAACTCGCGATTGGCAATAGACAAGAGAATGCGGCGAGTAACCGCAATATGTTGATTCGATTCATATTTTCTTCCTACGCCGGCATTACCCGGATCAGGTTCTAAGGGTTCCCAAATTGGATCTCAGGCCGTGAGGCCACCCCTGTCGCAGACATTATAGCGCGATACTTGTAGTCCTTTATCCGTATTGACGTACTCCCTGACCCCGCCGACAATCTCCTCGCTGCACGTATTACCGAGCCACAGGAGTGCTCAGTTGAAGACCAGGTTTGCTGTCGCTGTACTGGCGCTGGCATTGACCCTCCCAGTTCAGGGTCAGGAAGAATCCAGCGTCTCGCTGGGCCTGCAAGTGTATGCGTTGTACCAGGATGCGAGCTCGAGTCTCGAAGGTCGAGATAGCGATGCATTCGGCAACATCAATCGGTTTTTCGGCGACTGGACGGTATTCAGGGGTGACACCGGAAATCTCGGCCGCATTGAATGGCGTGTAGAGAGTCGTTCCAATATCGGGAACTACCAGGCACCCGGCTCACTAGGATCAGCAACAGGTATTGCTGCGCTGTCCCCGGGTTTCGGCTACTCGGAGGACTTCGAGCCCGACTTGGCGATCCTCAACTGGACGCAGGTTTTCGCCAACGGGCGGGCCAAGTATGCGGTCGGGCGGTTGGCATTCGACCTCTATTTCGATGACTTCCCGTTTTTAACCTACACGCGCGGCTTCATGAATCGATCATTTATCGTAAATCCATCCATGCCAACGGCCGGATCAGGCGCCATTGGCGGTGTGGTTGAGGGATTCGTATCCGATCACATCTGGCTGGGTGCGCAGGCCTACGATGCAAATGCAGCGAGCGGTGAATTCGATTGGGACACGGTTGAAGAAGACGAGTGGCTCAAGGCTGTCGAAGTTGGATACGCCCCCTCAGTTGCCGAACGGTACAATAATCGCATCCAGTTCACCTACTGGGAAAAGGACGAACGCACGCTGGCGGGTGTGTCGAAGGGTAGTGGCTGGGCCGTTAGCGCCATCCGACAGCTGAATGATAAGTACCTGCCGTTCATACGCTTCGGCCACTCTGATGGCGGTGCTGGCGTAGTGGCGGAGAGTGCCATCAGTGCCGGCGTTGAAGTCGCACAACGTTTTGACCACGTTTGGACAGTCGGGGCTGGCTGGGCCAAGCCATCGAGAAAGACCTTTGGGCCTGGCCTCGACAACGAAACCGTGCTCGAAACGTCATACACGTTTCAGCTGTCGCAAAAATTCTCGATCACGCCGGACGTGCAGGTCGTGTTCAATCCCGCTAATAATCCGGACAAGAGTTCGGTATGGGTATTCGGGTTAAGGGCGCTTTTTTCGATGTAGTTAGTTTTCCAACCGTGCAATCAGACTCGACGTATCCCAGCGCTTGCCGCCGAGATTCTGAACTTCGGCGTAGAAACGATCGACGATTTCAGTCATTTCGAGAGTGGCACCGTTTCGACTTGCCTCTTCAAGCGCGATAGCAAGATCCTTGCGCATCCAGTCGACAGCAAAGCCGAATTCGAATTCATCGTTACTCATCGTCTGCCAGCGATTTTCCATTTGCCAGGACTGTGCAGCACCTTTGGAGATGGCCTCAATGACTTGAGATACGTCGAGATCGGCTTTTTTTGCGAAGTGCAGCCCCTCGGCGAGCCCCTGCACGATTCCCGCGATGCAAATTTGGTTCACCATCTTCGCCAACTGACCGTGGCCGGCAGGTCCAATCAGCGTCATCGCCTTGGCGTAGCAGTCCATGACAGGCCGAACTCGCTCAAACACTTCATCGTCGCCGCCGACCATAATCGTGAGCTGACCGTTCTCGGCACCGGCCTGGCCGCCGGACAAGGGTGCGTCGAGAAAGCCAATGGACTTTTCCAGCGCAATTCCGTGGAGTTCTCGTGCAAGCTTTGCCGACGCCGTGGTGTGGTCAACAATCACCGATCCGGGCGACATGCCATGCAAGGCACCTTCCTCACCCAGAATAACGTCGCGCACATCGTCGTCGTTGCCGACGCAGATAAAGGCGATGTCGGCGTCCTGTGCGGCAGCCGCCGGTGTTTCTGCGGTCGCTCCTTCGTAGTCGTCACACCACCGCGATGCTTTTGCAGCAGTGCGGTTATATACGACAACCTCGTACCCGGCTTTCGACAGGTACCCCGCCATGGGGTAACCCATGACGCCCAAGCCAATAAAGGAGACCCGCATGATCAGGCGACGTCTTTCTTCGTCTGTTTGTTTTTCTGTCTCGGGTCGAGGCCGATTGAACGCGCGATGATTTCTCGCATGATTTCAGAACTGCCGGCATAAATTCGTGATACCCGGGCTGCCGAGTACATGCGACTAATCGGATACTCATCCATGTAACCGTTGCCACCATGCAATTGTACGCACTGGTCAGTGACACGATCTTCGAGTTCGGTCGCAAACAGCTTCGCTTTGGCTGCATCGTCGGAAGTCAGCTTGCCATCATTATTTTCCATGACGCATCGGTCAATGAACGCCTGCGCGACATCCATTTCCATACGCATGTCTGCAAACTTAAAGCGATTGACCTGGAAATCTGCGACCTTGCGGCCGAATACCTGCCGATCGCTCGCGTATTCCAAGGTTACTTCGAACGCAGCTTCGGCGTTTGCCAATGCACCGACGGCACTCAATAAGCGTTCTTCGGCCAGGAAGTGCATCAGGTGGTAGAAGCCGCGATTGAACTCACCCAGCAGATTTTCTTTTGGCACCTTGACGTTATTAAAAAACATCTCCGCCGTATCCTGGCTGTGCATACCCATCTTCTTGAGGTTCTTGCCACGCTCAAAGCCTTGCATACCGCGTTCGACAACGAACAGACTCAAGCCGTGACTACTGTTGGGGTCGGTCTTGGCGGCGACTATGACAAGATCTGCCAGAATGCCATTGGATATAAAGGTCTTCGAACCGTTTAGCAGGTAGTGGTCGCCTTTGTCCTCGGCCTTGGTGCGAATGCCCGAGACATCGCTGCCGGCACCTGCTTCGGTCATTGCAATGGCCAGAATATATTCGCCCGTTACGCATTTCGGTAGCCAGCGCTCTTTCTGCTCATCGGTACCGAGCACTCCAATATAGGGTCCGACCAGGCGGCTATGCAGAAAAATGAAAAAGCCGACATCACCATGCTTTGCGTTCTCCTCGAGCAAAATTTGTTCGAAGCGAAAATCGCTGATTCCGGCACCACCGTATTTTTCGTCGGCCCACATGCAGAGCAATCCTTGCTCACCGGCCTTGAGAAACGCCTCGCGATCTACTATTTCCTGCTCGTCCCACTTGTCGACATGCGGTTTAATTTCATTGATCAAGAACGCGCGCGAGGCGTCGCGAAACATCTCGTGATCTTCATCGAAAATATTTCTGTCCATGATTATTTACCTGTGAATCTGGGTGCACGCTTCTCGAAAAACGCCTGAATGCCTTCTTCGTTATCGTCGCTACCAAGCAATTCACCCTGGAGTTGTGCCTCCATATCGTAAGCGCTGCCCCAGTCATTATTCGCGGCAAAGCGCATGACTTTTTTGGTCGCAGCGAGAGACAGGGGCGCACGCTGTGCCAATTCCTGTGCCCAGTTCAACGCCGCCGATTGAAGCTCTTCGGCGGGTACGGCCCTGTTGGCGAGCCCAAGTTCGACACACCGGTCCGCCGCTATGCGTTCGGACTCAATACTGAGTTGAAACGCGCGGCGATACCCGAGCTGCTGCACAAGCATCCAGTTCAAGCCGCCATCCGGAACCAGCGAGATCGTCGTGAACGGAGACAACATGAACGCGTTGTCCGCCATGATGAGGAGATCGCAGTTCAACGCTATCGACAGACCAATGCCGGCTGCGGAACCAGGGATCGCGGCAATCACAGGTTTCGGAATATCGGCAATGGCTTCCTGCACCGGCCGGTACTCCACCTGCAGGATCTCGCTGACATCTCTGTCTATACCGGCTTTGAGATCGGCGCCCGCCGAAAACGTGCGCCCTTCGCCCGTTAATACGACAACCCGGATTGACTCGTCGTTGTGAGCCTTCTGGAGTGCGGCCGACAAATCGGCTCGCAACTCCGTGTTGAAGGAATTCATCGCCTCGGGTCGATGCAGCGTAATGACGGCTACCGCATCGTGTTGTTCGTACTTGACGATGTCGCTCATACTAGAAGCTCCAGCCATACTCCAGGCGATACGATTCCAGGGTAAACTCATCGGAGTTCCCGCCGCTGTCGAGTTCCCAGCGGTTCCAGCTGAGCTTCAGAAATGATTGGTTACGCAGGTTGTAGCGCAGGCCGACAGCACCGCCCCAACTGGTTTCGGTCGAACTGAATGTGTCGTAATAGCTCTCGCAGATATAGCCATACCAAGGGTGCCACCAGCATCCCGTGACTGGCGGTCCGTCCGCAATATTGGAATCGATATTCGTCCAGCCGTAGCCGAAGTCGACGTATGGCACCAATGGGCCCTCAGTAAAATTCCAGGTACCCTTGAGTCGATAATTCCACTGCGTGAATTTGTGATCTACGGAGACATCCGGTTCTGTTGGCGTTTCCGAGACAAGCATCAATTTGTAGTCTGGCGAGAGATAGTCGATATCAAGCCCAAGCGCCAGGTGCTTGTTGAAGTTGTACGTGATGTTTCCGCCCCACCCTAGTTCGCTTTTGACATCCAGCGATGAAGTGTCCGGAGTCGGGGTTTCAGGTCCGCCATCACCGCCTACTGACAGACTGTCCTGGTAGATTGCAGCGAGTGAGAAGTCCCACGACTGGGCCGACGCCAGTGCCGGTGCCAGAACAAACAACATAATTACAAGTACACGCATTATTTTTTTCCTTTATTGATAGCTGTTACATGTTGCGACGGTATTCGCCGCCGACGTGATATAGAGAATTGGATATTTGACCCAGAGAACTAGACTTGACGGTCTGCATGAGTTCCGCGAAAACATTGCCACGATCTCTGGCCACAGATTGCAGGCGCTCCAGTGCGGGACCGCCTTCCCCGGCATGCGTCGCCTGAAAGCCACGAACGTTTTGGATCTGGTCTTTTTTCTCAGTGTCACTTGAGCGAATCAGCTCCTGCTCATGCACCTCATCCTCCTGGCCCTTCTTGGGCAGGAACGTATTGACGCCAATCAAGGGCAGCGAGCCATCGTGCTTCTTGCTCTCGTAGTAGAGGCTTTCATCCTGGATCTTGCCGCGCTGGTACATCGTGTCCATGGCGCCGAGCACACCACCTCGATCGGAGATGCTCTCGAACTCCTTGTAGACCGCTTCTTCAACAAGGTCCGTCAACTCGTTGACGATGAACGAGCCCTGCCATGGGTTCTCACAGAAGTTCAGACCCAGTTCACGCGAAATGATCATCTGGATGGCGACCGCACGTCGTACGGACTGCTCGGTCGGCGTCGTGATCGCCTCATCGAACGCGTTCGTGTGCAGGCTGTTGCAGTTATCGAACAATGCGTACAGCGCCTGCAGCGTTGTTCGAATATCGTTGAAGCTGATTTCCTGCGCGTGCAGGCTGCGGCCTGATGTCTGTATGTGGTATTTGAGCATTTGCGAACGATTGTTTGCGCCGTAGCGTTCGCGCATCGCACGTGCCCATATCCGGCGAGCTACGCGGCCGATAACCGTGTACTCAGGATCCATCCCGTTCGAGAAAAAGAAGCTCAGGTTTGGCGCGAAGTCGTTTATATCCATGCCACGCGCGAGGTAGTACTCGACGATCGTGAAGCCGTTTGAAAGCGTGAACGCGAGCTGGCTGATTGGGTTCGCGCCTGCTTCGGCGATATGATAACCGCTGATCGAGATGCTGTAGTAGTTGCGAACGTTGTTCTCGATGAAGTACTGCTGCACATCGCCCATCATCTTCATCGCGAATTCAGTCGAGAAGATGCAGGTATTTTGCGCCTGGTCTTCCTTGAGAATGTCGGCCTGGACCGTACCGCGCACGCTCGCGAGTGTTTCCTGGCGAATACGTTCATAGGTCTCGGCGTCGACGAGATTGTCACCCGAAATACCCAGCAGACCGAGGCCAAGGCCGTCACTACCCTCAGGCAAATCGCCCTCGTAGCGCGGCCGTTCCTTGCCCTCGAAATATTTGTCGATTCCTGGCTGCACGGCCTCCCATTCACCGATCTCGCGCAGGTGTTTTTCGACCTGTTGATCGATGGCGCTGTTCATGAAGAACGCGAGAATCATTGGCGCCGGGCCATTGATCGTCATCGATACCGACGTTGTCGGCGAGCAAAGGTCGAAACCGGAATACAGTTTCTTCATGTCGTCGACGGATGCGATCGATACGCCCGAGTTGCCGACCTTGCCGTAGATGTCCGGCCTCTCGTGCGGGTCCTCACCGTAGAGCGTCACAGAGTCGAACGCGGTCGACAGCCTTGCTGCCTCCTGGCCCAGTGACAGGTAATGGAAACGACGGTTGGTCCGCTCAGGCGTACCTTCGCCGGCGAACATTCGCGTCGGATCTTCGCCGAGACGCCGGTACGGATAAACACCGCCCGTGTACGGATAGCCACCCGGCAGATTCTCTTTTGACAAGAAAGTCAGCAGCTCTCCCCAGTCGCGATAATCGGGCGCAGCAATCTTTGGAATGCGCTGGTGACTCAGGCTCTCACGATAATTGCGCCCGGTGATCTCACGACCGCGTACGCTATAGCTGTACTCGTCCGCGCGCACGTCTGCCTTGCGCTGTGGCCATTCCCTGAGTAATCGAACAGATTCCGGCGACAGGTCGCTCACGGCTTCCTGGTAGCGCTGCCGCAGGACCATGAGGCTGCGATCATCTGCTTCAGTAAGCCCTTCGGGCTTGTACAGTTCGAGCTCACCCGGTAACCGCGGGTCTTCGATGGCTTTGAGTGCTTCGTACAGGTGCTGCGCGTTGCTCGCCGTATCCGCTTCAGCGTCGATGTCGCTGTTGATCGCCCGACCTTGCTCAGCGATCTCTGCCAGGTAGCGCGTGCGAGCGCCGGGAATCATCGCCGTGGCGCGGGGCTCCCGGACCGAGGTGTCGATATCCGGCGCCCAGGATTGCGCGTCGAGGCCGGCTTTCTCAACGAGCCGGCGGCACAGTTCAGAGAACATGTAGCTGATGCCCGGATCATTGAACTGGCTTGCGATCGTCGGATAGACAGGAATCTCGCCGTCAACCGTCTCGAAGGCCGTGTGGTTGCGTTTCCACTGCTTGCGAATGTCGCGCAACGCATCTTCAGCGCCACGCTTGTCGTATTTGTTGAGCACGATCAGGTCGGCGAAATCAAGCATGTCGATTTTTTCGAGCTGGCTCGCCGCCCCGTACTCACTCGTCATGACGTACACCGAAAAGTCGACAAGATCGACGATCTCGCTGTCGCTTTGTCCGATGCCGGCCGTCTCGACGATGATCAGGTCGAAGCCAAGCGATTTAAGAAATCCGATATGGTCGCCAAGCATCTCGCTCGTCGCCAGGTGCTGTCGCCGCGTTGCGATCGAGCGCATGAAGATCCGATCGGAGCGCAGCGTATTCATACGGATGCGGTCGCCGAGTAACGCGCCGCCCGTTCGACGCCGGGTCGGATCAACCGCGAGCACGGCGATGCGAATGTCCGGAAAGCAACCCAGGTAGCGATTCAGAATCTCGTCTGTGACGCTGCTCTTGCCAGCGCCACCGGTACCCGTGATGCCAACGATCGGCACTTTGCCGGATTTCATCTGCCATTCCTTGCGCAGTGCTGCAACCTGGGCATCGCTGAATGCGCCCTCTTCGATCGCCGAAATCATCGCGGCTACGTCGGTCGTGTTTTCAAGACTGATTTCGCCCGGGCTCGTCGTCTCCCGGCGACCCGACTCGGTGCGCTCGACGAGGTCCTTGATCATCGACTCGAGGCCCAGTTCCATTCCGTCGTGCGGGTGATAGATGCGTTCGACGCCGTATTCCATCAGGACTTCGATTTCCTCCGGAGTGATCGTGCCGCCGCCGCCGCCGAAGACCTTGATGTGCGGCGCACCAAACTCACGCAGCCGATCCACCATGTAACGAAAGAACTCGTTGTGCCCGCCCTGGTAGGAACTCACGGCGATGCCGTCGGCATCTTCCTGAATAGCGGCACGCACGATGTCATCGACGCTGCGGTTGTGCCCGAGATGAACGACCTCTGCACCCTGAGCCTGGATCAGGCGTCGCATGATGTTGATGGCCGCATCGTGGCCATCAAACAATGAGGCGGCTGTCACGAATCGCAGGGGTGCCTTGTCCCTGGTGCCAGGTGCTCTTGGCAGGTCTGAGGCTGCAGTACTCATAAGCCGGGGTTCTCCGAGCAAAACACAGCAGGGACGCTCACCATGTGGGCGAGAATCCCTTACAAATCAATCGGTTTTGCTGTTGCAAAAATTTTAATGTAGATTAAAATAATTCAGATTCACCGAAATCTCAAGTACCAGGCACACATCCATGGCACGAAATCCCGACGAAACCCGTTTTAGCCAACAACGAAACCGCGTTCTCAAGGCGGCGGCCCACTGTTTCAACCGCAAAGGCTACAGCGGCACCTCCCTGAAAGACGTCGCCACTATGCTGGGGCTGACCGACCCTGCTCTCTACTACTACGTGAAGAACAAGGAAGAGCTGGTGTACCTGTGCTACGTGCGCGCGGCCGATGTCGGTCGTGAAGCGATGCAGAGGGCTGTTGCCGAGGGCGGCACGGGACTCGAACAGGCGCGCCGCTACCTGCGCTATCACACTGAGATCATGGTAGGTGAACGCGGCCCGATTGCCATCATGAGTGAAATCCCGTCGCTCAAGACGGAGCATCGCGACGAGGTCCTTGAGCTGTCCCGGCAACACAGCAAGAACTTCGAGGACATTCTTGAGGCCGGCATAGCCGATGGCAGCATCGAAGCGTGCGACGTACGCATGACCGGCAACGCAATAATGGGATCCATCAACTGGATCCCCAAGTGGTTTCACGGTGGCAAGGCGGCGGCCGATAATGTCATCGTCGGATTTCCCGACGTATTGACGCGAGGCTTGGCGGCCGGCGCCAGTTAGTCGACCTGGTTCAGGTGTGCTGCGACCTGGCGCTCGATCGAGTCAATATCGATATTGTCACTATCCAGATCGATGATACCAATTTCGGCGTGCTTGGCGATGTAGTCGAGTCGCGCCTTCATGCGGCGTTCGATACGGCTGTAGTATTCGCTGCCCGAACGTGCAACACCGGTTGAACTCATGTCAACGACCGACACCGGGCTACTGTCGGCAGACAGCCTGGACCCGGTACGCGACCTCAATTCCTCGTAGTCTTCGCGGATGGCCTTCGACAGTAGCACGAGGTCGCCGTATTGCTTGCGCAACTCGATGTACTGCCGGTCAGACTCCGCCCGTTGCACGTCACTCAGGGTTGCCATGATCTGGTCGCGGGCGCGGACAAACTCCTTGGTACGACGCTCGGCTGCCAGCCGATACCACGCGGACGCCGCTACACGATCCTCCGTTATGCCTTTCCCCGTCAGATACATGAAGCCAACCATGTACTGGCCATACTTGTCGCCAATCGGGGCGAGCTCGTTGCGGTAGATAAAGAACGCGCGTTTGTAATCAGTCCGCTCGTAGACTTCCTCGGCCTGGTTCTGAACGCGCAAGGTCCTTGCGTCGACCGGCATATCGGGAGAGGAACTTGTGGATTGCGCAGCAGCGAGCGAAGCAAACAGGCACGTTGCAAGCGCAAGCATGGCTCTTGAATTCTGGAACACTCTATTCACTGTTTTGCATAGGCTTCGAATAGTCGTTTGGACTGTGCCGGCTTCGGGATAGTTCCAATCGAAACGACACTCAGTCGTCAAATTCTGGCGACCGTTTCTGCATGTTCGCCATGACCGCTTCGAGCTGGTTCTTTTTCCCCAACACTCCTAACTGCAATTCCGCCTCCAGGGCCAGCGCCTCGGGGTCCGACAGGTGCCATGCGGTGTTGAGCAGCCGCTTCACCGAACGAATCGCATCGGGCGATTTTACACAGATCGCGCGTGCCGTCTCCATTGCCGCGGCTTGCGGATCGTCGTGCAATGCCGTCACGAGGCCCAGGTGGGACGCTTCCTGACCGCCGACCACCCTGCCCGACCACGCCATTTCCTTGGCCCGATCCAACGGTAGCAGGTCACGCAGCGTCGTCGTGATCGCCATGTCCGGGATCAGGCCCCACTTGACCTCCATGATCGAGAGGCTCGAATCAGGACGCGCATAGCGCAGGTCGGCGCCCATCGCAATCTGAAATCCCGCACCGAAAGCGACGCCACGGATTGCGCAAATCACAGGGACCGGCAATTCGCGCCAAGTATAGGCAGCAAGCTGAAATCGATTTGCAGGTGAAGAATCGACTGGTGACAGTGCCTGCGCGTCGATTGCCGGGTCTTCACTCGAAAGAAGGCTGACATCGATGCCTGCGCAAAAATTTTCGCCGGCGCCGGTCAGCACGACAGCACGAATTGCGCGGTTCTCGGCGAGTTCCCTGCCCGCCGCACCCAATGCATCGAACATTGCGAGATTGACCGCGTTGGCCTTGTCGGGCCGATTCAGCGTGACCTGGGCAATATGGTCCGTGATCGAGATGTGTACTGGCTCACTCATGGCAATCCCCGTTCATGTTGCCAACGTGCATTTGCCGTTGCGCAGCACGATGACATCGCGCTCAACAGCGGTACAGCTGAACGACACGATATTGCCGTCCTGCCACATATCGGTACGAACGGTATCGCCGGGCATGACGGGAGATGAGAAGCGTGCATCGAACCCGGTAATCAGTGTGTCGTCGTACTCACAAATCGTCCTGAGAATCGCGCGGCACGCGATACCATAGGTGCACAAGCCGTGCAGGATGGGCAATTCAAATCCTGCACGCCCGGCCGTGCCGGGATCGGCGTGCAGGGGATTGCGGTCACCATTGAGCCGAAACAACAATGCCTGGTCGACTCGAGTACCGCTGTCGCAACTCAGGTCGGGCTCGCGCCGCGGTACACGGTGTGGCAGTGGCGCACTACCCGAGGCACCACCGAATCCGCCGTCACAGCGAGCGATCACGGTCATTCCGAGCGTGAACACAGCCGTGTCGTCTTTCGCGAGTCGTCCGTCGACTTCAAACAACAGCATGGCACCTCG
>Ga0209456_10001535_pt1 | contig 11174 bp, 7 predicted proteins | sample COG_11_FD_184755 | JGI IMG/M metagenome (GOLD analysis project Ga0209456, IMG submission 184755) | Pelagic marine sediment microbial communities from the LTER site Helgoland, North Sea, for post-phytoplankton bloom and carbon turnover... | ecosystem: Environmental > Aquatic > Marine > Neritic...
GTTGGCTGGAAAATCGGTGAAAGCCTGGACGACCTGAAACAGGCCAGGGACCGTATACGTGAACAGGGTTACGCGATCGAAGGCCTGTCCGATCACACGATAAGCCAGAGTCTTTACCTGCGTGACCCCGACGGCAACGAAGTCGAGCTGTTCGTCGACAACCCCGCATTCGACTGGAAAAGTGACACGTCCTGGATGGCGGTGCCGGTTAAACCGCTGATGTTGTGACGGCCTGTTACCGCGACCGATAACCATTTTGATAGAAGGTTATATAACCTGAATCTGTGAATAGAGATGATATAAAGCGTGCTCGTGGCGCCTGGGGCTTACGGGGGCAGACTCGGCCCGCCGGGGCGGTAGAGCCCGGCCCGGGGCAGGAGTCGGTTTGGGATTACCCACGCCCGCCGGTGATCGTGGATGACACGCGTTTGATACAGGTCAGGCTGAATGACGTGCTCATTGGCGAGACCCGTGCAGCCAAGCGGGTGCTGGAGACCGCCAGTCCACCGACTTTTTATCTGCCGCCCGAATCGGTTCGATTCGACTTCCTGCAACCCGACACTGTGACCAGCTTTTGTGAATGGAAGGGTCACGCGACATATTTCAGTGCCTTTGTGGGGAAGCTTTGTGTAAAGAATGCTGCCTGGTCCTACCCTGAACCCTTTGCTGAATTCACAGCGATCAAAAGTTATCTGGCATTTTATCCCGGCCGGCTTGAATGTTATGTCGATGGCGAGCGGGTGCGTGCGCAGGCGGGCGGCTTTTACGGGGGCTGGATTACCGGGGAGATCGTCTGCCCGGTCAAGGGTGATCCAGGCACGTCTGGTTGGTAGAACGATCACCGGATGACATCGCCTCAGCGATTCGACCAGTATGGCGGGGAGAAGCGCCAGACATCGTTATCCACATTGAGGCTCTCCAGATTGCGCTTGGTGGCGCCCTCAGGAAGCCGGCGGGCTTTCCGTCCCGTTTCACCAATTGCGTCACAGTAAGGAAGGGCCGTCAGACCAACACGCAGCGCATCTTCCAATGCATCCGTATCGTCCCAGTCTCGCGCGCAAACTGATGCAAGCTCCATCAACGGCGCTTCGAGGAAAATCGCCAACGCATCACGCTGGCGAGCAATGCTCTGCTGTGCCGAAGTGATCATATCCGTGTCATATCCATCATCTCTTAATTTCAAAATACAAGTTCACGAATACCTGAATAAGAAACGGTGGGCTGTCCGCCTAAAAATTGCTACATGATATATTGCATTCATTCCATCTTATTGTTACCGATTCGATATGCACACTTCATTTTCCTTCTCGTCACCATAAGCTACACCGGTAATTCAGCATCGAGGCAGTCATAGAAATCCTCGGCCGCGGCGGCACACACTACACGTTTGCTATACGTGGCAATCACCTTGCGACACCACTGGCCTTTTGGCTGTTTGGTCCATTGTAGTTGCTGGCGGGGACGCCATTGCAGTCAGTCGTCCTCTATCGGCTCGATCGTGGTGTCTAGACATTATGTCTAGTTCGTCGTTACCTCTTGAGCAACGTTGAGCATATCCGGTAAAAGGAAAATCAGCATGATGATCACACTGACCACAATCACCACCGCGATGCCGACGAACACATTCGCCAGGATGTTCCTGCCGCTGCGCTGTTCGGTCAGCGCGAAGGCTAGATTCGGGAGATTCACCAGTCCCATGAAATGGTCACCACGATAAACCAGCAGGCGGCGGCAATTATTGCTTCGCATTTTACTGATCGCCTCCTCGCAGGAGGTATCGTGCGGAACAGAAATAAGACAGTCCGTGGTGGCGACGTCTTTGAGCATCAGCGTTTCCGACTGTTTACCCGGTCCGACCACGCGCTTGACCAGATCGCGCTCGGTGAACAATCCGACCACCTGCCCCTTTCTGGTCAGGACGAGCGAACCGACATTCTGGTCGGCCATCAGCTCGACGGCCTGTTGGACCGTACCGTCCTCCTCCAGCGAGGCAACGGATTCTCGTACAAAATGTTCAATTTTGCAGGTCATGAAGGTCTCCTGGTCGAGTATAGATTCTATGTTGTAGCCTGATAGCTCCGCTTGTCCCTGGCGAAATGCTTATTATCACCTGAATACCGACACTTAGCTATTCTTGTTACGGAAGGTTGTGGTTCCCGAAAACTCATATCACACATTTTCAAGCCGCTAAGCGTTCGTAATGATTATGTAGGCCAGCGACGCTGCAGCCAGCCGTGTGCATCTTCGTGCATGGACAGCAGCACCGGCACCAGCACCAGTACCAGTGCCGTGGCAAAGGCAAGGCCGAAGGCAATGGATGTCGCCATCGGGATCAGGAACTGGGCCTGCAGAGAGGTCTCGAACAGCAGCGGCGTCAGTCCGGCGATGGTCGTCAGGGAAGTCAACAGCACCGCGCGCAGACGTTGGCAAGCTGCTTCGACCAGGGCTTCGCGTAATGTCAGACCGGACTCGCGCAGACGTTTGTAAAAACTGACCAGAATGATGGAATCGTTGACCACGATACCGGACAGGCCGAATAAGCCAAACAGCGACAGGATGGTGATATCCAGCCCCATGACCCAATGCCCGATCAGCGCACCGACCACGCCGAACGGAATGACGGCCATCACCACCAGGGGCCAGCCGTAGGAGGCAAACACCCACGCCAGCACCAGATAGATCAGCGTCAGGCCGAGAAACACACCGCGCTTCATGTCACCGATTGTCTCAGCCTGATCCGCGGCCCGACCCTCGAAGGAGTACTTGATGCCATACTGAGATTCGAGTTCGTGCAGGACGCTTTCCTCCAACGCGTCGAGCACGCGGTTGGCGTTGCTCACGCTGCTGTCGATCTCTCCGCTCACCTCTACCGCGAGCTGGCCGTCGGCATGACGCACCGCCTGGAAGCCCTGCTGTGCGCGCCAGCGTGCCACGGACGTGAGTGGTACAGAATCGCCGGACGCGACCCTGATGTTGACGTGTCCGAGCGTGCTGAGCAGATTACGTTCGCGTTCAGGCAACTGTACCCGGACCTCAACCTCATCGGGCCCGTCCTGGAAGATCTGCACCAGCCGCCCCTCAAAGGCGGTGCGCAGCTGGCGAGCGAGTTCAGCGGTGGTCAGCCCCAGCGCCTCGCCGGCCGGGGTCAGCTGGTAGATAAGCTGCTCGCGACCGAACGGCATGTCGTCTTCCACACCGAACATGCCGGGGATCGTCTCCAGCGACGAAGACAACTCCAGGGCAGCCCGCTTCAGGGTGAGGGCATCGCGGCCGGTAAGCCGGACGTTGACGTCGCGACCCGGCGGCCCCGGTTGGCGCACGCTGATGGTGAAGTGTTCCAGACCGGCAGGAAGCACCACACGCTGCTGCCAGGCGCGGATGAATTGCGGGTTGCGCACGGCGCGCTGCTCGGATGGCGCCAGCTCGACCATCAGGGCGCCGAGCTGATCACCGCTGCTTTCCTGATGCGCCTGGGCGTTGACGGAGGACCCATGGCGGGCAACCACGGTGGACAGCAGCCGACCGGGACGGTCGCTATCCGGCTGTGCACCGGGCGGCGCGGGCTCATTGCCGGTGGTGGCATGAAGCGCGGCCTGCCCGGCAACCACGCGCTCACCCAGAGCCGCCTCGGTATCCCGCAGCGTCTGCTGCAGATGTTCGATGAAAGCGTCGACCCGCTCCCGGGGAGTGCCGGCGACGAAGGCAACATTGGCGTAGAGAACCTGTGATTCCGGCGACGGGAAGAAGGTGAAGTTTAGATAGCCACCGGCACGCAGGCCCGCGGCGAGCAGCAACAGAGCCACGGCAGTGGCGAGGGTCGCCGCGCGATAGTCAAGCGTCCGGGTCACAAAGGGCCGGAAAATCCGGTCACGGAAGTGTGCGAAACCCTGATCCAGCTTTGCGCGGAGTCCTGTCGGCGGCGCATGATGCAGTTTAACAAAGGAGTGCCTCAGATGCCCCGGCAGGACCAGGAAACTCTCCACCACCGAGGCGAGTATGACTGCGATGATGACCAGCGGAATGGTGAACAGGATTTTGCCGATGATGCCGCCGACCAGCATCAGTGGCAGGAAGGCGGCAATGGTGGTCAGCGACGAAGCCATCACCGGGGCCAGCATGCGGCGCGCCCCGCCCTCGGCGGCGAGCAACGGGGCTTCGCCGGCCTGATAGTGGGCCAGCGCATCCTCGCCGACGACGATAGCATCATCGACAATGATGCCCAGCGCCATGATGAGCGCGAACAGGCTGATCATGTTGATGCTGTTGCCGGCAAAGTAGAGGACAGCCAGCGTTGCCATGAACGAGACCGGGATCCCGACCGCGACCCAGAACGCCACCCGCGCGGTAAGGAAGAGGTACAGGATAGCGACCACCAGAACCAGTCCGCCCAGGCCGTTCTTCAGCAGCAGCATGATGCGCTGTTTGATGAGCTGCCAGGATTCGTCGTAGACGCGCACGCTCACACCTTGCGGCAGGGTTGGACGAGTGTCCTGCAACCACTGTTCGATCACCCTGGCGGCCTCGAGTGAGTCACCGGCTTCGGCCCGCTGCAGCAGCAGCTCAACGGCTGGTTTCCCTTGCACGCTCAGCGTCACACCGCCGCGGCGCGGTTGCCGCTCGATGTGAGCGATGGCACCCAAATCTATACGATAGTCATCCTCGCTAACCAGCGGCAAGCGGGCGAATCCCGATTCGTCGCGGCGCTGGTCGAGACTGCGCAGCTCCCGCGCGGCCTCGCCGTCACCCACGGTGCCGGCCGGCAGGTCGCGCGACAGGGCAGCAACGCGGTCGGCAACATCATCCAGACTCAGATTCAACTGCTGCAGCATGGAACTGCCAATCTCGATGGCGATTTCCTCTTCCGGCCGGCCGTTGAAGGTGATCCGGTCAATACCGCGGCGCAGCAGTTCGGTCTCGAATTCATGGGCCAGCTGACGCAGCTCGGCTACGTCGCCGGGTCCGGTAATCAGTAACCTGGCCACCGGCTCGTAGTTGACCGCGTGGCTGACCTGGGGCTCTTCGGCATCGGCGGGCAGGTTGCGGAATTCGTCGACCTGTTGCTTGACCTGATCCAGCGTAATGACGGGATCAGTGCCTTCCTCGAATTCGAGCGTGATCGATGCCACGCCCTGCGCCGAGGTCGAGGTCATCTTGCGCAGGTTGTCAACGTTCTTCAGCCGCTGCTCCAGCGGCTCGGTGATGCCGGTCTCTACGTCTTCAGCACTGGCCCCGGTCCAGACCACGCGTACGGAGACAATATCGAGGGCAAAATTGGGAAAGAACTGGATATTCAGCCTGTCGAGCGCAAAACCGCCCGCCAGCAGCATCATGAGCATGAGCAGGTTGGCGGCAACTTTGTGATGGGCGAAAATGCCGAGCAAATCGCTTCCGGTTTGCGAATTGGGGGCAGTCATGGTCCGGCAGTGGTGTCGCCGTCAGTGGCAGCTTCCACCCGCAACCCGGTCAGCGCATTGGGCAGGTGGGTAGTCACCAGCTGATCACCGGCCCGCAGCTGCGGGCTCTTCACCAGCAACATGGACCGGTCGCCGGCTCCGGCATAGTCGCCCAGCGCCGTCACCGTGATACCCTGCAGCCGGCCATCAACCAGCTTGTACATTCGGTCATTGCCGTACAGGGCGGTATAAGGGACGGCAACGACGCCGGTTTGCGGAGCTCGCCGCAGCTGCAGGGTGATCATGCTGCCGAGCCGTAGCAATTCGGCGCCGTGCTGAATGCGAAACAGGCCATCGATACCGCTGGGGTCGGCCTCGCCGGATACCCGATCCAGATGTAACACAATTTCCGTGGCACCCGTCATAGCTACAGCCTGCAGCGTCTGGCCGGCGTTCAGCGCCTCTAACAGCTCCTGCTGATAGGGCACAGGAAGTTTGGCGCGAACCTCGAGAGCGTCTGTGGGATACAGGCTCAGCAGCGTATCGGCGCGCTTGACCTGATCACCCGCGGCAACATCGACTCGCGCCACAAAGCCGGTAAACGTCGCGGTTACGGCACTGCGTTGCTGGTCGAGCTGTGCTTCAGCGAGGACCGCTCGGGCGCGTTGCAGGCGGGCCTCGTACTGCCGCAGACGTGCCCCGTGTTCATCGACGGCGAGCTGGCGGGTGGTGACGGCGAGCAACTGGCGCTGCCGGTTCTCACCCGCCTCATCCACCGCTGCATCGGAACCCAGCTTACGCTCACGCAGGTCGTGCGCCCGCTTCAATGCACTTTCGGCCAGTTCGAGCAGTTCGCGTTCATGCGCCAGCGCATCCTGATTGGCTGCATGCTGCAGCTGCTCACGTTTCAGCTGCGCCTGTAGATCATCGACATCGGCCTGCGCCTGCTGCACCCGGGGAACAAAATCGCGCTGGTCCATGCTGAGCAACAGTTGCCCAGGTTCGATGCGCTGCCCTTCCCTGACTTCTACCGCGGCGACCCGGCCATCGGCGGGAGCGGCGGCGCGCAGCAGCTCGGGGGTCTCGACCCGACCATAAAGGGTCAGCGTCGAGGATAGCTGCTCAGGCTGCGCAATCAAGGTATCGACGCGCCACACCCGCTCGCGGCTCTCCACCGGCTGTTGTACCGGCCCACTCAGCTTCAGGATGACAAATACGACTATTCCCGTGCCTAGGATGGCCGCGGCAGTACCGAGCTTGCGACTGATTCTGAGCATAGATGGCAATGTTTCAACGGCAAACGCCAAGAGCACCGCAGTGTAGCAGAAAGGCCTGAGCGGGTCGGCGCGATTTGCAGAGTGGGCGCCCTGCTCCACCGAATTTTTCGGATCACCGTGGGGAGCGTAACATGCTAAACAGATAACCCTTATTGTATCCTTCAACCGGGAACGCTCGAGAACTCGTTTGCGGAGGCCACGATGCCCGCCAAACCGCAGCCACCACGGATCCATCTTCCCAAGGGGTGACAGGGCTATGCGGCAAATGCGATATCAATGCCGTCGGCCCTACCGATGTGAATGCGGGATCAGCCAACATCTACCTGGACCAAAGGGGTTTAATCATCGAAACAAATAACTAACGACATCCTGGTTACGGCTGAGCGGCTGTTGTCGCGTATACGCTGGATTTCGCCAAGCAGTTGCTCAACACTGTCATCGGATCAGGTTATTGGCAGGGACAAGCTAATCTTCCTGGGCCAGACTCTTAACAATATACCCGCCTGATTTCTCGTCCAGCTGCAACGTCAGCAGCTTGCGCGCCTGCGCCTCTTCCAGCAGTTGTCCGAAGGTGCGGAAGCCGTGATAAGTCTCGTCGAAACCCGGTTTGCGGCGTTTCAGTGTCTGCTTGACCATCGATCCCCAGACCTTTTCCTGTTCGCCACGCTCCTTGAACAGGGCCTCGACCGTTTCGAGTACCAGATCCAGCGCATCCTGCTGCTTGTCATCCTCGGTCTTTGCGCTGGTTTTCTTGCCCGTCTTCTTTTCGGCGGGCTTGCGCCGTCCGCGGCGCGGCTTGTCGGATTCGCGCACCAGGTCGTCGTAGAAGATGAACTCGTCGCAGTTACCGATCAGCAGATCAGAGGTCGCCTTCTTCACGCCGACCCCGATGACCACCTTGTCGTTCTCGCGCAATTTGCTGACCAGCGGCGAAAAGTCCGAGTCGCCGCTGATGATCACAAAGGTGTCGACATGTGATTTTGTATAGCAGAGGTCCAGTGCATCGACGACCATGCGGATGTCGGCAGAGTTCTTGCCCGACTGGCGCACGTGGGGAATCTCGATCAGCTCAAAGGCCGCCTCGTGCATGGCCGCTTTGAACTCCTTGTAGCGTTCCCAGTCGCAGTAGGCCTTCTTGACGATGATGCTGCCCTTGAGCAACAGCCGTTCCAGAACCTTCTGTATGTCAAAGGCGGCGTACTTGGCATCGCGCACGCCCAGTGCAACGTTCTCGAAGTCACAGAACAGCGCCATGTTGCGGGTTTCTGTTTTCTCGTTCATTTTATCCTGTGTTGTTTCACCGGCCTGTATCCTGCAGCAAGATATGCTCATGATTGCAAACATGCAATGATTTCCTGCCGGTTACGGGAATCCGGGCCGGAGACCAGCTGTGCTTCCCGAAAACTTATATCAGATACTATCACGCCCATACGATGTAAAAATGGAACGCGTGCTTTGAGGTCGCTTCGCGATAGTGGAAATTGAGCGTACCCCCGAGGCGTTCCTGTGACAGGTACGCTATAAGAGGGACCGTCGGCCGCATGGACGCGGCCGTCGAGCGTACAGGGATGTATTTACAAGGTGAATTGCCGTCAGGCAAGACAAGGTGAATTGCGTAGCAAGACAAGGTGAATCGCCGTGAGGCGAGAGAGGGTCCTCTGGAGGAGAGGGTGCCCTGGGGTACAAGGTGAATTGCGTAGCAAGAGAGGGTGCCCTGGGGTACAGCGTGTCCAGAAAGCTTGTGTCGACCAACTTGTGCACTCCTTAGTATGTTAAGCTGTTGATATCTAGAAACGGATCAGTTTTTTGACCACTCGGGCACGTTTTACACTCAGGAATAGTGAATGACAGACGGGAATCCCGGTCCTCCGGCAAATGAAAACCTGGACCCGATCGCCATCAGCGAACAGCAGTTCAACCAGGCCTGCCGCTATATTCACGGCCTCAAGAGAGGCCTGATCGACTTTCTCAAGCAGCCCAAGCGCATCAACATCGTCAACTTTCCCATTGAACTGGACGATGGTTCGGTGCAGAGCTTCCAGGGTTACCGCGTGGTGCACAACCGCGTTTTCGGTCCTGCCAAAGGCGGAATACGCTATCACCCCGATGTCACCATCGAGGAAGTGATTTCGCTGGCCAAGCTGATGACCTGGAAGTGCGCGCTGGTCAATATTCCCTTTGGTGGTGCAAAAGGCGCTGTGGTGTGCAAACCGAAGGCACTCAGTGAGAAGGAATTGCGGCACATCACACGGCGTTTTACCTCCGAGATGTCCGATGTTTTCGGTCCCCACACCGATATACCCGCGCCTGATCTCTACACCAGCGAACAGACCATGGCGTGGATCTTCGATACCTACGATACCTTGCATCCGGGCGGCAACAACCGACCGGTGGTGACTGGCAAGCCCATCGCCATGGGCGGTTCCTACGGGCGTTACGAGGCCACGGGCCAGGGCTGTGTGATCGCCGCTCAGCGTTTTCTCTCCAAGGCTTTGTTGCCTGAGCAGCAGGACCTGGCCGGTGCGCGGGTGGCGATCCAGGGATTCGGGGATGTCGGCTCCGTAGCCGCACAGACGTTCTTTCGTGAAGGTGCGAAAGTCATCGCCGTAAGCGACAGCCAGGGCGGCATATTTCGCGAAGACGGACTGGATCCGGCGGAGGTGCAGAACTTCAAGGTGGAACACGGCAGCGTGGTGGGTATGCCAGACACCATGACGATTACCAATGCCGAGTTGTTGCAGCTGCGCTGTGACATCCTGATGCCAGCGGCGCTGAGCAAGCAGATTCATTCAGGCAACGCCAACAACGTTAAGGCGCGTCTGATTGTCGAAGGCGCCAACAACCCCACCACCCCGGCCGCCGACGCGATCCTTGCCAAAAAGGGTATCTATGTGTTGCCGGATATTCTCGCCAGCGCCGGCGGTGTGACGGTGAGCTATTACGAGTGGGTGCAGAACCAGGCCAACGAGCAGTGGGCCCCGGACCGCATTACGGAAGGGCTCAAACGCAAGATGTACACTACAGTGGACACGGTGTTCAGTCGCTGGCAGTCCTTTGTGGTGGGCGAGGAGGGCCCGGGCACACCGGATTTCCGTACCGTTGCATTGCTCATCGCCATCGAGCGCGTGACCGAGGCGACGTTAATTCGGGGAATCTGGCCATAGTCTGCTTGAGGCACCTGCCCGGGCGCGACAGACGCCGCGGCAGGCCCCGCTATCCGACCCGCGCTTCAGGCGAAAAAGCAGTTATCCTGTTTAATCCCCTCACCCCAACCCTCTCCCGGGTGGGAGAGGGAGTGATAATTAGACAGTTTTGTTCCTGAACACAACCTTCTCTGCCATGAAGGATCTGTTGGTACTTGGTAAAGCAGTCGACATGTTGATCGAACCGCAATTCCATCGTTGACAGGAACAATAGGGACCCTTTGCAATGGATAAACTTTTCAGACTGGCAGGGTTCCTGCCGTTTATGCTGATCATTTTCCTTAATGCCTTTGTCGATCTTGGCCACAAGATTCTGATCCAGAACACCGTGTTCAAGATCTATGATGGCCAGACCCAGATCATCCTCACGGCGATCGTCAACGGGCTGATCCTGCTGCCGTTCGTACTGCTCTTTACTCCTGCCGGTTATCTTGCCGATCGACATTCGAAACCACGGGTCATGCAAGTCAGCGCCGCGGTTGCGGTGGGGCTTACGCTGCTGATCACCCTCGCCTATTATCTGGGCTGGTTTCGCTTTGCCTTTGCCATGACCTTCCTGCTGGCAGTTCAGAGCGCCTTCTACTCGCCGGCAAAATACGGCTACATCAAAGAACTGACGGGGAAAGAACGACTGACGACCGCCAATGCGATTGTTCAGGCGGTCACTATCGTGGCCATTCTTCTCGGTATCTTCGTCTTTTCCCTGTTCTTTGAACAGGCGCTGAGCGGGGTGAGCTATGACAGTGCGACCCAACTCCTGAAGGCGATTGCGCCCCTTGGTTGGGTCCTGGTCGCGTGCGCCGTACTGGGTTTCCTGGCGACCCTGCGACTACCCGCCACAGGCACGGGCGCACCCGATCTCAGCTTCGACTGGGAACGCTATGGCAAAGGCCACTACCTACACGATAATCTCCACACCATCCTGGCGAACCGAACCATCTGGCTCTCCATCGTCGGTCTCTCCGCGTTCTGGGGGATCTCGCAAGTGGTACTGGCCGCCTTTCCGGCCTTTGCCAAGGAGACCCTGGCTGAGAACAACACCGTCATCATTCAGGGAATCCTGGCCAGTTCCGGCATCGGTATCATGTTCGGCTCGCTGCTGGCCGGCCGCGCCTCGAAACATCACATCGAAACAGGCCTGATTCCGCTGGGTGCACTGGGTATCGTCACCGCACTCTTTTTCCTGCCGCAACTGAATTCACGGGGTGGGTTGATTCTGGACTTTCTGCTCCTGGGAACCGCCGGCGGGCTGTTCATTGTGCCCTTGAATGCCCTGATCCAGTTCCATGCCAAAGACGCGC
>Ga0209456_10001536_pt1 | contig 11157 bp, 10 predicted proteins | sample COG_11_FD_184755 | JGI IMG/M metagenome (GOLD analysis project Ga0209456, IMG submission 184755) | Pelagic marine sediment microbial communities from the LTER site Helgoland, North Sea, for post-phytoplankton bloom and carbon turnover... | ecosystem: Environmental > Aquatic > Marine > Neritic...
TTCGTACAACTGCAGCGCCCGCAGCTGTCTGTTCGATTCGTCCGGCTCGAGCGACGACGCCGGGATCGTCAGTTGGAGCTGGAACTTCGGTGACGGTAGTAATTCGTCCGAGCCCAACCCGGCACACACGTACGCTTCGCAGGGCAACTACACGGTGACACTTACCGTGGCCGATGCGGAAAGTGAGACAGATAGCGCCAGCGCCACCTTCCGCGTGAAAAACCGCGGTAACGCGTCCGGTTCGGTGGGCGGCGACGACGGCGGAGCAACGGAGACAACTTCGGAGAAAGGTCGCAAGAAGTGCTCTGACGGCATCGACAATGACGGTGACGGACTGATCGATGGCGCAGACCCGGATTGTTAACTACGCGTCTCGCGGCCGATCATCCGCCCCGGTAGTTATCAAAGAAGATCGCAAATAACACGCTGGATATCGCCAGCGTGACGAGCATGACGGGTGTGCCTTTCTTCAGCCAGAACAGCGGCGTAATCCGGTACTCTGGCCTGCGCGTGCGCTCGGCCTCGGCCACGCAGATAATATTCGCGGTAGACCCGATGTGCGAGCCGTTACCACCGAGCCCAACGCCGAGGGCCAGAGCCCACCACAGTGGCATCACGTCGACACCCTGGGTTTGCAGATGGGAGATGATCGGAATCATCGTCACCGTGAACGGAATGTTGTCCACCGCAGCGCTCAGAAACGCGGAGACCCACATGACCACCAGCGCGGTCACGAGCAATTTCTCGGGCTCCTGGGCGACGCTAACCAGCTGCTGGCCCAAGAGGTCGAGGAGACCGGACCCCTCCACGCCGCCAACGATGATGAAAAGACCGGCGAAGAACAGCAATACCGACCAGTCGATCTCCCTGAGGAACTCGTCCGGGTCCGGGCGTACGAGAGCGAGGGCCACCGCTACCCCGATCCAGGCGACATAGCCTGGAAAGAGATGAAAACGATGGTGAATGAAAAACAGGAGGATAACGAGGGCAATCGAAAAGCATACGGCGAATAACCCTCTCAGATCCTTCAGTACCTTGGACTCATCGAGGTCCAGGACCTCGTCGATTTTGTGCCCCAGGTCTTTGCGGAACAGGGCCAACAGGAGAAACAGGGTGGCCACCCATGCAACCAGAATGATCGGACCCATATGAAACAGGAACTGGTTGAAGTCGATGCCGGCCGCGCTACCGATCATGACGTTTGGCGGATCGCCGACCAGCGTGGCGACGCCACCCGTGTCAGATAGCAAGGCTTCGGCCATCAGGTAGGGGACGGGACTGATACCCAGTAGCCTCGCGATGACAACGGTCAGGGGCGCGAACACAAGGACCGTCGTGACATTGTCCAGGAACAGGCTGATGATCGTTACGACCGTCGACAGATAAATCAGGAGACGTACAGGGCTGCCTTTTGCCATCTTGGCGAGACGGATCGCGAGGTATTCAAACCCCCCGGTGGGCTTCAACAGGACGACCAGCGTCATCATTCCCATGAGCAGGAACATCGTGTTCGCGTCGACAGCAGCCACCGCCCCGGCCTGGGAATAAAAGCCGCCGATCATGCCGACCCCGACCATCGTAACGGCGCCAATAACGGCCGCCAGTGTCCGGTGGATCACCTCGGTGAAGATCAGCACATAGGCGGCAACAAGGATCGATGCCGCCAGCCACATGGTCGAAGTCACTGCGCCGGAATCCATTTCCATCATTTGGTCTCTTCGTGATTGCCGAGTGTTTAGCGGGGTATGATCAACTGTGTCGCAAGATCAACAGTGACATTTATGCATCCGATACGGATATGCCCTGTTCAAGCTCCTCCAGCCATTCCAGCAAGCGGTTAGCGATCACCATTCGCGTCACGATGCCCATGTACTTTCCATCCTCGATGAGAAAAATATAGTGGGTGTTATAGGCTTCCATGATCGAAAGCGCTTTTATAAGCGAAGAGGCGGGAGAAACAGTCGGTATATTTTCGAGCAAATAAGTTTCGACAGGCCGAGCCAGCGATTTTAAAATCCTCTTCTCTGACATATCGAGCCTGTCGGTCTTGTCGCCAATAGCGTCCACCAGCCTGAGGTAGCTGCTTGGGACGGCTATGTGTTTGAATACGTCGCGAACGGATATTCGTCCGACGATGCGATCGTGTTCGTCGACAAAAGGTAGTCCAGGCACGTTGCTGCGCACGGCTTCCTCGAAGAAATGACGCAAGGACATGCCTTTGCGCATGACTTCGGTCATTACGGCAAGTCGTTGTAACTTCATCGTGATTCGCTTGAGCAACGGTGAGGATTGCAGAAATTATATCAGCGATTGTCGCGCTTTAGTCGATTAAGTCGACGCGGCCATTCCGGCACGGACGGACTCGTGTCCAGATTCCCTGCGCTATTCCGCCAACAGCAGGTTCAGGGCTTCCGGATCAAGGCTGTGACCGTCGCAGACAATGATCTCTCCGATTAACATCATCCGATGTATTATCATCGTGCTTCTTTCGGGCAGCCGGCCCGAAATGAGACCTCAAAAAAAATCACAACCACCAGGGAGCACCAATGAAGAAAATACTTATTGCCGCAATACTACTCTTGCCGTTTCAGGTATCCGCGGAGCACATGGACGTTATCCAGTTCAAACTTCACGACGATTGCTCGTTCGAAAAATACATGGCTATCGTTGCAGATTTCAATGAATGGGGTAAGGCATACGGCTACCAGACAAAGATCGCGTACCCGCTACAAAACGACGATCTCGTCCATATGTACTGGCTGGGTACCAGCGCCAACGCGGCGGCATTCGGCAAGGCATGGGATACGTGGCGTGACGCGCAGGCCGACGCTGACTCGGTGCCGGCAAAACTGCAGGCGAGGTTTTCAGCCTGCGAAACCAATATAACGCGCACAGGCTACGACATTTACTAGTTGCCGCGGGGACAGGCGCTGACGCGCGCAGAAACCGGGGTCGAACCGGGTCATTCAAAGATGACTCAGTGAATTCGCGGTTCGACCCCTGCTACGCCTGGCCACCACCCGCATCTGGCCATGTAAACTGTCCGTGAACACAATAGACTGGCCACCGGGCGCACGTATCGGCGCTGCAGGCCGGCGTGACAATACAGGCGGGACCGAATGGGCGACGAACTGCTCGTAAGCACCCTCGTGCCGTTATGGCTCAAAGTCGCGTGGACCACGATGGTGCTCGTCATCGTCCTGATTTACTGGCGGCATCGCGGCCCCGCTAATTTTCTCTGGTTCTCCGACATCGCGTTCCTCGCGCTCGTGCCGGGCCTGTGGCTGGAAAGTTCGTTCATCGTCAGCCTGACGGCATGCATGGTGCTTGTTCCGGAGATGTTATGGAGCGTGAGCTTCTTCGGCGGCCTGCTGCGCCTGCCGCGCCTGACCCGCCTCGCTGACTACATGTTCGAAGAACAGAGCCCGCTGTGGCTGCGCGCGGTGTCGCTGTTCCACGTGCCGTTGCTGGCGGTCGTTGTTTGGGGCCCGTGGCGGCTCGGTTATGATCCCGGCGTCTATCTGTGGGCGGTGCTGATTGCATGGTTCGTGCTGCTGCTGACGCGCTGGCTGACAAAACCGGAACCGAACATCAATCATGTATACCGGTTTCCGGTCGCTGCGGGCGCAAACCTCACGCCGGTACAACATATGCTGGTGCTGTTGACAGCGGTGCCACTGGTGCTGCAGCTGCCGGGGCACCTGCTGCTGTGGGTGATGTTCGGAAACTGACGAAGGACAGAAAATTCTATAGGCCTATACTGGCTATCGGGATGAAGAGGATCGTGACATGGCTCGTGTTCGTTGTCTGGCTGTTGCCGGCGGCGGCCAGCGCGGATCAGCGGCCCGCGAAAGGCAGGCTGCTGGTGGCCACCGAGCTGGTGGGCGGTGAAGTCTTCGCTAAAACGGTCATTCTGCTCCTTCATTACGACGAAAACGGTGCGATGGGAATCGTCGTCAATCGCCCCACCGAGGTCGAGCCGGAGGAGCTTCTCGCCGATGTCGACGCAATCTCCGGTTACAGCGGCACAATTTACTGGGGCGGTCCGGTTCGGATGAACAGCCTGCGCGCGCTGCTGCGCACGGACATCCCGCCCAAGGGCGCACAACCGGTCATCGATTTGGTGTACCAGGTACCCATAGACGATGGATTGAAGGATGCTCTGGCGGACCTGGCGAGCTTGCGGTTATTTATCGGCTACGCCGGCTGGGATGCCGGACAACTCGACCGCGAGATGGACCGTGGGAGCTGGCACGTCGTGCCGGCATCGCATGAACATGTTTTCGCAGAAGACCCGCGCGCACTCTGGAAACAATTGGCGCCGCCACGCGAGTATCGCGCGGCCACGCATTCGAGCCACACGCCCGGGCTGTAGCCGCCTTCTTTAATGGGGACGGTCCCTTCGAATCGTTTCTTGCATGCTTGAGATGTCGCACTTAATCCCCAGTATACGAGTATGAAAAAGCAGGACTTCACAAGGCGATGAAGGTTCGGCCAGGAGGGGTTGCCGGCATGTTCGAACCGGCCAAAACGGCGACGCCCGAAAGCACGGGCACGGAGCTTTTGCGTCTTGCGCGCGGCTCGATCGAATACGGCTTCATCCACCGGGAACCCTTACCGATCCAATGCGACGAATTGCCTCGGACGCTGACGGAACCGGGTGCAACGTTCACGACCTTGCGCTTCGAAGGCGAGCTGCGTGGCTGTTGCGGAACACTCGAAGCCATGCATCCGCTTGCGGAGGACGTGACGCGCTCGGCGTTTCGGGCCGCGTTCCGGGATCCGCGTTTCGAGCCTGTTGGCGAAGAGGAGCTTGGTGCCATCAGGGTGGAGGTCTCCGTTCTGTCGCCACTGGAGCCGATGCCCGTTACCGATGAAGCAGATTTGCTGGACCGGTTGATACCGGGCACGGACGGGCTCGTCATCGTCGCGGACGGACGCCGTGCGACGTTTCTTCCTGAAGTCTGGAAAACGCTGCCGGATTCGCGCCAATTCCTCGCCGCGCTCAAAGCCAAGTGCGGCCTGGCGACAGGTTACTGGTCGGAGCGACTCGAGTTCCAGCGCTACCGGACGACGTCCTACACGGAATCCGCATAGCCTGGACTCGCAGGATGGCGCACTCTAAAGGGCATAAACCCGAAGGGCGGGAGCGGATTTCATCGATCTGGAACAAACTTACAGTTGCTTGCAGGTACGCAAGCGCTGCGTCAGTCTCAGTAGCTCTGCAAGGTATTCCCGGCCCTGTTCCTTCGTGTACGCATTCTCTCGCATCTCGAGATCAATAACGTCGATCGCATTCCGCGTCGTTTTTTCGCACTCGGCGCGGTCCCGTGACACCGATTCGGGTAACGTTGCTTCAGAGGGCGCCGGCGGGCTTACGGGTTCGTCGAAGGGATTAACGAAGTCGAACACCTCATCGTCAGCAGCGGCTGTTCCCTTTTCTGGATGACTTCTGCCGGCTTCGATGCCGTCGTCGGCATTAACCGCGGGCTCGGGGCAAGGCATTTCCTGAAAAGCGAACGTGCCATCCTCCAGCAAACAACGGTGGATCTCGGTATCTGCTGTGACACTTGTGCCAGCGAGTATCAAGACGACGATGGTGAAGCGCATAAACGACTACCTTCTTGCCAGTTCCAGGTGATTGGTCTCGCTCAGTTCTACGCGGCCTCCAAACCTCGCACATTCCCTGTTCATCATACGCTCAAGCCACCGAGCATCCTCCTCTGATACATGATTCAATCTGAATCGTTCGATCTGGAAAGGCACCATTTCGAATCGCACGACCTTGCCTGACGACGGCTGCACGGTTACAAGGTACATCAGCACCAGGTCGCCTCGATATTTCTCGTGACCGCTAATTCCCTCGTAGTCATTCAGAAAATCACCACAGCCGTACATGATCGGCCTGCCGTTGTAGACCTCGATGCCCTTTGGATGGTGTGATGAATGCCCATGGATCACATCGACGCCGGCCTCATCGATCAAGCGATGGGCAAAGTCCCTCTGTTCATCAGGAATGTCGTAACCCCAGTTTCCTCCCCAATGGATCGATGCAACGACGATGTCCCCATGCCGCTTCACTTTCTGTACCTGTGCCTCGATCCGGCTAACGGTCTTTTGCGACAGGTCCACCAGGAAATTGACGCCCGGCCGGCTATTCGTCGCCGCCCATTTCCGCGGCACGCCGGCGGTCGGCGATGCATAAGCGAACAACAGTACCCGTCCTTTGTTGTTCACATCCATTATTGCCGGCGCCTCTGCCTCGGTGACGTTTCTTCCAGCGCCAACGCCTTTCATATTTGCGCCACGTAGCGAGGCTAAAGTGTCCTCGAGGCCGGCATATCCCCAATCCAGGACATGGTTGTTGGCAAGTACGCAACAATCGATCCTGGCAGCCTTAATGCACGGGATGTTCTCCGGATGCATGCGGTAGTTGATGCCTTTGCGTTTCCAGTAATCGTCGCTGGCCGTAACGGCCGTCTCCAGGTTGATTATCCTGACGTCGGGCCTCACGCGTTCAAGTTCGTCGAGAGCATCACCCCACGGATAAGCAAAATCCACACGCTCCGGGAATGGGCCGCTAACCGACTGCGCAAGCTCTACATATCGGTTGGCATTTTTCACGTAGGATTCGTAGAGGCGAGGATCGGACGGTATGGGCAAGACCTGGTCGATACCCCTTCCGGTCATGACGTCGCCGCACATAAAAAGGGTGATCAGTTCGGACGCGCTCGATTGCCTGGCGGCTGTGTTGCCCACATAAATCCTCGAGCTCGAGAGCAACAAAAGGATTTTGCCGAAATCGAGCAGAAACTTTCGACGCTTCATCACTGACTCAGTTGCTGAATCCGGATAACCGTATGGTGCGTGGTTTCTATTTTAGACTACTGTGATTCTTTTTGGTTTCAGGAGGCCGGCACCGTAGAAACCAGTATTCCTTTCCGACGGTCCCCGGACTATTTTGCGCCTGTATATCCCGCAATCGACCTCTCAAGGAATCAAGTATGTCAGTGCAACATCGACGGTTGGGCAATCACGGCGTTCTGGTCAGCAATATCTGTCTCGGCACGATGAACTTCGGCTGGCACACCTCGGAAGAGGACAGCTTCCGGATCATGGACAGGGCGCTGGAACTCGGCATCAATTTCTTCGACACGGCCGACGTCTACGGCTGGTCGGTGGAACATGGGCTGACCGAGGAAATCATCGGGCGCTGGCTGGCGCAGGGCGGCGGGCGCCGCGACGCCATCGTCCTGGCAACGAAGGTCTACAACCCGGTGGATCGCAAGGCCAACCTGCCTGAAGTCAACAGCGACGGTAACAGCCTGAGTGCTTACAAGATTCGTAAACACTGCGAGGGCAGTCTCGGCCGGCTGCAGACGGACTGGATCGACCTCTACCAGATGCACCACATCGATCATGACTGCCCGTGGGACGAAACCTGGCAGAGCTTCGACACACTGATCAAGCAAGGCAAAGTAGTCTATGTCGGCTCGAGCAACTTCGCCGCCTGGGACATCGCGACGGCGTGCCAGGAAGCGTCGCGACGTGGCTTGATGGGGTTGGTTAGCGAACAAAGCCATTATCATCTCGACAACCGAATGGTCGAGCTCGAGGTCATCCCTGCCTGCCGCCATTACGGGCTGGGCTTCATACCCTGGAGCCCGTTGGCCGGTGGCCTGCTCGGCGGCGCGCTGGAGAAGCACGATGCCGGTCGCCGTAAAGGCGATGAATTTACTCAACGGGTCGAGGAAAAACGCGACCAGCTTGAGAAGTACGAGGCCTTGTGCCGGGAGATCGGCCATCCGCCCGGCGAGGTTGCAGTTGCCTGGCTGCTCCACAATCCTGTCGTGACGGCGCCGATCATCGGTCCCCGCACGGTGGAACAGCTCGAGAGCGCCGTGCGAGCGGCCGCAATCGAGCTCGATCGGGAAACCCTCGACAGACTGGATGAGATCTTCCCCGGACCTGGCGGCGAAGCGCCGATGGCTTATGCCTGGTGACAGTGGCCAGGTTGTCGCTGGTCTCGGTGTTCCGACGACAGCACCATGTACACCGCCGGTACGACAAACAATGTGAACAGTGTACCCACACCCAGCCCGGTCGCAATAACGAGCCCAATGTCGAAACGACTGACGGCACCCGGTCCGCTGGCCAGCAGCAGCGGAACCATCGCGACGATCATCGCGACGGTCGTCATGAGTATGGGTCGCAGGCGGATCGCGGCTGCTGTCTCGATCGCCTCGCGTCGCCCGAGTCCGTCCCTCTCGCGTAGCTGGTTGGCAAACTCCACTATCAGGATGCCGTTCTTGGAAATCAGCCCGATCAGCGTAATCAGGCCAACCTGCGTATAGATATTCACGGTGGCCAGCCCCAGCGTCATGAAGATCAGCGCTCCCGCGATCGACATCGGCACCGAGACGAGAATAATAATCGGGTCTCTCCAGCTCTCGAACTGCGCCGCCAGCACCAGGTAGATAATGATCAACGCGAGGAAGAAGGTAATTAGCAACGCGCTGCCCTGCTCGGCATACTGGCGCGACTCGCCATCGTAGTCGACGGTGAAGCCACTCGGGAAAAGCACCGCTGCCTGCTGATTCAGAAAGTCGAGCGCCTGGCCCAGCGAGACGCCTGGCGCCGTAATGCCCTCAACGGTGACGGCATTCAATTGCTGGAACTGTGTGCGCTGGCTGGGCTCCACGGACCGTTCCAGCTTAACCAGCGCCGACAACGGAACCTGCCCGCCGGCCTCAGTCGGCACATAATAATCCCTGAGCATCCCGGTGGTGAGCCGGAAGTCGCGCTCGAGCTGCGGAATGACCTTGTAGCTGCGTCCTTCGAGATTGAATCGATTGACGTAGCCCTCACCGAGCATGGTGGAGAGCGTACGGCCGATCTCCGCCATCGTTATGCCGAGGTCTCCCGCGCGATCGCGATCGACAACAAACGTTGTCCGTGGGCGCGAAAATTCGATGCTCTTTCGCAGGAAGCCGAACTGGCCGCTCTGCATCGCGGCACCGATAAGTTCATCGGCAACACTGTCCAGGGCGCCGAAATCTTCGTTCGATTGAATGACAAACTGAACCGGCAGCCCACCGCGGTTGCCGGGCAGGCTGGGCCGTGCGAATGCGGCTAGCTGCATGCCCGCAATGCTATTCAGCGCAGCCTGCAGGTCGGGCAGCACCTCGAGGATGAAGCGCTCGCGCTCTGAGGGCGGCAGCATCTTGTACCCGCCGAACATGGTGTTGCTCCCGGCCTCTCCCATAAAGAGGAAACTCGAATGCTCCTCGGGCAGCGTATGAAATGCTTTGACCAGCTCCCCGGTGTAGAGCTGGTTGTACTCGATCGTCGCGGTCTGCGGCATGCGGCCCGACACGAACAGGATGCTCTGATCCTCGACGGGTGCCAGCTCGTTGGGCGTGCTGACGAACATGAAATAGATGCTGACCAGTACGATGCCCGCGAAAACCATGGTCACCGGAACAAAATCCAGGGTGTCGCTCAGCCTGCGCCGGTAGGCATTGGAAAGCCTCTGGAAAAAGCGCTCCACGGCCGCCTCGTACCGGCCCGGCTCGCCCGTGCGATGCAGCACTTTGCCGGACAACATTGGCGACAACGTCAATGCGACGACGCCGGACACCAGCACGGCACCGGCAAGCGCAAATGCGAACTCCGTAAACAAGGTGCCGACCAGCCCTTCCATAAATGCGATCGGCGCATAGACGGCAACCAATGTCGTGGTCATGGCGATGATCGGCATGCCGATTTCGCGGGCGCCATCGATGGCTGCCTGCAAACGGGCTTTGCCCATTTCCACGTGCCGATGGACGTTCTCGACGACAATGATGGCGTCATCGACCACGAGACCGATGGAAAGCACCAGGGCCAACAACGTGAGCAGATTGATCGAAAATCCCATCAACAACATCAGGAACGCACCGCCGACCAGGGACAAAGGCACGGCCAGCGCCGGCACGATGGCGGCACGCACGGAACCCAGCGACAGGTAGATGATGACGAGTACGATAAACAGGGCTTCGAGGAGGGTGATGAACACCTCTTTGATCGAATCCTCGATATAAACACTGGCATCGTAGCCCACTTTCACGGTGAGCACGGCAGGCAACTGTGCCCTGATGTCCTCTATCTCATCGCGAACGTGTCGCGCGACCGTCAACGGATTCGACCCCGGGGCTGGCTCGATGGCAACAAACACGCCCGGAGTACCGTTGAACCAGCTGACCGCATCGTAGCTTTCCGAACCCAGTTCGATACGGCCGATGTCTTCGAGACGAACCAGCGTCTCGTCGTCTCTGCGGATGACGAGACGGCGAAAATTGCTCTCGGTCGCGATATCCGTCGTCGCTGACATGTTGGTCAGTACATAGGTACCCTTGGACTGGCCCACGGCCGCGAGAAAGTTGTTTGCCTGAAGAACATCCGCGACATCCAGCGCTGATACGTTCAGGGCCTTCATACGATCGGGGTCCAGCCAGATCCGCATCGCGAAAGAACCACTGCCGAACAGCCGGGCTTTGGCGACTCCCGGGATCGCCTGCAATTTCGGCTGCACCACGCGTAGCAGGTAGTCCATCGTCTGAGAAGGGCTCATCTGCTCACTGTAAAACGGGATATACATCAGCGCCGTCTGGTCGCCAGTCGTCGAGTCGATCACCGGATCTTCCGATTCGGCAGGCAGGACACCGCGCTGGCTGGCCACCTTGGCCTGGATCTCGGCAACGGCAGCATTCGGGTCGTAGTCCAGCTCCATGTGCGCTTCGATGACCGAGACACCCTGCGAGCTTCGCGAGACAAGGAAATCAATGCCGCTGGCCTCGGCGATCGCCTGTTGCAGCGGCGTCGTGATAAAACCCTGCATCAGCTCACTGCTGGCGCCCGGATAGATGGTCGTGACGTAGACGACCGTGTTGCTGATTTCCGGAAATTCGCGCAGATCAAGCACCGTAATGGAGCGCAGACCGACAACCAGGATCAGCAAGCTGACGACACTGGCCAGCACCGGACGCTGGATGAACAGGTCTGTGAATTTCATGCACGCGGGTCCGCGGCGTCCGGATCGACAGAATTGTCGATGATGATCGACTGGCCGTTACGCAACTTGTTATGGCCGTCACTCACAACCTCCGCCCCTGCCTC
>Ga0209456_10001538_pt1 | contig 11147 bp, 10 predicted proteins | sample COG_11_FD_184755 | JGI IMG/M metagenome (GOLD analysis project Ga0209456, IMG submission 184755) | Pelagic marine sediment microbial communities from the LTER site Helgoland, North Sea, for post-phytoplankton bloom and carbon turnover... | ecosystem: Environmental > Aquatic > Marine > Neritic...
ACGCGTATCGTTGCTACGCGACGAAAGAGGAAATCGCAGCCGCGCGCGAAGCGCATCAGAAGAGCGGCACCAAAGACGGCTTCCGTTTTCAGAGCCCTTGGCGGGACCGCGCCGATGCGCCGGAGGACCCGAACGCGCGCCACGTGATTCGGTTCCGCGCGCCTCACGACGGAACCACGAGTTGGGTCGACGAGGTCAAGGGCCGGATCGACATCCTGAACTCGACGCAGCAGGACTTCATCTTGTTGCGTCCGGATGGGATGCCTCTCTACAACTTCGGCTGCGTCGTCGATGACCTGACGATGGGCGTCACGCTCGTGGCCCGCGGTGACGACCACATGATCAACACCGCACCTCAGATACTTCTATATGAAGCGCTCGGTGCTTCCGGTCCTAGGTTCGCACACATGCCGATGGTGCTCGCACCCAACGGCGAAAAGCTCTCGAAGCGCCACGCCGCAGTCGGTGTTCTCGAGTATCGCGACATGGGCTACCTCCCGGACGCGGTCCTCAACTACTTGGCACGACTCGGCTGGTCGCATGGCGATCAGGAGATCTTCACGCGCCAGGAGCTCATCGAGAAGTTCAGCTGGGACCGCGTCGGCACGACCGCAGGCCGGTACGACGCTAAGAAGTTCCTTCACGTGCAGGCAGAGCACCTTCGGATGCTATCCGACGAAGAAATCGCGCGCTGGACGGTTCCCTTTCTGGCGAACATCGGGATCGAAGTCGGACCAGACGACCCGGTTCTGCTGAAAACGATTCCCTACGTGAGGCCTCGCGCGGAAACCTTCGTCGATGTCGCCGATGCGGTCGAGTACTTCTTCCGAGACGTCGAGTTCGAAGCCAAAGGCAAACGAAAGTTCCTGGTTCCCGGGAACGCCCAGGCCCTGCTGCAGCTCGCCGAGGTCGTGGAAACGGTCGAACCATTCACTCGAGAACCACTGGACGCAACGGTCAAAGCTTGGCTCGAAGAGAACGAGCTCTCGATGAAAGTCGTCGCACAACCCGCGCGCGTCGCGATGACGGGGCGCACACGGAGTCCTGGGCTCTTCGAGGTGATGGAAGTGCTCGGCAAAGAAAAGACTCTGGCGCGCCTGCGAACAGGTGCGGAGATCGCAGCGGCGGCGGAGACGCCGACCGCGTAACCTCGCGGCGCATCCTCCATACTCGTGGAACCCACCTTGCAGACACTGGTCATCGCTCTCTATTTGGTTACGCTCGGGGCGTTGGCGCTATACGGAGCTCATCGAAGCGCGCTGCTCTTCTTGTACCTGCGCCACCGTCACGAGCGAACTGCACCGCGATCTCGCTTCGACGAAGCGGACCTACCCATCGTCACGATCCAACTGCCCATGTTCAACGAGGTGTTCGTCGCGGAGCGCCTGATCGACGCGGCGGCGCGCATCGATTACCCGCGCCACCGCCTCGAGATCCAGGTGCTCGACGACTCGACCGACGCCACGTCGGCAATCGCGGGCATCAAGTGCAGGGCGCTGTGCGACGAAGGGCTCGATGTCGCCTATCTGCACCGGGCCGACCGCACCGGGTACAAGGCAGGCGCGCTCGAAGCTGGCATGATGCGTGCGAAGGGCGATTTTTTGTTGGTATTCGATGCCGATTTCGTTCCGGGCCCCTCCATTCTTAGGGAGCTGATCGATTTCTTCCGGGACCCGTCCGTTGGGATGGTGCAAGCCCGGTGGGCGCATCTGAACGGCGATCGTTCACCGCTCACTCGCTGCCAGGCGATGCTGCTCGACGGGCACTTCATCATCGAACACGCGGCGCGCAATCGCTCCGGGCGTTTCTTCAACTTCAACGGCACAGCAGGAATGTGGCGAAAAGCCGCGATCACGGACGCGGGCGGTTGGCAGCACGACACGATCACCGAAGACATGGATCTCAGCTATCGTGCACAGCTAGCCGGTTGGAAATTCGTCTATGCCCCGCACGTGAGCGCTCCTGCGGAGCTCCCATGCGACATGAACAGCTTCAAAGGACAGCAGTACCGTTGGGCCAAAGGTTCGGTTCAAACCGCGCGCAAGCTGCTCGGTTCGATCCTACGTTCACCGGTGAGCCGCAAAGTGAAGACCGAAGCGTTCTTCCACCTGACCAACAATCTGGCCTACGTGTTTCTGCTCGTGTTGGCAGCGCTCCAGCTCCCCAACATGCTGATTCGCCGCCACATGGAGCATCCCGAGCTTCTGCTGCTCGACGTGCCGCTCTTCTTGGCTACGTGCGGATCTGTCGCAGCATTCTACATGGTCGCGCACTACGATCTCTACGGCCAGCGCTGGCAAGCGCTCAAGCGACTGCCGGCGATGATGGCGCTTGGTATCGGCCTCTCGATCAACAACGGTCGAGCTGCAATCGAAGGTCTGTTCGGGCGCGACGTCGAGTTCGTGCGGACGCCCAAGCGCGGTGTCGTCGACGGCAAACCTGCTTCGGGAGCGTACCGTTACCGCGGCCGGTGGCCCTGGCACAACACGATCGAGCTGGCGTTTGGGGTCTATTGCACGGCCACGCTGATCGTCGCGATCGCCACCCGGAGCTGGGTGAGCGTGCCCTTTCTGCTCCTGTTTAGCGCTGGATTCACTTACGTCGGCGTTGCGAGCCTCTACGAGGCGCTTCGGCTCAGGCTCGCTCAGGGCGACTCGGAGCTCACCGCGCAGGCACCGTCTACGCACTCCTCACCAAGTCCGCAATCGATGTTGAGCTGACACTCCGCCAGCACCTCGCTACTTCGCACGCAAAGGTTCTGCTCCTCGACGGGCGCACAGAAGCGGATTGTCGCGTCGATGCGCGCGCATTCGTCGTCGGTATCACAGGGCGTACGGCACTGGCCGCGAACACAGACACGGCCGGGCTGACACTCGTTGTCCGGGCAGAACTGTTCGGGGCGAGTGTCGGGGATGCATTGGAACGAGCTGCAGTACTCGTGTTCGGCGCAGTTGCCATCATCGGTGCAGCTAGTGAGGCAAGTGTCGTCGGTGCAAGGGCGGCACGCGCCGGCCACGCACTCCTGCGTCTCGGGGCAAGGCGCATCGAGGCAAGTCAACAGACACTCACCATCGATGCAGATACGCGCGTCGCCGCACTCGAAGTTGAACTGGCAGCGGAAGGCGGGCGGGTCGGGTTCATCTTCGAGAGGGTTGAGACAAAGTCCGTTGTCCGCGCAGGTCGTGCCGACCGGACAATCGTATTCCTCTTCGCACTCACCGACACAGCCGAGCGTCGTGCAGACCGCCCCTACGGCACAGTCGGTATCCGCCACGCACAGGTCCCGCCGCGGTGCCGGCTGCGGATCGCACTCGTCGCCGCTGCACAGGAAGCAGCCGCGATCACTGAGCGGTCCGTCGGCAATACAGAAGTAGCGTGAATCGGTGTTGCAGCCGGCGAGCCCGGATAGCGCGATGATGAAGATCCCGAAGCGTTTCATGGGAGGTTCGACGCCTGGGCTCAGGGCATATTCACTGGCGGGATCGGCTTGAAAACCAAAGAATTCCGTTGAATAACAGTGGCGAAATGAGTGGCCACAGCAAATGGTCGACAATTAAGCGACGCAAGGGTGCCCAGGACGCCAAGCGCGGGAAATTGTTCACGAAAGTCATCAAGGAGATCACAATTTCGGCGCGTGTCGGAGGAGGCGATCCAGAGGGCAACGCGCGGCTGCGGCGTGCGATCGACCTGGCCCGCGGCGTGAACATGCCAGCGGACAACGTGACCCGCGCGATCAAGAAGGGCACCGGGGAACTGGAGGGGGTCCAGTATGAGGAGCTCCTCTACGAGGGAGTGGGGCCCGATGGGGCGCTGTTCATTTGTGAGGTCGTCACCGACAATCGCAACCGAACGATCGCCGAGGTGCGCAAGCTCTTCGACAAGAACCATGGGCAGATCAGCAGCAGCGGTGCCGCGCTCTGGGCCTTCGAGCAGAAGGGCATCATCCGGGTCGACAAAGACGCCGCCACCGAGGACGAGCTCTTTGAGGCGGCCGTTGGCGGTGGCGCCGAGAACATGGAGCTGGTCGGCGACGAATGGGTGGTGACGACGGCTCGCAACGATCTCGACGCCGTTCGAGATGCGATCGATAAGGCGGGGACCACTGTACGTGAGGCGGCGCTCGCTTACATCCCCAACAATCCCAAAGTCGTCGAAGGCGGCGACGCGGCGAAGCTGATTCAACTGTACGAAGCGCTCGAAGACAACGACGACGTCCAGAACGTATTCTCCGACTTCGAGCTCAGCGAGCAGGCGCTCGCGGAGATGGCCTAACCCGCCCATGCGTGTCCTGGGCATCGACCCCGGCAGCCGGCGCACCGGCTGGGGTATGGTGCAGCTCGAAGGCACGCGGCTTCGCCATGTTGCAGCGGGGACGATTGCTGTCCCGGAGAAGCAACCGCTCGCCAAGCGACTCCACTTGATCCACCAGGGGCTGCAGCAGATCATCGCCGAGCACCAGCCCGAGTCCGTCGCGGTAGAAGAAGTCTTCTTCGCGAAATACCCCAACGCCGCCCTGAAGCTCGGTCATGCCCGTGGAGTGGCGTTGCTGGTCGCCGCAGAGTTCGGCCTCGAGGTGCACGAATACCCACCGGCGATCGTGAAACGTACTGTGGTCGGAAGAGGCGCCGCGGATAAGACGCAGGTTGGGCGATTGGTCTCGGCGCTGCTGGGGCTGAAGACGCCACCCGAAGAGGACGCCGCCGACGCCCTCGCAGTCGCGATCACGCATATCCAGGCAAGCCGCTCGAAGGCCATCAGCCGCTGACACCGGCGCTGGCACTGCCGCTGGCACTGCCGCTGACACTGGCGCTGACACTGGCACTGGCGCTGACACTGGCGCTGACGCTGGCACTGGCACTGCCGCTGGCACTGCCGCTGGCACTGCCGCTGACACTGACACCGACACCGCCACGGTTCCCTTTCCCGGATTTCCAGACATCTGTTCAGTAACCTGCTACCTTCGCCCAGTGATTGGCAGGCTTAGCGGGACGATCGAGCATCGGGAAGCGGATGGCTCGGTCATCGTCGATGTGAATGGTGTGGGGTACGAGGTGTTTCTGCCGCTGGGGGCGGCGGGGCGTGCCGGGTCCGAGCGCGGGGCGACCGTTTCGCTGCACATCCATACGCACGTTCGCGAGGACGCGATGACGCTGTTTGGCTTTGCCACGGCCGAGGATCGTGCGGCCTTCCGCGCCCTGCTCAAGGTGAGCAGCATCGGGCCGAAGCTTGCGCTCGCCATCATCGGCGTGATGAACGCCGCCGAGCTTCAGCACGCAATCGCGCGCCAAGATAAGACCGCCTTCAGAGGGATCACCGGTGTCGGCAAGAGGACGGTCGAGCGAATTCTCGTGGACCTGGAAGGCAAGCTCGACTTTGCCTCGAGCGGCAAGACAGGGGTTCGGCTCCGGGCGGTTCCGAGCGCAGCGGGCTCGGCGGGAGACGCGGTCGTTGGTGCCCTGGTGCAAATGGGATACAAACGAAGTGAGGCGGAGGCCGCAGTCGGAAATGCCAGCGGCCCTTCGAGCGACGGCAACGTCGAAGGGCTGTTGCGTGCTGCGCTGTCGGCATTGTCATGACTGAGATGGAAGCCAGATCCAACGAGACCCTGGGCATCGACGAGCAGGTCGAAGACCGCGTGTTCGATCGAAGCCTCCGTCCGGCGCGCTTCGAGGACTTCGTCGGCCAGGAGCGGATCAAAGACAACCTGCGGGTCTTCGTCGAAGCAGCACGGCGGCGAGGTGACCCGATCGACCATACGCTGTTCTGCGGGCCCCCAGGGCTCGGCAAGACCACACTGGCCCTGATTTTGGCGGGTGAACGCGGGGTCACGCTCCATTCGGCGTCCGGCCCTGCGATCGAGCACAAGGGCCAGCTCGCCGCGCTTCTCACGAAGCTCGAGCCCAACGACGTGCTCTTCATCGACGAGATCCACCGTCTCAACGCCACGGTGGAAGAGAACCTGTACACGGCCGTCGAGGACTTCCGGATCGATATCGTCAACGGTGACGGCCCCTACGCACAGACGCTTCAGCTTCCACTGAGCCCGTTCACCCTAGTGGGCGCGACCACTCGAACCGGATTGCTGACCAATCCCATGCTGTCGCGCTTCGGATATGTAGCGCGTCTCGACTACTACCCGGAAGACGCGTTGCGCGCGATCATCGAACGAAGCGCACGCTTGCTCAGTTTCGCGATCACGGCCGAGGCAGCGCAGGAGCTCGCGCGCAGGTCGCGGGGCACTCCTCGCATCTCCAATCGCCTGCTGCGGCGGTCGCGCGACTTCGCGGAGGTTTTGTCCGACGGCAAGCTCGACGCCGAGACTGCACGCGAGGGGCTCACCCGTCTCGATGTCGATGACGCGGGCCTCGACCAAATGGACCGGCGCTATCTTACAGTGATCATCGATCACTACGACGGCGGCCCGGTCGGAATCGAAACCTTGGCGGCGGCGCTGAGCGAGCCGCGCGATACGCTCGAAGATGTGTATGAGCCCTATCTGCTTCAGAGAGGCCTCTTGGCGCGCACGGCGAGGGGACGTGTCGCGACCCGCCATGCCTTCGAGCACCTCGGCAAAAAGCAGCCGGCCGGCAAGCAATCCGGCCTGTTTTGAGCCATTTGTGAAGAATCTGCGCACCCCAGCGGGGCGCTGTTAGAGTCGAAACCCCCCATGAATTCCCGCCCCATCGCGGCCGAAGAGGGCCTGTTGTGCTCCGCCGAGGGCCTGTTGTGCTCTGCCGAGGGCTTGTTGTGCTCTGCCGAGCGCTGGGCACCCGCCGATGCGGAGCTCTGGCGGCGTTGGCGGGAATCGCTTCGCGCAGAGCAACGGGCAGACGCGCTCCTGCCTCTGCAAGCTGCACTGTCGGGGCTCGTCGCGTTTCGTCATCTCGAAAACCATCCGCTCTCCGTGCCTGTCACCGATTTCCGTCCGCATCTGCATGCCGTACGCGTGACCTATGTCTGGGCGCTCGAGCTCGTCGCTCAACTCCGAGGCGGCGGCGCCCCAGAGCGACGACTCCAGGCCGTGGGCGATCCCGAGGCTGAGCCTCATTCCTCCTTGCGCGCGCTCGAACGTTCGCTGACCGACGCGCGTAGGGTGAGCGAGCGGCTCCTCGAGCTTCCGCTGGTCGACGCGGGCTCTTTTCAAGCAAGCTGCGATCTCTTCCTGCGCGACCTCGGGCGCAACGCGTTCTTCCGGCCACCGGAGCCGCTCGAGTTCTCCAACGTCGCAGAGCTCGTTCGCCCCGATGGACTCACGCCGGAGCTCGACTCGTGGAAGAGCGAGGCAGCCAAGATGACCACCATGGTTGCATTCTTGACCTTGCTTCGCAGTCATCGATTCCTGGGCATCGCCGACCAGCAGATCCGCGAAGACGACGGTCTCTATCGCGCGCACATCGTGGTCTCCGCAGTGCGAAGAGAGCTGCGGACGCTGACTCGCTTTCTATTGGTGCAGGGCGTGGAGACCTTTGCCGACGAGCTCGAGGCACGACTGCTATCCCTCGATGCCCACCACATCACCGACGCTCGAGCCGAGATCACGAGGGCCTCCAGGCAACTCCAAGAGCTGCGAGAATCGGTCGAGGCGCTTGCGATGGAGATTCACGCCAGGGCGCGCTCTGCGCTCGACGGGGCCTTGCCGGAGCTTTACCCGGAGCGAGGCCACGCCCTGCCAGCCGAACGAATGCGAAATGGAATTCGCGAAGTTCGCCGGACCGTGAAGGACGCAGCCAAGCAGCTTCGCTCCCTGGGCCGCCCCGTGCGTGACCCGCAGGAGGAGCGCAAGAGCGAGCGCGTGCGGAAGAACACGCACCAAGACATTTGGGCGTTCCGGTTTATCTTGCGCGCGTTCACGGCTAAGGCATCGGTCGCCTCGGTCGGTGCCGACTACTGGAGCGATGCTGGGAGTCTCGAGTTCGTGGGCGAGTTCGTGCGCCACTTTCGCGTGTTCGGTCCGCGGTTGACGCGAGCGACGGAGTACCCGCGCAGAGGGCCGCTGACGCGCGCAGTCAGCGCATTGAGTCACCGCGAAGCGATCAACGCAGCGAGCCTCAACCTCGCCACGCACGAGTGTATTCTGTTTCTCGAGCATCTCGACGAAGCGCTGGCCGATGTGCCGCGATCGCTCCTTGCGCCATTCGATAAGAACAAGGCCGCGAGCGAGCTCCGGGGCTACCTCTCCGCAGCGAAAGATCGCACGGCTGCCGACCGTATCGCAGCCGGCGCGTTCGGCTTGATCGACGCGGGCCGCGCGCAGGCGAGTTAGACCACGAACCCGAACGCCGCGAGAGTCCGCTCGATCACCCAGAACGCGGCGAGCGATCCAATGATGTAGGCTGGAACGGTTCGGTGGACTTGCCATCCGGATGGGAGCGCGCGCCGGACGAGCGCAAAGCTCAGGCCGGCCACGGCGATCACTCCGAGCTGACCGATCTCGAGACCCAGGTTGAAGCCGAGGAGAGCGAGCGGGATCTCCTCGGACGGAAAGCCAGCGTCGAAGAGGACCGAGGCGAAGCCGAGGCCGTGGAGGAGGCCGAGCGCTCCCGGGAGCGTCCACGGATGCTTCCAGACAGGGCCGTGTTGCCCCGACTGGATCTCGAGCGCGAGGACGACGATCGTGAGGGCGATCAAGGCTTCGACGAGGGCCATTGGGACCGAGACGATCCCGAGCACCGAAAGGGCCAAGGTCAGGCTGTGACCTACGGTGAACGCCGTGACTGCGGCGATGAGCCGGCGATGCCAGCCGAAGAGAATCAGAAGCCCGAGCACGAACGTGAGGTGGTCCCAACCTGTGAGGAGGTGCTCGACCCCAAGCGCCAGGTACTCGAAGAACGAATGGGACTCGTCTTCCTGCGCCTTGATGGTGAGCTGGGGTGTGCGGGTGTCGAGGATCGCATGGTGAACCTCGCCGTCAGCACGAACGACACGAACGACGACATTCACGCTCGAGTCGGCGAAGCCATCCACGCGAATGACGGCACCGATCATGTCGGGCGGGTCGCAGCGAAGCTTCAAGGTCTGGACGACGGCGGTTTCGTCCTCGGTCTTGTGACGTTCCGCCGGACCCAGCTGTGTGCAAGCCTCGGGAATCCGAGGTTGTAGCGATTGCCCGGTGGGCCGCTTCACCGGCGCGCGCCAACGCATCGTGACCTCCCCATCGAGCGCCTGCTCGAACGAAAGGACGGAAGGGGCAAGCGGGTGAGCGGAAACCTCGGCGGAAGCGCCGAGCACCAGAGCCGCGAGCGCAAGGGCAAGGGCGCCACGCATCAGGGCGTCCTCTCGACCTGCACTGTGTAAGCACCGCGGAGCGCATCCATACGCTCGATTCGGAGCTCGTCACGGATCTCACGCAAGCGATCGGCGCGCACCTCTGCGACGATCACTTCGAGATCTGGGAGGTAGGCGGGGTCCTTGTCGATGACCCGCACGAAGTGGAGGCCGTAGACCGAGGTGGCCGGCCCGCGCCACTCCCCGGGAACAGCCGCCTCGATGGCCTGTGCCAGCTCGAGGCCGTAGTCGTCCTTGATCTGCGACGGCGTGGCCGATTGTTCCAATCGTAAACCCGGCAGGGGATCGCCCAAACCCTGCGGAGCCTCATCACCTAGCATCGACAGCTGCTCTCGCATCGAGCTGGCGTCGGCCGGTAGAGTATCCCCGCGTTTCGAACGACTCAAGAACACGTGTTGAAAGCGAACCCTGCCCTCGCGCTCGAACCGGTCCCGGTGTGCCTGAAGATGTGCCTCGAGCTGCTCGCGGGTCGGCATTCGATCCTCGGGCACGTAGGCGAGCGATTCCCCCGCACGGTATAGAAGCCTCGACCGTACGACCGGGTCGTGGGCCTGCATGTTCATTTCGAGCGCTCGTTCGTGAAGCGCCAGGTCGTCAGCGGTGGAATCCGGCTCTATGAAGCGCATGTTGCGCACCAGGTGGGTGAATACGATTGGGTCGCGCCGGTCCCAGCCGTACCGCCTCGCTTCATTGAGCAGGATCGCTTCGCGGACAGTGTTCTCAACCTCCGCTTCGGTCGCGTCCACCGGCACGCGGACGGTGATCTCCGGGCCTTCGACGCGGCGCCCCTCCACGAAGACTTTGGCCCCAAAGAGCAGTCCACCGATCAGAAAGAAATTGAGGAGTGTGCGCAGCATCCGAATTAGAGCGTGACTTCGCCCTGAAAGACAAAGCGCGCGGGGCCCTGCATCAGTACGGTGTCGCCGGGGGCGCCGATGGTGATCATCAGTGTTCCGCCGGGCAGTCGAATACTGAGCTGCTCATCACGCTCTGCACGGCCAGTCTCGACGGCGGCGACCGCTGCCGCGCAAGCCCCGGTACCGCAGGCCTGAGTCCAGCCGGCGCCGCGCTCGAGAACGTCGAGCCGCATCGTGCTGCCCTCGTGCTCCGAGACGAAGCCCACATTGACGCCTTCGGGGAAGTGCGCCCGGTCTGCCTGAAGCGCCGCACCGAGCCGGAAGCGAGCGTCCCCCACCTCGTCGAAGGTCACGGCGTGGGGGTTGCCCATCGACACGCCCGTCAGGCGAAGAGTGCGGCCCGCAACCGAATGAGGCCGATCGAGCCAGGGCAGATCCGAGCTCAAGGGAAGGTCGGCAGGCGACAGAGATGGCGGCGCCATCTGCACGGCGACCGATTCCGCGCCAGGGCGGTTCACGACCAGGCAGGAATGAGGTCCCGCCAGGGTGGCGATCGTCACGTCGAGAGTCGACTCCCCGGCGCGGCGCGCAAGGTGCAAGGCCACGCAGCGAATTCCGTTCCCGCACATCCCCGGCACCGACCCGTCCGAATTGATCACATGCATAGAGGGAGCATCCAGGTCGACCGTCAGCACCCCATCACCGCCGACCCCGCGATGCCGATCGCAAAGCGCAATCGCCTGCTCGCCCGTAAGCCGCACCCCGCCAAGCGCTTCCTTCTCCACGATCAAGAAGTCGTTCCCGAGGCCTTCGTACTTATAAAACGGGAGCAGCATCGAGCGAGAGTTGTAAGGCCCGCACCAGCAGACAGCAACACCCCAGACGCTGCCGCTGGCGCTGGCGCGGACACTGGCGCTGGCACTGACACTGACACTGGCACTGGCGCCGTCCTAGCTGACGGGGTGAGGCGTCGTCAGCTGTCGAGCGCGCCCGGAGGACCGTAGC
>Ga0209456_10001543_pt1 | contig 11133 bp, 9 predicted proteins | sample COG_11_FD_184755 | JGI IMG/M metagenome (GOLD analysis project Ga0209456, IMG submission 184755) | Pelagic marine sediment microbial communities from the LTER site Helgoland, North Sea, for post-phytoplankton bloom and carbon turnover... | ecosystem: Environmental > Aquatic > Marine > Neritic...
TCACGACGCGCGTCGTGGCCTCGACGCTGGCCGACATGCACTCCGCGATCACGGCCGGCGTCTCGGCTTTGAAGGGGCCGCTACATGGCGGTGCCAATGAAAAGGCCATGGAAATGCTGCTCGAGATCGGGTCGGTCGGTCACGTGCCGGCCTTTGTCGACCAGGCTCTGGCCGAGAAGCGGAAGATCATGGGCTTCGGCCACCGGGTGTATCGAACAGAGGACCCGCGCGCGACGCACCTGCGTCGCATGGCCGAGGAGATGAGCCGCGAGGCTGGCGGTTCCGAGTGGTATGACGTGTCACGAGCGCTCGAAGAAGAGTTGCTCGAGCGCAAGGGTTTGTACTGCAACGTGGATTTCTACTGCGCCACAGTGTACTACTCTCTTGGCCTGCCGATCGACCTGTTTACTCCACTCTTTGCGATCGGTCGAACCGCAGGCTGGGCCGCGCACGTGATGGAACAGCATATGCACAACAGACTCATTAGACCGCGAGCTGAGTACACGGGGGAGATGGACCAGCCCTGGGTGCCCATCGACCGACGCTGATCACATTGTATGTCCGGGGAGCGTAGAGAATGTCTTCTGAATATCGCTTTGCACAGGTACCCGATGGAGAGTCCATCGCCGTCACGCCGGATGGACCGGTAGTGCCAGACCGACCCATCGTGCCGTTCATCGAGGGAGACGGTATGGGGCCCGACATCTGGGCCGCCGCCGTGCGGGTGTTCGACGGTGCCGTCGAGGCCGCCTACGGAACGGAACGGAAGATCCAATGGATGGAAGTGTACGCGGGCGAGAAGGCGCTCGAGCTATCGGGTGAGTGGCTGCCCGAGGAGACCCTGCAGGCGCTCCAAGAGTTCGCCGTTTCGATCAAGGGACCACTCACCACCCCTGTCGGCGGGGGAATCCGGTCGCTCAACGTGACACTCCGCCAGAAGCTCGATTTGTACGCGTGCGTGAGGCCGAGTCGTTGGATACAGGGCACGCCATCTCCGGTGAAGGCCCCGGAGAAGCTGGATGTCGTCATCTACCGGGAGAACACGGAAGACGTGTACTCGGGGATCGAGTGGGAGGCAGGCACCAAGGACGCGGAGAAGGTCCGTGCGTTCCTGAACGATGAAATGGGGTGTTCGGTCAGGGAGAACAGCGGGATCGGCGTCAAGCCGATCTCCGAGTTCGGGACGAAGCGCCTGGTTCGAATGTGCATCAGGGAGGCGATTCGTAATGGCCGCAAGTCGGTGACGCTGGTCCACAAGGGCAACATCATGAAGTTCACGGAAGGCGCCTTCCGCGAGTGGGGATATGAGGTGGCCCGCGACGAATATGGGGACGAGACGATCACCGAGACGGAGTTGTGGAGCGCGCACGATGGGAAGCAGCCGGACGGGAAGGTCGTCATCAAGGACCGGATCGCCGACGCCATGTTCCAGCAGATTCTCCTGCGGCCGGCGGAGTACGATTACATTGCCTTGCCGAACCTGAACGGGGACTACCTGTCCGATGCTTGTGCCGCGCAGGTCGGGGGTCTCGGCATGGCTCCCGGGGCGAACATAGGAGACGGAGTCGCGCTCTTCGAGGCGACGCACGGAACGGCGCCGAAGTATGCCGGACTGGACAAGGTGAACCCGACCTCGCTGATTCTGTCCGGCGTCATGATGTTTGAGTACATGCGTTGGGACGAGGCGGCGAGTGCCCTGTTGGGGGCTATCGAGCGGACGGTCGGCCAGAAGTACGTGACGTACGATCTCGAGCGCCAGATGGACGGCGCCACCCTGGCCAAGACCTCGCAATTCGGCGACCGCATCATCGACAACATGCGGGCTGGCTGAGCCGGCCGCAGGCGGGGTCGGATGATGTCCCGGCCCCGCTTAGAAGAGCGACGCACGGAGGGACCTATCGGGTCAAGGACGCTCCCGAATACCGGGCTCCTGCTCGTGCTTTGCCTGTGTTTGGCTCCTGGACTTCGCGGTCAGGAGCCGGACAGGCCCGCCCCCGAGGCGTCTCCCGACACTCTGGTCGGCGAGCTGGAGGGTGAGCTGACCGGCACCATGGCCGACTCCACGCAGGAAGAGGCCTTTCAGCAAATCGCTGAGGAACTCCGTCCCCCGGCCGAGGGCTGGTCGTGGTCGACCTTCGAGTGGGATCGCGACGCGATCCTGCGCTCCAATGCCATGACCCTCGAGGACCTGCTTTCCGAGCTGGTGCCGGGCTTCACGACGCTTCGCGCTACATGGTTCGGCGGACCCCATTACGCTCTGCAGGGGGCGCTAGGCCCCGGGTTTCTAACGATCTCCATGGATGGACGTGAGCTCACCACCCTCGATGCAGGTCAGGTCGACCTCACGCGCATCGCCCTGGCCAGTGTGGAGAGTGTCCGGGTGCGCCGTCGGGCAGATGGCTGGGTGGCGGAAATGACCACGCTGAGACGGAAGAAGCGCTCGGCGTATTCGCGCATTACCGGGGGGACGGGCGATCCGGGCCTGAGCCGGCTCAGGCTGCTGTTCAGCAACGGCATGGGGCGCAGTCTCAACCTGGGCACTTCGATCGATCTCCTCGACACCGGTGGAGACAATCCGTCGAGCGACTTCAACTTCTGGGGCCGGGTGGAGTGGCTTCCCGGTGGGGGGGATGCGGGTCTCGAGCTGCACTGGGTCAGCGAGAAGATGGAGCGGACGGTCTATGATTCGGAGGACATCAACCGGACCGAGCTATTCCTCAGGGGAAGGGGAAACCTCGGCGACCATCTGCAGGTGGAGGGCTTCGCCGGCACCACGGGCCTGAGTGTGGATGGAGAGAGCGTTCGCAAGGTGGCCAACGGTGGTTTCAGGCTGTCGGGCGCAACCGATGACGGGTGGTTCCGGGCCGGCTTCAAACTGTGGGACGATCCCTCTTATCCGATCGCCGACATGGATCTCGACGCGGGCTACAGCGTCCTGTCATGGCTTTCGATCAACGCCGCCGGCCGGCTCGGCTCCTGGAACGACTTCGGCACTTCTGAATTCCGGGCGGGCCTGGCTGCCGCCGTGCGGCCTGCTCGCCTGACGCTGACGGTGGATGGCGCGACCGGCACACGGGGCGTGTCCTACCCGACGCTCCAGCGGTCCGACTCGGTTTCCTTCGACGTGGCGGCCGGCGGGCTTGCCCTGCACCTGGGCCCATTTGCACTCTCCGGTCGAGGCGAGTATCAGAAGCTCAGTCGTCAATTGCCCTTCGGCGCCGTTTTCGACCGGGACCAGGAGCCAGGTGCCGCCGTCGAGCTCGGGCTGGCCGAAGTCGGCTTTGCCGGCCCGGTCATCCCGCTCGGGCTGGTACTCAAGAACGTGGCACCTGTCACCCTCCGGGGTTTCTACCGGTACTCTAACGTCCTGGACGGTTCGGACCCCCTGTATGTGCCCGAGAGTGTGGCCCGTGCTGAGCTGTTCTGGCACGACTCGTTCTTCGAAGACGAGCTGGAAGTCAGCGCTTCGTTCGGGCTCAATTACCGCGACGCGATGTTGACGGCGCCGGCTCCAGCGTCCGGTGGCCAGAACCCTGTTCTCGTTCCCTCGTACTCCTTCATCGACTGGAATCTCATGATCCGGATTCTCGGTGTTCGGGTGTACTGGCGATTCGAGAACCTCACGGCGACCGAAGGCCAGGATCTGCCAGGCCTTCCGTTTCCTGTCCGGCGATCCGTATTCGGGGTCAAGTGGGAGTTCCTGAATTGACCCGAAAACGCTATACTTATCGGTTCCTATGATACGCAGCATGACGGGCTTCGGATCGGCGTCCGCGACAGCCGACAGTGTGGACCTGAGTCTGGAACTCCGGTCCGTGAACTCGCGACACCTTAAGCTCCACTTCCGCCTTCCGCCGGGAACCGAGCGGTGGGAAGAGGTGCTCAGGGATGAAATCGCGTCCCGGGTCCGCAGGGGGCACGTCGACGTCACCCTGCGAATCGGACCCCCGACCGGTGAGGTCGGGGGCGGTGCGACCCCCGTGTACCGGCTGGACGAGGCACGGGCCGGCGCATACATAGAAGCGCTCCGGGCCATTCAGGACCGGTGGGGTCTCCCGGGCGAGGTTGACATCGGACTGATCGGAGGTTGCGACCGCTTGCTTATCGAAGCGGCCTCGGATCCTGTCGAGACGGTGTCCGACGATGCTCTACGGCGCGTCTCGGACGCGGCAATCGCCCAGCTCGTCGAGATGCGTGTGCGCGAGGGCCAGCGACTCGGGGAGGACCTGACGGCTCGTGTCGAGGCGCTCAGGTCAGGCCTTTCCGAGGTCGAAGGCCTCGCTCCTCAGAGGCTTGAACGGGAGACGCAGCGGCTCCGGCGCTCGATCCGGGAACTGTCGGGAGACGTGGAGATAGAGCCGGATCGGCTAGCCCGCGAAATCGCGTTTATCGCAGACAAGTGGGACATTTCAGAGGAGCTGGTACGAGCCCGTGCCCACCTCGAGGCGTTCCAGGAGCTTCTGGACGCTCCGTCGGAAGAGCCTGTCGGCAAGCGACTGAGTTTTCTCGGGCAAGAACTGCTTCGGGAAATCAACACGATCGGCTCCAAGGCGAACGACGCCACGATCGCCAGGATCGTGGTGGAGATGAAGAACGAGCTTGAGTCGCTCCGGGAACAGAACGAGAACATCGAGTGAGACACCTCCCGTGAGGCCGGCACCTGCGCATCTCTTTCCGATCGTGCTTGCGGGCCCATCGGGAGGCGGCAAGACCACGGTGAGGCAGGCGCTCGTGGAGCGCCGCTCGGACATCGTATTCTCGGTGTCGGCCACCACGCGGCGGCCGCGGCCGGGGGAGACGGACGGCGTCGACTATCAGTTCCTCGAACGCGGAGAGTTCGAACGCTTGATCGAGGGCGGGGATCTCCTCGAATGGGCTGAGGTACACGGTGAGTTGTACGGGACGCCGCGGGCGAATCTTCAGAGGGCTTGGGACGGGGAGGCGCACCTCCTGCTCGACATCGATGTCCAGGGGGCGAGGCAGCTGAGAGCCATTCAACCGGACGCACTGACCGTCTTTCTGCTGCCGCCGAACTACGATCGTCTCGTAGATCGGCTGCGCGGACGCGGTAGCGAGGACGGAGATACGTTCCGCCGAAGGATGAGGACTGCGCTCGCGGAACTCTCGGAGGTCGAGCGCTTCGATTATGCTGTAGTGAACGACGAACTTGATGATACGCTGCGAACGGTTGAGGCGATTGTCTCCGCCGAACGCCACAGGGTGAAGCGGCTGAGACCTGACGTGAGAGAGTTGGTCGGGGATCTCGGCGAGTCATTGAATCGGATGCTCGGTGCATCCCAAGCACAGGAAGCGAGACGCGAATGAAGGTGTTTACGCCTGATGATCTGGTCCCGGCGGCGTCGGACAAGTACCTGGGGGTGCTGGTGTCGGCAAAGTACGCACGCGAGTTGAACGCACTCCCGCTCGAGCGGTCGCCGTACGGCGCCGACAAACTCACCACGATGGCCCTGGCGGCTATCTCCTCGGGCCAGTTGGAGTATCGCCTGGTTCGTAAGCGCTCCGCGCCGGCCGAGTAGTGTCGATGCTGGACGAGCGCCGCGTTCTCCTGGTGGTCTCGGGTGGGATCGCTGCTTACAAGAGCGCGACCCTCGTCCGACGATTGCGTCAGTCCGGCGCCCGCGTTGATGTCGTGATGACGGCCTCCGCCGAGAAGATGGTGGGGGCCACTACGTTCCAGGCGCTGAGTGGTCGGCCCGTGCTGACCGAGCTGTGGACCGAGCCGCTCGCGCACGTCGAACTTGGACGCGAGGCGGACCTGGCGATTGTCGCCCCGGCTACCGCCAACATCCTGGCGAAGATGGCGCACGGCATAGCGGACGACATGGCGACGTCGACTCTCCTGGCCGTGAACTGCCCCATCCTGGCGTGTCCGGCGATGAACCTCCGGATGTGGAGCAACCCCGCGACCCGCGAGAACGTGGAGCTGCTCGAGGCCCGCGGCGTTCACATGGTGGGACCCGAGGAGGGAGAACTGGCGGAGGGAGAAGAGGGGCCGGGCAGGATGTCGGAGCCCGAAACCATCTTTCTCACCGCAGCACGCCTTCTTCGTCGCGACTCGTCCCTCGCCGGACGGAAGATAGTAGTCACGGCGGGCCCGACCTTCGCCCCGGTGGACCCGGTCCGGTTCCTGGGGAACAGGTCGTCCGGCCGCATGGGTCTGGCGCTCGCTTCAGCGGCATGGCTTCGAGGTGCGGACGTCGTCCTGATCGCCGGTCCTACGTCGGTCAGTCCTCCGCACGGACCGAGGCTGGTGCGGGTAGAGACCAGCGATGAAATGGGAGCGGCGTTGGCCCGGGAGCTGAGCGATGCCGCAGTCCTGATCATGGCAGCCGCAGTCTCCGATTTTCTGGTTCCGAGTCCCGCGGAGAAGAAGATCAAGCGAGGCGACCGGGACTCGCTCGAGATCAGATTCGAGGCGGGCCCCGACCTTCTCGTGGCGACGCGTGACCAGAGGGAGGCCAGCGGAGTGTTCACGCTCGGCTTTGCGCTCGAGTCGGAGAACCCGATCAACAACGCCCGTCGCAAGCTGGAGGACAAGGGACTCGACCTGGTAGCGGTTAACGAGGCGGGTCGGGTAGACCGTGGCGTCGAAGCGGAGACGAACCAGGTGACCCTCATCGACGACCAGGGAGTGATCGAGGAGATTCCGCTGATGTCAAAGCTGGAGGTGGCCGAGAGACTGCTCGACCATCTCGCCGGCCGGGTCTCATGAACGAGACGCGAGGCGCACTTCGCAGCTACCTCAAGGGGCGAGAGGCCCTGGGCGATCCGGAGCTGTTCCTGTCTTCCGGCAACAGGCGGGAGACGCTGGAGCAGGTTCGAAACGCCGGGGCGGGACTTGCCGGTGGAGAAGGGACCGGACTGGACGCGGCTGCTCTGGCGCGGAAGGGCACCCGGGAGGACATCCTCGGCATTCCTGACATGGAGAGTCTGCGCGACGTCGCCGAGGCCTGTACTCGGTGCGGACTGCACTCGACACGCACCCGCGTCGTGTTTTCAGATGGAGCGCCTGACGCAAAGGTCCTGTGTGTGGGAGAGGCGCCCGGTGCGAACGAGGATCGCACGGGCCTGCCTTTCGTCGGCAGGGCGGGGAAGCTCCTGGATCGCCTCCTGCTCAGCGTCGGCTTCCCGAGGGCCGAAGTCTTCATCTGCAACGTTCTCAAGTGTCGGCCGCCCGGCAATCGAAATCCGCTCCCGGAGGAGATCCACGCCTGTTCTCCCTTCATGCTGAGGCAGCTCGAACTCGTGAAACCGACGGTCATCGTCGCCTTCGGCACCTTTGCGGCGCAGACGCTGCTGGGATGTCGAGACTCGCTCCGACATCTGCGGGGGCGCACCCATCTCTACGAGGGGTTTCCCCTTGTGGTGACGTATCACCCCGCGGCTCTTCTGCGGAATCCGGGTTGGACTCGGCCGACCTGGCACGATCTTCAGCTGGCGCGGCGGATCGTGGACGGCGACCTGGGCCATACGACGTCCCGTGTGGATGCGGAGAACGAGACGCCGGGCGTCGAGCCCGATGGCGGCCAGACCGGCGTGAAGGACCAACTGATTCTTGGAGGTCGCGATGGCTGAGCCCTCGGTGATCCCAGTCGATAGTGGGGTTGCTGGCCGGCAGATCCCGTGGTCGGAGGAAGCCGAGATATCGGTCCTCTCAGCCATGTTGATCGACGGCGATGCGGTGGCGAGGGCCATCGAGATGGTGGGCGACAACTCGTTCTACCGGGAGTCGAATCGCCGGGTCTTTCGCGCCATGGTTCGCTTGTACTCCCGGGGGGAAGTGATCGATGTGGTCACTCTTTCCGACGAGTTGAAGTCAGCCGGCGAGATCGACGGCGCGGGCGGTATGGCTTACCTGGCCCGACTCGTGGACGCCGTGCCGACCGCGGCCAACATCGAGTATCACTGCCGAATCCTGCGCGACAAGGCGGTTCTCAGACAGCTGATTGAATCGGCGACCGACATCGTCCGGGAGGCGTACGATGCGCCGGCGGGCGAAGTGGATGACACGCTGGACCGGGCAGAGCAGAGGATCTTTCAGATCGCACAGGCGTCGCAGCGGCAGGGCTTCGTATGGATCAAGGAAATTCTGTGGCCCACGTTCGAGCGGATCGAGGAATTGCAGAGCAGTCCCGGATCGGTGACCGGTGTCGCGAGCGGTTTCGCGGACCTCGACAACATGACAGCGGGATTTCAGAAGGGCGACTTGATCATCGTGGCTGGCCGGCCGTCGATGGGAAAGACGGCTCTGGCCATGAATTTTGCCCAGCATGCGGCGATCGACAAGGAAGTTCCCGTCGCCGTGTTCTCGCTCGAGATGTCGAAGGAGTCGCTGGTACAGAGACTCCTGTGTGCGGAAGGCCGGGTGGACGCTGGCCGTCTGCGACGCGGTCGTCTGCAGGACGACGAGTACGCGAGGCTGGCCACAGCGGCCGGCCACTTGAATACCGCCCCGATCTGGATTGACGACACGCCCGCGATCACGGCCCTCGAGCTTCGCGCCAAGGCGCGCCGGTTAGCTTCCGAGGTGGACCTCGGGCTGATCATCGTGGACTACCTGCAGCTCATGAGCGGTCCGAGCAACGCGGACAATCGGCAGCAGGAAATCAGCTCCATATCGAGGTCGATCAAGGCGGTGGCCAAGGAGCTCAACGTACCGGTGGTGGCCCTCTCGCAGCTTTCCCGTGCGCCGGAGCAAAGGACTGACAAGCGGCCGGTCCTGGCAGATCTCCGCGAGTCGGGGGCCATCGAGCAGGATGCGGACCTCGTGATGTTCGTCTACCGGGAAGAGGTATACCGTCGCCCCGAGGATCTCGTAGACGATTCGGGCGAATCGATCGAGGGGAAGACTGAGTTGATTATCGGCAAGCAGCGTAACGGCCCCACCGGCAGCCTCCGGTTGTACTTCCACAAGAACTATACGCTCTTCGAATCGGCGGCCCGCGGATCCGAAGCCCACTGAGCGGTGCGATTGACGCGATGTTGAGGTTCGCGCTTCAGTTGGGAATCGGAGAAGTCACCGTCCACCGAAGTTCGGGGAGGTCATGAGCCGCGTCCGTACCGTCTTCGTATGTCGCGATTGTGGCGCCGAAACGCCACGCTGGGAGGGTCGTTGTCCCACGTGCGGCGAGTGGAATTCGCTGGACGAGGGTACGCTCGGCTCCCGGTCTCGCGGCGCCGGAAAATCCCCCCAGGTGAGCCGAGTCCAGACTCTTGGAGATTCCGGCGATACTCCTGTCAGCAGAATGGCCACGGGCTTCGGCGAGGTCGATCGCGTATTGGGTGGCGGTATCGTTCCGGGATCGGTCGTGCTCCTGGGCGGAGCTCCCGGGATCGGAAAGTCGACGCTGCTGCTGCAACTCGCCGGTCGTCTGCGGGAGGGCGGACACGGGGTGCTGTACGTGTCGGGCGAGGAGTCCTCGGAGCAAGTCGCGATGCGGGGAACGCGCCTCGGCACAGCCGCCGACGTGGCCTTCCTCGCCTCCAACGAGCTCGAGGAGGTGCTGGACGCCCTTCGAGAGATCCGGCCGGCGGTGGTTTGCGTGGACTCAATCCAGACCATCAGCTCGAGGCACCTCTTGTCGACTCCCGGGGGAGTGGCGCAGGTACGCCAGGTCGCGTCGGAGCTTCAACGCCAGGTCAAGGACGCCGGCGCGGCCTGCCTGCTGGTCGGCCACGTGACCAAGGGAGGGGCGCTGGCCGGACCGCGAACGCTGGAGCACCTGGTCGACGTGGTCCTCCACTTCGAGGGCCAGCGCTCGGGCGATCACCGGATTCTCCGGGGCTCCAAGAACCGCTTCGGGAGCGTGGACGAGATGGCCGCTTTTCGGATGGACGTCAGCGGCCTGGTGCCCGTTCCCGATCCGTCGGCGCTCTTCCTTTCGCCGGATGGAGCCGAGACGAGCGGCGCTGCCGTGGCGGTTCCGATGCACGGGAGTCGTCCGATCCTCGCCGAAGTGCAGGCGCTCGTGGCGCGGGCCAGGTTCGCGGCTCCCCAGCGCGTGTGTACGGGATTCCACTCGCGCAGGCTGGCCATCCTTCTGGCCGTGCTCGAGAAGAAGGCCGGCGTTGCACTGGGAGAGCAGGACGTGTTTCTCAACGTGGTGGGCGGGCTCCGCGTGGCCGATCCGGCGGCGGACCTTGCCGTCGTCGCCGCTCTTCTGTCGGCGGGAGCGGATCGACCGTTCCCTCCCGGTACCGCCTTCTTCGGCGAAGTCGGCCTTGGGGGTGAGGTGCGCGGCGTGTCCCACGGTGAAGCCCGTGTCCGGGCCAGCCTTGGCGCGGGTCTGCAGAGGATCGTGGCGCCGGCGGCGCTCGAGGACGACCTGGCGAGCCCGCCCGGAGGAGAGCTTCGATACGTGCGGCACGTTCGGGAGGTGGCCCGGTTGCTGGTCCCGGCGGGCGCGCCGTGAACGGGGCATCGGCTGTGATCGTCGCAGGGGGCAGCGGTGAACGGCTGGGTTCGCCGAAGCAATTCCTGCCTCTCGGGGGGATTCCTCTTCTCCTCTGGAGCGTCCGGACGATCGCGGCGCATCGCGGCATCGATGAGATCGTCGTCGTCCTTCCCGTTGAATACGCCACGGACCCGCCGGAGTGGCTGAAGCATGAGTCCGTGCGGTGCTGTGTCGGCGGTGGTACTCGCCGCCAGAGCGCTGGAGCGGGCGTGATGGAGGTGGATGCCGGGGCGGAGCTGATCCTGATCCATGATGCGGCGCGCCCGTTCGTGTCAGCCGGTGTGATAGACCGCGTCCTGGAGGCCGCCGCAGACGTGGGCGCGGCGCTTCCCATTCTCCCGGTCGTCGACACGATCAAGCGAGCGCAGGGAGGACGGGTCACCGGGACGGTGGAGCGTTCGGGACTCGGTCGCGCTCAGACTCCCCAGGCGTTCGAGGCCGGACTGATTCGCGAACTTCACTCGAGGGCTTCCGAGGTGGGCAGCCCCGCCTCAGACGATGTCGCCTTGTGCGAAGCACAGGGACGTCCGGTCGCCACGGTGGAGGGAGATCCCTGGAATCTGAAGATCACGACTCCCGCGGACCTGGCCCTGGCGGAATGGCTGGTGGCCTCGGGAAGGGTGGTGTTGCCCCCAGCCCGGAGTGAGGCCGGGGGCCC
>Ga0209456_10001545_pt1 | contig 11126 bp, 4 predicted proteins | sample COG_11_FD_184755 | JGI IMG/M metagenome (GOLD analysis project Ga0209456, IMG submission 184755) | Pelagic marine sediment microbial communities from the LTER site Helgoland, North Sea, for post-phytoplankton bloom and carbon turnover... | ecosystem: Environmental > Aquatic > Marine > Neritic...
AAGGGCGACTTGATCATGATGGGTATCGGCGGCTTCAGCCCGCTGACCGGTTTTATGACCAAAGCCGACTGGAAAGGCGTATGTGATAACTTTCTGATGGCCGACGGAACTTTTTGGCCCATTCCGGTGACCTTATCAGCTTCTAAAGAAGATGCGGAAGGCATCAGCGAAGGCACTGAGATTGCGCTTTATGATCCAGAAGGCGATGAGATCATGGCCACCATGACGGTCACCGAAAAATTTGAAATGACCGAGGCCGACAAAAAATACGAATGCGAAAAAGTTTATATGGGCGAAGGCACCGCCACCGCTGATGAGTTCTGGAAAATCGCCAAAGACGATCATCCGGGCGTTCAGATGGTCATGGACCAAAAAGATGTTAGCCTGGCCGGACCGGTCAAGGTGCTCACTGAAGCCGAATATCCCACCAAGTACGCCGGCGTTTACATGCGGCCGGAAGAATCCCGCAAAATATTTGAAGAACGCGGCTGGAGCGAAGTGGCAGCACTGCAGCTGAGAAACCCGATGCATCGTTCCCACGAATATCTGTGCAAAATTGCCGTTGAGGTGTGCGATGGCGTTTATATTCACTCTCTGGTCGGCAATCTGAAACCGGGTGACATTCCGGCTGAAGTCCGCATTAAGTGCATCGATAGCCTGGTTAAAAATTATTTTGTCGAAGACAAGGTCGTCCAGGGCGGCTATCCGCTGGACATGCGCTATGCCGGACCCAGAGAGGGTCTGCTGCACGCAACTTTCCGTCAAAACTACGGGTGTTCCCGCATGATCATCGGCCGCGACCACGCCGGTGTGGGTGATTTTTACGGTATGTTCGAAGCCCAGACCATTTTCGATAAAATTCCCAGCCCGGAAGAGGAAGGCAAAGCGTTGCTTTGCGCACCTTTGAAAATCGACTGGACCTTTTACTGCTACAAATGCGACGGCATGGCATCGCTGCGGACCTGCCCGCATGAAAAAGATGACCGCGTCCTGCTCAGCGGAACCATGCTGCGCAAGATGCTTTCAGAGGGCGAAGCCTTACCGGATCACTTTGGACGTGACGAAGTCGTTGAAATTCTGCGCGCATACTACGAGGGCCTGACCGACAAAGTGGAGATCAAGCTGCACGGAGCTGCTACCGGAGATTGATTTGATCATCTAATACAAGCGCAGAAATCAAAAGGGAGCCGCCGCAAGGCGTGCTCCCTTTTTTATTGGAATCTCGTTATAGGACTTGCCTTATAGTGGTTGTCAAAAAAAAGTTCCGATTGCGGGACGTTTTTTTGCTACAGCACTTATGCCGCCATCCTTTTTTGCGTTATTCCGAACATTATTATGACAAGCGGTATAATTCCAGTTAACCCAAAAGGTTCAGAATTTAGCTCTTAATAATACAGCTAAGGGGAAATGCCCAGCTACCAACAAAGAAGGCCATCCCCTGTCAATGACAATAGCGACGCATCAGATCATCATAATCCGCCGAGATTTTGACCTTTTCCAGATCGGAATCGGTATTGATGACATCACAGTTTATATAACCTTTACTGAATGCGGTTTCCAGCCATTTGATTGATTCGTCGATCCGGTTTTGCTTGGCGTAGAGGCTGGCCACAAGATAATAATTTTGGGGGTTATCCGGTTGCAGCTCGACCAGCTGGCGCAAGATTAAAATGGCCTCCTCATATTTTTGCATTTCTGCATAAACAAATGCCAGATTGTTCATGGGCTGGATTTGATCGGGCTTTATGGCAAGGGACTTTTGATAGTGTGCTATCGCCTCGTTGAATCTTTGCTGCTTGGCCATTACATTGGCCAGATTGTAATGCGCATCTGCATTTTCAGGGTTTAGGTCCAGTGCTGCTGAATAATTTTCGATGGCTTCAGCCGTTTTGCCCTGGTTCTCCAAAGCGATTGCCAGATTGTAGTGCACCTCGGCATTGGCAGGTTGCAACCGTAACGACTCTGAATAATGACGTATGGCCTCATCCGGTTTTCCCAGCTTCAATAAGGTACCTGCAAGATATTTGTGTGCGAAAGCGTCTTCAGGATTTATCTCCAGGAATGATCTTAAATGGGTAACGGTTTTAGCCAACTCACCTCGCTGCCGGTATAATATCCCCAAACGCAGGTGGGGCTCCGGAGCCATGGGTTGCCGTCGTGCTGCCTCTGCGTAATACGTAATGGCCTCGTCGGTTTTTTCTTGGTCTTCAAATGTATTTCCCAGGTTAATATAGGTTGGTATATAACGGGGTTGAATCCGCAAGGCTTCAAAAAAATGACGGGTGGCCTCATCAAATCGTCCCTGCAGCCTATATACGATGCCCCTCTCATTGTGCGCAAAATAGTTATCGCTGGTCACCTGCAGGGCGTGTGACCAAAGTGTGGCCCTGTTTTGCCAGACGCGAACCTGAAACCACGAGGTTACCAGACACACAGCCAGCGCCAATGCTGCCAGAGCAGCTGAGGCCGTCGTACGAAATTTCCAATCCCAACGACCCAGCAGCTCCGGTACGCCCCAGGCCAACATGATAAATAGTCCAATCAAAGGCACATAGGTATAGCGATCTGCAAACGCAAATGCACCGATTTTAACAAAACCAATCACCGGTATCAGCGTTCCTAAATACCACAGCCAACCGACGCTTAAAAAGGGATACTGCCGCACGCACCGGATGGTAATTCCGGAAATGAGCATCAGCACAAAAAGGCAGAGGCCAACCTGCCACAACGGGTACCCGTCGGGCATCGGATAGAAACAGGCAAGGTTCTGCGGCCACATCATTTTCCCGATGTAAGCGGCATAGGAAACCAGCACATTGAAAAGGCGCTCTTCCATGGGAAGCACGGCGAACGATTTTATTCTTCCTTCGCCCTGCTGGGCCAGGTAGGCGACGATACTTGCGGCAGCAACAATTAGAAAAAGCGGTATTTTTTCTCTAATCAGAGAAAGGGTTGCTAAAAAAGCTGATTTAACTGATGACGTAGCTGGTAACCGGCCAAGCGGCCAGAAATCGAACAGAAGCAGCACAAAGGGTAGTGTTACCAACATGGGCTTGGCCATCAGCCCCATAATTAAAAACAAAACCACCGCAAGATAGATTTTAGCCCCCGGCCGCTGTGTATAGATGATATAGCACCACAATGTCAGCATCCAAAAAAAGGTGCTCAATACGTCTTTGCGTTGAGCGATCCATGCGACTGATTCCACGTGCATGGGATGCAGTGCAAACAGGGCGGCCACAAAGCCGCTTTGCCAGATTGCCCCGGTCGCTCGTTTTAGGATGAAGAACAACAACAGCGTGCTGCATATATGCAGGAGCAGATTGGTAAACAGATAGCCGCCGGGATTCACGCCAAAAACCTGTGTATCCAGCATCAGAGACAGCCAGGTTAAGGGATGCCAGAATTGAGCAAAGGTTGTGGTAAATGCCCAGCGGATGCTTTCAGCGGTGAGACCGGCCATGACGTCTGAATTTTGAAAGGCATAGCGGTGATCGTCAAAGTACACGAAGTCATGCTGTAGGATCTGGACATAGGCGACGAGAGTCGATATGATCAGAAACAGACATACGATTAATGAGCCGTACTTTGTGATCCGATCTTGCGATTGTGACTGTGTACTGTTCAAATGGATACCGCTTTTACAGAAGGGTTCTTTCGCACAGCGTGCCCCGGCGGAAAGTTGATAAATAACCATAACACACACGCCATGACTACCCCGCCAGAGATATTCTTCGGCCGCCAAAGGTCGGTAGGATAATTGACAACCCCATTCATAAGCGGACGGGTTATCAACGCGGGCAATTTAGAAGGGAGTATTGCCAAAATAGGATAGATTGTCAACAATGGAGCAGCAGCGGTAATCGATGCTCACATAGGATTATCGCTGCGCGATAAAAAAAAGGGAAACCATTAGGCTTCCCTTTTTTAATACGATATGATCCGTAATGGCCTAAAAATTTCGGCCGGCATATTCATTATATGCCATCGCCACCGTCCGGTAAACCAGATGGGCCAGCTTTGAAAATGGCAAATAAGCAAACAAGGCCCACACCAGAATCAGGTGCACATAGTAGGTGGCAAAAGAAATAAACGCCCAGTCTGCCAACCGGGTCAGTTGGGCGCCCATGCCGGTTACACCCAACCCAAAGGCGAGGTAGACCAGGTACCAATCAAAGTATTTGGAAACCTGATCTTTTTTGGAGAGGCGATTTTTGATCAACAGACTGGTTCCGACAATCAGCGCAATACCGCTGATGTTGGCCAGCCATTTAACCGGATTCAGCTGAGACCAGGGACCATGCAATGCGCCGCTGGGCAGCAAATAGGATCCGTACATGACCACAAAGAAGATATTGGTCACGATAAACAGCCCGATAAAACCCCACAATGTCAAGAAGTGGGCAATTTCGCGATCTTTATTTTCAGTACACTCTGAAAACTTACGATGGAACAGAATGGTCGGAATGACCTTGATCAAGGCCTCAATAAATCCGCGAATCTCGATGGTTTCTTTATTGGTTTTACCCTCGACCAGCGCATTTTGATGCAGATCGCCTAAAAACCGTTTAAGGCCCAAAGCCAAGACAGCCACTGCAAAAATGGCTGCCGGCAGCATCGTCATGTCCACCAGCCAGGTCGAGAAAAATTTCCAATGTTTGATGCCTTCGCTCATGTCCGGTGTGAAATCCAACAACCCGGTGATGGTTCCCAAAATCAGAAAAAGAAGTGCGGGAATGGCCAGCAGGATCGGCAGTTTTTTGGGGTCTTTTAAGGCTTTGGCCAGCACTTTCGGTTGAGCGTAGTCCTTGATCGCATATGATCGCACAGCGGCCAGAACATCTGCCGGTTTGGCCTCGCGCGGACAAAGGGTGGAGCAATCACCGCAATTGTGGCACAACCAGATATCGGCATTGCCCACCAGCTTGTCTTTTAAGCCCCAAGATGCAGCAATCATTTCTTTACGGGGAAACGGTTTGTTGTCCGGCGAGATGGCACAGGCCACCGAGCAGGTTGCGCATTGATAGCACTTTTTCAGGTCTTCACCCCCCAGGGCACCGACTTCTTTGATAAAATCCAAATCAGGCTCAATAACATAAGGTTCAGCCATATTCTTACCTCCTACGGAATTGAAGATTGAAAATTGGCAATTGAAAATTTAAGGATTTCGATCCATATTATCTTTGCGTTATTCAATTCTTCAGGCTTTATTGCAATAAATATTCAATATTCAATTCTTAGAATCCCTTAAAGGGGTTCGGGCCCATTTCCTCGACAGAGGCTACAAAATCATCGATGATTTGCGGAAGTTTGTCATATTCGTCGATGGCCACCTGAAATTGCGCTACGCGTTCTTCTTCAAGCGCCAGACTCGCCAGGGCATCACCGATTTTTTTCATTCGGATTTCGGCCAGCTCACTGCCCTTGACAAAATGACACTGGTAGTCGTCACCGTGTTTGCAGCCCAGCAGAAACACACCGTCCATACCCTGGGCCAGCGCATCTTTGATCCAGATGACATTGACCGACCCCAGGCACCTGACCGGTATGAAGCGCACATCGGCTGAATAGGTCAAGCGATTGAGGGCGGCAATATCCAGGGCCGGGTAAGCATCATTTTCACAGATCAGACCCAGGATTCGCAACGGTGGCTCATCATAATCGTCTTCAGAGGGCACGCCAATGGCCTTGACCATCGATCCAATACTGTCGATGCTGTAATCGCAAAAGTTGATGATGCGCTCCGGGCAACAACCCATACAGGTACCGCAGCGGCGGCAGCGCGCCGGATTCGGCTTGGGGGTGCCCTTTTCATCATCATCGATGGCGCCAAAGGGGCATTCCTCCGTGCAGCGCTTGCACTGGGTGCAGCGCTGGAAGAAAAAGTCGGGGAAGGTCATATCACCCGATCGCGGATGAACCGAGACCCCGCGGTTGACCGATTCCAGGCATTGAATCGCTTTCAAGGCCGCACCGGAAGCATCTTCCACTGCTTCTTCGGTGGTCATGCTGCGTCGGATAGCACCGGCGGCATAAATGCCGGTTCGCTGGGTTTCATATGGAAAACAGATAAAGTTCGAATCGGCATAATCATCAAAGAGCGCGTTATCCCGAAAACCCGGTCCCTGACGGTAAGCCAGGTTGATGACCGGATCATCTGCGGTTACGGGCACCATACCGGTCCCCAGCACCACCATATCCGCTTTGACCTGCACCTTTTCACCCAGCAGGGTATTGTCGGCTTCGACAATCAAGCCACCACCGTTTGTCGAAACGCGGGTGACTTCCCCTTTGGTTAAAAAGATGCCCGGATCCTGCTGGATGTTTTTGTAGAAGTTTTCCGTCAAACCCACGGCACGCATATGCTGGTAAAAGACATAGGATTTGCCGTCTTCATAATCCTCGCGCAGGTATTTGGCCTGTTTAAGGGCCACCAAGCTGGTCACCGCACCGGCATAACCAAAGTCCTTGTCATCTCCCTGGCCGGGGCTCTGAATGAATACGACAGATTTGGCCTCTTTGCCGTCTGAAGGCCGTATAATTTTACCCATGGCGGCAATCTCTTCAAACTGCTGATTGGTGACCACATCGGCCATCTGGCCATAACCCAGATGGGCAAATTCACCTTCTTCAGGCTCATAGGGCCGCCATCCGGCGGCCAGAATGACGGCACCAAATTTTTCGCCGGCGGGATCAACGGTTAAGATGTCATTCTTACCTTCGTTATATTCCATAAAGGCTTCATGCATTTTTTCGGCATCCAGCTCGTTGCCCTTGTCATCGAGTTTCATTTCATCCGGCAAGGGAAATGGAACGTCAAATTCCGTTTTGTCACCGGGCTTTTTAAGCGTTACAATAAAATCACCCGGTTCCCCGGCGATACGAGCGACGACGGTCTCGGTTCTGACCATGATGCTGGGATAGTTTTGAAGGTCATTAATCTTGGTTTCGATCACGGGCGGAATCAATCCCTCATATGGATAGGCGCCGGGCAGCTGTTTTCGCCACCGCTTTGCATTGCCTCCTAATGATGCTTCTTTTTCAACGATGGTGACATCATAACCGGTTTTGGCTGCATCGATGGCCGCCGAAATCCCCGTCATACCACCGCCGATCACCAGGATTTTCTTGTTGAGCGTTTCCAGCAGATAGGGTTCCGGCAGCTCGATTTTTTCGACGCGTGCCATGCCCATCTTTAAATAGTCTTCAGCCATCATTTGAACGTGATCGACGAAGTTTTCATCGTCTTTTTGTTCTTCGGTGGGAGCCGGATATTTTGATCGCGGGTGTGTCCAGACCACCCCTTCTCTGAGGTTGACCCGATCCACGATGCAGCCGTCAAAACGAAAGACATCGTAAAGCACGCGACGGGAACAGGCGGCTATGACCAGCGTGTTGACGCCTTCATCGGCAATATCCTTTTTAAGGAGTTCAACCCCGGTCTGACCGCATAAAATCGGGCAGGTTTTGACCGCATACCCTTCCTCCTTGGCGACCTCACCCAGCTTTTCAATATCGACGGCCTCCCCGATCCCACAACCTTCGCAGATATATATACCGTATTTTTTATCCATGTCTGACTTTCCTCCTATCTGCTCACCAGGGTTTGAATCGCCTTAAGGGCCATTCCGGTAGCATTTTGGTTGGATGAAACCACGTCAGCCGGTTTATTGGCACAGCCGGCGGCAAACATTCCGCCCTTTTCAAAATCATTGACAATAAATCCATCATCATTGTAGGTCAAATCGGCCGGGAGCTTGTCGGTGGCCACTGTGGGCTGCATGCCGGTTGCCAGAACCACCATCTCAACCTCCTGATGGATTTTTTCACCGGTGACCGCATTTTCGGCCACAACGGTTACATTTTGGTTGCCTGAATCCGCGCTGACCTCGGCCACTTTGCCCTTGATCAAAAAGATATTCTCATCCTCTTTGATCGTTTGGTAGAAGCGCTCGTAGCGGTAACCGGGTGCCCGCAAATCGATATAAAAGATGTAAATCTTGGCATCCGGATAGCGCTCGCGTACATAGGTGGCCTGCTTCAAGGACGCCATGCAGCAAATATAGGAACAGTATGGCAAATGATTCTCGTCACGGGAGCCCGCGCACTGCACAAAAGCCACACTCTGCGGCTCTTTGTTGTCCGAGGGACGCAGAATTTTGCCCCGGGTCGGCCCGTTGGGCGCCGCCAATCGCTCCATCATCATGTTGGTGATGATGTTGGGATATTGACCGAAACCCAGATTGTCGATCTTGGCGGCATCGTAAGGCTGCCAGCCGGTGGACCACACAATGGCACCGACGTTCAAATTCAAGGTTTTGGCTTCCATTTCAAGATCGATCGCATCATACTTGCAGGCCTCTTTGGCCCGGGCGGCATCTGAGGTGCCGATGATCTCGGGCGCCACCACATAACGGGCCGGAAAAGCCATCTCAAAGGGTAAATAAGCGCCTTTGATCTTTTGCATCCCAAAATCGTATTCGCTGTCGATTTCAGTCTGACAGGCTTCTGCACAGGCATCACAGCAGGTGCAGTTTTCATTTACATACCTCGGGTTAACTTTAACCGCGACGTCATAGTTGCCCGGGTCGCCGGAAACCGATTCGACTTCCGACAGGGTCAGGATCTTGATTCTGGGATTGTCCTTTATCCGTCTGAAATTAATTTCCAGACCGCAGGTAGGTGGGCACAACTTGGGAAAATATTGATTCAGCTGTGCGACCCGTCCGCCCAGATACGGATTTTTTTCGACCAGGAAAACCTCGTATCCCACTTCGGCAGCTTCAAGCGCCGTGGTCAGACCGCTGATCCCGCCGCCTACGACTAATATGCTTCCGCTTACCGGAGCTTCTTTTTCATCAGTCATACTTCCCTCCGTACAGTTTTGTTATTAGATTTCAGGTTTCAGTCCCCGGGTTCAGGTTTCATCGGTTCTGCGTTCTGGGTTCAGAGGCTCTCTCAATCGGACGGGGATAACCCCGCCCCTACTTCTGACATCTGTCTTCCGTTCTCTGGCTTCCAACCTTTGAACCAGGCGACTGACGCCTAAAAAATGGAATAACGCATTGAAAAATGTTGTCGCCTGCTAACATCAAGCTACCGATAGGCGAGCCCTATGAACAAAAACCTCCAGGTGTCAGATGACACCTGGAGGTATCTGTTGGTTATTCAATATTGGCTTGTCTGCTTCTACGCTGATCCATTAGGCGTCCGGAATGATCTTGATATAATCTTTCTTAAAGACGTCCCATTTCTGCTCTTTGGGATCATACTTGGAATTTACAAAGCAGAACCAGTTCTCATCATCTGTGCCCGGATAATCGGCTTGATAGTAGAAGCCCGGATAACGGGTCTCTTTACGGAACTGAATATGGCGCAGATGCGATTCCAACGTCCAGATGCGATGCTGAATCTCCCAGGCTCTCATCAGTTCGTGCAGATCACCGGCAGCCAGTTTTTCGTTATCTTCGCGCATGGTCGCCAGCAGGTCCATGACGATCTCAAGGTTCTTGGAGGTCGTCTGATAATAGGTGGCGGTTCCAGCACCGTATTCATGGCCGGCTTTCATCATCCGATACATCATGCCGTTGGGCTTAATGTATTCGGGGTTGATGTCTTCGGCTGTGGTGTAGGCGCAATGCTCCAGATAGGTGCGCACCGGTTTGTAGACAATGTCGACCAGCTCTTGGGCCGACTGGCTGATAGCCGGCGAGTAGTCTGCATTATCTTTCGCATAGCGGACCATTTCTTTGACGGCCATCCGGCCCTCGGCATGCGAACCTGAGGAAAACTTGTGTCCGGAGCAACCGACGCCGTCACCGGAGGTGAACAAACCGTCGACAGTGGTCATGCGATTGTAAATCTTACCGTTGGCAGCCTTGATCTTGTATGCATCCGGCACCCAGTCATAATCCGGACCGGAGGTCCACAGACCGCAGCAGCCGGAGTGAGATCCGAGCAGATACGGTTCGGTGGGCATAACCTCGGAGTTTTTCTTTTCAGGCTCGGTATTGGTGGCGCACCACAGATTGGCCTGTCCGCAGGTCATATCTAAAAAGTCTTCCCAGGCTTCGGATTCAAGATGTTTGAGCTCTTTTTTGTCCATGGTCTTGCCGAGCTCGGCCAGAGCGGACACAGTATCCATAATGATGGGCCCGCGGCCTTCTTTCATCTCAAAGAGCATCAGATGGTTTCGCAGACAGGTCGGGGTAATGGCTGCGGTTCCATAAGGCGCATATTTTTCCAGCTCGGCTTTGGCGGCATCACTGCCGGCAAAGGCTTCGCCCAGACCGTTGAGGGTTTTGGCCTTGAACAGCAGAAACCAGGCACCCACCGGGCCATAACCGTCTTTAAAACGGGCCGGGGTGAAGCGGTTTTCCATCATGGACAGCTCGGCGCCGACTTTCATGCACAGGGTATAGGTGGAACCGGAATTCCAGACCGGATACCAGGCACGGCCTTTGCCCTCGCCGACTGAACGCGGCTGATAAATATTAACAGCCCCGCCGCAGGCAACCATCATCGTCTTGCATTTTATGATGAAGACTTTGTTTTCACGGACGGAGAAACCGACCGCACCGGCGATCTGGTTTTCTTTGTTGGCATCCAGCAGCAGCTCGACGATAAAAACCCTTTCCAGAACGTTTTCTTCGCCGATGGCCAGCTTGGCCGCTTCGGCCACGATGCGCTTGTAGGATTCACCGTTGATCATTATCTGCCATTTGCCCGTACGCACCGGGGAGGCTCCCCCTTTGAGGGTACCCATCTTCTGGCCTTTTTTACCATCCAGGTTTTTGCCGTCTTCGGTTTTCTTCCAGATCGGCAGGCCCCATTCTTCAAACAGGTGCACGGAATCGTCCACGTGGCAGCCCAGATCAAAGATCAGATCTTCACGCACAATACCCATCAGGTCGTTGCGCACCATGCGCACGTAGTCATCAGGGGTGTTTTCACCGATATAGGTGTTGATGGCCGAAAGGCCCTGGGCAACCGCGCCGCTTCTTTCCAGAGCAGCCTTATCTACCATCAGGACACTCTGGTCATCAGACATCCATTTTTTAGCCTCAAATGCAGCGCCGCTGGCGGCCATACCGCCACCGACGATCAAAAGATCAACTTCTCGTTCT
>Ga0209456_10001546_pt1 | contig 11122 bp, 13 predicted proteins | sample COG_11_FD_184755 | JGI IMG/M metagenome (GOLD analysis project Ga0209456, IMG submission 184755) | Pelagic marine sediment microbial communities from the LTER site Helgoland, North Sea, for post-phytoplankton bloom and carbon turnover... | ecosystem: Environmental > Aquatic > Marine > Neritic...
GTGCGCGCAGAAGGGCTGGAGACCTGCATGACGCTCGGTATGCTGGACGAGCAGCAGACCCGGCGGCTTAAAGACGCAGGGCTGGATTATTACAACCATAATCTGGATACCTCGCCGGAGTTTTACGGCGAAATTATCAGTACCCGCAGCTATCAGGATCGCCTCGACACCATTCAACGCGTGCGTGATGCCGGTATTAACGTCTGCTGCGGCGGCATTGTCGGCATGGGGGAAACGCGCGCCGATCGGGTCTCGCTGATGCAGCAGCTTGCCGGACAGAAGCCGCACCCGGAGAGCGTGCCGGTCAACCTGCTGGTGCGGGTTGAAGGTACGCCGCTCGCCGGACAGGCCGACCTCGATGCGTTTGAATTTGTGCGTACTATTGCCGTGGCACGCATACTGATGCCGCAATCCCGTGTACGTTTGTCGGCGGGTCGTGAACAGATGAATGATGAGCTGCAGGCGCTGTGTTTTCTCGCCGGCGCCAACTCGATATTCTATGGAGAGAAGTTACTTACCACTCCCAACCCGCAAGCCGATCAGGACAGGCAGTTGTTCGAACGCCTGGGGCTGCGGCCTGCCTGAACTTTCATGCAGAATCTCGCCGCGGCGCTATCTGAGCGTAAACAGCAACAGCTTTATCGCACACGCGAGACACTGGACGGTCCACAGGATGTTGTTGTTCGTATCGACGGTCGTGAATATCTGTCTTTTTGCAGTAATGATTACCTGGGGCTTGCCAATCACCCGCGGCTGATCGAGGCCTTTAAACAGGGCGTCGAGCGTTTCGGTGTTGGCAGTGGCGCGGCACACCTGATTACCGGTCACAGCTATGCCCACCAGGCCCTGGAGGAAGAACTGGCCGACTTTGTCGGCCGGCCCAGGGCGTTGCTTTTTTCAACCGGTTACATGGCCAACCTGGGCGTCGTGTCTGCGTTGATGGGAAGAGGTGACAACGTGTTTGAAGACCGTCTAAACCATGCCTCCCTGATTGATGCAGCGTTGTTGAGCGGTGCCCGGTTGATTCGCTACGCACATAGGGATACGGAAAGTCTGCACAGGAAAATGGCGCAGACAGGGACTGGCAAGCGTCTGATCGCCAGTGATGGCGTATTCAGCATGGACGGTGATTGTGCTCCGCTTGTCGATCTTGCCGGCGTGGCGGCTGGTGTCGATGCCTGGTTGCTGATCGATGACGCGCACGGACTTGGTGTGCTCGGTAAGCAAGGTGGCGGCTGGTGTGTCGATCAGCTTCCCGAGGCGCCTGGCAACACCATACTGATGGCAACCCTGGGTAAAGCTTTCGGTACTTTTGGGGCATTTGTTGCAGGCTCTGATGAAGTCATTGAAACACTGATTCAGCAGGCGCGTACTTTTGTATTTACCACCGCAGCTCCACCGGCGCTTGCCTGGGCAACACGAACCGCGCTACGGCTGGTTCAGGAAGGCGACGCCTTGCGTGAAAAACTCAGTGAGCTGGTTCGGCACTTTCGCAGCGGGGCGGCTGAACTTGGTCTGCCGTTGATGCCGTCTGATACACCGATTCAGCCCTTGCTGGTCGGAGAGGCCGGTGCGGCGCTGGAACTGAGCCAAGCCTTGCGTGAGCAAGGTGTTCTGGTAACCGCGATCAGGCCGCCGACGGTTGCAAAAGGCGCAGCCCGCCTGCGCATCACGGTTTCTGCACGACACCAGCGGGCGCAGCTGGACCGTCTGCTGGAAACACTGGCCTCCTGTTATGGTAAAGCGTCCTGTGCTGCACGTTGATGTCCAGGGCGATGGGCCTGACCTGGTTATGCTGCATGGCTGGGGTATGCACGGTGGTATCTGGTCGAACTGGGCAAGGCAGCTCGGCCAGTGCTTTCGCATACACCTGGTCGACCTGCCAGGACACGGAGACAGTCCCTGCCAGGGGCAAGGTGAGCTGGATGATTGGGCGGCAGCCGTGCGGGAGGTGGTGCCGGAGCGGGCCTGGTGGCTGGGTTGGTCCTTAGGCGGCCTGGTTTCGCTGGCGGCGGCTGAAACTCATCCGGGAGCTATCCGTGGTCTGACGCTGTTGGCAACCACGCCAAGGTTTGTGGCGACCGCAGGCTGGAAACAGGCTGTGGATGCAGTGGTATTTGATCAGTTTGCTAAACAGCTGCAAGCGGATGTTGAACGGACCCTGGTGCGTTTCCTGTCCTTGCAGGTAAAAGGTGCCGAGCACGGTGGTGAAACCTTGCGCAGTCTGCGTTCCGGGTTGAGACAAAAACCGCAGCCGGATGGCGATGCCCTCCGCACCGGTCTCAGGTTTCTGCAGCAAGCCGATCTGCGCCATGTGCTGGCAGCACCCGAATTGCCGTTGTTCTGGTTGCTGGGCGGGCGGGATACGCTGGTGCCTGCCGGCGTGCGACATGAATTCCCCGCTGTTCAATCATCGATCATTTCAGGTGCCGGTCATGCGCCGTTCCTGTCACACCCCGAGCAGTGTACGGCGCAACTGAAAGACTGGTTGTCAACGGATAAAGGGTACCGGCAACATGCAGCCGGTTGATCAGATGCCGGATAAAATGCAGGCGCGCCGCAGTTTCGAGTCGGCCGCTGCAGCTTATGACCAGGCCGCTGCCCTGCAGCAGGAAGTCGGGCAACGTCTTACGCAGCGCCTGGATCTGGTGAAAATGCAACCGGACCGTATTCTTGATCTGGGGTCGGGTACCGGGCATTGCATTCCCGATCTTTTCGCGCGTTATAAAAAGGCCCAGGTGGTGGCGTTGGATATCGCCTTACCGATGCTGGAGCATGCGCGCAAACGCGGCCGCTGGTTGCGCAGGCCGCGTTGTATCTGCGCTGACGCCGAGCGCCTGCCCTTTGCCGATAGCAGCTTCGATCTGGTATTTTCCAATCTCATGCTGCAATGGTGTGTAGAACTGCAGGCGGTGTTCGCCGAGTTGCAGCGTGTGTTACGGCCCGGGGGGCTGCTGTTGTTTACCAGTTTTGGCCCCGACACCTTGAGTGAGTTGCGCGGCAGCTGGCAGCAGGTGGACGGCTATAGTCACGTTAATGCGTTTCCGGATATGCATGATGTGGGTGATGCCCTGGTACGTGCGCGCTTTGCAGACCCGGTGATGGATGTGGAGCGGATCACGGTCACATACCCGGATGTCTGGAAGCTCATGCGTGAACTCAAGCAGATTGGCGCGCACAATGTAACTGCAGGCAGGCCCCGTGGTCTTACCGGTAAAGCACGTATGCAGCGTCTGGTCGGGGCGTATGAACAATACCGCAGTCAGGGTGTGCTGCCTGCCAGTTATGAAATCGTCAATGGCCACGCCTGGTCGACCAGCGCTGAGTGCGGGATTTCACTGGAAAGCATAAAAAGATGAAGAACTACGGATACTTTGTGACCGGCACTGACACCGGCGTGGGTAAGACCTGCGTCAGTCTGGGACTGATGCGGGCGTTGCAGCGGCAGGGTCACGTTGTGATGGGCATGAAGCCGGTGGCGAGCGGTTGTAGCCGGACTGCCTGGGGGCTGGTCAATGAGGATGCCCGTCAATTGCAGGCTTGCGCGTCTTTTAACGTTTCTTATCAATATGTTAACCCATACGCTTTTGAGGCTGCCGTTGCTCCGCATCTGGCTGCGGAGTGCGATGGCGTGCCCATAGAAATTCCGCGTATTAAGCGGTCCTGTCGGGAACTGACCGCCGAGGCCGACCGCGTGGTGGTGGAAGGTATCGGCGGCTGGCTGGTGCCGATCAACGATACGCAGACAATGGCGGATGTGGCGCTTGCCCTCGGCTTGCCAGTGATTATGGTGGTGGCGATTCGTCTGGGTTGCCTGAGCCAGGCGTTGCTCACGGCGGCGGCAATCAGCGAATCGGGATTGCAGCTTGTGGGGTGGGTCGCCAATCGCATCGATCCGGGCTGTGAACAACAGGATGGCAATATCATGACACTGACGCAACGCCTGGCGGCACCCTTGCTGGCCGATCTCGCTTACTCGGATGATGCAGTGCGGCTTGAGGAGCAGGCCGGGCGGATGAATCTGGAATTACTGCCTGCCGGTTAGGGCGTGTAAAATGACCCCCTGTTGTGTCTGCGGCTGGAGTGAATTGCCAATATCTATTTGCGTACGGAACAAAGAAATCTGTAAATAAGAAAATCGTAATATAATAATTGAATAGTTATAATCATAATTAAAATTTATAGCCATACTTTCTAAATTATTTTGTAACGTTTTTATACCTTGCTGTAGCATGCGCTACTCCCCGGGGGCTGCGCGTTATATCCAAAGCCCAGGTCGCAACAAGAGGTAGCGCCTTGGTCGCACGGCAGGTTGATAAAGTTCAGGGCTCCAGCCGGTTCTTGATCAGGCCGAATTGTTCGCTTCCCTGGCGGGGCGTCGTGCGCTTTTATATAGGAATGGTCGTGGTGTCTTTCGGCATTGCGATAGCGTTTGCGCTGAACGGGGCCTGGCTGATTTTGCCGTTTGCCGGTATCGAGATGCTGGTTCTGGGGGTGGCCTTGTACGTGGTTGCGCGTCGTGGATGCCGCTGGCAGGCGGTATCGATTCACGGTGATCATATCGACGTTGTCGACCATGATCCGGCCAGAGAGCGGCAACAGAGAATTCAACGCGCCTGGGCACAGGTGAAACTGGAGCAGGCGCGGATCAACGGCCATCCGTCAAGGCTGACGATCCGCTCGCATGGCCGGGCAATCGAAATCGGTGCTTACCTGGCTGACGCAGAGAAAGAACATCTGGCGCTCGAGTTGCGCCAGGCGGTACATCCGGCCAGTGTGACCGGCCCGGGACCGATGCTGTACCGGGATGCCGTTATTTGATCATTTAAATAAAGAATCACGCTATTGGGAGTCGGAAGGAGAAATATTGGCATGTTGGTATCAAACGTAAAACGATGGCTGACCGCGCTTGCGGGAATAGCGCTGTTGGCTCATGCGGGAGGAGCCGTTGCGGAATGGGGTCTGAATCTGCGGCGAGGTGTTACGCCAATCAGTCAGCAAGCCTACGACTTGCATATGCTGATTTTGTGGATCTGTGTGGCGATTGGCGTGGTGGTGTTCGGCGCCATGTTCATTTCCATCATCAAGCACCGTAAATCGAAAGGTGCCAAGCCGGCAACCTTCCACGAGAGCACAACGGTGGAAATTATCTGGACCATCGTGCCATTTCTTATTTTGATCGGCATGGCGATTCCGGCCACCAAGGCCCTGATAGCGATGGAAAATACCAGTAACCCCGATCTCACCATCAAGGTCACGGGATATCAGTGGAAGTGGGGCTACGACTACCTGGATGACGGGGTGAGCTTTATGAGTACGCTGACAACCCCGAGAGAGCAGATTGAAAACCAGCAGGACAAGGGTGAAAACTATCTGCTGGAAGTGGATAACCCGGTAGTCATTCCGGTGGACAAGAAAGTCCGACTTCTGATTACCGCCAATGATGTAATCCATGCCTGGTGGGTACCTGATTTCGGCATGAAGAAGGATGCCATTCCGGGTTTCGTCAACGACATGTGGATCAAAGCTGACAAGGAAGGTACTTACCGCGGGCAGTGCGCTGAGCTGTGTGGTAAGGACCACGGTTTTATGCCGATTGTCGTGGAAGTCAAGAACGAGGCCGATTACCAGCAATGGTTGGTAGCGCAGAAAGCAGCGATGGATGCCGATGCAGCCGGTGCAGATCGTGACTGGAGCATGGCCGAGTTGATGGAGCGCGGTGAGAAAGTCTACAACACTAATTGCCTGGCCTGTCACCAGGCGAACGGTGAGGGTGTTCCCGGTGCCTTCCCCGGCCTGAAAGGCAGCGCCTTGACAACCGGACCGGTGGGCGCTCACCTGGATATAATCATGAACGGCAAGCCCGGTACAGCGATGGCAGCCTTCGGTGGCCAGTTGAATGATATCGATCTTGCCGCTGTCGTTACCTACGAGCGCAACTCATGGGGTAATGACGTCGGCGACCTGATTCAACCCTCAGAAGTCAAAGCCGCCCGCTAAGGGTCGTGGAGGATAAATTAATGAGTACTGCAACAACACACGACACACATCACGAAGAACACCCGAGCGGGCTGCTGCGTTGGGTTTTCACGACTAATCATAAAGATATAGGCACCCTCTATCTGATATTCGCGCTGGCCATGTTTTTCATCGGTGGCGCGATGGCGATGGTCATCCGTGCCGAACTGTTCCAGCCGGGGCTTCAGTTTGTCGATCCACAGTTTTTCAATTCCATGACCACCATGCACGCTCTGATTATGGTGTTCGGTGCGGTGATGCCGGCTTTTGTGGGGCTGGCGAACTGGCTGGTGCCGATGATGATCGGTGCGCCGGACATGGCTTTGCCGCGCATGAATAACTGGAGTTTCTGGATCCTGCCGTTTGCGGGCTTTATGCTGATCAGCACACTGTTCATGGAGGGCGGTGCACCGGCGGGCGGCTGGACCATGTACCCACCGCTCATTCTGCAGACCGGTGATGCATTTCCGTTCCTGATTTTCTCGGTCCACCTGCTGGGTATTTCGTCCATCATGGGTGCAATCAACATTATTGTGACCATCGTGAACATGCGGGCACCCGGCATGACCATGATGAAAATGCCGCTGTTTGTATGGACCTGGCTGATCACCGCCTACCTGCTGATTGCAGTTATGCCGGTGTTTGCCGGCGCCGTGACCATGCTGCTGACCGACCAGTTCTTCGGCACCTCCTTCTTCAGTGCTGCCGGTGGTGGCGACCCCGTGATGTTCCAGCATATTTTCTGGTTCTTCGGGCATCCCGAGGTGTACATCATGATCCTGCCGGCGTTCGGTGTGGTCTCTCAGATCATCCCGACTTTCGCCCGCAAAAGGCTGTTCGGATACAGTTCCATGGTGTATGCCACTGCATCGATCGCCTTCCTGTCTTTCATCGTATGGGCACACCACATGTTTACCGTAGGCTTGCCGCTGACCGGTGAGTTGTACTTTATGTATGCCACCATGTTGATTGCGGTACCGACTGGTGTGAAAGTGTTCAACTGGGTTTCAACCATGTGGAAGGGTTCGATGACCTTCGAAACGCCGATGTTGTTTGCACTGGGATTTGTGGTGCTGTTTACCATCGGTGGTTTTTCCGGCCTGATGATGGCGATCACACCGGTTGATTTCCAATACCACGATACCTATTTCATCGTCGCGCACTTCCACTACGTGCTGGTGTCGGGTTCGGTGTTCTCGATATTTGCAGCGGCCTATTACTGGCTGCCCAAGTGGACCGGTAATATGTACGACGAGAAGCTCGGTAAGCTGCATTTCTGGCTGTCAGCCATCTTTGTCAATATCCTGTTCTTCCCGCAGCACTTCCTGGGGCTGGCCGGCATGCCGCGTCGTATTCCCGATTATTCGGCCCAGTTTACCGAGTTCAACCAGATCTCCAGTCTCGGTGGTTTTGCTTTTGGTTTGACGCAGCTGCTATTTGTGTACATCGTGATCAAGACAGTTCGCGGCGGCAGTAAGGCAACTGATAAAGTATGGGAAGGTGCTGAAGGGCTTGAGTGGACCCTGCCTTCACCGCCTCCTTACCACAGCTTTACCACTGCGCCAGAGGTCAAATAACACAGGGTAGCGGCAAGGCGTCGCATCCTGTGACGCCTTGCTAACAGTGACGAAGTGCGGAAATAATGGATCAGCAATCAAGGCAGAAACGGGCGAACATAAGGCTGGCACTGTTGCTTGCGGTAGTGGCGGCTGGTGTGCTGGCGGCCTTTTTCTGGACGGTTATCTCCACTGGAGGGACGGTATGACGGCCGCCGCTGGTACGAACTCGAATCTGGTAAAACGCCTGCTATTCGTCGTGGTCGCGATGTTTGGTTTCGGTTTCGCCATGGTCCCGTTGTACGATGTGCTCTGCGATATTACCGGGCTCAATGGCAAGACCGGCGGGCGTGTCGCGATTGCTGCGGTGATGGAACCTGATCTGGACAGGACCGTGATGGTTGAGTTTATCGCCAATGTCAACCAGTCAATGCCGTGGGATTTCACGCCGGTGGTGTCGCGCATGGAAGTGCATCCGGGGAAAATGTACCGTACCAGTTTCCACGCCAAAAACCATACCGATCGAACCATGGTCGGGCAGGCGATACCGAGTGTGACACCGGGTCTTGCTGCACAGCATTTCAAGAAAACAGAATGCTTCTGTTTTACCGAGCAACAGTTTTCAGCCGGTGAAGAGCGGGATATGCCGCTGCTGTTCATGGTGGACCCTGAACTGCCGGAAGAAATCGGGGTGGTGACCTTGTCATACACCTTTTTCGATAAACAGAAAGCGATTAACTGAAAAATATCAGCCAAAATGAGGATGGAAGTATGAGTGAGACAAACGGCGGCTATTATATTCCCCATGGCAGCCACTGGCCGATTATCGGTTCGGTCGGCCTGTTCTTAATGCTGCAGGGTTTTGCCAACTTTTTGAATGGTTCGGGCATGGGCAGCACGGTGATGCTGGTTGGCTTCGCCATTTTGATGTTCATGGTATTCGGCTGGTTCCGAACAGTCATCAACGAAAGTGAGGCCGGCACCTACAACTTGCAGGTGGACAAGTCCTTCCGTTGGGGTATGGGCTGGTTCATATTTTCTGAAGTGATGTTTTTCGCGGCTTTCTTCGGGGCGCTCTGGTATGCACGGGTTCTTTCCGTGCCCTGGTTGGGGGGCGGTGATCCCGGTACCAACGAACTGTTGTGGAGCGGTTGGGAAGCCGCATGGCCGACCAACGGGCCTGGAAACGTCGGCGGCGAATTCACGCTTCTGGACCCATGGAAGATTCCGGCGCTGAATACCCTGTTGCTGCTGTCCAGTGGCGTCACCATTACCTTTGCCCATTGGGCCCTGAAAAAGCAGCAACGCGGTCCGCTGGTGTTATGGATGATGGCAACGGTGGCGCTCGGTGCGACCTTCCTGGCTTTTCAGGTATACGAGTATGGTGAGGCCTACACACATCACAATCTGACGCTGGAATCGGGTATCTATGGCTCGACGTTTTTCATGTTGACGGGATTCCACGGTCTGCACGTGACCCTGGGTACCATTATGCTGATTGTGATTACCCTGCGTTGCATGAAGGGCCACTTTACGCCTGAACGTCATTTTGGTTTTGAGGCGGTGGCCTGGTACTGGCACTTTGTCGACGTGGTCTGGTTAGGCCTGTTTATCTTCGTTTATCTGCTCTAGCAGAGAACGGCAGGGTAGACAAAAAAGCGCCGCTTTTGCGGCGCTTTTTTATTCGGTCGCTTGTGCCGGCTGAGTCGCCGGGTGACCGCTCGGGTAAATGCCGTGCGGTTTGATATGGCCGGTGAAAATGCCGAGCATCAGCAGGCCGAACAGCAGCACCGACAGACTGATTCTAACCGTCAGCGCCTTGGCAGTGCGTACACTCTGGCCTTTGTCCTTAACCAGAAACACCATGCCGCTGGCAAGACTGATAATGATCGCGACAAGTGCTGTAATGATAAGAATCTTGATCAACATTTTCTGCTTCAGGTGGAACCGAGGGCCGTACAGTATAGGTGATTTATACGGGTATAGCGATTTTCGCTTGCAGCCTATAAAGGCGCTGCGTACTCTCCGGGCATGCAAATTGGCAGTCTGGATTTCAGCCCCGGCCGTTGGTCGACACTGGTAACCCTGGTGCTGTTCGGGTTTTTGTTGTCCCTGGGATTCTGGCAACTGCATCGTGCACAGGAGAAGCGTGAAATAATCAAGAATTATCAGGTGGAAAAAGATGGTGCCGTGATTCGGCTCAATGCCGATATGAAATCAGCTGCTGGCCTTGATTATCAGCATGCCTCGAGCATCGGGCGTTACGACAGCGTTCACCAGTTGCTGCTGGATAACCGGACCCACGAGGGGCGAGCCGGTTATCAGGTACTGACACCTTTTATCCTGCGAGATTCTGAGGTGGCCGTCCTGGTTAATCGGGGCTGGGTGCCAGTGGGGAAAAGCCGGGATCAGCTCCCTGACGTTGCCGTCGGCGAAGCACAGCGTACCGTTCTGGGACGTCTCAAAATACCCCCGGCAGAGGTGTTTATGCTTGGCGAAGAAGAACTGCGACGGGGATGGCCGTACCGTATCCAGCGTATTCAGTTTCAAACATTGTCTGAAGAGCTGCAGCGGACACTGTTGCCCGTCGTCTTGTTGCTGGATAATGAAGAACCCGATGGATACCTGAGGGACTGGCGGCCGATGGTCGGTTTTGGGCCGGAACGGAATGTCGGTTACGCCGTCCAGTGGTTTGGTCTGGCGGCTGCGTTACTGGTTATTTATTTTACGGTTAACAGTCGAAGAGTCGATTGATCATGAATGCTGTTTCACAGGACCCTGCTGCACGCCGTCGTTCGCGATGGTGGCTGATTTTTGTGCTCGGGGTGTTTGCCGCCCCGCTGGCAATTGCCTGGTTGATTCTGGGTGTATTTCCCGACCTGGCGCCCAAGGGCAAGGTCAATCACGGTGAGCTGGTTTCACCGGTGCGAGCCATGCCGCCGTTTAAGCTGCAGACACTGTCCGGCGAGTCGCTGGACGAAACCTTCTTTCGCGGTAAATGGACCATCGTGTACCTGGCTAAGGGTATCTGCGAGCGTCCCTGTGTGGAACAGCTCTACAACATCCGCCAGGTGCGCCTGGCACAGGGCAAGAATATCGATCGACTGCAACGTCTGCTGCTGTGGAAAGACGAGGGAATCAGCGATGAAAAGCGCGCTGAGTTGCGGGAGCATTTCCCCGGCCAAGTCATCGTTGCCCTCGGCGATCAGGGGGCACCGGCACTGCTGAAAACCTTCTTGCTGGACGCAGAACAGCCTCTGGATGCCGGGCGCGTCTATCTGGTGGATCCATTGGGTCATCTGATGATGAGCTACGAGCCCGATTATGAGCCCAAGGGCATGATCAAGGACCTGGAAAGACTCTTAAAATACTCGGGATTGGGGTAGAATAGGCCGGATTTTACTGTGTCCGCGCAGGGTGGCGGGCGAAGCGATACGAATCAACGGGTTGGGCAGGAAATGAGTTATTCGATGACGGTGAATGCTGCGAGCCACTGGCGGGATTATCTGGGTGTCTGCAAGCTCAAGGTTGTTGCTTTGATAGTCTTT
>Ga0209456_10001547_pt1 | contig 11109 bp, 8 predicted proteins | sample COG_11_FD_184755 | JGI IMG/M metagenome (GOLD analysis project Ga0209456, IMG submission 184755) | Pelagic marine sediment microbial communities from the LTER site Helgoland, North Sea, for post-phytoplankton bloom and carbon turnover... | ecosystem: Environmental > Aquatic > Marine > Neritic...
ACGATGGGTATAACATCTACGCGAACCCTGCGATTGGCAACATCTTTTCGACGGGGATCTATCGATTCGGACATAGCGCCCTCAGTGCCACGCTCTTACGACTGGACGAAAACGGGTTCGAGATCTCCCAAGGACACTTGCCGCTCAGGAACGCCTTCTTCAGGCCGGATCGGATCATCAACGAAGGGGGCATCGAACCGCTCTTGCGCGGGCTTTCAGGTCAGGCGATGTCACGCATCGATACCGAGCTCGTCGACGACGTCCGCAATTTCTTGTTCGGTCCCCCAGGCTCGGGCGGGTTTGATCTTGCGGCGCTGAACATCCAACGGGGTCGCGATCACGGGCTTCCGAGTTATGCGGACACTCGCTGGTACTGGGGTTTGTCGATCCCGACCTCTTTCGCGGACGTGAGCTCGGATCCCACGGTGCAGGCGCGGCTGGCGTCCGTCTACGCCAGCGTGGAAGACGTTGATCTCTGGGTCGGGGCGCTCGCGGAGGATCCGGTCAACGGTGGGCACGTCGGCGAGGTCATGTTCAAAGTCATGAAGCATCAGTTCGAGAGCCTTCGAGATGGAGACTTCTTCTGGTACGCCAATGCGCTGTCCGCCGCAGAGATCGCCGAGGCCGAGAGCACGACGCTTGCCGACGTAATTCGGCGCAACACGGCGATCAACACCGAGATCGACGACGACGTCTTTAGCGTCAACTGACCACATTGCGTGGCCCTCGGGCGGCCCCCTTGGAGAACGAGCCCAAACCATCGTAGGCTACCGCGGGTCGATGGAAGGTTTGGTCACGGCGCTCTTGTGGCTTCTGTTTGGCGGAACCCACGTCGGACTCACGGCGCGGCCCGTCCGGCAGCACCTGGTCAGTGCCTTAGGCGCGGCCGGCTTCATCTTCGTCTACTCGGTGATCGCCATCGTCACTTTCGCCGCGCTCGTCCACTACGTGGCCTTGCACCACCTAGACGAGCCACACGTGTCGTTTCTAGTCACGATTCCGCCGGTACGCGGGGGCCTGCTGGCGTTGTCCGTCGTGGGGTTCTCGCTCTTCATCACCGCGGTCTTGGTCTACCCACGGCTACCCATGGCCACGTTCCGGCACCGCGTCATGCCGGCGCGCGGAGTCCAGCAAGTAACCCGGCATCCGTTCTTCTCAGGAATCGCGATTTGGGCCGCCGCGCACGCGCTGCTCGCACCGTCGAGCGTGTCGTTCGTGTTCTTCGTGGGGGTGATCGTGCTTGCGTTCGTCGGTGGCATGCACCAGGACCGAAGGCTCGTCGCGGAGATGGGAGAGCCCTACCGTGCCTATGTCGCGGCGACCTCGTTTTGGCCGTTCGTTGCAGTCATCACCAAGCGGCAGAAGATTCATTGGCGTGAGCAACCATGGTTCGGCTACGGGGTTGGCATCGGCGCGAGCCTGGGGCTCTACCAGGTGCATGGCCACATCTTCGATCATGGTGGGGCCTACGTCATCGGAGTCGTGACCGCTGGCTCGATCATCGCAATCCTCAATTCCCGGGCACGCGCAGGCTGATCGCGCTTCACGCGAAGCTCATGTAGAGCAGCCGTCCAGCCACGTAGATCACGAGCACGGCGGTCAATCGCTTGACGAACCGACCGGAGAGCGCCTGGGTGCTCAACCGGCTTCCGATCTGACCGCCAACTAAGACGGCAACGGCCAGCCAAACGTAGTCGGTGAGCTGCTCGAGATGGACCATCGTGCCGTGCTTCCTCGTTTGGCCGATGAGGCCGGCGATTGAGTTCACCATGATGAAGAAGCTCGAAGTTGCGGCGATGCGCTTTGCCGGAGCGAGCCTGAGCAAGTGCAGACAAGGCGCCAAGAAGATTCCTCCGCCAATGCCGACCATGCCCGCGAGAAGACCGATCACGCCGCCTACGGGCAAGCCGACGAACCAGTTGACCAGAGGCGACCCTGGGGGAGCTGCTTTGGACTCGGCTGGCTGGAACCACATCGCAAGGCCAGCCGCGAGAAGCGAGAGCCCGAGCAACATGACAAAGGTGTTTCGCTCGATCGGAACGCTTCCGCCAAACCAGGCCATTGGAATCGACAGCGCGACGAAGGGGAGGGCAAACGTCAGGCTGAGGTCGCCTGAGCGCCGATACTGCCAGACGCCTCCCGTGACGACGATCAGATTACAAATGAGTGCGACCGATGGAAGGATGCGGTAGTCGGTATCCGCGAGAACCAGGAGTGCGTTGTAGGTCGAGCCGCCCCCGAGGCCGACCGAGGCGTAGAGCGCGGCCGTCACCAAAAAGAGAAGGACGAGGATCGGCATTCGCGCTAGTTACAGCAGTTCGCTTTGCGCGGCAAAGGCGTGGCTAACTCGCGCGCCGGTCGGCGCAGCGTGCCGTAGCCGTGGCCACCGCCACCGGTCGTAAATCGCCCGGGACCCGCCCACCGAAACAATTGGTGACGATGGCGACGCCGAGCTCGCGTTCCGGGTCGGCCCATGCACCCGAGCCGCCAAAGCCAAAGTGGCCGAACGCGTGCGGATTCGGAAGGCCCAGGTCGAGGCGGCGCTTGCCCAGTGAAAGGCGGAGGCCAAGCGAGACTGGCCGCATGTAGCCCACTTTGAAGCGCAGCGGGAAGGGGATCACCCGGCCGATGTGCGGGTTCTGGTCCTCGGTGGCCTCGGCGAGCGCCGAAGGCGACAATAGGCGTACGCCGTTGAGCGCGCCCCCGAGACTCAACGCGCCATACAGGCGCGCCAAGGAGCGGGCGTTGAAGACACCGTTGCCCGATGGAATGACCGACGTGAGCCACCGCGGGTCGCCGAGCACGTCCCCGAGCCCGGGCGGAATCATTGCATCGACCGCCTGCCCAACCGCGGAGTGCCACCGCACCGTGGTTGAAGCGGTTCGGCGAACTTTGGCTCGGACGCCACGCGGCCGCCCACGGAGGACCTTGCGAGGAATTTTCGGAATCAGGAACTCAGCGACCCGCGGAAGCTCACTTTCCGGCAAGCCCATATAGAGCCCGTCGAGCTCGAGCGGGTCGGCGAGGTTCTGCTTGATCAGCGTTGGAAAGCGCTGGCCCGTGGCGCGCTGAAGCACTTCTCCGATGATCCAACCTCCGGTCCAGGCGTGGTAGCCGAAGTCGGTGTCAGGTTTGTGCACGGGCCACATGTCCTCGACGACGCGAATCATGTGGTCCCAGTCGAACATCTCCTCGGACGAATCGATGATGCGTGCGATCGAGTAGAGGCCCGCACGGTGCGAGGCCGCCTGCCGCAGCGTGATATCGCCCTTGCCATTCTTGCCAAACTCGGGCCAGTACTTTGCAACGGGAGCCTCGAGATCCACCAGGCCACGATCGACCATCTGGTGGAGCAGGGTAGCCATGACGCCTTTTCCGGTGGACATGCTCAGCGCGAGCGTTTCCGGCTCGAAGGGAGCTCCATGCCGGTCGCGCGTGCCGCACGCGAGGTCGGCGACGAGCTCTCCTCGGTGATACACCGCAATCGCCGCACCGCCCGGGCCATACGAAGGGGTACACCACTTGACGGTGTCCCGCAGCGAACGGAAGTCCGGATGACTGTACCCACGGACCTGCATGTTCTTAGGTGATCACCTCGATGTCCTGGAGAAACCGCAACGCTCTATCGGTCACGCGCCCCTTGTCGAAGTAGAGAATGTGCCCGCCACAGCTCCAGTATACCTCGGGCCGCCCAAAGTGCTCCCAAAGCGCCTCGGTGTGCACCGCAGGGATGATGCCGTCATTGCCACTTGCAACCAACAGCACCCGGTCTTTGGGGATGCTCAGCGTGTGCGACAGAGGGGTGAAGGGAGCGAGGATCTTTCGGAGCTCTCGGATCATCATCGCGGGCTCCTCGAGCGCTTCTTCGAAGAACGAACGGGTCGGCCAGCTCATGACCAGGTCCGCGATGCTCACAACTGGTGCGACGCTCACGATGAAGTCGGTGCGCGGTTCGAGACAGGCCATCATCGAAGCGTGGAAGCCGCCCCAGCTGTAACCCATGATGCCGACCTTCGGGGCTCCTCGCTTCACTAGATGATCGATCAGGATGTGCAGATCCATCACCCCCTGCGCGCAAGCCTCGCTCAATCGCCACAGCGATGGCTGAATGATCGCGGTGCCGTGAAAAGCCGCCGACTTGGGCATACGCCCGCCGTGCAGTGGAAGGTTCATGAACACGACGTCGAGCCCGGCGTCATAAAACCTATGCGCCGAGAACCACATCTTGTTGATGCGATAGTCCGGCGCGGAAAACCCATGCAGTAAGATCACGACCGGGCGAGGTCCCTCCCGGTGGAACCATCCACGCGACTCCACGCGGTCATTGGGTTCGAGCGCGGCGTACTCGTCGCGGAAACGGGGCTCGAGCGTTTGAAACGGGCTGTAGAAGTCGATGCCGGCGAGCGATGCGCTGTTGGGGTCCCAGGAGCGGCGCCGCGTTGCGCGCTCGACGACGGAGTGTCCCTCGGGGGGCGGGACGAAAGCGGAACCGGGGTCGTCGAGGAAGCGTTGCTGAGAGTAGAACGCGTGATAGTCGATGTACTCCTGCAGCGTCGTGTCCGACAGGTGCGGATGGATCTTGCGCTTGTAGGGGACCGACATGGCGGCCGCCGCGAGGCGGTCGAGCGCGTAGGCGAGCTTGCCGAGCACCGGGCAGTCGTCGCTGCTCTTTCGTACGAACGAGTGGCCCGAGAAATCGGCGCACAAGCCGTCTATCCAGGCAGTGCTGGATACCCCTCGAGGAGCGCTAGGGAATGAGTTGCGATGCGTGTGGAGTGATGCGTTCACGAAACCTCTCTTCGCGGCTCACAGCGGAAGCACTCAAACAGCTGCAAAACGGGTGCCGTGCCTAGCAGATTGGCGCTTTGATTGAGGATCTGGCGACTTTCCAACAGATGGAGGCGCAGAAACTGCGCCACCGGAACGATACGGCGCAGGTATTTCGCCGTCCGCCGTCCTCGTTGCCGAAGAACGCGCCGGCAACCTCGGGTAAACTCCCGCCAATGTCGCAGGATCCCAACCCCCAGTCTTTTGAGACCTTCGAGGAGCTTGCCGCCGTGTTCCGCGAGCACGTCGCGCCGAACAAGCTCGCGTACTACCAGCGGATGGGCCTTCAGATGGTGATGGGGAGGCGTGAGGGCATTTGGTTCGAAGATGCGTACACGGGGCTTCGGCTGATCAACTGTCATTGCAATGGTGGCGTCTTCAGTCTTGGTCACTGCAACCCTCGGGTCACCGGCGCTGTAGCTGCGGCGCTCGGCAAGCTCGACATCGGCAATCACCACTTCGTATCCGCCCAGCGCGCGCAGCTGGCCTCACGACTGTCCGCAACGCTCGACGACGCGCTTCCTCGGGTCGTGTTCGGCGTGTCTGGTGGCGAAGCGGTCGATGTTGCGCTCAAGGCCGCCCGCGGCGCGACGGGCCGCTCGAAGATCGTTTCCGTCGAGGGCGGGTACCACGGTCATACGGGTCTTGCCCTGGCGGCTGGCGATGCCCAATTTCGGGATCCGTTTGGCCCGAACCTGCCGGGCTTCGTTCAAGTTCCGTTCAACGACGTTGGCGCGATGGAAGCGGCGATCGACGACCAGACCGCCGCAGTCGTCCTCGAAGCGATCCCCGCGACTCTGGGTATGCCGATCCCGGAGCCCGGCTACTTCGCGGCGGTTCGGAAGCTTTGCGACGATCGGGGTGCGCGCTTGCTCGTCGATGAGGTGCAAACCGGGCTTGGACGCACAGGGCTGTGGTGGGGAGCTCAGCATGAAGCGGTGATTCCGGATGCGATCATCACCGGCAAAGGGCTCTCCGGCGGGATCTACCCGATCACCGCAACGCTACTCACGCGCGAGATGCACGAAGTCCTCGATTCGGAGGCGAATCCGTTCGTACATATTTCGACTTTTGGGGGCGCGGAGCTCGGATGCGTTGCCGCGCAGGCGGTGCTCGACATCGTTGGAGAGCCGGGTTTCCTTGAGCATGTCGAAGCGCTGTCCGAGCGATTCGCGGAGGCGTTTGAGCCACTTCCCTTCGAGCTGCGACGCCGAGGTCTTTTCATGGGGCTTCGTTTCGGCAGTGAGGTGGAGGCACTGGGTGCGCTCCTGCGCATCATGCAGTGCGGCATTTTTTGTTTCCCAGCAGGAAACGATCGTTCCGTGCTTCAGTTCCTGCCGCCCCTAATCCTCACGGACGAGGAGGCGGAGGATCTGATCGCCCGCATGACGAAGGCGTTTGCATAGTGGACCTGGCGAGCCCCTCAGAGATCGACGCCTTCGAGCAACGGCTCGAAGCGGCGGTGAGGACCGGCGACTCGGGAGACCTCGACGTCATTGGGTACGGCGAGGTCACCATTGCGGTGAAGCTCACGACGCCGCGTGGCGATTTTGCGTGCAAGCGGCTCGTGCCGTTTTCTTCCCGCGAGGCGGCCGAGGGAACGGCAGCTCTCATTGCGTCGTACGTCGAGCAGCTCGGGGCATGCGGGATCGACGTCGTCGAAACGGAGACGCCGATCCTAGAACGGCCCGACGGCCACGTTCTCTATTGCGTCCAGCCCTTGTTGGCCCCCGGAGCTCTCGGTCCCGATTTCTTGAAGGGCAAGACGGCCGACGAGGCCACTCCATACGTTCGTCGAATCTTCGAGCACATCCGGGCTTCGGTGACACCGTCGCTGGCTCCGGACGGGCAGTTGTCGAACTGGGCGTTCGAGGGCGACCGCTTGCGCTACCTCGATGTCGGCACGCCGTTCCTTCGGGATGAGAAGGGCAATGACCTGTTCGACTTCACTGAACAGACGCGGGCACTGCCGGGGCCGGTGCGTGTCATCGTCAATCGCTTCCTCTTGCGCGAGATTCTCGACAACTATCACTCCACCCGCGGGCAGGCGTTGGATTTCCTCGGGAACCTCATCAAAGAGGGGCTCGGTGACATCTTTCCGCCGTTGATCCCCATTGCCAACGAGGCTTTCGAGCTCACGCCGGAGATCACTGAGAAGGAAGTGCGCGCACACTACAAGAGCGACGCGCAAACGTACGAGTTCGTGCAGGCGGCGCGACGGGCCGACCGATGGATCTGTCGCAACGTCCTGCGCAAACCGTATCCTTACCTACTTCCGCCCCGCATCGATCGCTACGGCTAAGGCTCGTAGGCGCAGTAGGTGCCGGTACGTACCGACCGGTCGAGGTGCTTCGCGAGCCCGGGGTGGTGGCTTTCGATGCGGCGGATAGCGTCCCGAATTCGCCGCTGCACGTTGACCCTTGCTCGCTCCGCGGCGGAGCCAACCTTGCGCTCGCGGCCACCGAGACCCACCGCCGCAGAGAGCTCCTGCTGAATGAAACCGAGCTCCTCCCGCGCGCGCTCGGCGCGGGCCGAATCGTTCCAACTTTCGGCCTCTTGCAGCTCCTCTTGGAGATCCGACACGCGCGTTTGATACTGGCGCCGCGCTTCCTCATCGAGGGCTTCGCCCGCATCGCTTCGATCGATTGGCTCTGTGGGCGCCTTCGAACCCGCGCTGAGGTCCAGAACGTGAAACTCACGTCCGGGCTCCGCCACGAGTGTGGCAAGGAGGCGCACACCCCGCATGTCCTCGAGATGAAACTCGACGTTTCCATAGCGGAGAGACCACGAGTCACCGACCTGGCTCATCGTGAAGGTGTCAGCATCTACAGACGGAGGGTCGTTCTCCTCTTCCACACGGTGGAGCTCCGCCAGGAGCGCCTCCACATCCGCTTTCAAAGCCCGCATTCCGAGCTCCTCCGCGGTCGCCCCGGCTTCCTGCGCCAACGAGAGCGCGTGCCTTCGATCCGCCGGCGCGTCGCTTTCCGAAAGGAGCCCGGCATACTCGCAAGCGATCAGCGCGTGGACAGGCTGTCCGCCGGTCCTTCGGCTCATGGCCATGGCTTGCTCGTAGTGCTCACGGGCTTCGCGGTTCCGCCCGAGGAACCGGGCGATGGAGGCGAGTCCCCAAGTCGTTGGGCCCTCGATCGTCAAATAGAGCATGCCTCCGGTCACGAGATGATCTCGGGTGATGAGCAAGTGCCTGTAGACTTGCTCCGCGAGTTCGCGATCCTCGGCAGCGACGCACAGCCTAGCAAATGACAATTGAAGCGTGTGGTCGCCGTGGCGCAGGAGCTTGCGACCGGCCTCCGGGTCGTACTTACTCAGACCGAGCGCCAGTCGCCCCGCGGCAACGTGCTCTCCGCCGATGATGAAATTGGCGTTGGTCCGCCCAATCTCCGAGCTCCCCCAATGCCGGTCGATCTCGGCGATCCAGGGTAGCTGCGCATCGAAGTCACCGCGCATCCGAAGCAAGCGTGTCTTTTGCATGGCGTGAACGGCGCCTGCGTTCGGGTCGGCGGCACGCTCCCCCAGCAGGCGCATTTCTTCGGCGAGCTGCTCTGCTTCCTTGAAATCTCCCTGCCACGTAGCCCGAAGCACGCGCAATGCGATGGCTCGCCAGCGATACGCTGGATGGTTGAGATCCTCGGTGATGCGCTCGCAAGCGTGCATGGCGCGAAAGGCGTCGTCGAGCCTTCCAAGCTGGAGGTAGTCCATGATCGATCGCAGGTTGCCCCGAAACGCTTCGACCGGGTTGCCGAGCTCCTCGGCAAGCACGGCGTGTTCCCGATCGAGAACGACGCGCTCTTCGAGGTCGCCTAGATCGACCATGGCCGAGCCGCCGTTCCGCATCGTGTCTAGGAGCGCTTCACGATCGCCGAGCCGACGTGCCATCGCAATCGCATCGCGGGCGATCTGAATAGGCCCTTCCGGCTCCGGCGCGGGTTGCAGTGCGGCGGCCAGTCTTGCCATGACCCGAGCGCGCAGTACGCCGTCTGCGGCTGGAAGCGCGTCGAGCGCCTCCTCCAAGAGTGCGACCAACTCCCGATCCACGTGCCCGTAGATCAAAGCCGTCCCGTGCTCGAGCGCTGCGCGCGCCAAGAGTGTCGCGTCGCCTAGTGTCCTTGCGAGCACAGCCGCCGCCGCGCACGTCTTCTTGCCCGCGGAGACCTCACCAGCGCGTGTCTGCGCATGACCCAGATCGAGTAGGAGCTCGACGCGAGCCCCCGTCTCGATGTCCCGCGCCTCGTCGGCAGCTCGTGTGGCATCCTGGTAGGCCTGGACCGCTTCTTCGAACGCCAGTTGCCGAAGCGCTTGTGCGCCTGCCTTCCGATACGCGTCGAACGCTTCCCCCGATCTACGCGCGGCGACCAGGTGGTGGGCGACTTCCGACCACCGTGGCTCGGCGTTGCGGGGGCGATGTTCCAAGATTCCCGCCAACCGGGCATGCGCGCCAAGGCGGTCGTCCTCGGGAATGGTAGCGTACACGAGCTGTCGAATCAGGAAATGAACGAAGCGGTATCGCTGCGGCGCGATCTCGACGAGGATCGCTGCGTCCGTAGCTTCTTGGCATCCCTCGACGTAGTCCTCCGCGTCGTCTTCGTAGCAGGCTTCGAGCAACCCGATGTCGAACTCCGGTCCGACGACGGCGCCGTGCCGTAGAGATCGCATGCACACCGGCGTCACGTTGGCGAGCCGCTCCTGAATGGCCGTACGAACCGACCGCGGGATGGACGTCCGTGCCGAGGAGCCTTGCGCGCGCCACAGGCGGACCACCTCCGCGAGAAAAAGCGGATGTCCATCGGTGGTCCGGTGGAGCTCTGTCACAAAAGTGGCGTCGGCTCGTTCTCCGGTGGCCTCGAGGAACGAGGCGACATCTCGTTCGGTGAGGGGTTCCAGCGCCAGCTGCTCCGCCTGTTGCGCGGCGCGAATGAGCTGAGGCCCGGCCGGCGCCGAAGCCAGCTCGACTTCCCGAAATGTTCCCACAATGAGCAACGGCTGATGTCGAATCGTCGCTGCAAGGAACTCCAGAAGCAGAACGGTTGACACGTCGGCGACGTGCAGGTCTTCGAGGACCACCACGAGCGGGAAACGCTGGGCAGCGTCCGAGAGTACGTTGCTGACCGCGTCCATGAGCTGGAAACGCGCCTGCTCGGGTCCGAGGTCTGCGGTCTCACGCGCTGCCTGCGCCTCCGGGAGCTCGGGGAGGATCTGCGAGAGTGCGGCTACGTACGGGTCGAGCTGCCCCGGCTCGGCGGTGCGAAGGACGGCGCGCAGCACTTGCACCCATGGCCAATACGCAGGTGCGCCTCCAGCTTCCCAGCATCGCCCCCAGAATGTTCGCATCCCGCGCTCCCGAGCGAGGCGGCCGACCTCTTCGGCGAGCCGGCTCTTTCCAATCCCGGGCTCGCCCGTCAGAAACCAGACGGAACCACGGCCTTCAGCCACGTCCTCGATCGCTTCGGTGAGACGACTGACTTCGCGATCGCGTCCGACGATGGATGATTCTGCCAACGGGTGCCCTCGGGCGCGAAGTTATCACGCACATGTAGCTCGTCGAAACCGACGCGCAGGATATTCCGATACGAAGAGCCTGCCTTGCCTTCGACCGGCATCCCGGTTTCGGTGAATACCCGGTTACACCCCATGCGTTGCGCATGCCGGCGCTACCCAACGGTCAAAGGCTGGGTGGCCAAGGGCATCGCCTCGTTTCTGATCTATGCCGCCTTGTCGACCGCGCTGCCCTTCGTCTGGGACGCCTGGCTTGGCGAGCACCGGCTGATCGATGCCACCTCGCTCGGCACGTTCCGGGGCGCCGGGGTAGGGTTTCTGAGCGTCCGTGGGCTGGACCTTCCTCGGCAGCTTGGCGCTCGTTTGGGCCGTCGGCGTGACTCCAGAGGCCGCCGTCCTCGTCAATCTGGTAGCGACGTTCACGGCGATGTTCACCCACGCGAACATCCGGACGCCCCGGTGGCTCGGGTACTTCATCTCCCGCCCCGAAATGCACGCGATTCATCACGAACGAGACGCGCACTCCGGCAACTACTGCGACCTACCGGTCATCGACATGATCTTCGGCACATATCGCAACCCGGAGACCTTCGATGGGGCCGCTGGGTTCTATGATGGGGCGTCTGGGCGCGTGGTGGACATGTTGCTCGGAAGGGATGTGTCGGTGCCGGGGGCAGTGTCGGTGCCAGCCGGTTTAGTTACACCGCCCGCCCACCCCCACCCGTAGTCCGGTTTAGTTACACCGCCCGCCCACCCCCACCCGTAGTCCTC
>Ga0209456_10001548_pt1 | contig 11098 bp, 9 predicted proteins | sample COG_11_FD_184755 | JGI IMG/M metagenome (GOLD analysis project Ga0209456, IMG submission 184755) | Pelagic marine sediment microbial communities from the LTER site Helgoland, North Sea, for post-phytoplankton bloom and carbon turnover... | ecosystem: Environmental > Aquatic > Marine > Neritic...
AGCATGCGTTGCATCATGTGCCGCATCGCCGAAGGGGCGGGCCAGTACGTGTAGCAAGTGTCGCTTTGTGAGGCCGGCAGATCGCTGTCCGCGTTCGTCCGGAAGAAGCTGTAGAGCTGGGGATAGAAGCAATCGATGTCGTTCCGCGCCTTGAAGAACACCGGCACATTCGGATGGTCGTGAAGTCGATCGCCAACTGAGGGGCAGTCGGCAACGACCGGGATGTCGAATGCTCGAAGGTGCTCGCTCGGGCCCACGCCCGAGAGCATGAGCAGCTTGGGGGTTTCGAGCGAGCCGGCGCATAGGATGACCTCTTTAGTGGCCGCGGCACGCTCGAGTGCGCCGTCATGCTCGAACTCCACGGCACGCGCGCGCTTCTCCGGAGTGAATACGACACGATGGGCGCGCGCGCCGGTGAGCACGGTGAGGTTCACTCGCTCGCCCGCATCTTTGATGAACGCCACGTATGAGCTTCGCCGAGCCTCGCCTTCGTACGACATCCACTCGTAGCCGATGGCGTTGCTCATGTTGCCGTCGTTCAGATCTTCTCTCCGGGTGAAGCCGTGCTCCAGGGCCGAGGCGATGCAGGCTTCAGTCCATCTCGTCGCTGGGCGTCGGTTTGGCCGCAGTATCTTCTCGATCGCTTGGAAGTCGGCTTCGTTGTCGTCCCAGTGCCAGCCGTCCGGCCACTCGTCGTAGTCCTCGCGCGACCCGCGCGTATAGACCATGGCGTTCACCGAGCCGCTGCCGCCCATGACCGTGCCGGTGCCGGCGAAAGTCCGCTGATTGGCCGAGTGCGCCTGAGGCACGGAGAAGCGCTCACCCATCACGGCATCGTTGATGAAGGCCTCTTTGTAGTCCTTCGCGACCAAGGTTTCCGGGTGCTCTTCGGCAGCCGGCCCGGCTTCGAGCAGCAGCACGCGGCTGCTCGGATCACTGGCCAGCTCCGCGGCCACGATGCATCCGGCCGAGCCTCCGCCGACCACGATGTAATCGTACTCCTTCATCACTACTTTCGGCCCAAGAGCCTCAGGAAGCCGCGCCATCGTTGCGCGAGGCCTCTCCCATAGATGAGCTCGATCACGCCGCTGAAGACGCCATAGTCCTTGTCAGCCACCGGGAAAACACGGTTGGCCTGGTTCATCGGAACACGGTCGTCGATCACCGCCTTGATGTTGCACATCGAGCGCAGGCCCTCACGTCCGTTCATGCGTCCGTAACCTGAGGCTTTGACGCCGCCGAATGTCAGGTCTTGCGCCATGTACGTGATGCCGGCGAACTCGTTGATCGCGCTCATGCCGGCTTCGAGATCCGATGCGATCTTCCGGGCGCGGGTGCGGTCCTTCGAGAAGACCGAGGACGACAGACCGTAGGACACGCCGTTCGCCACCTCGACTGCGTTCGCATCGTCGCGCACTCGCATGAGAAGCATCACCGGCCCGAAGACCTCTTCCTGCGCGATGTCCATCTCGGGTGTGACATCGGCCAAGATGGTGGGCTCGAAGTAGTCGCCCTTGTCGGTGAGCGTCCGCTTGCCACCGGCCACGAGTCTGGCGCCTTGAGCGACTGCGCCGTCAACGGCCTTCTCGATCACGTCCAGCTGCAAGGGGGTGACAATTGCGCCGACATCGACCACGCGCTCGCGGCTGTTGCCCTGACGGAACCCGCCAACGAGCTCTGCGGCCCGCTTCTCGAAGCTGTCGTAAATGGCGTCGTAGACGAGGATTCGCTCGGAAGCGACGCAGTTTTGCCCGCAATTGATGTAGCAACCGGCGAGCGAGGCATGAACCGCCTGCTCGAGATCTGCATCGTCGCACACGATGAAAGCGTCCTTACCGCCGAGCTCCATGACCACCGGGATGACCCGCCCTGCGCTGGCCTCGACGACGCGCCGCCCGTTGCGGACCGAGCCTATGAAAAGAATCGTGTCGACAGCGGAGCGTGCAAGCGCGGCGCCGGTGGGACCATATCCCTGCACCGCTTGGATGAGGTCGGGATTGTGTCCGGCTTTTCTAACGACCTCACGGAGCGAGTCGACGAACTTCGCGCTCGACCATGCGACCCATTCGGATGGCTTGAGCACGATCGCGTTGCCTGACATCAGGGCTGGGATCAACGGATTGACGATGTTCTGAAAAGGGTAGTTCCAAGGAATGATCGCGGCGACGACACCGAGAGGGTGGTATTCAAGGCGCGCCTTCTTGTGCATCAGCAAGCCGGCGGAGACCCGTTCAGGGCGAAGATGCTTCTCACCATTCTTGATCATCCACCGAAACTTCTCGCAGGTCGGCCAGATCTCCCCCATGAGCGCGTTCTCGCGCGTCTTGCCAGAGTCGCGCTGCACGGTGAGACAGATTTCGTCCTTCTCGTCGACCGTGTATGCGAGCAGCTGACGCAAGACTTCGCGGCGCTCCTCGAAGGAGGTCGTGCGCCACTCCTTCTGCGCGACCTTCGCGCGCGCGACCGCGGCATCGACATCCTGGGCGGAGTCGATGGGCACTTCGCCCAGCGGCTCCCGGGTGGCAGGGTCGACGCATGGAATGTGCGTCGGTTGCTCGATCGGCTCGGATTGCCGCTCTATCGAAATCGGAATTGACATTCTGATTTTCGCCTTTATCATTCCGACCCACACGTGTCAACGACCGCCTCCACTGCGAAAGCTCAGGAATCCCTGAGGGATAAGAAGCGCCAGCTCTACCGGGGGGCTGTTCTCGACGCGGCTGAGCGAGTGTTCGGCGAGGTGGGCTACGAGGCCACCAAGGTAAACCGGATCGCCGCCGAGGCAGGCGTTTCGCTCACCACGCTTTACAGCGTCCTGTCCTCCAAGTGGGAGATCTACCGTGCGGTCAACCGCCGGCGGTTGAACGAGGTCATGAGCCTCGCCCAGGGCATGTCCGAGCGAGACGCGACGTCGCTCGAGACCCTCATTGCGGCCACTCGGATGCAACTCGCGTTCTTCATGAGGCATCGGGACTTCACCAAGATGCAGCTCAAGGAGGTCACGGCCTGGTCTACCATTGAGCTCCTGCGAAGCCCGGAACAGATCGAAGCCCTCGGTGCAGGCTTGGATCTTTCTGCAAATCTGTTTCGGCAGGGCATCAAGGACGGATATCTCATCGATGATGATCCCGAGCTCATGGCGAGGATGGTGATCGCATCCCAGCAGGTGAGACTGGCGATGTGGATGGATCGCGGATGCAAAGAGGATCCTGACCGCGTCGCCGACGCCGCCCTTCGGCATCTACTTCGGAGCTACTGCAAGACCGAGCACCTCGCATCGGCGCTCGCTGCTGCTGGTCTGGAGGATGCACCATGAGCGTTCCCTTTCACCAGCTCAGGGTGTCCGCAGTGATTTGCGAGACGCCGGAGTGTTCTTCCTTCGAGCTCGCGGTGCCTAAAGAGCTCGAGGAGGCATATCGCTACAAGGCAGGCCAGCACCTCACTTTCGAGCTTCCCTGGGACGACTTCACAGTCACCCGCTGCTACTCGCTGTCGAGCTGCCCAGATCTCCGAGAAACCCTGAAAATCGGCGTGAAAAGAGTCGAAGGCGGGCGGATCTCGAATTGGTTGATCGACAACCTGAAGGCCGGCGATTCGATCATCGCAAGTGTGCCCGAGGGCCGTTTCGTCCTCGACCCCGCGACCCGATCGGGGGCCCCGCTGTTCCTGTTTGCGGGCGGCAGCGGGATCACACCGATTATTTCCTTGCTCAAGAGCGCGCTCACCATCACCAAACGGCCGATCACGCTGCTCTACGCCAACCAGAGCCGCGAGTCGGTGATCTACGGCGAGGAGCTCCGACAGCTTGCCGCCGCACATTCGCATCGGCTGCTCGTTCACCATCACTTCGACGCGGAGGGTGGTTACCTCATGCCGGCTCGAGTGCAGGCACTCCTCCACCACACCGACATCGCCGAGTTCTACATCTGCGGGCCTGAACCGTTCATGGAGCTCATCGAGAACACCCTCAGCGAAGCCGGAGTGCACGACGAGCTCGTCTACATCGAGCGCTTCGTTTCACCTGCGGACCCCGATCGTGTCGAGATCGATGCGGTCGGTGCGGCGTCTCTCGAAGCGCCCGACACATTCAGCCTATGGCTCAACGGCCGTTCTCGCACGGTTCCGTACCTGAAGGGCAAGACCCTTCTGCAATGCGCACAAGCCGCAGGCTTGCAGCCGGCGCACTCCTGCGAGTCAGGGTACTGCGGCTCCTGCATGGCACACGTAAACAGCGGCAAGGTCCACATGCGGACGCACGAAGCGCTGTCTGAGCGGGACATCGCTCGCGGCGTTGCGCTCCTTTGCCAAAGCGTTCCGGCCAGCCGCGAGCCGCTCGAGCTCGACAGCGATTCGACGTCCTTTCGTGCGGCATCGGCCGTGAAATCCTCTTACAGCAAGCGTGCATCCCAGTTGGCCGCCGTGGCCGTGTTCGCGTTCATGGTCGCAGGGACGCTAGTTCTCAGACTGGTGCCATAGGTGGTAAAATGACTCCCCGGAAATCCGCATGAAGATCTTGTACGTCATTCTCGTTAGCTACGCGTCGGCCGGTCTCGCGCAGGCGGTGCTCCTGTATGCCTATCGGTCCAAGAACGCGCAGCAGTACATGATCAGCGACGACGCACACCGCTCCAAGAGCGACCGCGAGCTCTATTGGAGGGTCGCTCTGAACATCGGCGTGTCGATCACACTGATCTTCTCGGTGATGTTCGGCCTAGGCGAATATCTCTACTACGATCACGCAGTGCCTGCGTGGCGCTACGTCCTCGAGGCGGTGACCGTCGTTCTACTCTACGACTTCGGGTACTACTTCATGCATCGCTACCCGTTCCACGAATGGAAGATTCTGCGCGGCGTGCACTCGGTTCATCATGCCGCCAGGAACCCACGACAGATAGATAGCCTCTTGCTGCATCCAGTCGAAACGATCCTTGGCCTCGGGCTGTTCTTTGGGTCGGTGGCGCTTGTGGGTGGCGTGCACATCTACACGCTAGGCGCGCTCTTTACGACGTACACCGCGCTGAACATTCTCAATCACGCCGGCATCGACGTCCCGCATTTCCCCTTCAAAACCTTGGGTGTTCTTGCTGCAAAGCACGATCGGCACCATCACAGCATGCTCTCAGGCAACTATGCGTCGATCACGCCGTTGCCCGACATCATCTTTGGCACTGTGGAGTAGTTCATGACCGTCAGTTTGGTAACAGGAGGCTGCGGCTTCGTGGGCGCCGCGATTGCGCGCGCGCTCAAGGCACGTGGTGACGACGTCATCGTTCTCGACTTGGCGCCCGAATGTCCGGTCGAAGGCGTGGACTACCGGCGTGTCGACATCACCGACAAAGCAGCGGTCACCGAAGCCTGCCGCGGCGTCGACACGGTCATCCACAACGCCTCGATCGTCCACACCAAGCAGAACAAGCAGGACGTGATTTGGGCGGTGAACCTCGGAGGCACCGAGAACATGCTCGAGGCGGCGCGGGCGAACAACGTGCCGCGATTCATCTACATCAGTTCCGGGAGCGTCGTGTACGAGGGCAAGGACATCGAGAACGGGGACGAGAGTCTGCCGTATTCATCGATCTCGCAAGCGCCGTACGCGGACAGCAAGATCGAGGCGGAGAAGCTCACCCTCGCCGACAATGGAAAGGGCGGTATGGCGACCTGCGCGCTCCGGCCCCACGTGGTCTTCGGCCCAGGTGACAATCGCTTCATGCCTACCCTCTTGGCGAGGGGTCGCAAAGGGCAGCTCAGCGTTCAGATTGGCCGAGGCATTTGGCTCTCCGACTACACCTACGTGAGCAACATGACCGATGCCGTCCTGCTCGCCGACGAAGCGCTCGCCAAGGGTGGCTTGGACAGCATCGCTGCAGGCCAGGCCTACTTCATCACCAACGGCGAGCCGATGCCGTTCTGGGACTTCATTCGCAAGGTCGCCGCGCGCCTCGGCTTCCCTCCGATCAAGTACCGAGCACCCAAGTCACTCATCTATGCGATTGCGGCGGTCAAAGAAGGCATCGACACGCTCAAGGGCGGCACCCTCAACGCGGAGGACGGCATGACGCGCTTCGCCATCCGTTACATGTGCACCCACCACTACTTCAGCATCGAGAAGGCGCGCCGCGAGCTCGGCTACAACCCCGCCGTCTCCGTGGACGAAGGCATCGAGCGCACCTGCCAGCATCTGGAAGCGATTGGCGCCGTCTAACAAGAATCTGCCCGCGGGGACCTGCTTGGGCGTGTAGGTATCCGAGCCACGTCGACAGTTGATTACAATTTTCTTCATCCCTTAGGTTTAGTTCCGTTCTCGGGTCCTGCTCACCGGTTTGCCGATAAAAACCCACTTGGCGGTAGGCAATGCGGTAAAACGGCGGGGTTGCTGCAGGGGCGCCAGCTGATAAAAAGCCTCGCGTTCGGGGGCTTCCGAACCAGTCGGGGGCGAGTCGAGTGTCTAACGAGATTGTCATCCTACTCATCGCGTCCGGCGTCCTCATCGCGATGGGGGCGCTCGAGCTGATCGTGCATCGCAGGCGGCTCGGGCGGATTCCAATTCGGATCCACGTGAACGGCACGCGCGGCAAGACCAGCGTGACGCGGCTCATTGCGGCCGGGCTTCGAGAGGCAGGCGTACGCACCGTGGCCAAGACCACGGGCACGGTGCCCCGCTTCATTTTGCCGAACGGTCGCGAAGTGCCCGTGTACCGCCCTGGAGGCGCGAACGTCATCGAGCAGAAGCAGGCGGTCACGATGGCTGCCGCGCAGCGTGCCGAGGCGCTCGTCGTCGAGTGCATGGCGCTGCAGCCATCTCTTCAATGGCTATCTGAGGCCAAGCTCGTCCGCGCGACTCACGGCGCCATTACCAACGCGCGTCCGGATCACCTCGATGTGATGGGCCCGAGCGAGCAAGACGTCGCTCGCGCGCTTGCCGGGACGGTCCCAGTCGGTGGCGTGTTCCTGACCGCCGAGCGAAAGCACCGTGCGTTCTTTCAGCAGGTCGCCGAGGACCGAGGGTCTCGCTTTCATGCGGCCGAAGAGATTAGCCAGCCGCTCACGACCGAGGACGTCGAAGCCTTCCCGTACCTCGAGCATCAGGACAACGTCGAGCTCGCCCTCGCGGTTTGCGAGGAGATCGGAATCGACAACGAAACCGCGCTCCGCGGCATGTGGCGGGCCAAGCCCGACCCCGGCGCGATGACCGAAACCAGGGTCGAGTTCTTCGGCCGGCACGTCATCTTCGTCAACGGCTTTGCCGCCAATGATCCCATCTCGACGCGCTACATTTGGGAACAGTCGTTGCGCCGCCACCGTGACCTCAAGCGCCGCATCGCCGTGTTCAACTGCCGGTCCGATCGCGCTGATCGCTCCGAGCAGCTCGCCGAGTCGTATGCGGGATGGACGCAGGCCGACGAAGTCGTTCTGCTCGGCACCGGGCAATACATCTTCGCCCGCGCCGCGGTGAAGAACGGGCTCGACCCGACACGATTGGTGTTCGTCGACCGGGATCACCCGGCCGACATATTCGAGATTCTGCTTGGCCTAGCCGAGTCCTCAGCCCTGGTCATGGGGCTCGGGAACATCGCGGGGCCAGGATTGGCACTGGCGGAGTACTTTGCCAATCGGGGGATGGATCATGCCAGAGATTGAGTTGTTGACCCTATCGATCGGGCTCGGCCTTGCAGCCAGCCTTCTCTATGGCGAGCTCTTCGGACTCGCAGCCGGGGGGATGGTCGTCCCGGGCTATCTCGCCCTCTACATGAACAAGCCGGTCGACGTCGGGCTGACCTTGCTCGCCGCCCTCGTGACCTTCGGATTTCTAAAGGGGGTGTCGCAAATCGCCATCGTCTACGGCCGTCGGCGGACCGCGCTTACCATCATGGTCGGCTACCTCGTCGGCCTATCCATCCGGATGTGGCTGGACAGCCAAATCACGCCGTTTTCTGAAGGCGCGATCATCGGCTTCATCATTCCCGGGCTGATCGCGATTTGGTACCAGCGCCAGGGCGTGCTCGAGACGACGCTCAGCCTCGTCACGGCGGCGATCCTCGTCCGCATGATCTTGGTCGTGTTCATGGGAGACGTGACGATATGAGGGGGATGTACTGGAAGCCCGAGGGCGCGTCTCAGGTGCAGCGTGCGCTGGTCGCGGCACTCGCGGTCGTCGGCCTCGTCGCTGTCGAGGTGTTCCCATCGGAGGAGCAGCAGCCACACTATGCGGAAAAGATGCTGGCCGCCCGAAAGGCACAAGACGCGCTGGATGTGATCCGAGACGCGTCCGAGCGTAGGGGCCTTCCCCTGCGTCCCAAGACAGATCCATCTGCCTCCAGAATGATCGGCGAGGTGCTTTCCCCGATCACCAGCGGGAGCGGAAGCCTGGTGTCCAAGCAGACTTCGGTGAACCCGAACTTCGCCGCTGTCGTGGTCCAATGGCTCAAGGACCTTCGAATCAAGAGCGGCGATGTGGTGGCCGTAGGGGTTTCCGGTTCTTTCCCCTCCATGAATATAGCGGTTTATTCGGCGCTTCATGAGCTCGGGGTCGAGCCCATCATCATCTCGAGCACCGCAGCCTCGCAGTGGGGCGCCAATGATCCCAATTTCACCTGGCTTGATATGGAAGCCATTTTGCGGAAGAACGAGGTCTTCCCGTACAAGTCTGTGGCCGCCTCTCTTGGCGGCGTTGGCGACGACGCGATCGGGCTGACCAAGCGCGGCCGGCGCATGCTCGAACGCGCGATCGAGCGCAACGAGATGACGCTCCTTGCGGACATCGAACCGGAGAAAGTAAAAACGAAACCCGACGCAGTGGACGAGGAGGCTGGGCAACCTGCCGCGAACCTGGCGCTCGTCGACCAGGACCGGGTCCGCGAGCGAATGCGCGTTTACTATGAAAAGGCAGGCGATCGAACGATCAAAGCTTATGTGAACGTCGGTGGCGGCACGGTGTCGGTCGGCACGAAGGTGGGGAAGCGCAAGTTCATGCCCGGCGTGAACCTCCGGCCGCCCAAGGGCATCGGGGAGATGCCGCCTTCGGTGCTCGGCGCTTTCCTCGAGACGGGCGTGCCTGGCATTCACCTGACTCGGATCATCGATCTGGCCGAGGAGTACGGCCTCGAGATCGCGCCCCGGATCACGCCAGAGGTCGGGACGGGCGACGTTTTTCAGAAGCGTCAGCCGAATCGCTGGCTTGCCGGCATCGTGTTGGCCCTGATCCTGCTGTCGCTTTTTGTGGCCGCCAGGGCCCCCTGGGGCACTCGCATGCTGCGCACCACGATTCCCCCAGAGAGCATCGTGCCGCCCCCGCCGCGAGTTCCGAGCGGGTTTGCGCCGCGCGTAGACAAGAGTGATGGCAACGGCACCGCCACGGATCCTCCCTAGGATTGATGGCTCCGCGGACCGTGCTATTTCAATCGACCTCGGAGGTCCTCATGCTTCGTTATTCGCCCTTTGTACTTCTCATTGCTTCTTCGCTGCTCAGTTTGAGCTGTGCCGACGACACGGTCGTCCAAACCGGTTCGATCGAGGTCCAATGGGATAGGGACGCGATCGACGTCTTCGAGGCGGCTCAGACGTTTAGCGTCATTACGGCAGATCTCGTCGACCCGCCGCTTGACCTCGACGAGAACGAAATGGCCTTCAACGAAATGGTCAACGGGCTCGTCATCGAGGCGATGCAGAAGGAGCCAGTTTGCCTGACCCTCGTTCCACCCGGGGACACGGCTGAGAACCCACCAGACCTTTGGGCGGCGAACGGACTCGCTCGGACGACTGAAGGCGGCTACTACTATCAGTGCGTCGGTGGCTGGGTGTGGGGCTTCTTTGGATGGTACTGGGACTCCTGCGCGTTTTGGCGTCCGACCTACGTCGAGTGGGACGTGGGCAGCATGCTCATTCCCGTGCTTCCGCCGCCGGTCGAAGGCGAGGACCCGGAGCGGATCTTCAACGGCCTTGCACAGTCGGTCATCGGGACAGGTCAGGACGCAGAAGCGAAGGTTCGCTTCGCCGTGGACGCGATCTTCCAGCAGTGGCCGGATCCGCGCACCTGCACAACTCCGTGAAGTCGACCCCGTAAAGTCGACGCTTTGCGTCGTCCACGGGGCGTCGCGCCAGTTCTAGGGCTGCCGTCGGCGTCGGCGGCGGTGCTGCTTGGCTAGGTCGGCGTGGCCGCGCTTTGTGAGCTTCGGCGGGAATACGAACGCGGCCAAATGCTCTAACGGATCCAGCACCTCGCCGTCCTGGAACATGCCGAAGTGCAGGTGGGGCCCTGAGTCTCTGATTCCAGTGCCGCCGACTTCGCCGAGGCGCTGACCCGCTTCCACCCGGTCGCCGACCTTTACGTCGTAGCTCGAGAGATGCGCGTACAGTGAGACCACACCATGCCCGTGGTCGATTTCCACGAACAGCCCCCGCGGGCCCATGTGCCTTTCATGGACGATCACCGCGCCCCACGGCTCGAGCGGGATGTGCGCGCGGCGTTCCCAGTCGACGCCTGCGAAGGTCACGGTGCCGGCGGCCACGGAGCGCACGGGCTCCCCTTGTTCCGACGCGAAGTCAATGCCGCGATGCGGGCGCCGCCCATTGTCGCGCGGCTCGCCCAGGCCACTGATGGCGATTCGCGGATAGCCATCGAGAGGGCTGACGAATGAGATCCCCCCGAGTCCTTTGGCGTGCTGGTTGAGTTGGGCGTAGTTGCTCAGCAAGCGGCGTCTCGCGGTGAGGATACGGTCTTCTGGCGCGGAGTCACCCACATGATCCCCCCAGACGAAATGAGACACCGCGTGGCGATGGGGCGCCGAATCAAACGCGCGGTCGATCTCCGGGCACTGCTGCCCGAACACGTTCAACAAGGCCGCCGCGAAGTAGAGGTTCACCTCCGGCGTCGTCAGGGCGTCTTGGTGAAACCGGAACGCGCTCACGTCCAACTCTTTGCGGGTCCATCCTCGATCGGTCCACACGCCGAACCGATACACGCCGCTATGGATGTTGCTCTCGTGCATGCCTCGGTTGATCAGCGTGAGGCCAGTGCCGTAACTGTTGTCGATGCCGGCGTCGCAGCCGCTCTGCGCATAGACGAGCGCTGCAAGCAGCCAGGGATCGACGTCGAACTCCA
>Ga0209456_10001549_pt1 | contig 11089 bp, 9 predicted proteins | sample COG_11_FD_184755 | JGI IMG/M metagenome (GOLD analysis project Ga0209456, IMG submission 184755) | Pelagic marine sediment microbial communities from the LTER site Helgoland, North Sea, for post-phytoplankton bloom and carbon turnover... | ecosystem: Environmental > Aquatic > Marine > Neritic...
GGCAAGGCGTCGACCTGGGCGGCGAAGAAGTGGAGCCAGTCTTCCGCCACGGGCCTCCGCATCTACATCGAGGCGACGGGCCAAGAGAACGTTCCGGAGGGTGGATTCGTCTACGCGAGCAACCACGAGAGCTTGATCGACATCCTGGTCCTGGGCGCCGCGCTTCCCGGCGACTTCAAGTGGGCGGCAAAACGCACCGTCATGAACATTCCGTTCCTGGGCTGGCATCTGAGGCTGGCGGGGCACGTCCCGGTGGATCGCAACAAGGGCAAGGACGCCGCCATCGCCGTCAGTGAGGCGTTCGAGAGCGTGCTCCGCAACGAGAAGCCGCTGTTGGTCTTTCCCGAAGGGACCCGCACTGCCGATGGCAAGCTGAAGGCGTTCAAGAACGGCGCGTTCCAGGCCGCGGTTTTGACCGGTAAGCCGGTGGCTCCAGTTGCACTGCGTGGAACCTTCAGCCTGATGTCACGAGACGAGGTCGACACGGGCGGGAGCAAGAGTCGCGAGGACCGGCTGGTAACCTTGCAAATCGGCGAACCGCTGTACCCGAACCTCGAGCTCGAAGAGCCCGAAGCGGTCGCCGACCTGCGCGACCGAACTCGAGCCGCCATCGTCCAAATGCTCGCGGAGGCGAGCTCTACGCAGGCCGTTGCCGAATCAGCGCGGCAGCTTTGAGGCTGATCACCGTTTGGCCTCGCTGATTGCTGAGCGTCAGCAGGCTGCGGATGATCCCAAGGCCCGGCTTGCTCGCAGACGCGCGGGTCTCGATGATTTCGCCCCGAAGCCGTAGGCGATCGCCGACGCAGGCCGGCGTTTGAAAACGAACCTCGTCCCAACCGAGCCCCATCACCGTCGCTGCTGGCTCGATCTGCATCTCATGCCCAAGCCGAATCGCGATTGCGACTGAGTGAATCGCCGAGGTGAAGAGCTTCCCTACCGGCGTGGCCGCCGCGGCCTGCGCATCGACGTGAAAAGGAAGGGGGTCCCACTTCGAGCAGAAGCTCACGATCTCCTCCTCGGTCAGCTCGTAGTCCTTCGTGGACTCCTGCGCATCGCCAACTCGGATGTCTTCGAAGTAGCGCATTCAGCCGTACTTCTGAATGATCTGGCCCAAGCCCGGAACGGCGCTCTCGACGTTCTTGCGCGCGGAGCCCCGAAGCTTGCCATAGGCACCTTTGACGGAACCATGCTCGGAGCTCTTCGCGCGCTCGTCGGTCACAGCGAGTAGCGCTTCGGAGACCTCCTGCTGGTGCGTTGCGAAGTAACTTCCCACGGCCTGCCCCTGGGAGAGCGCTTGCTCGCGAAATGGCTCGAGGGCCGCGGCAAACTCCGGGAGTAGGGCTTCGACGACCCTGCGTACGAAGCCGGGCTTGACACCTTGGACCAGCTTGTAGCCCGCTTTGACGGCAACCCCGCTGAGTCCCTTTTGCTTCCCGACCTGGTCGTCAACCAGGCGGCATACATCTTCGATGATCGAAGCCCGCTTGGCCTCGTCACTCAACACGTCGTTCAGATTCATGACCCTTCCTTTTGCGCTTGGACGGGCTCGACGCAAGCGCTGCAGTCTCGATGCTCGACTCGATGGCTGCGACGACGGAATCCACCGTGTCGCGCCGATCGCTCACGACGAAGAAGTACTCCTTGTTCCGCAAGTGGCTCACGCGCCCGACCTTCTCGCCGCTTGGATTGTGGATGCCGATTTGCGCGCCCACATATCTCTTGAAGTCCACCGCGACGACCCCCACGTGCCCTCGCTCGGATAAGAGCGCGATCATCTCTTCACGGTCGACATGCCCTTCGTTGTTGAACGAGACCAGCAGGTGCTTGCAGCGCAGGGCGTCGAAGACCTCCCTCAGCCCCTGGTGAATGCGGCGCTTGGAGTTGAAGTCGCTCTTGTACTCCTTGCATTCCACGCGCTTGTTCGCGATGCCGTAGGTCTCGGGTTTGTCCCAGCGCACCAGGCTTTCCCAAACGTGGTAGTTGCCCATGTAGCTGTGCTGGTTGTAGGGGGGGTCGATGTACGCGATGTCTGCCTCGACCCGCGACGCTGCTTCGACCGCGTCGAGGTGAAGGGCTTCGCCTGGACCCGGTAGAATCGCCGGAACCCGGAGCGCGAGGTCGTTGGAGGCGCGGGCCGCCCACTGCTTCAAATACGCCATCTGGACGCCAGTGGTGGAGTCGACGCGGTCGGCAGCTTCCATGAGTGAGACCAAGGCAATCGCTTCGAGCTCGACAGGCAAGTTACGTCGGGCGATCTCTTCTCGGATCGCATCGACGTGCGCTCCGTTCTTTGGCTTGAAATACCGCGCGTCGTCGCAGAACGCCTTCGTGAAGTAACCGGGTTTCGGATCGATGAGCGAAAGGTCCGCGATGAGCCCCCTCGCTTCGTCGAGCCAACGATCGGCATCGACCTGCACGTAGCAGCGCGCAAGCGTCGACGCGTAAGCCAGGTGGTCGTTCGCAATCACATAGCGGCCTGTTTCTTTGAGCCCGCGCGCCACCCGCGAGGTCCCGGAGAACAAGTCGAGCACACGCCCCGATGCGGGAAACGCCGAAACGGCGCGCACGATGTGCGGCACCAGGACGCGTTTCGATCCGATGTATTTGATCATGAAGTCTGGGACGTCATCGCCTGCACGATGGCGTCCCGGAGCGTAGCAGCTTCGTAGGGCTTTTGAACGAAACCGAGGGCTCCCATGCCCCGAAGCTCACGCTCGAGGTCGCGGTCCCAGTACCCCGAGACAAAGACCACCGGCGCCTCGGGATCTACTTCCTTGAGCTTCTTGAAGGCCTGGTCACCAGTCATCCCGGGCATGTTGAGGTCCATCAAGACCAAATCCGGCCGCGGCTGAGTCTCGTCGTAGATCCGCAGCGCTTCTTCGCCGCTTCGAGCGAAGATCACGCGGTGACCGCTCTGTCGCACCACGCGACCGGCGCTCCGGCGCACCACGTCCTCGTCGTCGACAAGCAGGATGAGAAGCTGAGTCCGTGGCAGCTTGATTGCCGGAAGGCTCGGCTGGGTCGGCACGCTTCGCTCGCTCGTGAGCGGAAACACGACCTGAAACTCGCTGCCCCGATTCGGAACGCTGTGCAGGGTGATGTGGCCGTTGTGCGCCTTCGCGATCTCGTACACGGCGGCGAGGCCCAAACCTGCCCCGACTTGGTCACCCTTGGTACTGAAGAAGGGATCGAAAGCGCGTTCTCGCGTTGCGTCGTCCATCCCAATGCCCGTGTCCTCGACCGTTACGATGGCGTGGGCAACCAGGGGGTTGAGCGGCGCCTTCTCGAGGTCGACCGGATCGGCCTTCTTGGCGCTGAGCTTGAGCTTGCCTCCGTTGGGCATGGCATCGCGTGCATTGATGAGCAGGTTCATGAGCAGCTGGTGAAGCTGCCCGCGATCGCCACTGACTTTGAGGCCACGATCGATGCGAGCTTCGATCGCTATCCCCCTGTGAAAGGTGCGACGCGCGAGCTGCACGACGTGATGGCAAAGCTCGGAGAGGTCGACTTCCGTATGACTTCGCTCGACTTCTCGCGCAAAACCCAGCAAGCGGCTGGTCATCTCCGTCGCCGCCGCGGCCGCGGAGCGGATGTCGTTGAATGCTTCGCGGACGTCGGGGTCGCTGACCTTGGTTTCGCCCGGGAGCCCGTTCAAGAAATCGATGCTGGATTTCACCGCTCCCAGAAGATTGTTGAAATCGTGCGCTACGCCGGTGCCGAGCCGCCCGATCGCCTCGAGCTTTCGCCGCTGTGCGACCTGCTCCTCCATCGGATCGTGATGCGCAAACAGGAGCAAGGAGCTGCCGATCTGGATTCGGTCGCCGTAGGTGAGAACCCGTCGGGTCACCCCCATTCCGTTGACCTGGGTCCCATTTCGACTCGCGAGGTCTTCGATCAGATACGAGCCGTTCTCGTGTTGGAAGATACGTACATGAACGCGGGACACGAGTGTGTCGTCGACTTGTACGTCGGCTTTCTCTCCTCGGCCGAGGGTGAGCTCTTCTCCGATGGCGTACTTGTCGCCCGCCAGCTTGCCGGCGAGCACGACGATGCGAGCCTGCTCCTCCTTGTTGGAGAGGCTCTTCTGCTTGAACACGTGTTGGCGTGTAACCTCGGTGGGATCGTGTCGCGACATCAGGCGGCGGGCCCTCGAAGCCCATTAGATCCTAGCCTGCAGGACCGAAGGAGGGTGTAGCCCCGGGGGGTGAGGGGCTCCAGCGCACATCGTCGGCAGATTGATCTCTGTGGAGCTTCGCTCATACTGCCGCGGCAGCCATGGCCGCCCCGCAGCGATACCTCTCCGAATTCCGAATGATTCGAGGTGCTTGCGCCCTGACGGCGCTGCTTGCGCTCGTCCTGCAGGGTTCGAGCGGCGGCCATATGCTCCTGGTCGAGCATAGCCGATGCGTCGAGCACGGTGAGCTGGTCCATGGCGATGCGCACCAGCACGAGGCGGATCCGAATCGGCAAGCCGAGTCGGCCGTGCTTCATGGCTTGCCCGACGCGGGCTCCGACGAAGCGCACGATCACTGCTCGGTCCTGACCGACCGACGAGACGCGCTCCTTTCGATCGCCGCCGCGGGTGCCGGCATCCGAGTGTCTGAGGCGCAGGACGAGCTCAGCGTTCCTAGCGCCGACATCGCGCCCAGCACCTCCCGACTCCAGCTCGCGCCCAAAACCTCACCTCCTGCCTGACGTTCGTTCGCCAAACGTTCGTTGAACCGCGCGACTGCGCGAAGGCAGGAGCAGTGAGTGGGAAGGAAGCAAAGGAAAACTAGAGGTGCAATTGCGCTCGGGGTCATGGCCCTCTGGGCAGCAGGATCCGTCTGCGCGCAGGAGGACCCGAGCCGGGACCCGGCCACTGACACTGACGCTGGCACTGACGCTGGCACTGGCACTGGCGCTGACACTGGCGCTGACACTGACACTGACGCTGACACCGACACTGGCACTGACACTGACACTGACTCGGACACGGACACGGTCTCGGTCACACAAGCCAAACTGCACCCCCCGCATCTCCTCGATTCCCCGCCGCCGGTCTATCCGCCAGGCCAAGAGGGCTCCGGCGCACACCCCACCGTGATCCTTCTGGTGACCGTCACCCCAGACGCAATGGTCACCGATATCGTCGTGGAGCACTCCGCCGGCTCGGAGTTTGATACAGCCGCGGTCGAGGGCGTACAGGCCTGGAAATTCGAGCCGGCGAAACGGGGTCAGACTCCCGTCGCAAGTCGAATTCGCCTGGCAGTCCACTTCGAAGAACCGGAGGTCGGCGTCCACGACCAGACGGGCGCCTACGCCAGCCCTGCCGCTGGCACTGGCGCTGACACTGGCGCTGGCGCTGCGTTCCGGACCGATGCCCAAGTCGACGCGGAGCGCCTGCGTAGCGGCGGCCGCGGTGCCGCCGACTTCGAAATCGACCAAGACATCCTTAACGCTGCCCCTGTCTTTTCGGCAAACGACCTTCTCAAGCGTGTTCCCGGTCTCTATGCGTCGAAGCCCGAAGGTGGTGCAGTCGGTGAGCGGTTCTTTCTCCGTGGATTCGATTCGGAGCACGGGCAGGACATCGAATTCAAGGTCGGCAACATCCCGCTCAACCAGCCGTCACACATTCACGGGCAAGGCTACACCTTCCAGGGCTTCATCATCCCTGAGGTGGTGCGACAACTCCGTGTTACCGAAGGGGTCTACGATCCAATTCAAGGTGACTTCGCGATCGCAGGCACCATCGAGTATGAGCTCGGAGTCGAGCAGCGCGGCGTCTACGCGCAAACCGAGCTCGGGTCGTTTCGCACGTTCCGACAGACCGCAATCTTCGCGCCCGAAGGCACTGACGCCGATACCTTTGGCGCTTTTCAGCTTCGGCGAACCGACGGATTCGGTCAGAACCGCGGAGGCATCGATGGATCGGCGATGTTCCAATTCGGCTTCGGTCGCGAGAAGTGGCGTTTCCGCGTTCATGGCAGCTTCGGAGGCGCTCGCTCCGACTTGGCGGGTGTCCTCCGGCTCGATGACATTCAAGGCGGTGAAGTCGGCTGGCTCGACGTCTACCCATTCGATACGGCGCTTGCCCAAAACGGCTTCAATCTCAGCGCAATCCTCGGGTTCTCGGGTGAGCACCGCGGAGAGGACAAGCGCAATTCGAGCTTCGGCCTCTGGCTTCAGTTCCACGACTTTCGTTTGAAAGAAAACTTCCGCGGCTTTCTCGAAACCGATGCCAACGGAGACACGCCCGGCGACCTCGTCGAGCAACTCGATCGGCGCTTCGTCATCGGCGGCAATGCACGGCATCGGACGCGCGAATTTGCACCGGCCGTTTGGGCGAAGGGAACCGTCGAGCTTGGCGTGTCGACCCGCGTGGACCTCATCGCTCAAGAGCTCAACTTGGTCGAGGCGCCAGGAAATCGAATCTATCAGGAACGTATCGACGCCGAAATCGCGGAAACCGACCTCGGCATTTGGCTCGACGTCGACTGGGATTTCACGAAATACCTGAACATCGCCGGCGGCGTCCGCTCCGATGTCTTGTTCTACAACGTCACCGACCGGCGAGAGAGCGTTTCCCCAGTCGACGCGGAGCCGTATCGCCGGACCGCTGCCGGCGTCGTGGTCGGACCCCGCGCCGTGGTCACGGTGAAACCGATCGAGGAGCTCGACGTCGTGCTTGCCTATGGGCGCGGCTTCCGCTCGCCTCAGGCGCGCCTGATCACCGAGAACGGAGGCGTCCCCTTCACCAAGGTCCACTCGGCTGATTTCGGCTTGCGATCGCGCGTCGGCAAGAACGACGAGCTTCGGCTCGTACTGACCGGGTTCTTCGCAAAGATGAACAACGATCTGATCTTCGAAGCACACGAAGCCCGCTTTGAGCCGATTGGGCCGACGACTCGCATCGGTGCGGTCTTCTACGCCCAGACGCGCCCTTTGCCATGGCTCTTCGGCGCAATTTCGGTGACCTACGTGAAGGCCACCTTGGACGAAACCCCGGAGGCCGAGCCCGGTGAGCCGGCGTCCGGGCTTGAAGCCGGCGACCCGATTCCGTTCGTTCCCCCGTGGCTCTTGCGACTGGACCTCGGCGCATCGGACGACCTCGTCAATCTCGGCAAACACCCCCTTCGCGGCAAGATCGGCCTCGGCTACACCTTCGTCAGTGAACGCCCGCTGCGCTTCTCCGAAAGGTCACCGCGAGTCAACCTCCTCGAGCTGAGCGCCGGCCTCTCCTGGTGGTTTCTCGAGCTCGGGTTCCAGGTCTTCAACTTGTTGGACGCCCGCTATGCGGCCCAGGAATTCGTTTTCGAATCAAACTGGAGCCCCACAACCCCGCCATCGGAGCAACCCGCACGACACATCGCCGCCGGCGCCCCCCGAACCTTCCTCTTCCAAATTGGGTTCAGCCTCTGATCCAGGAGCCGCGCAGATTCTGCGCTGACACTGACGCTGGCGCTGGCACTGACGCTGGCGCTGGCGCTGGCACTGCTTTAGCCTGCGCATCCGTGCAAGAGCGTAGCGACTTCCCGATCGCAATTATTGGCGCTGGCTTCGCCGGGATCGGCGCTGCGATTCAGCTGAAGAAGGCTGGTATTCAATCGTTCACGATCTTCGAGCGCTCGAGCGAGATCGGCGGCACTTGGCGGGACAATACCTATCCGGGCGCTGCCTGCGACGTGCCCTCGCACGTTTACTCGCTCTCATTCGAGCAGAATCCCAACTGGAGCCGTCGCTACGCCACGTCCTCAGAAATCCAGGAGTACCTTCTCGGCGTCGTCGACAAGCACGAGCTCCGCGAGCGAATGCGACTCGACACGGAAATCGTCGAAGCTCGGTTCGATGAGGAATCTGGATCGTGGTTTCTCACCACGAACGAGGGCGAAGCGTTCACGGGGCGCGTGGTCATCGCCGGCGTCGGGGGTCTGGTCGACCCGTCCTATCCGAACATCGCCGGGCTCGACCAGTTCGAAGGCGAGATGATGCACACTGCGCGCTGGGACCACGACGTCGACCTCACCAACAAGCGAGTCGCCGTCATTGGAACCGGGGCCAGTGCCGTTCAAGTCGTGCCCAGCATTGCACCCATCGTCGCCATGCTGAGCGTATTTCAACGCACGCCCGCCTGGGTGGTCGGCAAGTTCGACGCCCTCTATCCGAATTGGCTTCGGAGGTTCCTGGCGCGAGTCCCCTTCTTTCTCCGCGCGAGCCGTTTCGTGAAGTACTGGACCAGCGAGCTCCGTGGACCGATCGTCTTCTTCAACTCGAGGATTCTCTCGAGGATCGGTGTCGCTCTCTCGATATGGAACCTCCGACGCCAAGTGAAAGACCCCGAGCTCAGACAGCGGCTCACGCCCGATTTTCAGTTTGGTTGTAAGCGGGTTTTGGTGTCCGACGACTATTGGGCGTCCTTCGAACGCGAAAACGTCGATCTCGTCATTGACTCGATCGAAGGGATCGAGAGCAAGGGAATCCGTACCAAGGATGGAAGCTTGCACGAGGCAGACGCAATCGTGCTGGCTACCGGGTTCAAGCTCGGGCTCGCTACGGCGCCGTTTCCGATCATCGGTCGCCAAGGACGCACGCTCGACGAAGCTTGGGCAGGTGGCGCAGTCGCCTACAAGGGCATGACCGTCGCCGGTTTCCCGAACTGGTTCATCATGATGGGTCCGAACACCGGCCCCGGTCACACATCGGTCTTGGTGTACACCGAAGCGCAGATCTCGCATGCCCTCCAAGCGATCAAGACGCTCATGGCCGAGAACTTGAAGTACATGGACATCCGCCAGGACGTGCAGGACCAGTACAACGCGAGCATCCAAAAGCGGATGAAGCACATGGTCTGGGGCGGCTGCAAAAGTTGGTACCTGAACGAAGACGGCAGCAACCATTCGCTCTACCCGGGCTTTGCGGCCGAGTACGTTCTACGAACGCGAAAGCTCCGGTCCGAAGATTACGAAACGGCCGCGTTCTAGGAAAGGCCGATACCGCTCTGTAGTAGCTGGGTAGCGGCGAGGGCGAGTTTGCGGGCATCTTCGGAGGACAGGTCTCGGACTCTGGGGTGACGGTCGACGATCATGCGTGCGAGGCCGTGGGTCAGGGCTTCGCTGCTCAGGGCGATGAGCTCCGGGTCGGCGTCCGGGATCAAGCCCGCGTTCTGGCCCTCATAGATGAGCGCGATCAGCTTCAGTCTGCGCTCATCGTTGACCTCGCCCAGAAAGGCGCCGGAGACGGTTGGCGTGCTCTGGACGAGTCGGAAGAGATTGGGGTGCTCGGCTGCGAAACGAACGTAGGCGACGGTCATCGCGCGAAACTGGGTGAGCGCGTCGTCGCGATCCCTGGCTGCTTCGTCGAGCGTCCCCTGTAAGTTCTCCGAGGCCTTTTCGGCCACGGCTTGCAGCAAAAGCTGCTTATCGGCGAAGTGCCTAAACGGTGCCGCGGAAGACACGCCCGTCTCGCGCGCCAACGCTCGCATGCTGAGCCCCTCGACACCTTCGGAGTCGACGAGGTTGAAGGCCGTCTCCAGCAAGGCCTCCCGCAGATTGCCGTGGTGATAGGACTTCCTTTCCGAGCTCACGCGGCGAGCCTAGCAGACGATGTTAGCGGCGCTCACTTCCCTGCAATCCAGATGTAAGCACTGCTAAGTTCCTGTGTTTCCTTCGCGAAGAGACAGCAGCCCGCAATGTAAGCAAGGCTTACACGCGAAAATCTCGAAAGTTAGCATCGCTTACATACACAGGAGCCGGATGTTAGCAGCGCTCACATGAGCAACTAGGCTCACTGGCAAACGTTCTTGGAGAAGTCGCACTTGTAATCGTAAGGGCAGTCCCGGCTCTCGATGCAAGGCAACTGCTCGCACACGCCCTTTTCCCGGTTGCAGAAGTACGGAGGCGCGCAGGAGTGCAGGTGACAGGCGATCTCAGCCCGTGAAGGAGCCGAGGAGCGTGGCTCCCCTTCGCTGCTCGGGCCTGCCGCCGTGGTCCCTTCTGCGGTCGTGGCCTTGTTGCACCCCACGGTGAATGCGAAGCAACCAGCCACCGCGAGAACCAGCCCAAGCCTCCACATGCCGCCCATTTGCGAAAGATGATAGGTTTCGCGCATGGCGGCAAACCATATCCTAGCCTGCATCGACTTCTCCGAACATTCGACGAGGGCGCTCGCCGAGGTTGGCGAATACGCGAGAGCCAACGGCAGCAAGGTGACGCTGGTCTACATCTCGGACCCGCAGGGCTTCATTCCGCCGCAAGCCGTCCTGGAGCCGGTATCCGAGACCGACGACGCCGCGCACGAGGCCGAGCTTGCAAAGCTCCGAGACCAGCATCTATCCGATGTTCCGGTGGAGCTCGCCGTGATTGCGGACCATGCCCCTGCCAGGGCAATCTGCGACTACGCAGAAAATCACGGCGTAGACCTCATCATTCTGGGCTCCCATGGACGAGGCGGCATGGAACGTTGGCTGATCGGAAGCGTCGCCGAGCGCGTGGTCCGACACGCAGCGTGTAACGTTTACGTCGTCCGGCGTTGACTTCAAACGAACCCCCTACCCTGCTAGGCTCGGCGCATGGGGAAACGCAGGGCCTGGTCGATCCTCGGCAATTCGCAGCGTCTCGACGGTGGTGCGATGTTCGGGAACGCACCGCGCGCGGTCTGGCACAAGTGGGTCGAGCCCGACGAGCGCAATCGCATTCCGCTTGCGTGCCGGGCGCTGCTCATCGAAGACGGCGATCGCCGAATCCTATTTGAAACCGGGATTGGCGCCTTCTTCCCGCCTCAGCTCCGCGACCGCTTCGGTGTCCAAGAGGAACGCCACGTCCTGCTCGACAACCTGCAGAAGGCGGGCTTCTCCCATGAGGACATCGACTGCGTCGTCCTGTCGCACCTTCACTTCGACCATGCAGGGGGTCTGCTCACCGCGTACGAGCCCGAAGAGCCCATGCGGCTCTTGTTCCCCAATGCAACATTCGTGGTGAGCTGGGAGGCTTGGCAGCGCGCCAGGCATCCGCACGCTCGGGACCGCGCCTCGTTCATTCCGGAGCTTCCTCCTCTGCTCGAAGAGAGCGGCCGACTCGAGGTCGTCAAAGGTCATCGCTCGGAAACGCTCGGC
>Ga0209456_10001550_pt1 | contig 11087 bp, 9 predicted proteins | sample COG_11_FD_184755 | JGI IMG/M metagenome (GOLD analysis project Ga0209456, IMG submission 184755) | Pelagic marine sediment microbial communities from the LTER site Helgoland, North Sea, for post-phytoplankton bloom and carbon turnover... | ecosystem: Environmental > Aquatic > Marine > Neritic...
GCATGAAGGGTGGCCAGATCCTGGCGGGCTTCGCCGGCGGGGTCGCCGACGCGCTGACCCTGTTCGAGAAGTTCGAGTCACAACTTGAACGCCACCCGGCGAACCTGATGCGGGCCGCGGTCGAGTTGGCCAAGGATTGGCGCTCCGACCGATACCTGCGACGCCTTGAGGCCTTGATGATCGTGGCGGACCGGGAACACAGCCTGCTGGTCTCCGGCACTGGCGAGGTCATCGAGCCGGACGACGGGGTGCTGGCAGTGGGTTCGGGCGGGGCTTACGCGCTCGCCGCCGCGCGCGCCCTGGCCGCTCATTCAGAGCTCCCTGTCACGGGCATCGTGCGAGAGGCGCTCGGCGTGGCGGCCGACATCTGTGTCTATACGAATACGAACATCACGGTCCTGGAGCTCGGGGGATGACGGCGCAGATAGCGCGGGAAGAGTCCAGCGACTTCGCGTCTCTGACTCCGCGAAAGGTCGTGGAAGAACTGGACAAGTACATCGTCGGGCAGGACGAAGCCAAGAAGGCCGTGGCCATAGCCCTACGGAACCGATGGCGTCGGCAACACGTGGATCCCGATCTGCGGGACGAGATCCTGCCGAACAACATCATCATGATCGGTCCGACCGGTGTCGGGAAGACCGAGATCGCCCGCCGCCTGTCGCGTCTCGCGGGGGCGCCGTTCATCAAGGTCGAAGCATCGAAGTTCACGGAAGTGGGCTACGTGGGACGCGACGTCGAGTCCATGGTTCGTGACCTGGTGGACATCGCGGTCAACATGGTGCGCAGTGAAAAGGAGAGCGAGTTCCGCGAGGTGGCGGCGGACCGGGTCGAGGAGCGGTTGCTGGACCTGCTTCTTCCGCCGGTCGCCGATGCGGACGCGTCGAGGCCCGGCCCCGTGGAGGAGGCCGCCGAACCAGAGTCCGCCCGCACATTCGTGGCCGGGACGAGCGGGACGCCTCACGTGGAGCGATTGGAGGGAGAGGAATCGCTCGACGGGCGCCGTCGTCGCACGCGGGAGAAGCTCCGGGACCTGTTGAAGGCCGAGAAGTTGGAAGACCGGGAAGTGGAGGTGGATGTGTCGGAGAGCGCGTCGCCGGCCCTGGATATTGGCGCCATGGGAGTGGATGGGATGGATTTCAACATTGGCGAGATGATCCAGGACATGCTCCCGAAGCGCACACGGCGGCGCATGGTCACCGTCGCCGAGGCACGCCGCTACCTGCTGTCGGAAGAGACGGACAAGCTGATCGACATGGACGAGGTCGTGGACGAGGCGGTGGCCCGCGCCGAGCACATGGGGATCGTCTTCCTGGATGAGCTCGACAAGGTGGCAGGGTCGCGACGAGACCAGGGACCCGACGTATCCCGGGAAGGGGTGCAGCGCGACCTCCTGCCGATCGTGGAGGGTTCGACGGTGCAGACTCGCTACGGAATGGTCGGCACCGAGCACATCCTGTTCATCGCCGCCGGGGCATTTCACGTTTCCCGCCCGTCCGACCTCATTCCGGAGCTGCAGGGCAGGTTCCCGATCCGGGTCGAGCTGCACAGCCTCGGTGAGGCCGAGTTTGTGAGGATTCTTCTCGAGCCCAAGAACGCGCTGCTCACCCAGTACATGGCCCTCGTGGCCACCGAGGGCGCCGAGCTGGAGTTTACGGAGGATGCAATCCACGAAATCGCGCGGATCGCAGCGGACGTGAACCAGAGCCTGGAGAACATTGGGGCCCGGCGATTGCATACTGTACTGACCACACTCCTCGAGGACGTGATGTTCAACCTGCCGGACAGCGAGGGGCCCCGGCACTTCCTGGTCGATGCGCAGACCGTCCGCGACCGGCTGGCGCGAATCGTCGAAGACGACGACCTTCGGCGTTACATTCTCTGATTCCGATGATCCACCAGCCGGCGTCCGCGAACGGGCGGGCCCGGAATAGAAAGGATGCTAGCGGCCATCATGAGTGACCTGAAACGAACGCCGCTGTATGAAGCCCACGTGGCCCTGGGGGCCAAGATGGTACCTTTCGCGGGCTTCGAGATGGCCGTCCAGTACCCCACGGGGATCACGCGCGAACACGAGGCCGTGCGCTCGGCGGCCGGGATGTTCGACGTGTCCCATATGGGCGAGTTCATGGTGGAAGGACCTGGCGCCCTGGCGTTCATCTCGTACGTGACCACGAACGATCCGGCGCAACTGGCGCTCGGCCAAGTCCAGTACAGCGTGTTCTGCCTCCCGGACGGAGGCATCGTCGACGATCTGTTGGTGTACCGGATGGGAGAGCAACGTTTCCGCCTGGTAGTAAACGGGGCCAACATCGACAAGGACTGGGCTCACGTCACTGAGTTGGCCGGTGACTTCGATGTCGAACTCACGAACGAGAGCGATGACATCGGTCTCATCGCCCTTCAGGGACCCGCCGCCGAAGCGATCCTGCAGCCCCTCGTCGATGTGGAACTGGCCCCGATGGGCTTCTACTGGTTTGAGGAAGGGCACGTAGACGGAGCCGCGGGCGTCATCAGCCGCACGGGCTATACGGGCGAGGCGGGTTTCGAGCTTTACCTGCCGCCCGAAGCCACCCGGTCCGTTTGGAATCGCTTGTTGGAGGCCGGCGAGAACCACGGCCTGATACCTTCCGGCCTCGGGTGCCGCGACTCTCTGCGACTCGAGATGGGATATGCACTGTACGGAAACGATATCGACGAAGGGACCTCACCGCTCGAGGCAGGCCTTTCCTGGCTGGTGAAGTTGGGCAAGGACTCGTTCGTCGGGCAGGATACCCTGCTCGCGCAGAAGGAGGCGGGCCTGACGCGTCGGCTCAGGGGATTCAAGCTGACCGAACGTGGATTTCCACGTCCCGGTTACGATGTGATCTTCGGGGGCGAAGCGGTGGGAGCGGTGCGCAGTGGCACGCTCAGTCCAACTCTCGGATGCGGTATCGGGACAGCCTACCTGCCGGTGGACGCCAGGCCGGGCGACGACATGAGCATCCGGATTCGCGATCGTGATATCCCCGGAGTGGTCACGGCTCTCCCGTTCTACGACGGCGGATCTCTGGTGCGGTGAGCCAGGGTCGAGAGTTGCGCGTCGCGGTGCTGACCGTATCCGATGGGGTAGCGGCAGGGGCCCGGGAGGATGCGTCCGGCTCCCTGATCGAGGACTGGGTGCGTCAGCGGGGCTACCGGCTGTCCGAGCGAGTACAGGTCCCTGACGAGACGGGCCCCATAGCCGATAACCTGGTGCGTCTGTGCGACCAGGATGACTGCGATCTGCTGCTCACCACGGGAGGAACAGGGCTGACGCCCAGGGATGTCACCCCGGAGGCGACTCGAGCCGTGCTCGATCGCCCGGCTCCCGGCATTGCTGAGGCCATCCGCGTAGAGGGTCTTCGAAAGACCCCCCGTGCGGCCCTGGGACGTGGCGTCGCGGGAGTGCGAGGCGCCACGCTCGTTATCAACCTCCCGGGCAGCCCCGGCGGTGTCGCGGATGGGCTGGATGTCCTATCCGTTTTCGTCGATCACGCCGTGGACCTCGTCCGCGGTCGTTTCACCAACCACGACTGAGCCGGAGGTTCCGCGGTGGCCCGAGTCTTCATCGAGATGGGCGATCTGGACAGTGCCGTCGCCGTCCGCGAGGCTGCGGCCGCCGACGGACACGATGTGGAGATGATCGAATCTCCGGGAGAGATAGAGTCCCGCCTACGCCCCGCGCTCGAGGAGATGGCGCTCGTGCTCACCGGGAGCCTCGACGAGACGGTCGCGTCGAAATTGTCCGGTGTATTCGCCGGCGCCATTCCCCGGCCGCCCTTGTTGGCCGTCGTACCCGAGCACGATTCCGAGGAGCTACGCAGGGTCGCCCGCCTCTTCGATCTGGACGAAGCGATACCGGCCCCGCCGGATTCCGATGAGGTCCAGGTCGCTCTGAGGAATCAACTCGATCGCTACAGGCTGCAGGTCGAGACAGGGATTGTCGGTCGGACCGAGGCGATGGGCGAGGTGCTTGATCGGATTCACCTCATAGCCCCCGTGAACTCGACGGTACTCATCACGGGCGAAAGCGGGACGGGAAAGGAACTCGCGGCGCGGGCGATCCATCTCCTGTCTCCGCGTCGGAGCAAGCCGTTCATCGCCATGAACTGCGCTGCGGTCCCCGAGTCCCTGCTCGAGTCTGAGTTGTTCGGGCACGAGAAGGGCGCGTTTACCGGGGCGACGTCGCGGCGAAGGGGCATGTTCGAGCTAGCCGACGGTGGAACGCTTCTCCTGGACGAGATCGGGGAAATGCCGTCCCAGCTCCAGACAAGGTTTCTGCGCGTCCTGGAGGCCCGTCGGTTCATGCGCGTGGGGGGGGACACGGAGATACAGGTGGATGTCCGCGTTATCGCGGCCACCAACCAGGATCTCCGCGAGGCCGTCCGGCGCGGGACATTCCGCCGTGACCTGTACTACCGACTCAACGTCCTTCACCTGGAGCTTCCCGCCCTGCGTCAACGAAAACCGGACATCCCGATATTGGTCCGGAACTTCGTGCGCGAGGTAAGTGAAGCCCACGACCGGGAGTTCAAGGGGTTGGCGCCGGAGGCGATGCAGATTCTCCTAGAGTACGATTGGCCCGGCAACGTGCGCGAACTGCGCAACCTGGTGGAGTCGATGGTGGTGCTGGCACCTGGCTCGGTGATCCGAGCGGTGGATATTCCGCCCGAGATCCGTTCTGGAGGTGGAAGGTCGCTGCTTCCGACTCCGTCGATCGCTTCCCTGGTCGCTCTCGATGAACCAGGCGGTGACGAGGGACCGGTGGCGAGCAGGATCCCGCAGATGGAGTTCATCTTCCGTACCCTGGTGGAGATGAAGATGGACCTCGAGGATCTACGATCGGAATTCGAACGCTACCGGGGACGCCACCCGGAGCTGACGGGCTCTTCTCCCCTCATCGATATCGGGGTTGAGCCGATCGAAATCTCAGACGCTTCCGGCGACATGGCCACGGCGTCGTTCGCCAGCGATCCGGCGCCGGCGATCCGACTCACTCCCGACATGACGATGGACGACGTGGAGCGTGAGGCCATCAGGATCGCGCTCGAGGAGGTACGGGGGAATCGGCGCAAAGCGGCCGAGCGTCTGGGGATCGGCGAACGGACGTTGTACCGGAAGCTGAAGCAGTTCGAATTGCTCGACGCGTAGACCCGCCCTTCCAGCTGCGCGGGCCTGCGCTCCCCGTTCGACCCGAATGCTACTGGTTCGTGGGAACGCGCGACATCACCTTCGTGAGTTCCCGGTCCAGGACGGAGCGGATTCCGGACCAGCGACCACTGCGCCTGCCATCGTATTCGAGTTCCATCGGAAGATCGAGGTCGATGTCGCCGTCGAACAGGTACAGCGCGACCTGGCTCTCCTGCTGGCGCAGTCTTTCCCGATTGAAGTCAGGTGTTACCGCGATGATGTCGAACGGCCGAAATACAACGTTCTGGGCTCGGATCTGCAGGTCATTGGGCTCGTACGTGCTCTCGACGGAACGGGTGTAGAAGGACACGAACAGCACGAGCGGCCACCCGCGCTCGCCGTTTCGCCTCGCCCGATCCAGGATCTGCTCGCCGCGCGCGACCTTGTATCCGTTCAATCGCCGGTACGTGTCGGGCGCCGTCATCCGGATCACCCACTCGGTCAGCGGAGTCGCCTTGATGAACAGGTTCCCCTCCGGCACCTCGATGGGGATCGTGATGTCGTCCTGGCTCAACGTGCCGAAGCCGGCGGGAGGCAGTGGACGGGCTCCGGCGGTCTCGAGCGATTCGTTCCACCCCCGATCCCTGTCCTGGGCAACAGCCGGTCCGGCGCCAACCGGTGACTCGGGGACCGGGGAGCCGCCGCACGCGGCTCCCACCAGCACGGCGAAACCGATCGCCGTGCGCCTCATGAACCGGACTCGCATGACTGTCACGTTGCCTCCACTGGGTCCGGGGTGACGAGGGCGAATATGCTCTCGACCAGGCTGTCGAGGCCCTCCTTCGTCCGTGCCGATGTTGCCAGGACCTGGTCCGCCGGGGCCTCCAGGGCGCTCCGCACTGCCTCCAGGGCGGCCCGCTGTCCCGCTCGATTCAACTTGTCGATCTTGGTGAGGACGTACAGGACCGGCGTCTCCTGCTCGGCGAGAAACGAAAGCAGCCGCTGGTCCGCAGGTAGAACGCCGCGACGTGCATCCAGCAAGAGCACGACGCCCTCCAGCCGCGGATTATCGTTCAGAAACGCGTCGATCAGCACGGGCCAGCGTTCACGCAGATCTTCGGGCGCGCGCGCGTAACCGTAGCCCGGCAGGTCCACGACGAAGAACTCCTCGTTGACCACGTAGAAGTTGATCTCGCGAGTCTTCCCCGGGGTCTGCGATACGCGGGCGAGCTTCTTCCGCCCCATGACCGCGTTGATCAGGCTCGACTTCCCGCAGTTCGATCGCCCGGCGATCGCTACCTGGGGCAGGTCACCGGGCGCGCCCTGGCCCGCCATGCCGATCGCGCCGGCGAACTCCACCCGCTTGATGCGCGGCGAGGTCTCTTCTGCGCGATCGCGACTCACGGGGGCGCTATGCCTCGCGTCGCTTGGGTTCCGGCTCCAGAATGAGGAGAGGTTCCTTGTCGTCCGTAATCGTCTCCTCCGTGATCACGACTTCGCGCACGTCGTCGCGTGACGGAAGTTCGAACATGATGTCCGTCATCACGCGCTCGAGCACGGCGCGCAGGCCCCGGGCCCCGGTTCCCCGCTCCATGGTCTTGCGGGCCGCGGCCCGCAACGACTTCGGATCGAAGGTCAGTCCCACCCCCTCGAGCTCGAACATCTTCTCGTACTGCTTGACGAGGGCGTTCTTCGGGCGAGTGAGAATCTCGACGAACGCGTCCTCGTCCAGGTCGTGAAGCGTAACCATCACCGGGAGCCGGCCCACGAGTTCCGGGATGAGGCCGTATCGAAGGAGGTCTTCCGGCTCGACGTGCTGCAGCGGCTCTTCTCCGTCGGCGTCGGCGCGATTCTCGGAATCGTCGAAACCGATTTGCCTCTTCCCGAGCCGATCCTGGATGATCTCCTCCAGGCCGTCGAACGCTCCACCGCAGATGAACAGGATGTTGCTGGTGTCGATCTGGATGTACTCCTGCTGCGGGTGCTTCCTTCCCCCCTGCGGAGGTACGGAGGCCACCGTCCCTTCCAGGATCTTGAGGAGCGCCTGCTGGACCCCTTCACCGCTGACGTCGCGCGTGATCGATGGGTTCTCGCTCTTGCGCGCGATCTTGTCGATCTCGTCCACGTAGACGATGCCGCGTTCGCACTCGGCCACGTTGTAGTCACCGGCCTGGAGCAGCCGGACCAGGATGTTTTCGACATCCTCGCCCACGTATCCTGCCTCCGTGAGCGTAGTGGCGTCGGCGATCGTGAACGGGACCTGCAACATGCGGGCGAGCGTCTGGGCGAGCAGCGTCTTGCCGACGCCGGTCGGCCCAAGAAGCAGAATGTTCGACTTCTCGATCTCGACGTCGTCGATGAGGCTCTGGTTGTTGATCCGCTTGTAGTGATTGTACACGGCCACGGCGAGCGTCTTCTTGGCGACCTCCTGGCCGATTACGTACTCGTCCAGGACTTCCTTGACCTCGGATGGCATGAGGACCTCGGCGATCTGACTGGTCGCTTCACGGTCCTCTTCTTCAGCGAGGATCTCGTTACACAGCGAGATGCACTCGTTGCAGATGTAGACGTTGGGCCCCGAGATGAACTTCTTGACGCTGTCCTTCGACTTCCCGCAGAACGAGCAGCGCAGGTGCTTGTCACCGGCCATGCGTGAATCTCCTGACGACGTCCGTGGTTAGCCCGCCTGGGGCCCGTCCTCACGGGCCTCCGTGGGCATCGCCTTCACCTCTCCCCCACCTATTCCCTCGTCTTTCGGACCGGGCCCGGTCTCCTCGTCAGTCGTTCCCGGCTCGATGATCCGATCAATCAAACCATAATCTACGGCCTCGGCGGGAGACATGTACCGGTCGCGGTCCACGTCCTCGCCGACCTGCTCGACAGTCTGTCCGGTGTGATCGGCCAGAAGTTGGTTCAACCTCTCACGAGCGAACAGTACTTCTCGTGCCTGGATCTCGATGTCCGATGCGGTTCCCTGCGACCCACCCGACGGCTGGTGGATCATGATCCGCGAGTTGGGAAGGGCCGAGCGCTTCCCCGGAGTCCCGGCGGCGAGGAGGAATGCCCCCATCGACGCGGCCATGCCCATGCAGATCGTGGCCACCGGAGCGGTCAGGTACTGCATCGTGTCATAGATCGCGAGTCCGGAATACACGTTGCCGCCCGGACTGTTGATATAGATGTTGATGTCGCGATCAGGGTTTTCTGCCTGCAGGAAAAGTAGCTGGGCGATGACTACGTTCGCCACGTCGTCGTTGATGGGCGTGCCGAGAAAAACGATGCGATCCATCAACAGTCTGGAGAAGATGTCGTAGCTTCGCTCACCGCGGCTCGACCGCTCGATCACATAAGGCGCGTAGATTGTCATTTTCCCCTTTCGTACCGCCCTGGAGCCTATATTCAGCTCATCCTACCCGACCGCGAGACATGGTTCCGGCCCACGTCAGTCGATCGAGGACTCTCTCTTCAGGTACTCGAACACCTTCTCTACAGCAAGATTTCGGCCTACCGCGTCAAAGCCGCCCTCCCGTGCCAATTGTCGGCGGACCTCGGCCGTCGAGATGCCGCGGCTACCGGCGAGGCGCTCGATCTCCTCGCGTACCTCCTCATCGGAAGCTTTGAGCTCCTGGTGCTCGATGATCTGGTCGATTACCAGCTGCTCCTTGATCCGGCCTTCGGCCAGTGGCGCGAGTTCGGTCCTGGCCTCTCGGACCTTCTCCTGGTCAGCGTCCTCGGGCGCCTGGATCATCTCGTCCAGGTACCGATCCACGAGGGCGTGCGGCACCGAGAACGGGTTGGCTTCGATCACCGCCCCCATTATCTGTCCACGTAGCCGTCCCTCGGCCTCATCGTCATGGTGGCGGGCGAGATCGGTCCGTACGGCCTCCTCCAGGCCCGCAACGCCCTCGAAGTCTCCAGCCTTCGCGGCCAGGGCGTCATCCAGCTCCGGAAGGACCTGCTCCTCCACGGTATCGAGCCGTATGTGCAAACGACGTGATTCGCTGGCTGCGTCCGGGCCCTCTCCGGCGAACGTGATTTCGAACGTGTCCGCCTTGCCCGGGGTCATCTCCTTGATCGCGTTCTCCACGTCCTCGAGGGCTTGCCCGGAGCCAATGACGAACTGGTAGGGTCGTGCCTCTCCCGTGGGCTCCGAGTCCGGATCAGGAAGTGGTTCGATCGCCACCGAGACCCGCTCGTCGTCCTTCGGGCTTCGGTCGACTTCGTTCCAATCCGCATGCTCCGCGCGAATCCGGTCGAGGATCTCGCCGACCTCTTCGTCCGTCACCGGGGCCGTCTCACGCTTGATCTTGAATCCTCCGAGTCGCTCGAGCTTGACCGAAGGCATGATCTCGAATTCGGCCTGAAACGTCAGGCGGTCGCCCGGGGCGTACTGCACGTTCGTGATGTGGGCTGCCCCGGCAGGGCGCAGTTCGGTTTCGTCAACTGCCTCCCGGTACGCCTCCTCCACGAGAACGCTCCGCACGTGCTCGTCCAGGAAATCGCCGTAGCGTTGCTCGATGACATCCGCCGGGATCTTGCCGCGTCGGAAGCCCTTGATCCTCACCCGCTTGCCCAGACGCTTCCGCTCGGCCGCGCGCGCACGGCCGACTCTTTCAGGCGGGATGGTGATCGTCAGCTTTCGGGTCCAACCGTCGCCGATTTCCACCGCGACGTCGAGTTGCCGATTCGGAGTCACTCCGGTGGATGTATCTGCCGACATCAATGTTTCCTCATCGCTCGTTGACTATGACTGCGCCCGGCCCGCCGCGGCGCCAGGCGCCGTTTGATTGACGGACTCGAGAACTCGTGGATGCGAAAGGGGGGACTCGAACCCCCACGGCCCTCGGGCCACCAGCTCCTAAGGCTGGCGCGTCTACCGATTCCGCCACTTTCGCGCCCGCCGCCAGGTGCGCCGATTGCGGCCCGACATTTTAACCCCTGGCCTGATTCACGGCCAATGCGCCGGGCGGGTTCGGTGGAGCGGGGGAGACACTATACACGATACGAAAGCGGCGCCCTCCCACCCGGGGAGGACGCCGCCTGACGCGGTACGCCGCTCAGACCGTACCGGCGAGACGGAGCGGACTAGTCGGGAATCGCCACCGTGAGCGGCACCTCGGTTCCGTTCTCGGGATTGTACAGGTCCAGGCCCACCACGTCGCCCGGCTCGAGCGACTCCACGGCCTCCCGATAATCTTCCAGGTTGCGGATCGGCGTCCGGTTGATGGACGTGATCACGGTACCCTGCAGGTTGGTGAACGCGCGTCGTGCATAGGGGCCGTACCGGTCCACCGAGACGATCACCACCCCTTCGACATCACGGGGCAGGTCCAGGGCCCGGCGTGCGTCTCGCGACAGGTCCTCGACCTCGACGCCCAGAGGATCGGAACTCACGGCCTCGACCACGAAGGGTGTCTCTTCCTGCTGCAACTCCCCGGCGTCCATCAGGCGGACCCTGAGCGTCTCGGACTTGAGGTCATCCCGCCGGACTACGGTCACGGCCACGGTCTCGCCGGGCTCGTGACGCCGGATCTTGCGCTGCAGGTCCGGGACCGAGGCCACCTTCTCGCCTTCCACCGCGACGATGACATCCCCTACCCGCATCCCCGCGTCGGCAGCGGCCATGCCCTCGTTGACGTTCATCACCTTTGCGCCCGCGACTTCATCCAGTTCGTAGTAGCGGGCCTCGGTGGCGTCCACAGGCTGAATGGAGACCCCGAGCAGGGCACGGCGGACTTCACCGTACTGCACCAGATCGTCGACCACTTCCTGCACGAGGTCGATAGGGACGGCAAACCCGTACCCCTGGTTCGCGCCGTTGTTTGACGCTATCGCCGCGTTCACGCCGATAACCTCGCCGCGGATGTTGAGCAGGGGCCCGCCGGAGTTGCCCGGGTTGATCGCCGCATCGGTCTGGATGAAGTCCTCGATCGCCAGGC
>Ga0209456_10001553_pt1 | contig 11080 bp, 9 predicted proteins | sample COG_11_FD_184755 | JGI IMG/M metagenome (GOLD analysis project Ga0209456, IMG submission 184755) | Pelagic marine sediment microbial communities from the LTER site Helgoland, North Sea, for post-phytoplankton bloom and carbon turnover... | ecosystem: Environmental > Aquatic > Marine > Neritic...
TCGATGAAGATCCTCGCCCTATCCTTCCTCTTGCTGATCGGAGTTCTGCTGACCGCCGAGGGCCTCGGGCAGCACATCAACAAGGGCTACATCTACTTCGCGATGGCGTTTGCCCTGATGGTCGAGCTCCTCAACATCCGCTTTCGAGCGAAGCAAGACCCGATGTAACGAGATTTTTGCTGCGGCTGCCCCTCGCATGCGCCAGAATCGGCCGCGATGCGGTTGGCGCCTCTCATAGGACCGGACCTTCAAGATGCGATCGCGATCGGCCCCGAGGCCGTTCGCGAGGCGGTCTCCGAATTCCACCCTGAGGACATCGCCGAGCTCCTCGAGGACTTGTCAGCGAGGGAGGCAGTCGTGCTCGTGCGCGCGCTACCTACCGAGACCGCAGCCGATGTCGTCGAGCGGCTGAGCCCGCATCGCCAGGTGCTCGTGTTCAACGCGATCGATACGGGCCGCGCGGTCGAGCTCCTCGGGGAAATGGACCCAGACGATCGTGTCGACCTGCTGCAGGAGCTCGAGGAGGACGACGCGACGGCCTTGCTGGTGGCGCTCGAACGCCGAGAGCCCGAAGCCGCCGAAGAGGTTCGAGAGCTGGTTCGGTACGAGCCGGAGACTGCCGGTGGCCTGATGACCACCGAGTTCGCATCCCTACCTCCAGACACGAAGGTTTGGGAAGCAATGGAAGCTGCGCGGCGCTTTGGCCGCGAAGACATGGCGGAGATGCTCTACTACATCTACGTCTGCGGGCCGAGGGGTGAGCTGCTCGGTGTCGTATCTCTACGAGACTTGATTCTGAGTGAGCCGGGGCAGGCGCTTTCGGAGATCATGACCGAGAACGTCTTCCAAGTTTCGGCTTTCGACGATCAGGAGCAGGTCGCACATGCGATCGCCCGCTACGATTTGGCAGCCTTGCCAGTGGTCGACAATCTGTCGCGCATGCTTGGCGTGGTGACCATCGATGACGTCGTCGACGTCGTCATCGAGGAGGCCACCGAAGACGCGCAGAAAATGGGCGGCGTCGTGCCGCTAGAGGACTCGTACTTCGAAACCGGCTGGGCCGAGTTCGTGTGGAAGCGCGGCTCTTGGCTCGTGCTGCTTTTCATCGCGCAGCTGCTGACCGCAACGGTCATCCGCGAGAACCAAGACATCCTCGCTGCGACCGTCGAGCTCGTCCTCTTCATTCCACTGATTATCGCATCGGGCGGCAACGCTGGGTCGCAGTCAGCGACCCTGGTCATCCGAGCAATGGCAGTGGGCGAGCTGAAGCCTAGAGACTGGGCCAAGGTGGCCGGTCGCGAGCTCCTGATCGGGCTTTCGCTCGGGATCGCTCTTGGACTGATCGGCTTTGCAAGAGGCTGGTTTGCCGGCGAAACCGTGGCTCCGATGGCAATCGCTTCGGCCGTGGGCGCGAGCATCCTGGCGATCGTCACCTTGAGCACCATGATCGGTTCGTTGCTGCCGCTCCTGATTCGACGTGCTGGGCTCGACCCCGCCGTGTCGTCGACGCCATTCATCGCGTCGATCGTCGACATCCTGGGGCTCATCGTCTACTTCGCGGTCGCGAACGTGATTCTGCACGCGTTCTTCGTTGGCTAGCGTCTCGATCTTGGTCCCAAGCATGTTAGGCTGCCCCCTTCGTAACGGGAGCCATACATGCCGCATCTGACCATCAACTACACCCAAGACATCGACACCGTGTACCAGTTCGTGACCGACCCGGAACACATCAAGAAGCGCTGCGAGGCGCAAGGTGAACGGAACGTCCGGATCGAAGTCGAGGAATCGGGCGGCACGAAGGTCATCACTTCGACGCGAGAGATCGATAGCGACCTCCCCGGCTTTGCAAAGAGGCTATTCAGCGCGACCAACACGATCATCGAACGACGCGAGTGGCGCGACGCAGGCGACAAGAAGACCTGCAAGAGTCACATCGACGTCGTCGGAACCCCCGGCAAGATCGACTCCAACGTCACAATCTCCCCGGCGGGCAGCGGTTGCACCTACGACATCGAGTTCGAGGTCACCGCGAAGGTGCCCCTCATCCGCAAGAAGCTGGAAGCGTTCATCGCCAAGACCACAGCCGAGGGCATGCGCGACGAGCACGACTACAATCAGCGCACGCTCAACGCGGCCGGCTGAGCACGGCGCGTCAGTTTGTGAGCTCAACTGGTGAGCTCGGGTCGTGAGCTCAGGTCGTGGGCTCGGGGACGAGATAGTCTTCGCCATCCCAGAATTCGCACTTCTCGGCGGCGTTACTGCTCACGGACACAGTCTTGTCGAGGGCCAAGTACTGGTCAGCTACTTCGTCGTAGGCGGGCCACTCGACGCCGCCTTGAGCGTTCGGATTCCCGGTCGCGGCAAAGCGCGAGAAGTAGCCCAGCATGTCGAGCCACATACGCTGGTCGGCCGTACCGTCTTTCCACTCATTCAAGATGAGCTTCAACCCGTCGCTAAGATCAAAGCCCAGAATGGGACTGTACCCGAACACGTAGGGCATATCGGAGCCATGAAACGCGTCGAGACCGTAGCTGGGAAGCTCCCCTTCGAGGACACCGAACTGGACTGCAAGCTCCAACTGCGAGTGACCGTCCGGATACTCGAACTGGTAGAGGTAAGCTGGGATGAATGCGGCTAGTTTCGCGATCTCGGTCTTTCCGGGACATCGGAAGATGGTGTCTGTCGCAACCGCCGCGAGCGCGACGGCGGGCTCCGAGTAGTCCTCGAGCGGATATTCCTCTGCCGCTCTTTGCGCGAGCTCGGTGTTCCCGCCGAGGAGATGAGCGATCAGGGCCACGTAGTTTTCTTCGGTCACTTCGAAAGACGGATCCGCAAGCTCCCCGATCCAGACAAAAAGCCTCGCCTCTTCCCGGGTGAAGCCCACGATGGTCGGAACCTGATTGAAGTTGCCCGAGGTGAACGAGTCACTCGGCTGCTCGGTGAAGAACGAGCCATCGAGAATGGGTCCCCAGCTACCACCGGGCTCGTCGCTGGGAGTGAAACCGAAGTTCGGAGGCTGGGGCAGTGCCGCGAGCACGTCCTTCACGGGCTTGGCGCGCATGCAAGCCAGCACGTCGTCCGCGGAGTCGCAGGCCAGAGCTTCGGCAAAGGCGTCTCCCTGGGCCTCGGCTGCCGCGAGCTCCAACCACGGCCGCTCACAGGAGCCGCTCTGTAGAATGGCCTTGTGGAACAGACCTCCGCTCTTGGGCGACGCAAGATGGCTGCACACGCTGAACGCGCCCGCGGACTCTCCGAAAATTGTCACGTTGTGGGGGTCGCCACCGAATGCCGCAATGTTCTCTTGAACCCACACCAGCGCGGCGGTCTGATCCATCAGGCCGTAGTTGCCGGAGGCGTCCTCGGAGCTCTCCGCGGTCAGCTCGGAATGGGCTAGAAAGCCGAGTTGGCCGAGCCGGTAGTTCATGCTGACTACGACCGTGCCGGTTTCGCGGGCGATCAGGTCGCCCGCGGTGCCACCGTCGGCCTGAACCCCCTCACCCACGGTGAAGCCTCCACCGTGAATCCACACCATCACGGGCAAGTCGGCCCCTTCCATCGGCGTGTCGACATTGATGTAGAGACAGTCCTCGCTCGGCGCGACGCCCGGAACGGGGAGGCCCAAGAAAGCAGCCTGAGGGCAAGCGCTCGACCTCTGTGTCGTGGCAAGCGTCTCGGTCCATGATGCCGGACCGACGGGCGGCTTCCAACGGAGGTCACCGAGCGGCGGTGCCGCGTAGGGAACGCCGCGGTACGAGAACACGCCGTCATCCTCCAAGCCCTCCACGGGACCCGAGCCTGTGTCCACAACGAGACCGCGAGGACTCGTGGCGCTGCCACTGCTAGTGCCGCAACCGGCAAGGGCGGCTGCAAGCAAGACGAAACCAAGAACGAGCTGCTGACGCATCGAAGACCTCCGAAACTAAGGCGCGGAGGCTAGAGCACGCGCTGCACCTACGCTATCCCACATCGCTCAGCCTGCGAAAACCGCGCGATCCCGCGCCCAGTCGCGCAGGGCGTCGATGCGCTCGGCCATCGTTACGGACAGCGGCTTGGTCAGCTCGACCTCGTCGGCGATTGCCTCGGTCGTGAGATCTTCGTGGCGGGAGAACGCCGTATAGAGTGCCGACACGACGGCTTGCTCGATTTCGGCGCCACTGAAACCCTCGGTGAGGTCCACGAGCCGAGGTAGGTCGAACTTCGCAGGGTCGCGGTTTCTGCGCTCCAGGTGAATCTCCAAGATGCGTTTGCGCGCTTCCTCGCGGGGCAGATCGACGAAGAAGATTTCGTCGAAGCGGCCCTTACGCATCAGCTCGGGCGGGAGCTTGGAAATGTCGTTCGCGGTCGCGATGACGAAGACGCTCTCCTTTTTGTCCTGAAGCCAGGCGAGGAAGGTGCCGAAGATCCGCTGCGCGGGTCCGCCCTCGGCGTCCTCCTGAGAAAGCGCTTTTTCGATCTCGTCCATCCAGAGGACCACCGGCGCCATGGCCTCGGCGAGCTTGATCGCGCGCTTCAGGTTCTTCTCACTCTCGCCGACGTAGCGGTTGTAGAGGTTGGAGGGGTCGAGACGGATCAGCGGAAGCCCCCACTCCGCGGCCACCGCCTTGGCACACAAGCTCTTGCCGCAACCTTGCACGCCGATCAGGAGCAGGCCCTTCGGAGGAGAGAGTCCGTACTCCCTGGCTTTCTTGGGATCTTCAAAGGCCGCCTGCCGTTTCCGAAGCCAGCCCTTGAGCTCGTCCAGGCCCGCCACGTCACCCATTTCGTGCTCGTGGGGAAAGTACTCGAGCACTCCCGAGCGCTCGATGATCTGGCGCTTGGCTTCGAGGACCCGGACGATGTCCTCATGCCCAAGCACGCCGTCCTCGACGACGGCCTGGGTAATGATCTTCTGCACCTCGAAGAACGTGAGGCCGTGCAACGCGGAAAGCAGCTTGGATACGTCGGCGCTCGAGAGCTGGACCTTGACGTGAAGACGCAGCGCCAAGTCGCGCAGCACCGCTTGGACGAACGAGTGATACGCCTCGGGCGACGGCGCATGTAGGTTCATCGGTGTGAACAGGTGCTCGATCGCCGGAGGCACGTCCATGCCGTGGCCCGACACGACCAGGGCGCCTCGGTGCCCGAAGTACTTCTTGTGGATGTTCTTGATCTGAGCAATGACGGTCGGCTCATGGAGGTAGGGGCCGAGTCCCCGTAGGTGGAAGATCGCCTCGAGGTTGGATCGCTCGATGAAGGCCAGCGCCTTGTGGGGCGGCCCGCTGTCGGGGGTGTGCCCTGGGTCGGGCAGCTCGCGGCGAAGGCCATCCACCTGGGTCCACGAGAAGAGCGGCAGGCCGGTATGCTCGGCGGCGTGCTCGAGCAGAACGTGGACTCGGTCCTCCTCGACGGTATCCACCAGCAAAAGCGGGTGGTGCGCGCGAATCAAGATCTCCAGCTCGCGCAACTGGTCATCGGACGGCGGGACTGCGAGAAGCACGACCCCAGGATCGAAGGTTGCCAGGGGGGTGTCAAACTACTGTGAGTTGACAGCGGGGAACGCGAATCTACACTCGGCCGCATGGCAACTTTGGGCGATAGACTAGTCGACAAGCGCATCGTGGAACGCAACATCGCGAAGGGCTTGATTTCGAAGCAAGAGTACGAGCAACATCTGACCGACCTCACGGACCGCGAAGGCGCGTACGATCACGTCGAGATCGACCCAGGCGACTCGCAGGACGACTTGCAAGCGGAGTAGTTTCCATGAGTGAGGAAGACAGCGCACCTCCGAGCATCGACTTCAACACCTTCGTGTTGTCCTTGAGCACATCCGCGCTGATGCACCTCGGCACACTGCCAGGCGCAGAAGATGACTTGACGGTCAACCTTGCCCACGCGAAGCAGTCGATCGACTGCATTGCGCTTCTCGAAGAGAAGACCCGAGGGAACCTCACCGGAGAGGAAGAGCGCCTGATTACCGAGGTGCTTTACGACTTGCGCCTTCGCTTCGTCGCGGCGCGCAAAACAGCGGACGGCTAGGGCGGAGGCGCCGCCGACCCCATTGGGGGAGGGGTAGCCGGAAGCCCAAGCTCGGGTATGCTCAGCCGATGAGCGGCAAGAGCAGCACCCACTACCGGACCTGCAACCTCTGCGAAGCGATGTGCGGAGTCGAGGTCGAGATCGACGGCGACGAAGTCGTTTCGATTCGCGGCGACGAGCGAGACGTCTTCAGTCGGGGGCACGTGTGCCCGAAGGCCACGGCGCTGAAAGATCTCTACGAGGACCCCGACCGCTTGAGGCAACCGGTGCGCCGAGTGGGGGATCGCTGGGAGCCGATCTCGTGGGACGAAGCGTTCGATGAAGTGGTGGATCGAGTTCAGCAGATTCAGGAAGAGCACGGCAGGGACGCGGTCGGGGTTTATCTTGGAAATCCGAACGCCCATAACTTCGGGACACTCGTTTTCGGGCCTCCCTTCCTTCGGACTCTGGGGTCGAAGAACCGCTTCTCGGCCACCTCGTGCGACCAGTTGCCGTTGATGCTGGCTTCGTACTTCATGTTCGGTCATCAGCTTCTTTTCCCCGTTCCCGATGTCGACCGAACCGATTTCATGATGCTGATCGGTGCAAACCCGCTCGCCTCCAATGGCAGCATCATGGCCGCACCTGGCATCAAGAAACGCCTCGAGGCGATCGGCAAGCGCGGCGGAAAGGTCGTCGTCGTCGACCCACGCCGTTGCGAGACCGCCCGGGTCGCCAACGAGCACGTGTTCATTCAGCCAGGGACCGATGCGCTCTTCTTGTTGGGAATGCTTCACGAGGTCTGCGCCGCAGGAATCGACTTGGGCCGCATCTCCGACAGCGTGAAGAACGTTGATCGTATCCTCGAGCTCGCGAAGGCCTACCCTCCCGAAGAAAGCGAGGCGATTACCGGCGTGGCTGCCACAACGGTCAAGCGGCTCGCGCGCGAGCTTCGAGCTGCGCCGAAGGGCGTGTTGTACGGCCGCGTGGGAGCATGCACGCAGGAGTTCGGCGGCCTTTGCATGTGGCTGATCAACGTCCTCAACGCGGTGACCGGCAACCTCGACGAGCCCGGCGGCTCGATGTTTTCTTCGCCCGCAATCGATGTGCGGGGGACGGTGGGCGGATTCGGGGCCGGACGAGGTTCGTATGGCCGTTGGAAGAGCCGGGTCCGTGGGTTCCCCGAGTTCGGTGGCGAGCTTCCGGCTTCGGTCATGGCCGAGGAGATGCTCACCGAGGGCGAGGGCAGGATTCGCGCAATGATCACGCTCGCCGGCAACCCGGTCTTGTCGACTCCGAACGGCAGTCAGGTCGACCAGGGTTACGCCTCGTTGGATTACGCGGTGTCGATCGACTTCTTCATCAATGAGACGAGCCGTCACGCCAACATCATCTTGCCGCCGGTGTCCCCGATCCAACGGAGCCACTATGACCTTGCGCTCTACCTGACCGCGGTGCGGAACGTCGCGAAGTACTCGTCCGCGCCGTTTGCATTGAAGGACGGTGAGCTCGACGATTGGCAAATCCTCACCGAGCTGACGTGCCGCCTTGCGGCGCGGCGGCACGGGAAGCTGAGCAAACAGTACCTGACTGCGCGGGCAACGCAGGTAGCCGGGCCGGAGCGAGTGCTCGACCTCGGTCTAAGGCTCGGCGCGTACGGCAAGAGGCTCAACCCGCTCGGGACCGGCCTTTCGCTTGGCAAGCTCAGAAGGAACCCACACGGCATCGATCTCGGTCCGATGCAGTCGACGCTCCCTGAGGCGCTGCCGAAGAAACACGGGCCCGTCGATCTAGCCCCCGATCTTTTCGTCGAGGACCTCGGCCGTCTGCGAGCGCGCTTCCTGGGTGCGGGATCGACCGCGTCCGACGGGCAACTCCTTTTGATCGGCCGGCGGCAGCTTCGGAGCAACAACTCCTGGATGCACAACAGCAAGCGCCTAATGAAAGGGAAGTCACGGTGCACGGTCATGATCAATCCCGACGACGCAGAACGTCTTGGTGTGAAGTCGGGTGACATGGTGACGCTGAGCTCGCGAGTCGGGAAGGTCGAGGCGCCTGCCGAGGTGACCGGCGACATGATGGCCGGCGTGGTGAGCCTCCCCCACGGCTTCGGACACGGGCGCGACGGCGTACAATTGAGCGTGGCCACCGATCACCCGGGCGTGAGCATCAACGATCTCACCGACGAGCTGCACATCGACGTGCTCAGCGGCAATGCGGCGTTTAGCGGCGTGCCCGTTACGCTCCGGACCGCGGCACAGGTCGCGGCAGCAGAGTGAGCCCTCCCTAGCGGCGGCGCCTCATTGGATGACGGGGCTGCCGGATGCGCACAGGAACCGGTGCGGGATGCGGGCTGAACAAACCCTCAATCGCGTCGACCAAGGCATCCAAAACCTCGCGCACACGATCGGAGAGCTTTTTCGTCTTTTGAGCCACCTTAGTTTCATAATGGGCCCACCAGTGACCCTGTCAACAGCTACCGCGATATTGTCCAGCAATTCCCAGCCGAAGGAGTGCGCATGCACGTTCACTTGATCGGGGTTGCGGGCACGGGAATGAGCGCTCTGGCGGCGCTGCTCGTCGAAGCCGGACATCGGGTGAGCGGGAGCGATACCGCATTCGATCCGCCCGTGGGCCCGTACCTCGAGGAGCTCGGCATCCAGTGCTTAGAAGGGTGGCGGAGCTCGAACCTGGACCCGAACCCCGACTTGGTCGTCGTCGGGAACGTGTGCCGTCGAGACAATCCGGAGGCACAGGAGGCAATCACGCGTGGGCTTCCAATCGTGTCCATGCCTGGCGCGCTTGCGGAGCACGTGCTGTCGCATCGCCGGCCATTCGTGGTTGCCGGCACCCATGGAAAAACGACGACTTCTACTCTACTCGCGTATCTATTGCAGCAGGTTGGAACAGACGCGGGATTCTTCGTTGGCGGGCTCCCCTTGAACTTCGAACGAGGCTCGCGGCTCGGCGCCGAGGGCGCGCCATTCGTGATCGAAGGGGACGAGTACGACAGCGCATTCTTCGAGAAGGTGCCGAAGTTCTGGACCTACCGTCCGGCCGCGGCAATCCTGACCTCGATCGAGTACGACCACGTCGACATCTTTCCGGACGCAGACAGCTACGTAGATGCGTTTCGAAAGTTCGTGGATCTGCTTCCAAGCGACGGCTGGCTCTTCGCATGGGCAGGCGACCCACTGGTCCGCGAGGTCGCATCGGCGGCGCCGTGCAGGGTGCGGTTCTACGCGCTGGACGGCGACGACTGCGGCGACGTCCAGCCGATGTGGCTCGGCATGCCCGCTCCGGGCGGTGCCATGGATCTATTCGGTGGGGGCTCGTTGTGTGGGCGCGCCCAGCTTCCGCTGCTCGGCCGCCACAACGCCCGCAACACCGTCGCCTCGCTGGCGATGGCCAGCGAAGCCGCAGGCGCGCCACTCGACCGATTGATCGCCGCCCTCCCCGACTTCCGCGGAACCAAGCGCCGCCAAGAGCTCGTCGGGATCACGAACGGCGTACACGTCTATGACGACTTTGCGCACCACCCGACGGCCGTGAAGGAAACGCTAGCCGGATTCCGAGAGCGAGTGGGAGGAAGACTGATCGCGGTCTTCGAACCGCGGAGCGCGACAGCATCGAGGCGTCTGCATCAGCACGCATATCCCGATGCGTTCGCGGCGGCCGACGTGTGCATCTTGGCGCCTGTGGGACGAAGTGAAATCGCCGCCGAAGAGAAGCTGGACACTGAGGCAATCGCGGAGGCGATCAGGAGTCGCGGGGGAGCAGCGCAAGCGTGCACCAGCGTGGAGGAAGCGGTTGAGGCCGCGGTCTCGGACGCGAGGCCCGGGGACACGATCGTCGTCATGTCGAACGGGCGCTTCGAAGACGCGCCCGATCGAATCCTTCTCGGACTCATGAAGCGCTGACTCTGGCGCCGCCACTGACGCTGACAAAACTAACCCTTTGGAAAAGGGGTCTGACCCCTTTTCTTTGTTGGCTACGAGCGGAGGGGCACAGTGGAACGCGACATGGGGTGTAATCGGCGTCCCGAGACGAAAACCCCGCCCCACGCCGGAGCCTAGCTTCGAGGGTAAGGCGCTGTGGCCTTGCCGGCGTCCTTCCAGCCCTTGATGCCTTCACGCATGATGTGCACGTTCTCGTACCCACTCGTGGAGGCTCGCTCGGCGGCTGCGTCGGAGGCGGTGCAGTTTGTGTTCGAGCAGTAGAAGATCAGGTCTTTGACCTTGTCTTCGGGAAGCTGCGTCAGCTCGTACTTGTACGACGAGGTCAGGATGATCGCATCGGGCACCGTGCCGTTCTTTTCTCGGGTGCTTTCCGAGTTGGCGTCGACCGCGAAGGCGCCCGATTGGAGCGCCTTGTCGGCATCGGCGACTGAGATCTCTGGGATCTCCACGACCGCTTCGGCCTTGTCAGCTGGTGCAGCTTCGGTCGCGGCGGCAGGGCTCGCGTCTTTGCAGCCCAGGGCGAGGATCATGAGGGCGAGAGAGAGGAGGAGTATTCGCATAGCGAAAGCCTAGAGCTCGCTCAGGCGCAAGCAAGGGCAGGATGCGTCGAGCTCATCGGCAGTGGAGCGGGGCTTCCTCGAGCTCGGGCGGCATTTTTTCCCACTCGTAGCCCTCTGCCGCCCGTTGGTAAGCCAGGTCGTACAGCTCCTGCATGTATTCGGTATCGAACTCCTTCTTCGATGCCTTGGTGAACTCCGCGGGGATGTAGGCAAGATTGAAGTCCAGCCCGTCGCGGCAGGTTTCGAGGTAGAGGCGGAAGAGGTCACCGATGCCCTGCGTTCGAACCAGTGACTCGAGGGAACGCCCGGCGATGGGAATCAGCCTGTTCGGGAGCTGCTCGTACATGGGATCGAGGCGGGAGTTTCGGATGACGTAGACCTTGGGCTTTCCCGGTACCTCCAGCTTCTCTAGGACCTGTTCAAAGTCCACTCCGATCGGGTAGAGGAACACTTGCGAGGCCGCGCCGCCATCGACGTGCAGCTCGTCGTACATCTCGCCACTCGCCTCGACCGGGATGAGCACGGGAGAGAAGAACGCAGGGATGGATGCCGAAGCGAGGAGAA
>Ga0209456_10001556_pt1 | contig 11053 bp, 11 predicted proteins | sample COG_11_FD_184755 | JGI IMG/M metagenome (GOLD analysis project Ga0209456, IMG submission 184755) | Pelagic marine sediment microbial communities from the LTER site Helgoland, North Sea, for post-phytoplankton bloom and carbon turnover... | ecosystem: Environmental > Aquatic > Marine > Neritic...
TCTCCGATCCGCGGCCAGACTTCCTTGCTCGCCTCCTTGCTAATGACCATCTCGACGTGGCCGTAGTCTTTGCTGAAGCCCTGATCGGTGCCGAGGAGAATCCATTCTTTCTGTTGGCCACCGAAGGCGTCGAACAGGAAGCGACATCCGGGTACCGGATCCATGCGGTCGTTTGCAGCAGCAAAGGCAAGGAGCGGTACCGTGGCGCGTCGAATGCCGTCCCAATAATCTCGGCCGTCCTTCGTCCGCCATTGCGCGTTCGGGCCCTTCCATCGAAAGAAGTCGAGCATGTAGCCGCGCGACTCCGGTTCCGGTCCGAGGCGAAACAACCCCGCCGGTACTCGACCAAGGACGGTGAGCAGTCCCCAGGCCGTCGCACGCGGCAGCGGTTGCTTCATCCAAGCATCACCTTCGGTGATGTTGGCGCCGAGAACAACCACGGACTTCATCTGATCGTTCGCCAGCCACTCACCGCCAATCGATCCGATGATTGCAACACCGCCCCAAGAGTGCCCGACCCAGTGGGCACCCTTACCCGTCTCTGTCGCAACCAGGCGCTGCACCGCCGGCAGGTCGAAGCGCATCTGGTCCTCCGCGCTCCAGTTGCGATATCTCGCATCGCGCGGCGAGCGCCCGTGCCCACGCACTTCCGGAATCCAGACGTCGTAGCCGCGTTCGCGAAGATACGGTCCTAAACCGAGCCCCTTGTCGGAAACCCAGAAGCTTCGCCGGCAAAATGTGCCGTGCACCAGAATCACCGGTTCGCCCGTCCGGCGGTCGTCATCGCTGCCGAGGCGAGTGACCGCGAGCTCGACGTCATCTTCGGCGGTGATGCGATAAACCCGTGAGGCCAGAGGCCCGATCTGATCCCGTTCGAATGGCTCCATGATGTCCGGTTCGGGTCGCGACGTCGGTCCGTTCTTGTACCCCTTCGGGCCGCCGAGTCCTCAGCGAATGTAGTACCCGGAGACGCGATAAACGCCATCCTGGTCGCGCATGGGGGTGACGGTCTCGATGGCGTCCGCCTTGTTTTGGAACTTCGTGCGGTATTGGATGACGACATACTCGCCGTCAGGTGCACCGGGAAGCTTGGTGGCGTACTCCGCGGAGGTGACTTCGCGACTCAGCACCGGCCCCAACGGACCGCGAACGCCGGCCGCTTGTCTGACCCACTGGTCCTTGGACACCGCGCCCCTAAACAAGGTGCATGCCTGCTCCCAACTGTCGTCGTACCGCTCGGCGTCGACGACCGCGAGCCAGGCGTCACTTGCCGCAATCCCTTCGTCGGTGCCTCCGCCACCGGCCGTTTCCTTTTTGCTGCAGCCCACCGCGATGAGCCCAAGCACCCCAACTGCAATCACGATGTTTCGCATCGCTCCCTCCCCTGTCTGCGCTACAATCGCCCAGCTCCTCTGCCAGGCTAGCAAGGCAGGAGGATACCATGGCCACAACGATTTCCTTCAAGCTCAACGGCGAGCGCGTCCGCCTCAAGGCAGACGAAGACCGTAAGCTGCTGTGGGTGCTTCGGACGGAGCTCGGTCAGACCGGCACGAAGTACGGGTGCGGCCGCGGCTCGTGTGGGGCCTGTGTGGTCCTGGTCGACGATCGCCCGATTCGCTCGTGCATGACGCGCTTCGGCAGTGTTCGGGGCAAGGAGATCGTCACGATTGAGGGCCTGGCCAAAGGCGGTGAGCTGCACCCGCTTCAAAACGCATTCATGGAACACGACGCCCTGCAGTGCGGCTTCTGCACACCAGGCATGATCCTGAACGCCTACGGCTTGCTGCGCTCTAACCGCGAGCCCTCGCGCGAGGACATCACGAGAGGCATGGACCGGAACCTCTGCCGCTGTGGGGCCCATACACGCATCATCGACGCGATCGAAACCGCCGCAGCCGAGTTGCGGAACGGGAAACCGACGACATGAGCGCGACTGATGAACGGACATTGGAGTTTCAAATCAGCGAGCCGGCCCAGGTTCTAGTTGCGCAGCCCCAGTCACGCCGCGAGTTTCTAAAACGCTTCGGCGGCGGGATCGCGATCTTCGTCACGTTTGGCGGGAATCTCGGGGTGCTCGAGAAGGCCGAGGCGCAGGGGCAATCCGGCGTGCCGACCGACTTCAACGCATTTCTGAGGATCGGAGAAGATGGACGCGTCACTTGTATGACCGGGAAGATCGAGATGGGACAGGGGCCGATTACCTCGCTCGCCCAGATGATGGCCGACGAGATCGATGTGCCGTACGAGCGGGTGGACATGGTCATGGGCGACACCGACCTTTGCCCTTGGGATAGAGGCACTTGGGGGTCGTTGACCACGCGTGCGTTTGGTCCGGTGCTGCGCGCGGCGGCTGCGGAGGCACGGGCGGTTCTCCTGGAGATCGCATCTGAAAAGCTCAGGGTGCCCGTTTCGCGCCTCGAGGCCAAAGACGGGCTGATCTTCGACCGAAAGAACGAGCGCAAACGCATCACGTACGGCGAGCTCGCCAAGGGAAGACCAATCGCGCGACACCTGACGGTGAAGCCTGAGCTCAAGGACGTGTCGCAGTTTCGCATCATGGGACAGCCGAAGCTGCGGCGCGATTCACTCGAGAAAGTGACGGGCAAGGCCAAGTACGCTGCCGACATTCGCTTGCCGGGCATGCTCTACGCAAAGATCTTGCGGCCACCAGCGCACGGCGCGAAGTTGAAGCATGCCGAAACGTCGGGCGCCCGCAAAGTGGACGGTGTGCGGCTGGTCGAGGACGGAGATTTCATCGCGACGCTCCATGAGCTGCCGGACGTGGCCGAAGACGCGCTCGCTCGAATCGACGCGAAGTTCGCCGTCCCTCCCGCGACGGTGAATGATGAGAACATCCACGGGCATCTCGCCCGAGTCGCCCCGGGAGGCGACGTCGCGGAAGAGGGCGGCAACCTTGCAAAAGGGCGCAAGCTTGCGACGCGCACCGTTGAGACGACGTTCTTCGACGGTTATGTCGCGCACGCCCCGATGGAAACGCACGCGGCGCTTGCACGCATCGAAGACGGCAAGTGCACAGTGTGGGCGTCTACGCAAAACCCGTTCGGGGCCCGCGACAAGATTGCACGAGCGATTCGATTTTCGCCCGACAAAGTGCGCGTCATCACCCCGTTCGTCGGTGGTGGATTTGGCGGCAAGACCAGCAACACCCAGGCGGTCGAGGCGGCACGGCTTGCCAAGGCTGTCGGCCGGCCGGTGCAGGTGATGCGCACCCGCGAAGAGGAATTTTTCTACGACACCTTCCGACCCGCTGCGGTCGTCCACATCCGCTCGGGCATCGACAGCTCGGGCCGGATGACGTTCTGGGACTACGAGGTGCTCTTCGCCGGGGAGCGAGGCGCGGATCATTTCTACGAAATTCCGCATCATCGTACGACGGTCCGGCCGCGCGGCTGGAGCGGTGGTCGAGGAGCCCATCCCTTTGCGACCGGCGCCTGGCGCGCACCCGCCAACAACACCAATACCTTCGCGCGCGAATCGCAGATCAGCGCCATGGCCGCGGCCGCTGGTGCGGACCCGATCGAGTTCCGCCTCAAGCATCTCAAGGACCCGCGAATGATCCGCGTGCTGAAGGCCGCGGCCAAACGCTTCGCTTGGACGCCTGCCGCAACGCCGAGTAAGCGCGGTTACGGAGTGGCCTGCGGCATCGACGCGGGAACTTACGTCGCCGCCATCGCCGAGGTCGCTGTCGATGCCAGCAGCGGAGAGGTGGAGGTCAAACGCGTGCTGAGCGCCCAGGAGATGGGCATCGTGGTCAACCCACAGGGGGCGACCATCCAAATGGAAGGCTGCATCACGATGGGACTTGGTTACGCACTCTCCGAGGAAGTTCATTTCCGAGGCGGGCAAATTCTCGACACGAACTTCCACCGATACGAAATACCGCGCTTCTCCACGTTACCGAAAATCGAGACGCTCCTCGTCGAGGCCAACGACATTGCGCCGCAGGGTGGTGGAGAGCCGGCCATCGTTGTCATGGGCGCAGTCGTCGCGAACGCGATTCACGACGCCACCGGCGCCCGACTGAAGCGAATGCCCATGACTCCCGCGCGGGTGAAGGCCGCCATGCAAGAGGCGTAGGGGTTCCCTCCGCGCGCTTCTCCTCAATCGCTGAGATCAAGCTCAGGGTAGTTCCGAAACACGCCGTGTTCGTTGAACCCAAGCCGTCGATCGGAGGCCAGGTACGCCGCGATGTGAGGGCGTTTCGCTACGCGATCTCGAAGGGTGAGAAGCAAGGGTGTCGACTCCACGATCGGGGCAAAACCTTTGGGAAACGCGTACGCAAGCCCTTCCACGAGCTGAAACAGCGACAGGTCTGGATACGTCAGCCTATCGCCCATCAGCCACTCTCCTCCACTGCGCCCCAGCACGCGCTCGAAGTAACCCAAGAACCGCGGCAGGCGCTGCTCCAAGAAATGCTGCGACGCTTCACGTGCCGCCTCTTTTTGATCCTCATAGTAGAGCCCCGCGTTGATTGGATGATGGGTGTTGTGGGCTTCGTCGGTGACGTCGGCAACCGTGAGCTGCAGCTGAAGCGCCTGCGTGCGTTCGCCAGCCTCCTCTGGCGCCAGGCCGTGCCGTTCGCCGATATATGCACAAATGGCGGCCGACTGCGCCAAGACCAAGTCGCCATGAACCAAAATGGGAGGCGCATACGCAGGTTGGCCCGGCCGTTCGCCTTGCACGAACTCCAATAGCGGCTTGAAGCCGCCACCCTCGTTGTCGGGCAAGCGCGCCACATCCACGTAAGGCGCCCCCGCTTCCTCGAGCACCAGTCGGACGAACTCTCCTCGACCAGGAAGAATGGGCCAGTAGTAGAGCTCGTATGTTTCGGTCATCGTGCCTGCTCGCTGATGCGCACGATGAGCTTGCCGCGCACGCTGCCGGATTCCAGGGCCGAGAGCGCGGTGGTGATGTCGGACAGTGGGAAGGTCTCTTGGACCGAAGCCTTCAGATCGCCGATAGACCGCCCTTGAACGTTCGCGCCTACTTGTTCGACGACACCGCTGAAATCGAAGCCAATCGCCGTCGGGAAATTCTTGGCGTGAAGAAACCCGCCGCCGTCTTTGCCGTGGACGACCTTGTAGTCTGCTGGATTGATCGCCGCTGCAACGACGCGCACCAAAATCGTGGCCGCCGCCACTTTGGGCGGGTCGAGCTCACCGATCCGCACGCTGTCAATCGCTCCGTACTTGTCGAGGATAGCTGCCCGCATCCGCCCTCCCAGGTGTCCGGAACCTCGTTTGTACCACAGCAACGGATCGAGGCGCCATCGAACAGGTCGGTGCGCCTACGTACCTGCGGTGGTTAGCCGTATTTCCGTTCGTGGGCCTTCAGCGTCTTGTTGACGTTGCCGAGCGCCTCGAGCATGCGGTCGTGGATCGACGCGCCACGGTTCTTCTCCGCAGTGAGTGTCGCCGTGTGAGCCGCGCAGAGGTTTTCGGCGTCGTGCCAGCGTTGGGCGAGCTCCTCGGCCCATTCCCGAAAACGAGGCCGCCAATCTTGAACGATCCGCGAATGTTCCAAAAACCGTTCGCGATTTGGATTGTGTGTGGGCGCATGGACCTTCTCCCGCGTAAGGCGTTAGCTACTTTCGCGGGGGCAGGCCACGCACGAGCGTGAGGAACTCCATGCTGGTGCCAGCGCGACGATGCTCAGACAGGGCCTGATAATCGGGATCCGCCCACCAGGCGCGTGCCTTTTCCTCCGACGGGAACTTGAAGATCACGATGCGGCCCGGTGGGGGTGACGAGCCCTCGAGCGTGTCGCTCTTGTCATCGTAGGTGAAGAACTCGCCGTCGTGGCGCTTCAGGATCGGAAAGAAGCCCTTCTCGTACTTCCTGTAGGTGTCGGCATCGTGAATGCGAAAATTGGCGATCATGAAACAGGGCACATCGGACATGGTTCATCTCCTCTTCGCCGGCGATTCACTCGGGAAGGCGTTTCCCGAATGCGGCGAGGAAGAGAGCGTATCAGACCCACAACGTAACGCCTCCAGATCAATCTTGCTCGGCCGTTTCGCGCGTGAGATCGAGAACCCCACTGACCACGATGTGCGCGCCAGACCCAACCCCGAGGGTCCAGTACCGCCTGAACCACTTGCGAGCCTGTTCGTCGGTCGTCGCGGTGCGCATGGCGCCGGACAGAAGCGTTCGTTGCTCGTCGAGCGTCCGAACCGAAAGTGAGTACACCGTCTTTGCGTACCCTGGCTCGGAAAAATCCCGGAAGCTCTCCGAGTTGACCTGCGCGTACTCGATCACCGGTCGCCAAAATTTCCCGACCAAGCCGAGAGCCAGCTCGTCACAAGGCCGCTCGCCGAGCAGCACCCAGCCGCCCTCACCAAGCGGGATCTTGGTCGTATCGTGCAATCGCATTCGCTTGGGTGGCTGCGGCGGCGATTCACCGTGCAGAAGATGGCTGACAATCTCGGGCAGGCCGCGGAGCGCACCCAAGAAGCCAACCATGGGTCGCGTCCGACCCACCTCGATCAAGTCGACCTGCATCAGGGCGTCCCAGGTGGTAGCCACGTCAGCTTGGACGACGGTCGCCACGGCGTCTGAAACGTCATAGACGGGAAGAAACTCGTCGACCAGCATCTTGCTCAGTATGTGAGCTGGAACCCGTTGCGGCTCTTATGCTGGCGTCTGTTTGCGGCTTGGGAATCTACCCACTCGAGCACGTCACCTTTGCCTGGGTCGATCGCCAATACGAGTTTCGCCGTTGCAGCGGCGCGCGCGTCAAAGCCCCTGTCGGAATAGAGGCGCACGGCGCGTTCGTAAGCAAGCACGGCCTCGGCGTTCCGTCCCATGCGGCGCAACAGATCGCCCTTGCGGTGCGCCCACCTTGGCTCATCCGGCTTTCGTTTCTCGATGAGCTCATAGAGATCGAGCGCGTCCGAAAACCGTTCGGATTTGAGGGCTCTGCTGAGCTCGGAACAGAGATCCGTGGTCTTGCTTTCGCGTCTACGCGACGGTCTGTCCGGGATTAGCTGCTGAATCATTCGCGCGGTAACGAGCATGGGGTAGTACAGAAGACACCTATTCGAGCCCCGTGTCCATACGTAATTCTTCACCTGTCTTGGGCACACAACAGCCGCAAAAGTGCAGCCGGGGCAGGAATTGCGCGGGCGGCTGAACAAACCTTCAACACGGATTCGTGGGTCTGCTAACCAAAAAGTGATCCCAGACCATGGCAGCCGGGCTGGGCGCGCAGGCGACCCACCTCGTTTGACTTCGGGGCGCGGGATAGGTGGCACAAACATGTGGGGAGGCAGCAAAGACAGGAAGTCTAAGGACGATTCCATACCGCTGAAGTTCGAAAAAATCAGTGACGGCTGCTACAAAGTGACCCCGGAAGTTTCCTTGCCCAAAGGAGAATACGCTTTCAGCCTCGGTTCTTCTTCTGATGTACAAGGGACGAATGCCGGTTGGGGCACCAGCACGAGCGGGCAAGTTTGGTTCGGCTACGCGATCAAGTAGCCTCTATAATTAGTCTCAACCGCGCCAGATCTTCTCCGATAGCGCTCGCGATCGCTTGCCGTTCATCGTCGTGAAGTGATGACGGCCGTCGTCATTTTGGCCACCCTTGAGAACTGGCAGGCCGAAATCTCTACGGTTTTCCGCTGGCACGCCAGGTGCACTGCTGCCAGAGCATGGACCAAGCGTCGATCAGTCCCATCGCTCTCGTAGAGGCGGCCTACGATCTCGAAGCCGGCCCGTCCGAATGGCTGCCGAATCTGCTTCGCGCAGGCAGCAACACCTTGGACCTCGGGCAGGGCTGCGCCGCCGCGATCTGGGCTGGGACCTCCGGCGAGGGCGAGCCGCTTGTTTCGCAGGTGCATGCGGAGAACGGGCCTCCGGACCTCGCGATGCGGTTCGCGCGCGCCGCACGAGAAATCGAGCCCGCGCTCGCAAGCGGAACGTCGGCGCCACCGGAACCTGGAGCCCATACCTTGGCCGAAGCGGGATGCAGTCACCCCGGGTTTCACGAGGCGCTTACGAAGTACATCGGTTGCAAGGACATGCTCACGCTGTGCGCCATGGACTCGGACCTCCACGGGATCGGGATCCACATTCCCTCTGAAACCGTCATCCAGCTGAGCCGCCAAGCCCGGAAGCGCTGGCACATGTTCTCGGTCCATATCGCTTCGGGGCATCGCCTGCGACGCAGATTGGGTCAGACGCCGAGAGGCATACCGGTGTCCGAGCTCCCGCTCGACGGAGCGGCGCTGCTCGACCCAAAGTCTTTCTCCGTCGTCGAGGCTGCCGACCACGCCAAGAACAAAGGCTCGCTCGATGAGATTCGCAGGACCGCGATTCAGGTGGACCTGGCGCGAGGCGGACTGCGAAGAGGCGACACCTGCAAAGCGCAGCAACTCTGGGAGGGAGTGGTCCGCGGACGCTGGTCGATGGTCGACTGGTTCGATACCGATGGGCGGCGCTTTGTCCTCGCCTTGCCCCACGCGCCGCACATCCGCGACCCGCGCGGCCTCACCGAGCGCGAGTATCAAGTTGCCACCCAAGCGGGGACCGGCGATAGCTGCAAACTGATTGCCTACCGTCTCGACATCAGCCGATCGCGAGTGTCGGACCTGCTCCATCGCTCGATGCGCAAGCTGGGTGTCCGAACCAGAGGGCAGCTCGTGATCAAGATGAGAACGCTCCTGGTCGACAGCGCTTCGAGCATGTAGGCTGAGCGGGCCGGATGGACCGCATCGAGATCACCAATCCTTGGCCCCGTATGCGCGACATCGTATCTGCGGTCGTGACAGGGCTTCACAGTGGTCGCTTCATCGAGGAGACCCTCGAAGCCCTCTGTGTGCAGATTGGCGCTTCCTCGGCGTGGAGCACCCTCGAGACCAAGGGCGCGGGTCCGATGCATCGATCGCGTACGGCAAGCTTCCGCGGCGTACCACCGGCGGTCCTGGCGCAGCACGTGACCGAGTCGCTCAGCCAGGTTCAAGCCGACCTCAAGACGATCGCAGGCCCGGTTCCGTACGCGACTGAGGGGTCGTTTGCCGCTGTCCCTCTCTGGTCGCGCCCCACGGCGTCTCGACGCGGTCGCACGTTGATCGGCGCCATGTACCTCGAGTTCCGAGGTGACCAAGGGACGAGAAAAGAAGTGCTGGAGTTCGTCGAATGCGTCGGGTCGCTCCTCGGTGGCGTCATCGCACAACAGACGCTCATCGAGGCCACGAAGGAGGACCTTCGGGTCGAGCGCGCCAAGGACCGAAACCAGCACTATTTGAACCTCGACGACCTGCTCAGCTTCGACAGCATGGCCGGGATTCGTGAGGAGCTGCGCGCCGCGGCCGCCGGCCAAGCATCGATCATGCTCTTGGGTGAGTCAGGCACGGGGAAGACCCAGCTCGCCACCGCGTTCGCGCGCGCGAGCAATCAAGAGCCCATCGTCCGCGCCACGCTCGGGATGGCCGATGATCTCAACACCATCACCTCCGAGCTATTCGGGCACGAGCGGGGCTCATTCTCTGGCGCTGTTTCCAAACGCAAGGGCCTCGTGGAGTACGCAGATGGCGGAACGGTGATCCTGGACGAGGTGTTGAACCTGCCGCCCAATGCGCAGCAACTCCTGCTCGACTTCACGCAGTTCGGTTCGTACCGGCCTCTCGGCTACCAAGGTCACGAGCCCAAAACCGCCAACGTGCGGCTCATCTCGGTGACCAACGGCGACATGGAAGAGGCGATCGCGGACAGGCGCTTCCGCCAGGATCTCTACTATCGCCTCGCCACCGTGCCGATCGTCCTGCCGCCTCTGCGCGAGCGGCGCCAAGACATTCCTGCAATCGCGGTCCGCTACCTCAGGCGGACCGGCGGACAGACAGACTGGGAGCTCGACGGCAGCGCCGAAGACCTGCTTACGTCTCGGCGGCTCGATTGGAACGGCAACATCCGCGAGCTCGAGGCGGTCTTGGAGCGCGCGAGGAACCGCGCCCGCGCGAGCAATCCGAAGGAAGCGATCATCGAAGCCCAGCACTTGGGCCTCGAGGGCTCTGGTCCGATCGACACAAAACCGAAGGGCGCCTCCGCGATGTCCCCCGACCCGCGAGCCCGAGACGGAATCCAAGGACGCTGGCAGGAGCTCGCTGACCAAAAGTTGGACCTCGACTCCCTCGAAAAGGCGATCATCGAAGACGCGCTCGCGGCGTGCGAGGGCATCGTCGCAAGAACCGCTCGCATGCTCTCCGTTCCGCGCACGGGGCTGATCAGCCGCATGGCGACCCTCGACATCGACCCCGAGCTTTTCAAAAGCCGGGCGGCGTCCCGCTAGAAACGGAGACGAGATACAAGTCTACCCTGAGGAAGCTGCTTGAATCGAAACTGAGGTCCGCCAGGTTAACTGCCACACGATCTCCGTCGAAGCTCAGGTCACCTTCAAAGACATCCAGCGTGGACATGTGCGAATCGACCAGCGCTGAAATCAAGACGGGAGCATCCGCGGTGCGCACTATGTCGAGGATGTAGCCTTCGAACTCACCGTCGGGGAAACGGCCGGGCTCGGCGACGTTCGAGAAGTCGAAGACCACAGAGTTGCCGTCGACGTGCACCTCGACGCCAGGATTGAGAACCGCGGAACAATTTGCCTTTAGCGCGCGGACCACGTCCGCGGGGTACTCCAGCCCGGGCCCGACTTCCACGATGAGACCCTGTGACTCGTTCGAGTCGCATCCCGTCGAGTGACGAATGAGCTCGACTCGCACACCTTCCATGCTCGCGACCGCGCTGAGGTCACGTTCGATATGGCCGGGGTCATCCATGTAGAGGCAACCGGTCACCAGTCCGAGCGCGGATACTAGAGCAAGGGACGCGCGCTTTCGCACCATTGCGCTGATTTCCTTTTTCATGATGGACTCCTCTCGAATGGACTGGCCGACTGTGTTCAGGACGGCAGCCCTTGCGGAGGTAGCAATGCAGTCTTCGTACCAACGACGAAACTCGCGAATTCACCGCCTGCGCCCATCCTGATCGACAGGAAACGCTGACGAGCGTCGTCAGAAGATGACGTTCGTCGTCGTTCT
>Ga0209456_10001558_pt1 | contig 11046 bp, 11 predicted proteins | sample COG_11_FD_184755 | JGI IMG/M metagenome (GOLD analysis project Ga0209456, IMG submission 184755) | Pelagic marine sediment microbial communities from the LTER site Helgoland, North Sea, for post-phytoplankton bloom and carbon turnover... | ecosystem: Environmental > Aquatic > Marine > Neritic...
AGGGGATCGTAAACGACAGCATGCGCCATACGGCCATTGACCTGAACGCCAATCGACACAGCGAACACGGGGAAGCCATGCAGATAATTGGTTGTGCCGTCGAGTGGGTCGATTATCCAGACGGTGTCGGAGCCTTCGTCGCCCTGTGCGCCCGACTCCTCGGCGAGGATGGCGTGCTCGGGGTAGTGCTTCCGGATTATATCGATGACGGCGCGCTCGGCGGCGTGATCCGCTTCACTGACGTACTCGTTGCGGCCTTTTTGTTCGACCTTGAGCTTCTCGAGCCTCACCAGGTTTCTGATCAATGTCGCGCCGGCGCGCCGCGCCGCCATTACCGCTACGTTGAGTAGTGCGTGCATGAAACGATTCCGTCAATGTCAAAGAGCTGAGCGGATCATCCGTCGCTGACGTCACAAGTATTGTCAGGACGGGCCGCCGGGGCGCTAGAATACCGGACTTTTAGTTATCTGTCGTCAAACGACGGGACGCTCGTCATGTCGATTCGAATCGTACTGGTCGGAACCACGCACCCCGGAAACATCGGGGCCGTCGCGCGGGCTATGAAGAACATGGGGCTTCGCGACCTGGCGCTCGTCAAGCCTCGACACTTTCCCCACGAAGACGCGGTGGCGCGGTCCTCGGGTGCGACCGACATTCTCGACAACGCCGTGGTCGTATCGAGCCTTGCGGAGGCGCTGACCGACTGTGTTTACGTGGCTGGTGCGAGCGCGCGGTCGCGAACCATCAGTTGGCCGAGCATGGGGCCGCGTGATTGTGCGGAGCGCATGATCGACGAATCGAAAACGGGTCAAGTGGCGGCCGTGTTCGGGCCGGAGAAAACCGGGCTGCACAACGACGATCTCGATCTGTGCAACACGTTGCTCACGATTCCCACGGATCCGGGATTCAGCTCATTGAATCTCGCGATGGCCGTACAGGTGCTGACGTACGAACTTCGGGTCGCAAGCATGCTGGACGAAGGTCCTGTGTTCGAGAGCGAGGCGCCGCCGGCCACAAGTGAGGAGATGGAGCATTTTTACGAGCACCTCGGACGGGTCCTCGAAGATCTTCGTTTCCTGGACCCTGAAAATCCGCGACACCTGATGCGTCGTCTGAGACGCCTGTTTATTCGCGCACGGCCCGACAAGAACGAAGTGAATATCCTGCGCGGCATCCTGACGGCTGTCGATCAGGCACGGAAGGACGATTGATGGCTGCCGACTACATCTACCTCGACTTCGCCGCTTCCACACCTGTCGATCCGCGAGTGTTCGACTGCATGCGCGAGCAAGGCGAACGGGCATATGCGAACCCGTCGTCCACCCACGCCGCCGGGCGGCTCACCCACGAAATCATAGCGACGGCGGCGGACCAGGTCGGTGGGCTTCTCAATGTCGATCCCGAAACGCTGATCTGGACATCGGGCGCCACGGAGTCCGACAATCTCGCGATCGCGGGTGGTGCGCGTTGTCGGGCGCATCGCGGCAAGCACCTTGTATCGATGAGAACCGAGCACAAGGCGGTGACCGACGTGTTCGATGCGCTGGCCAAAGAAGGTTTCGAGGTTTCCTACGTGGATCCCGATGCCAATGGCGTGCTGGACCCGGAGCGCTTCGTCGCGGCATTGCGCGACGATACGCAGTTCGCCTCGATCATGTTCGTCAATAACGAAACCGGTGTCATCCAGGACATAGAGGCGCTCGGCAATATTTGTCGCGAGCGCGATATCCTGTTTCACGTCGACGGGGCGCAGGCGGTCGGCAAGGTGCACATCGATCTTTCCGCATTGCCAGTCGACCTGCTATCGCTGACCGGTCACAAGTTTTACGGGCCGAAGGGCATCGGCGCGCTGTATATCGCCGACCGTCCGGGCTGCCACGTGGAGCCGATCCTGTTCGGCGGTGGCCAGCAACGGCGCCTGCGGCCCGGAACATTGCCGACCGAATTGATCGCTGGACTCGGCATGGCGGTCGAGATCGCGGCCAGTCGTATCGACGCGGATCTCGAGCATCTCGCCGAGCTGCGGGCCGCCTTGTGGAACGGCATCCGGGATATCGACGGCGTTATGCTGAATGGCGACCCGAACGGATTCCCGGGCATTCTGAACGTCAGCGTCGAGGATGTCGAAGGGGAGAGCCTCCTGCTTGCGCTCGAGCCGCTGCTGGTTGCGACGGGTAGCGCCTGCAATTCGAAGAGCCAGGAACCCTCGTACGTGCTGCGCGCGTTGGGCCGCACGGACCTGCAGGCGCAGAGCGCAATTCGCTTCAGCGTCGGCCGCCCGACGACAATGGACGAAGTGGCATTCGCGGCGCAATGTTACCGGGATTCCGTTGCGCGACTGCGCGACCTGGCGCCGGAGGTGGCTGCGTGAGCACCGACCCCTACAGCGCAAAAGTCCGCGAACTCTTCTCGGCGGCCCCCCATGCCGGCGACGCCGAGGGCGGCGAAACGGCGCTCGCGGACGATCAGGGCGTCCGACTCCGGCTTTCTGCAACGGCCATGGATGGTTGCGTCAAGGCCATGCGCTTCAAGGCCTGGGGCTGCCCCCACGTGATTGCCGCCGCCGAGGCGGCATGTGCTGCCCTCGAGGGGCAGCCGGTCGCTGCGCTTGCCGACTGGGCGGCGACCGATGTTATGCAGAATCTCCCTGTACCTGTGGAGAAAACCGGACGTATACTTGTCCTAGAAGATACGGTTCGGTCGCTTGGGCAGAGGTTGCGCGGCGGAACCTGAGCTGAATCGGTAACAGGAAGATTTACATGACAATTTCGTTGACGGATGCGGCCGCAGACCGCGTCCGCTCTTATCTTGAGAAACGTGAGAAGGGGCTTGGCCTGCGCCTTGGCGTCACGCTGACGGGCTGCTCGGGCTATTCCTACGTCATCAACTACGCTGAGTCGATCGATGAGAATGACGTCGTCTTTGAAGACAAGGGCGTCAAAGTCGTGGTCGACCCTGAAGCCCTGAGCCTGATCGACGGCACCGAGGTCGATTTCGTCAAGAACGGCCTCAACGAGGCATTCAGTTTCCGAAATCCCAACATTACGGGCGAATGCGGCTGCGGCGAAAGCTTCAACGTCTGAAAGTACCGTAGTAGAATTAAGGGTTTACATCTATCGGCCCGGCACGATCGCCGGGCGCCCACGATCACCACAAGACCAGCAAAAGGAAGCAACACATGGCCGTTGAGCAGACGCTCTCCATCATCAAGCCTGATGGCGTGCAAAAGAACCTGATTGGAGAGATCTATAGCCGTTTCGAGAAAGCCGGCCTGGAAATTGTCGCCGCACGCATGATGCACCTGACCAAAGAGCAGGCGCAGGGTTTTTACGCCGTGCACAAGGAGCGGCCCTTCTTTGACGACCTGGTCAGTTACATGACCTCCGGACCTGTCATCGTTCAGGCGCTGCGCGGCGAGGATGCCATTGCGAAAAACCGCGAGATCATGGGTGCCACCAACCCGGCCGACGCCGACCCGGGCACCATTCGTGCGGACTTCGCGGCGAGTATCGAGGAAAACGTCGTGCACGGTTCCGATGCGGCCGAGACGGCGGCGGTCGAGATTGCGTTCTTTTTTGGCGATGACGGCGTTTGCCCGAGAACCCGCTAAGCGAACCCGAGACCATGTCATCCGCTACATCCAGGACCAACCTGCTCGGATTATCGCAACGCGATCTCGAGCAGGTATTTGTCGCGCGCGGTGAGAAACCGTTTCGTGCGCGGCAGGTGATGCAATGGATTTATCAGCGCGGCGTAACCGACTTCGACGATATGACGGATCTTTCGAAAACGTCGCGCGAGTGGCTGAACCAGGAGACTGAAATCGCGATTCCCGACGTGCAGTCGCGGCACGATTCCGTCGACGGTACGGTCAAATGGCTGTTTGCCAGCGGTTCCGGGCAGGCGGTCGAAACCGTATTCATTCCGGAGCCGGGCCGTGGAACCTTGTGCATATCATCGCAGGTTGGCTGTGCTCTGGATTGCGGCTTCTGTGCGACCGGCGCCCAGGGCTTCAATCGCAACCTCACCAGCGCCGAGATTATTGGCCAGGTCTGGCATGCCATTCAGGAACTGCCTCGACGTGATAGCGGCGAACCTGCCGTGACGAACGTCGTATTCATGGGCATGGGTGAACCACTGGCAAACTATCGGAACGTTGTTCCGGTGCTGGAATTACTCGTGTCTGACTGGGCGTTTGGCCTGTCGCGCCGTCGCGTAACCATCAGTACTTCTGGCATCGTGCCGCATATCGAAAAACTCGGCAGTGATTGCAACGTCGCGCTCGCCGTATCCCTGCATGCGCCGAACGATGAATTGCGCGATGAAATTGTGCCGATCAATAAATTGCATCCGATAGAAACATTGCTCGAGGCGTGCTGGGCGTACAGTGTCAAGCACGCGAATCGGTTCATCACGTTCGAGTACGTGATGTTGCGTGGCGTCAACGATTCACTCGCGCACGCGGATCAGCTAGTGACGTTGCTGAAGGGCAAACCCGCCAAGATAAATCTGATTCCGTTCAACCCGTTTCCCGGTACGCGATTCAAGCGATCATCGGCAGATGCGATTCGACATTTTCAGAATCGCCTCCGGCAGCAGGGACTCGTTGCGACGACGCGAAAAACGCGCGGCGACGACATCGATGCGGCATGCGGGCAACTCGCCGGAAAAGTGAGCGATCGTATCCGCAACCCGCTGGGTCAAAAGAGTTTCGCCAAGAGAAAGTCAGAAAAAGAGAAAATGAAGGTGGCGTCAGCATGACCAAGAGCAAACTGATATTGCCAGGGGCAACGTTTTTTCTGCTGTTGACCGCGTGCGTCTCGACCACCACGGGCCCGGCGCCCATGGAGGCCGATGAGTCGGATGCCGCAGAGCTGAACTATCAACTGGGTGCGAGGTATTACCAAAACGGCAAGTACGAGCTTGCGCGCGACAGGCTGTTGTTGTCGATCAAATTGGAGCCGAAAAACCCCATTGCGCATTCGACACTTGCGCTGACCTACGAGGCACTGGGCAATATACGTCTGGCGACGGCCTCTTATGAAGAAGCGATTCGTGTTGCCCCGCGCAACTTTGACGTACAGAACACCTATGCCGTATTTCTCTGTAAACAGCGCGACTTTGATAAGGCACAAAAGCATTTTGAAAAAGCAGCCAATCATCCCGAAAACGACAACGCCGAGGTGACGTTGACGAATGCGGGTGTTTGCATGGTGCAGAAGCCCGATACCGAGCTGGCCGAGGCCTATTTTCGACGGGCGCTTGATCGCCGGTCAAATTACGCGGAAGCACTATTGCAAATGTGTCTGCTGAAGTATCAGGAAGAAGAATACCTTGCGTCGCGCGCTTTCCTGCAGCGGTTCATGTCTACCAGCAAATCGACCGCCGGCGTCCTGTATTTGGGCGCGCAAATTGAACAGAAGCTGGGCGATGATCGCGCCCGGAGGGAGTACGAAAACCAGTTAGTGCGAGACTTCCCAACATCGCCGGAAGCAAGAAAGGTGCTGGAAGCCGGGTAGCATGAGCGACGCCAAAGACAAATCCAAAGAGGAATCATCAGAGAGCGAGCCGGAAGGCCCGTTGGGTGGTGAGCGCCTCGCCGAGGCGCGTCGCGCGCAGAAGATCGCGGTGCTCGAGATTGCGAAGGAACTGCACCTCGATGAGCCCAAGGTCCGCGCGCTCGAACGCAATGAATTCGAGACGCTCGGCGCGCCAGTATTTGCCAAAGGCCACCTCCGTAAATACGCGCATTTGGTGCAGGTGGATGAAGGCGATGTAATGGCTGACTATTACCAGCTGACCCGCGCGGCAGGCATGCCGCCGTTGGTTTCAGCGCGGCCGCGACCGCGCCGGGAAATGTCGCCCGGGCCGTGGATCGCGGTAATCGTCGTTTTTATCGTTGTTGCCAGCACCTATTGGTGGTTCACAACCCAGCCTGCCCGGCCCCTGGTCGCTGACGAGCCAACGCCCGAGTTGATTCCCCAGGAGCCAGTGCCAGCACCCGGGCGAGCGCCCGAGCCCGCAGTGGCCGATGCCGATGATTCCACTGCGTTGGAGCCGGTGGTCGCAGAGTCCGAGCCGGCTCCACAGCCCGAGACGTCCGCACAGCCCGAGCCGGTCGTTGAAGAACCGGCGCAGGCGCCCGAGTTGGGTGACGGGCAGATGCGCATACTTGTGACCTACAGCGGCGACTGCTGGACAGAAGTTACCGACGCCAGGGGCCGCCGCCTGTTCTTCGGTCTCGGAACCGACGGCCGCACGGTCGAACTCAGCGGCGAGGCACCGTTCAACGTACTGTTCGGCAACGCCGACTATGTCAGCATTCGGGTCAACGGTGCCGAACGTGCCATATCGGCCGCCGAGCGGCGCGGTAACACGGCGCGGCTGACTATCGCAGGCTCCTGAGGCTGCACTCTCCACCATCACGGATTGACCCAGTGAAACCAAGAGCCATACGCGGAATGAACGATATCCTGCCCGAGGTTTCAGGCACCTGGCAGTACCTGGATTCCGTCGTGCGGGAGATCGTGCAGTCCTACGGGTACTCGGAGATCCGCCTGCCGCTGCTCGAGTACACAGAGCTCTTTCAGCGCTCGATCGGTGAGGTAACCGACATCGTTGAGAAAGAGATGTATACCTTTCAGGACCGTAACGGCGAAAGCCTCACGCTGCGCCCCGAGGCCACGGCCAGCGTCGTCCGTGCCGGCATGACCAATGGTCTGCTGCACAACCAGCGTCAGAAACTATGGACCTCGGGCCCGATGTTCCGTTACGAAAAACCGCAAAAAGGCCGTTACCGGCAGTTTCACCAGTTCGATGTCGAAGCGCTGGGTTACGAGGGCCCTGACGTCGACGCTGAACTGATCATTATGAGCGCACGACTCTGGCGTCGGCTCGGCATTTCCCGGATCGAGCTTCAAATCAATTCTCTGGGCATGCCTGAATCGCGGCTACGCTACCGCGAGGTCCTGATTGAGTACTTCAACAGCGTGAAAAATAAGCTGGATGAGGATAGTATTCGCCGCCTCGAGCAGAATCCGCTTCGAATTCTCGACAGCAAGAACCCGGATATGCAGGCCATCGTAGAGGCTGCCCCGGTCATGCTGGACTACCTTGACGAGGCGTCGAACGAGCACTTTGAGGGACTGAAGTCGTTACTGGCTGCGGCGGACGTGGAATATACGATCAACCCACGACTGGTGCGCGGGCTGGACTACTATTCGCGGACCGTATTCGAGTGGGTTACCGACGCGCTTGGATCGCAGGGCGCAGTTTGTTCGGGTGGTCGATACGACGGACTGGTCGAGAAGCTGGGCGGTCGGCCGACACCGGCTGTTGGCTGGGCGATGGGCATCGAGCGCTTCGTCGATCTGTTTCAGGCCTGCGGCGGCGAGGCGCCGGCGCAGAATGCGGACGTCTACGTTGTCGCTGTCGGCGAGGGTACGCAGGAACGGGCATTCACGCTGGCCGAAGAGTTGCGTGACGGGGTTGACGGCATGCAGGTGGCGATGAACCTGGGGGGTGGCAGCTTCAAGTCTCAAATGAAGCGCGCCGACAAGAGCAATGCTCTGTATGCGTTGATTCTGGGCGAACAGGAACTGAGCGAAGGGCGCATCGGTATCAAGCCGCTGCGCAGCAACGAGGAACAGGAAAGTGTGGCGCTGGATGAACTGGCTGCGACGCTTAAAGAAAGGTTCAACTAAGCGACGGGGCACTCCGACGCGCAGGTAATAAAGGCAGTTTTGTGGACGACTTACTTTCAGAAAAAGAACAGATTGAACAGATGCGCACGTGGTGGTCGGAGTACGGTGGCTACGTGATCTTCGGTGTGGCTGCCGGGGCGCTACTACTGTTCGGCATCAACTATTACAAGAGCAGCATGGAAGCCGCCCAGCTCGAGGCATCGGCGTTGTATGAGTCCCTGACGGATCATGTCGTGGACGGCGACCTCGACGACGCGGAAGCCGTGGCGGATCAACTGGGTACGACCTACGCGGACACGATTTACGCCGCACAGTCAAAACTCGCCATCGCGCGACTGTATATGGACAAGAACCGCGATCAGGACGCAGCGGATGTACTCCGTGAAATACTGGATGGCACCAGTGGCGAGGAGCTCAAGCAAGTCGCACGCCTGCGCCTTGCGAGAATACTGCTGTACCAGGACAAGCCCCAGGATGTCATTGATCTTCTCGAAGGCCAGGACAGCCCGGCGTTTGCGGCCACCTACGGCGAAGCGCTCGGTGATGCTTACTATGCCCTGGGTCGCATCGCTGAGGCACAGGCGGCATACCAGCAGGTGCTGATGGATCCCCTGTCTCAAGGGACTGTTGATCAGCAGCTCGTGCAGTGGAAAGTGTTGGACCTGCCGGAGGTCGAGGCAGAGCAACCTGCACCTGAACCCACACTTGAGGACGCGGTCGAGATTTCGGAACCCGATGTTGTGGACGAGGTTGTCGAGTGAAAAGAGCGTGGCGATCGGTTGGCCTGATATCGGCAACCTTGTTGCTCGCCGCCTGTGGAATTTTCGGCGACAAGGATGAAGAGCTCGAGCCGAAGGAACTGGTCAAGTTTCAGCAGACGCTTAAAGTAAAGCGGCTATGGAGCGCAAAAGTCGGTGGCGAATCCGAATTTCTGCGCCTTGCATTGCGGCCCGTCGGTGATGGTAATCGTATTTATGCCGCCAGCTTCGATGGCATTGTTTCGGCATTTGATCCACGAACCGGCAAAAAGATTTGGCGAACCAAACTCGACACAGAGCTATCGGCGGGACCAGGCGCTGGCGAGGGTCGTGTCGTCGTGGTTGCAAAAGACGGCCTTGCTGTTGCTCTCGATGCAGACTCGGGTGTCGTGCAGTGGCGCACGGATGTAGATGGTGAGTCGCTGGCGCGACCGGCCATAAGCGGTGAATCCGTCGTCCTGCAAACCATAGACAATCGAATGCAGGCCTTGTCGATATACGACGGGCGGCAACTCTGGGCATTGGAGCAGTCCACGCCATCGTTGACCATGCGTGGCTCCGCAGACCCTGTACTCGTTGGCACGACGGTGATCGGCGGTTTCGATAATGGACGCCTGGTCGCCGCGAACCTGAGTAGTGGTGACGTTGTTTGGGAGTCGATGCTGTCACCGCCGAAAGGCCGTTCGGATCTCGATCGGTTGTCCGACATAGACGGCTCGATAGCGGTCGTTGGCCAGGATATCTATGCAACCGGTTACCAGGGCCGACTCGCCGCCGTTGCGTCGGAGTCCGGCCAGGTGCTCTGGAATCGCGAGATATCTTCCTATGAAGGTGTATCGGCAGACTGGAACAGTGTTTACACGGTAAGTGCGGACGGCGAGATCATCGCGTTATCGCGACGAGACGGCAACGAGGTATGGCGCAACGACGATCTGCTGCGCCGCGAGCCGACGCTGCCGGTCGCGTTTCATACGGCAGTCGTGGTCGGTGATCTCGAGGGCTATGTGCATTTCTTCAGCAATTTGAACGGTACCCCGGTTGCCCGGATCAAATTCGGCGGTGCGGCAATAACGAGCGCTCCGGTGGTTGTGTCTAACCGTCTCTATGTGCAAAGCGATTCGGGTAGCATTGCGGCCTACGAAGTCGTCGAGGATCGGCCGAAACGCCAGGCTCCCGACGTCGCTGACGACGAATCCTGACCGGCCACGCTGAAGGTGCCAGATCATGCTTCCTGTCATCGCACTTATTGGCCGGCCTAATGTCGGAAAATCGACGCTGTTCAATCGCCTCACGCGCTCGCGCGATGCCCTGGTGGCCGACTACCCCGGGTTGACGCGAGACCGCCAATACGGTTTTGGGAAGATGGGAGCTATTCCCTACCTCGTTATCGATACCGGCGGCGTTGCCGGCGGCGAGGTCGGAATCGAAGAGGCGATGGTCGAGCAGACGGTGCGTGCATTGCAGGAAGCGGATGCGGCAATCATCATGGTCGATGGCCGCAGTGGACTCACGGCGGCGGATGAGCACGTCGCCATGCTGGCAAGAAAACACGCAGGGAAGACCTGGTTGGCTGTCAATAAGGCTGAGGGTCTCGACTCTGCTATCGCGAGTAGTGAATTCCACGGGCTGGGTCTCGGCGAACCGATTGCGATGTCCGCGGCGCACGGCGATCGTGTCAGCGCGCTGATCGATGACGTCCTGAGCGACTTCCATGCGGGTGATACGCAGGAAGAAGTCGACGACGACGAAGAGCTGCGTATTGCCGTGGTCGGGCGCCCCAATGTCGGGAAATCGACGCTCGCAAACCGCCTGCTCGGTGAAGAGCGGCTCGTCGTCTTCGACCAGCCCGGCACGACACGGGATAGCGTCGCCGTACCGTTTGAACGTAACGATCGCAGGTATCTTCTGATCGACACGGCCGGCATTCGCCGCAAATCGAGAGTGCACGAGGCGATAGAGAAATTCAGCATTATCAAGGCACTGCAGGCCATCGAGCAGGCGCAGGTGGTTGTTGCCGTGCTCGATGCGCAGGAGGGCGTCACGGAGCAGGATGTCAGCCTCCTGGGGCTCGTGCTCGAACGGGGCAGGGCGCTGGTTGTCGTTATCAACAAATGGGATGGCCTGTCGGCATACGAACGCAAGCGAATCCGCGATGAGCTGGACCGCCGCCTGCCGTTCCTCGGATTTGCGGAACGAATGACGATCTCCGCACTCCACGGTACCGCTGTCGGTGATGTGTTGCCGGCCGTCGAGCGTGCCTTTCGGGCCGCAACCCGTGATCTTTCGACAACAGAGCTCACGCGCGAGCTCGAGAGCGCCGTCATGGAACATCCGCCACCGATGGTGCGTGGTCGGCGCATTCGGTTGCGGTACGCGCATCAGGGTGGCCGCAATCCACCAGTTATCGTGATTCACGGCAACCAGACCGCCAGGTTGCCCGAGGCCTACCGACGCTACCTGATCAACCGCTTCCGCAAGGCATTCAAACTCAAAGGCACACCCGTGAGATTGTCTTTCAAGACCAGTGATAATCCGTTCAAGGGGCGGCGCAACAAGCTGACTCCGCGCCAGGAAAGGAGCCGAAA
>Ga0209456_10001559_pt1 | contig 11027 bp, 8 predicted proteins | sample COG_11_FD_184755 | JGI IMG/M metagenome (GOLD analysis project Ga0209456, IMG submission 184755) | Pelagic marine sediment microbial communities from the LTER site Helgoland, North Sea, for post-phytoplankton bloom and carbon turnover... | ecosystem: Environmental > Aquatic > Marine > Neritic...
ATCCATCAACACATGGAGGGTACGCTGATTGTCAGAGACGAAACATCCCAGCCCAATGCCTGAGAGATGTTTGTTTCCGCCATCACTTCAATATTTGCAGCAATCATCCCTTCCTGTCTGTAAATTCCTTAATTTCCCGCAAAACAGGTACGGGCTAAAATGAGCAAAAAAAGAGCGCTTTTTCTGATACTCTTCAGTCTTGAGCTGGCCGTGCTGATTCCACTCGGAATCGCGCTCATGCCCACAAAAGCCACCGTGCGCCATATTGCGATCGATGCCCGCAGGTTCGGATATAGCCCGGCGCGCATCATTGTCAACAAGGGCGATACCATCCATCTGCGTTTCTCCACTTCGGACGTCACCCACGGATTTCAGCTGGACGGCTACCCCATCGAACTGATTGCCAGAAAAGGGGTCACATTTCAGAAAAATATCTTGAAAGAAGAAAAAGACCACTTGAAAACCGAATGGGACCGGATCTCCACGGTTAAATTTGTGGCCTACCGGTCCGGCAAATTTGTCTTCCGCTGCACCGAAACCTGCGGCAATTTGCACCCTTTCATGACCGGCGAGTTGCTCGTCAAACCCAACACGTCCTACCATTTTTTTATTGCGCTATCGATATGGGTGGTCTTGGCGATATTTGTATGGGTTGGCTACAAAGGCCAAATGGGCTCTGGCAATTTTAAACGCATTAACCTCCTGGAATCTTTTCCGCGGTTCAAAAGGCTGGTGACGCGTCGTAATTTTCAATTTTGGTTTATCGTCGTCAATTTTATCGTGTTTTACCTGTTTATCCTCAGCAGCCTGTGGGGCAGCCCGGTGGGCAATCGTAATATTGCGATCGTATTTGTCTGGATCCTGTGGTGGTTTATATTGAAGGCCATTCTGGTGCCGCTGGGCGGAAGATTGTGGTGTTTTATGTGTCCGTTACCGGCCCCTGCCGAATGGCTTTCCCGCATGAGTCTGACAGCGGTCCGGTATCTGAAAGAACCCTTCCGCAGACTGCATCATCGCTACCTCGGGCTCCAAAAAGACTGGCCCAGGATCATCCGCAATACCTGGCTGCAGAATATTCTTTTTCTGACCTTAATTTCATTCGGAATGATTCTGATTACGCGCCCGCTGGCAACCGCACTGCTATTTTTGTTTATTTTGGCCGGCACGCTGCTGATGACGTTCATCTTCCGACACCGGGTGTTTTGCCTTTACCTGTGCCCGGTGGGCGGATTTTTGGGCACCTATTCCATGGCATCCATGACCGAGATACGCGCCATCGATCCTAAAGTTTGCGTCAAGCACAAAGACAAATCCTGTTTAACGGGTGGACCCGGGGGGTGGGCCTGCCCCTGGAACCAATATGTCGGCAACATGGCCCGCAATAACTACTGTGGGCTATGCACCGAGTGCATCAAAAGCTGCCCCAAAGACAATGTGGGTATTTTTATCCGGCCATTTGGCTCAGACAAACAACTCAAAGGCTATGATGAAGTTTTTAACGTGATCATCATGCTGGTAGTCGCCATCGCCTTCAGCATCGTCATGCTGGGTCCCTGGGGGTTTATCAAAGATGCCGCCAATGTGACCGAAAGCAAACAGGTCATTCCCTTCCTCATTTACCTGGCCATAATCTGGAGCACCGCCTTGCTGATCGTTCCGGGTTTCTTTATGTTGATCGCCAAAGGCGCGCGCCGCCTTGCAGGCGTCAAAATAGACAGCCGCATATTGATCTTGCGGCTTGCCTATATCCTCATACCGATTGGGATCTTTGCCTGGATCGCTTTCAGCCTGCCGACCATCATGGTCAACTATGGTTATATTATCTCGGTGTTTTCCGATCCACTGGGTCTGGGGTGGGACCTTTTGGGTACCGCCGACGCTCACTTTAAAGCGCTCGTACCGGATTGGATACCGGTCATTCAAGGCCTTGTGCTGCTGGCCGGGCTTTATCTGGGGATCAGCCGCGGTTTTATAGCACTTAAGGAACTACTACCTGACCCAGGCTCGCAAATCCGGGTCATGCTCCTGCCATCACTGTTTGCCATTTTGGCCGTAAATCTATTGCTGAAACTGTATATGGGATAAAATTCAGCATTTATACTTAAAAATGTTGCCCTCCCCCTTGTTTATTTCATAGTTATTTTGTATGAAATACTTGACCTAAGTCAATTTTTTTTCGCGGGGAAGTTGTTACTAATCGATAAACTCTAAAATAGAACCTTTTTTACAACCTGCATAAAAAGCACACAATACGGAAAACGATATAACTAACCAATATTATTTGTTTTACATAGACAATAAACACCCATTTGGGGTGAATCGTTTTGTTGATCAACCCACCTGCCAGTTTTAACCGGGTCTTGAGGGAGACCCAAATCACACATTTTAATTAAGGAGCAACCATGCCGGTCTTCAGCTATCTGGCATATCCAGTATCGGGGTCAAAAGAGCAACTGCTCATTGATCTTGCCGCCCTGGATTTTTGCGAGGTAACACCGGCCGAAAATGAAGAGGTGATGATCCTGGTGACCGACACACCGGACGAGGAGACTGAAAAAAAATTACAGGAACAACTTAAGGCCTTAGAATCATTGGAATCCCTTGGCATGACGTTTGGCCATACAGATCAATAAAAGTGATTTTAAAACCCCATCTCCCCGCTCGAGGAAGCGGGATTTCGCATCGAATTGAAAGATCATTGAAGGAGCTCAAAAGGCCCAATGGCTGTGTTATCCCACGCATTGAAATGCGGATTTATCGCGGCAAGATGCCGCTCCCACTGGTTGTATTAGAGCTGAAAGGATAATCAATATAAAAACTTAAAGGTTAGTGGGAGTGGCTTTTAGCCACGAGATGTACGCTCCACTTCCAATGCGGGCCTGCGGAGAGCTCAGCCGAGCCGGGACGCCTTTTGAACACATCAGGGTATTTAAGGATATTTAAAAGATGTGAAATCCCGTTTTTAAGCGGGGGCCCTTGGACCTGATCTGAGATTTTAAAACCACTTTTAGGACACACAAAAGGAGCAAGCAAATGGACATTACCAGAAGAGATTTCATAAAATCCGCAGCCATGCAGAGTGCCGTCGCTTCTGCTGCGGTACTTTTTCCGGGGATCAGTTTCGGTGCCTGGAAAACTGTGGGTTCAGGAGGGATTGAATGGAAAAAGACGCCCTGCCGGTTTTGCGGCACCGGATGCGGTCTTCTGGTCGGTGTTTCCGGTGAACGCGCCGTGGCGGTCAAAGGCGATCCCAATTGTACGGTCAACAAGGGACTGTGCTGCGTCAAAGGTTATCATTCGGTCCAGATCCTTTACGGCAACGACCGCATCACAAAGGCGCTGGTTCGCAAGAACGGCAAGATGGTGGAAACACCCCTTAATGAAGCCCTCGACCTGGTGGCCAGTAAAATGCAGGAAACCATCAAAAGCCATGGCAAAGATGCCGTGGCCATGTACGGATCCGGGCAATGGTCGATTACCGACGGGTACGTCTCCTCCAAATTGTTTAAAGGCTGTATCGGCACCAACAATCTGGAAGCCAACGCGCGTCTGTGCATGGCCAGTGCCGTCACCGGGTTTTTGACCAGTTTCGGAATGGACGAGCCCATGGGCAGCTATGACGATATCGATCACGCCGATGTTTTCATTACCTGGGGTAATAATATGGCCGAGATGCATCCGGTACTTTTCTCCAGGATGCTGGCCAACCGCAAGGCCAAAAATCACGTCAAGATCATCGATTTTGCCACCCGCACCACCCGCAGCAGCCAGGCATCGGACAAATCGATCCTTTTCAAGCCCCAGACCGATCTGGCGGTGGCCAACGCCATCTGTTATGAAATCATCCGCAATGACTGGGTCAACTGGGATTTTGTCAACAAACACGTCTCCTTTCATAAGGGTAAAACCAACATCGGCTATGGCACCCAGGACCACTTCAAGTTCAAGGACAAGGCCGAAACCGTTGACTTTGAAGCCTATAAAGCGTTTCTGGAAGATTACACCCCCGAAAAAGTCGAAAAGCTGTCCGGTGTGCCGGCCAAAGACATTAAATATCTGGCGGCCCTTTACGGAGATCCGGACCAGAAGATCGTCTCTTACTGGTGCATGGGTATGAATCAGCACACCCGGGGGACCTGGATCAACAACCTGGTCTATAACTGCCATTTGCTGGTGGGCAAGATCTCGGAACCGGGTAACGGCCCCTTTTCATTGACCGGGCAACCCAGCGCCTGCGGGACGGTGCGTGAAGTCGGCACCCTGACCCACAAGCTGCCCAAGGGCGTGGTCATGAAAGAAGGCGCGCGCAAGCTGGCGGCCAAGATCTGGGACGTGCCGGTGGAAAATATCGATCCCAAACCCACCTATCACACGGTTGAAATGTTCCGAGCCCTGGATCGCGGGGACATCCGCTTCATGTGGATTCAGGTCACCAACCCCATGGTCACCATGCCCAACTTGAACCGCTACCGGGATGGCGCCAAAAAAGACGATCGCTTCATCGTGGTATCCGAAATATATCCAACCCCCACTTCGGATGTGGCCGATGTGATCCTGCCGGCCGCTCTGTGGATCGAGCGCGAAGGCTTTTTCGGCAATTCCGAGCGGCGCACCCAGCACAATGAGCAAATTATCCCCATGCCGGGTGATTGCATGAGCAATACCTGGCAGATTATCGAGGTGGCGCGTCGCATGGGTTTCGAAAAACAGTTCCCCTGGTCCGAAGAGACCTATATTGAAGACTGCTGGAATGAATACACTCAGTTCCACGACAACCCCAAACACCGCATGGCGCCTTATAACGACCTTAAAGCCAAATCCGGAATCGTATGGCCGTACGTCAATGGGATAGAGACCAAATGGCGCTACAACGCCAAATATGACCCGGCCGCCGAGGGCGATTCTTTTGATTTTTACGGTAAGCCTGACCGCAGAGCCTGGATCTGGCTCAGACCCTATGAACCGCCGGCAGAGTCGCCTGACAGTGAATACCCCTTCTGGCTCAATACCGGCCGGATTCTGGAACACTGGCATACGGGCTCGATGACCCGACGCGTGCCGGTCCTGCACCGGGCGGTCCCGGAAGCCTACGTGGAAATCAATCCTGATGATGCCAACCACCTGGGGATAACCAACGGCAGCAAGGTCAAAGTCTCATCGCGCCGGGGATCGGTGACCATGAAAGCCAGTATCAACGGCCGTGGCCGCCCGCCCCGGGGGATGGTTTTCGTTCCGTTTTTTGATGAAAGTTATTTAATCAACGAGGCCACTTTGGATGCGTTTTGCCCCATATCCAAACAGCCGGATTATAAAAAATGTGCGGTTAAATTGGAGAGAGTCTAATGGAAAAATCAGACCAGAAAGTGGGAAAGGTTTTTCTGATATTCGCCGGGATCAGCATCTTGGCATTACCGCTGATCGTATTTTCGGCCTTTTCTTCCGAGCCGAAAGGAACGGAAACCAGCGTTGCGGAATCCCAGGACATGGATTTTGATGATAGCGGAAAATCCATCTTTATAAACTACGATCAGGTATCCAAGGAATACCTGGAAGGCACTTCCACTGCACGCACACTCGATGAATACTACTCCCTCAGACAGTATCCCGGGTCACCGCCCCTGATTCCCCATAAGGTCGAAGAGCCGGATCTGGCCAGGGTCGAGTGTCTGACCTGTCACGCCCGGGGCGGCTGGACCGAAGAGCTGAAAAAGAATACGCCCGTTACGCCGCACCCCGAGCAGGAGGCCTGCCGACAGTGTCATATCACCGCAACCGAGGCGAACCTGTTTGTCGAAACCAACTGGATGAGCGTGGCACCGCCCCGTCTGGGGCGCACCGCCTTGCCGGGGGCACCGCTGCCAATTCCGCATGACATTCAAATGCGAGGCAATTGTTTCGCCTGCCATGTGGGACCGGGAACCGTTGCAACCATTCGGGTGGAGCATCCGTCACGGGGCAATTGCCGGCAGTGTCATGTGCCGGTAACCAATGCACCGCAGTGGCAGAGAAAACCTAAATCCTAATCGATCAGGGTTAATATGAAGAAACCAACGTTAAATCATTGCCTCTATGCGATATTGGCGGCATTTATCATTTTACCTTTGAGCCACGCATTTGCCGCTGAAGGCGGCGTCGTCGAGATCTATAAAAACGCGATCGCCCCCTTTGACGACGAAAAACAGGTCGACGCGGCCCTGACGCTTCCGGTAAAATCCGTTCAAGTGACGGAAACATACCAGGGGGGGCGTTTCTGGGTTGAGACCCGCAAAGACAAGCTGCAGCGCTTTAAATGCAGTCAATGTCACAATAACAAACCGGTCAAGGTTGAGCGGGCCGCTGAAATGGCTCATGGTCAAATTGTTCTTAAGCACGGCAGCGAGGCGCGCCCCCTGTCCTGTTATACCTGTCACAAAAAAGATGAACGTGATTTTTTAGTAACCGAACAGGGCACGAAAATAGATATGGATCACAGCTACCAGATGTGCGGTCAGTGCCACTTCCGGCAGAAAAAAGACTGGGTGGGTGGCGCCCATGGCAAGCGCATCTCCCACTGGGCCGGCCAGCGGGTGGTTCAAAACTGCACCGGTTGTCACGATCCCCACTCGCCGCGTTTTAAAAAGCGCTGGCCGGTCATCTACTCACCGCCGTTAAGCACAAGCAAATAGGGAAACAGCATGGATCCCCGAAATAATAAAATCTGTCAGAAACTGGATAAGCAAAATTGTCAACACGCCAAGCAAAGTAGCCGACGAGAATTTCTCAAAGGCGCCGCCAAAACAGCTGCTTTGGGTGGTGCCGCAATGCTCACCGGGTGCGGCGGCGGCATGCTGGGCTCTAAAGAAGAGCTTTCGTTGCGCTGGAAGGAATACTTCAAGAAGCATTACCGCCTCATGACCCAGGAGGAACAAAAAGAGACCGTCCAGCGCCTTGAGCAGCTGGCTAAAATCAAAAATAATGTCAATATCCAGATGAGCTCGACAGCGCCCATCGACGGCGTCCTCTTCGGCTATGCCTTTAACGTCACGCGCTGTGAAGGATACATGGAATGCGTGGCGGCCTGTGTCAAGGAAAACAATCTCGACCGCAAGTCCGATATGCAATATATCCGTATTTTTGAGATGGAACACGGTCAAATGACACCGGAAGTCGGTAACGCCAAATTCTATCACCAGGTCCCGGTTGAAGATCACTTCTACATGGGAGTGCAGTGCAACCACTGTCAAAACGCACCCTGTATCAAGGCTTGTCCCACCAAGGCCACCTGGCAGGAACCGGACGGAATCGTGGTGGTCGATTATGACTGGTGCATCGGTTGCCGCTACTGTATTGCCGCCTGCCCCTATTACGGGCGCCGTTTCAACTGGAACGACCCGGTCGTGCCCGAAGAAAAAATGACCAAAAAGCAGCACTACCTGGGCAACCGTATGCGCGGCCGGGGGCAGATGGAAAAATGTACCTTTTGTGTGCAAAGGAGCAGAGCCGGCAAACTGCCCGCCTGCGTTGAAGCCTGTCCCACCGGCGCCCGGGTGTTCGGAAATCTCTTAGACCCGGACAGCGAGATCAGATTTGTTCTCAAACATAAGAAGGTTTTCCGGTGGAAGGAGGATCTGGGAACGGATCCCAAGTTTTGGTATTTTGTCGATTAAAACTGATTTCAAAACCACATCTAATGCCCGATGGCTGTGTTATCCAGGAGAAATGGATTATACCTCTATTTTTATGAATATTAATGTGTGCATCAAGCCGGTTTAAAATACTCGCGCACTATCGTGAACGCTCCGTTTTTAAACCGTCTTGCGCCTTGCCCTCGAACATGATCTGTAATTTTGAAATCAGTTTTGGATAATTTAATACCATATATTTAACACATTGTAAGAGAGCCGATATGAAAAAAATAGCTACGATAAACGAATTTACCACATTCTTCAAAGATACGACCTTATGGAGCCTGTCCGGCGGGCTGGTATATCAGATCTATCTATGCATTCTGGTCGCTTTGATGCTGCTGGGTGTCTATGCCTATTTTGTTCAACTCAAAGTCGGCTTGGCCGTCACCAACATGTCGGATATCGTCAGCTGGGGATTCTATATCGCCAATTTTACGTTTCTGGTCGGCGTCGCCGCAGCCGCAGTGATGATCATTTTGCCGTCTTATATCTTTAAGGATAAAGATCTGCACAAGGTGGTCATTGTCGGAGAAGTCGTCGCCATCGGCGCTCTGGTGATGTGTTTGATGTTTGTTTTTGTGGATCTGGGCGCCCCCTGGAATGCATGGCACATGATGCCGATCATCGGTCTGTTTAACTGGCCGACATCGCTGCTCACATGGGATGTGCTGGTGTTAAACGGCTATCTGGTGTTGAATCTGCTGGTGCCGGCCTATATCCTGTATTGCCATTATTACCACCGCAAACCCAATAATAAATTATATCTGCCCCTGGTATTTATCTCCATATTCTGGGCTTTTGGTATCCACCTGGTCACCGCCTTTCTATACCAGGGGCTGCCTGCCCGGCCGTTCTGGAACAACCCCCTGATGGGTCCCCGCTTTCTGGCATCCGCCTTTGCGGCCGGTCCGGCCCTGATCATCATTGTACTGGTCATCCTTCAAACCACGACATCTTTTCGGGTCGAGGAGCAGGTGTTTAATAAAATTCGGCGTATCAGCGTCGTTGCGGCCATCATTAACCTGATCATGCTCTTTTCCGAGGTGTTCAAGGAATTTTACCTTCCCACCCATCACAGCCAGCCGGCCATTTATCTGTATTTCGGTCTCGACGGCCACACGGCCCTGGTCCCCTGGATCTGGACCGCCATCGTCATGAATGTCATCGGCACCCTGACAATGGCGTTTAACCCGGGCAAGAACAATCCCAAAGTAATGGTGCCGGCCTGTGCGTTGCTCTTTTTCGGTATCTGGATCGAAAAAGGCATCGGCTTGATCGTACCCGGTTTGGTGCCATCGCCGCTGGGGGAAGTGGTCGATTATGCGCCCAGCTGGGTGGAGGTCAGCATTACACTGGGTATCCTGGCCCTGGGAATTTTTGTCGTCTCGCTGCTCGTCAAGCCGGCGTTAATAATCGAACAGCGCTATGAAGAAGGACAATAAGGAAAGATGCGTTAGACCGTTCAGTCATTCCAATTCGGTGAAATTTAAAAGGAAATCATCTCATAGGCGGCGGATTTGTAACCGACAATCTTTTGAATGTGAAAGATGAAAATACGGCTTTCGTAATTTTCAATAAATTGCCTCAAACCGTGCTTGGCTTTTTGGAACTTCTCACTCCTGAGATTGCTGATCAAGGAATTGGTATCAATATCCTGGGCCCGGCCCTCGCATAAAATGTGTGGTCCTTCTCCGATAAAAACCTCCCATTCGCTGGCCACTTTAATACCCAGGTCTTCTAAACATGGATAGAAGGTCTGGATGACGTATTCTTCGTATTGATCTTTGGTTTTACTGATAATATTCCAGGCCTGGTTAAATTTAACCGTATTGGCCTTAACATCCTTCGAATAATCGTCTTTTTTACGGGTACCGACCAGAACTTTGGTTTTGTAATTGCGAACGTAGTTTTGCAGGTCTTCGTTCAGTTCCCTGTATTTTTTGTCTCGCAGAGCCTTTTCAAGAAGTTGCAAATCATTGCTGATGCCTTCTAGAAATATATCACTGTAGCCGCCAATCAGTACTGTCCAGCCGGCGACGATATGAATTCCCAGTTTGTTCATACCGGGGATGAATTTGCGGATGATAAACTTTTGGTAATCCTTGGTTTTATCAAAGTCAACGGACCAATATTGATTGAATTTGACTGGCATGGTTCGGTCCCTCCCTGTTAAATGTTTGCGATCATGGTGCGTCTGCCGTTCTCAGCGTCTGGCTTCCTATCCATGGATCATAAGGAGTAAACTCAAGCTAGAATGGTTCCAATTGAGAGCGATTCTTGAGTTAGACAACCTATGAATCGCGAATTCGGAATAACATGAAAGTTTCGTTGAAATGAAAACAACGCGCAATTTCAGGTAGGAAATGACCGTTAACTCAATAATCGCTGAAGATACATTATTATTATTTAAATTTCACAAAAAGTGTCAACAAAAAACTCAGCCTTAAAAATTTCCAATAACAGAATCTAGCAGTCTGAGAAAAGGTTTGGGAAAAATTCCCATCGCAAAAGCCACACCGGCAAGTGCCAGAAGCGGCAGGCTCATCGTCAGCGGCGGGTCACTGGCCGGGTGCTCGAGGTCATTGGTTTTCTGCCGGCCAAAAAAAATACGAATGCCGGTTAAAAAGGTATAAACCAGTGTCAACAGGGTTGACAGGATTGCTGCGATTATCACCAGCAACCCGATTAAATTTGAATTGAAACCTTTAAAGGCCCCCGCAAAAATAAGCCATTTGCCGACAAAGCCGCTGGTGGGGGGAAGCGCAGAAAGAATCAGCGACGCTGAGAACCACAAAACGGCGGTCAGCGGCATTTGCGGCCACAGGCCACCCATATTTTTCAGGTTGCGGGTTTCAATCTGATAGACGAGTATACCGGCGGTTGAAAACAGGATGGCTTTACCCAGTATGTGGCTCAAAAAATAGAACATCCCGCCTTGAATGCCCCAGGCGGTCATAGCGGCAATGCCGAAAACCGAATACGATATCTGGCTGATTGTTGAACAGGCGCAAAACCGCTTGGCGTCGGTCTGCGCCAGTGTAAGCAAAGCGCCATATACCATGGTCAACAAAGCAAATATCATAAGGGGTAAGGCCAGCGGGTAAAGATCCACACGCAGGGGAAGGATCAGAACGCGAACAGCCACAAAAGCGGCAATGTTGGCGTAAATTGCCAGCAACCCGGCAATACAAGTCGGGTGCTCGGCGTGAACCCAGGGCATCCATACATGCAACGGAATGATGGCCAGCTTGATTGCCAGTCCTAACAGAATGACCACCGCGATCCATAAGACGAGCGGATTTCCGGAAAGACGGTGGATCTGACCGATCTCAAAACTGCCGATCTGGGTATAGCCCCAGA
>Ga0209456_10001562_pt1 | contig 11020 bp, 10 predicted proteins | sample COG_11_FD_184755 | JGI IMG/M metagenome (GOLD analysis project Ga0209456, IMG submission 184755) | Pelagic marine sediment microbial communities from the LTER site Helgoland, North Sea, for post-phytoplankton bloom and carbon turnover... | ecosystem: Environmental > Aquatic > Marine > Neritic...
TTCATTGCAATTCATCCCGGACAAATATTCCGATGAGGGTCGGCGATCCGCTGCCGGGCGCGGCGGCGGGGCAGCGTGTTCCCTGTCGGACCAGTGGGATGCAATGTACGTCTTCGATGTGTTGATTTACAACGAAGGTCGTACGCTGCAGCGCATGCTCTATGACCCGGCCACCTGGCGCCTGATGCTCGTTGAACATGAGAAATCGTTCGCGAACAGGAAAGGACGACCGAAACACCTCGACAGCATCTCGCTCGACATCTCGGAAGGGTGGCAGCTGGCGCTGGCCGAAATGACCGACGAAGTGCTCGCGACAAATGTTGGCGATGTCCTGAACAAACGTCGTCTTAAAGCCCTGACAGCGCGCCGCGACGAGTTGCGGGTAGTGTCCGATACGCCGTAAGGACCGGTCAGCGCGGCTCGGTCAATCGACCACCGCGATACATTCGATCTCGACACGCGCGCCGAGCGCCAGGCCATTGGCGCCGAGCGCGCTGCGCGCAGGCGGGTCCGTGAAATAGGTCTTGTAAACCTCGTTCATTGCGCCCCACTCGGCCATATCGGCGAGAAATACCGTGCACTTCACGACCTTGTCCATTGACGAGCCGAATTGTTTCAGGACGGCCGAGATATTCTCCATCGTCTGACGGGTTTCTCCCTGAATACCGCCTTCCGCCAGGTCCAGTGTTCCCGGAATGTTTCCGAGGTTGCCGGACAGGTAAAGTGTGTTGTCGACCTTAACGGCGGAAGAAAACGGCAGGTCGAGACCTTCCATGCCGGGCATGTTCAGATAGGCGACGTCGGGTGATGTGTTGACGTTCACTTCGCAACCCAGCAAGGCCATTGCCGGCAATAATAAGAGCAGTTGTTTCATAGCAGGAACTCCGAATCCGAGCTTGATTTTCCTTGCCGCCGCGAGACGATCCTGATGGTCCTCATTGCGGTCGAATTATCGAATCTTGTTGTGCCAGGCAAACTATCACACGCAGAAAACGCGCGTGGCGCTCCTGGCATCGTATAATTGCTACCTCGCAGACCTCGATGCGCTGCGGGAAGGGGCCGGAATGGGACGACTCACAACGCATATCCTCGATACGACCGGCGGCTGTCCGGCGGCCGGCGTGGACATTCGCCTGTTTCATCTCGGTGATGATCGGGAGTTGCTGGCGAGCGTAATCTCGAATATGGACGGGCGCGCCGAGGAGCCGCTGCTCGAAGACGAAGTCATGCGAACCGGCACGTATGAGCTCGAATTTGATATCGGCAGCTACTTTGCGGCACGTGGTGCCCCCGTCGATGATCCGCCCTTCCTGGATACCGTCGTCATCCGTTTTTCGATAAAGGCCGACGAGAATTATCATGTGCCCTTGCTGGTTTCGCCCTGGTCTTACTCGACGTATCGGGGAAGCTAGATCGTATGTCCGAATCGAAAATCAGGTTTGTTCTCGACGGTGAGGTGATCGAAGTTGACGACGTCGATCCAACGCGAACCGTGCTGCAGTTTCTGCGTGAAGACCTGCGCCGTACCGGCACGAAGGAAGGCTGCGCAGAGGGCGACTGCGGAGCATGTACGGTCGTAATTGCAGAAGTGAATCGAGACGGTGACGATCTGTCGCTCAATGCCGTCAACTCCTGCATTCAGTTTCTGCCGACCATTGACGGCAAGGAACTGATTACAGTCGAGAGCCTGGCGCCGCCAGGTTCGGAGCTGCACCCGGTACAGCGGGCGATGGTGCAGGAACATGGATCGCAATGCGGATTTTGTACGCCCGGATTCGTCATGTCGTTGTTCGCGCTTTATAAGTCGAACGCCAATCCGTCACGACGGGACATTGACGATGCACTGGCCGGCAACCTCTGCCGTTGCACGGGCTATCGACCGATCATCGCCGCGGCACATTCAATGTACGATGCGGAAGATGGGGCCAGTCGTTCCGATTGGCTGCAACTGCCGTTCGGTGTCGCGCAAGAGCCCGAGGAGCGGCTCGAGCGACTAAGAGACCTGGTGCGAACAAAAGGGCTCGATATCGAGCATGCCGGACGGCGTTTTCTTGCGCCACTTGATGTTGATACTTTCGCCGATGCTTACGCGCGTAATCCCGACGCGACGATACTCGCGGGTGGCACGGACGTCGGATTGTGGGTGACCAAGCAGCATCGCGAGCTCGAAAACGTCATCTACACCGGGCGTGTCGCAGAACTTGCGGACCTCTCCGTTTCATCAAGCCATATCGACGTTGGTGCCGCCGTCACCCTGACGGACGTCATGCCGGTCCTCATCGATCAATACCCGGGCCTGGATGAGTTGTTCCGGCGCTTCGCGTCACCGCCGATACGCAATGTCGGTACGCTTGGCGGCAATGTTGCCAACGGCTCCCCGATTGGCGATTCGATGGCCGCACTCATGGTCGTGGGCGCGTCGCTCGTCTTGCGATGCGGAGGCGCGACGCGAGAGCTGCCACTCGACGAGTTCTATCACGATTACCAGGTAAACGACCTGGCGCCCGGTGAGTTCCTCGTCCGCATTCGAATTCCGCTTGCCGATCCGCAGGCGGTCGTCCAGAGCCAGAAATGGTCGAAACGATTCGATCAGGACATCTCGGCGGTATGCACGGCCTATCGCCTGGAGCTTGACGGTGACATCGTCAAGGGATTCCGTATGGCCTGTGGCGGTCTCGCGCCGATTGTCAAACGCGCGATGCATTGTGAGGCTGAACTCGCGGGCAAACCCTGGAATGAAAAGACCATCGAGAAAGCCTGTGTTGCCCTGCAATCCGATTTCAGCCCGATAAGCGATATGCGGGCATCGGCAGACATCCGCTTGAGTGCCGTCCAGAATTTGCTGAGGCGGTTTTACCGCGAGACCCAGGGAGACGTCGATTCGACGGTGTACACGTATGGACGCTAGCGTTACTTCAGGTGCAAAACGTGACCGCGCTGTGGGCAAAGCGTTGCCGCATGACAGCGCACACCTGCACGTAACGGGCAGGGCGGCATACACGGACGATCTGCCAGAGCCGAGAGGCCTGTTGCATCTGGCCGTTGGCATGAGCCAAAAGCCGCATGCGAAAGTCATCGGCATCGATTTGCAGGAAGTGCTCGCATCGCCGGGCGTTGTCGAGGTCTGTGTGGCCGCCGACATCGAAGGCGACAACAACTACGGCGCGATCGTCGCTGACGATCCCGTTTTCGCGGATGGGCTCGTCCAATACGTCGGTCAGCCGGTATTTGCGGTCGCGGCAACGACGGTAGATGACGCGCGCAAAGCAGTAGCTAACGCGCGTATCAAGTACAGCGAACTCGAGGCGGTTCTCGATCCACTGATGGCTGTCGAGAAGAAGTCTTTTGTGCTGCCGAGTGAGACGCTGGTGCGTGGCGATCCCGACAGCGCGCTCGAAAACTCACCGCATCGTGTACAGCGGCGGGTCTCACTCGGCGGCCAGGACCAGTTCTATCTCGAAGGCCATGTAGCGATGGCCATCCCCCAGGAAGACGGCGGCTTGCTCATTTACAGTTCCACGCAACACCCGGACGAGGTGCAATCCCTGGCCGCACATGCGACCAATCGCGCGGCCAAGGACGTCGTCGTGATCTGCAGGCGGATGGGCGGCGCCTTTGGCGGCAAGGAGAGCCAGGCCGGGCTAATCGCGGTTATCGCGGCCATTGCGGCGGACAAGACGGGCCGACCGTGCAAGCTGAGGCTGGATCGAGATGACGACATGATCATGACCGGCAAGCGACATGATTTTGTCATCGACTATGACGCCGGATTTGACGAATCCGGACGAATACTCGGTATCGACTTCGAGTTCGCGGCGCGCTGCGGCATGTCGGCAGACCTGTCCGGCCCCGTCAATGATCGCACGATGTTCCATTGTGACAATGCCTATTATCTTGAAAACGTTCGTATCGTCTCGCACCGGTGCAAGACCAATACGGTATCGAATACGGCGTTCCGCGGTTTTGGCGGACCGCAGGGCATGTTTGCGATCGAGTATGTGATCGAGGACATTGCCCGCGCCCTGGGCAAGGATCCGCTCGAAATTCGCCGCCGCAATTTCTATGGCAAGGATGACCGAAATGTCACGCAATACCGGCAGACCATCGAAGACAACATCATCGACGAGATCTTCGACAAGCTGGTCGCCGATAGCGATTACGAAGAAAGACGCGCCGCTGTCCGGACATTCAACGCGAAGAACAAAGTCCTGCGCCGCGGTATCGCTCTGACCCCGGTCAAGTTCGGAATTTCCTTCACCAATACTCTGCTCAACCAGGCCGGCGCCCTTGTGCATGTCTACAAGGACGGCACGGTGCAGCTGAACCATGGCGGCACCGAGATGGGGCAGGGACTCTACGTCAAAGTTGCACAGGTCGTTGCCGATGAGTTTCAAATTGGTGTCGACCGCATTCGCACCATGGCCGCGGACACGAGCAAGGTACCCAACGCCTCGGCAACGGCGGCATCGAGTGGTTCGGACATGAATGGCAAAGCCGCGCAAAAGGCGGCGGCCACGATCCGGGCGCGGCTGACCGAATTCGCGGCGCGGCACTTTTCCGTGTCCGAGGCGGAGGTGGAGTTTGTCAGTGGTACGGTGCGCGTCGGCGATCAGACCCTGAGGTTTGCCGAGCTTGTTCAACTGGCATGGGCTGACCGCGTGTCGCTGTCAGCCACAGGCTTCTATAAGACGCCCAAGATAAATTACGACCGCAAGACTTTCTCGGGCAGGCCATTCTTCTATTTCGCCTACGGCGCCGCGGTGACCGAGGTTATCGTCGATAGGCTGACGGGCGAGAATCGGGTGCTGCGCGTCGATATCCTGCATGACTGCGGCGATTCTCTGAACCCGGCCGTCGATCTCGGCCAGGTGGAAGGAGGGTACATCCAGGGCGTCGGTTGGCTGACGACTGAAGAATTGTGGTGGAACGATGCCGGTGAACTCGGTACGCACGCGCCGTCGACTTACAAGATCCCGACCTGCTCCGATCTCGCGCCCGACTTCCGCGTCGAGCTGATGCAAAGCGCCAGCAATCGCGAAGATACTATTTACCGCTCCAAAGCCGTCGGCGAGCCGCCCTTTATGCTGGGCCTGTCAGCGTTTCATGCAATCCGCGATGCTATCGCCGAGGACGACTTCGCCACGCCCGACCTGCAGGCGCCCGCGACGCCCGAATCGATCCTGCGTGCGATCCACGGTGCCGCGAATGAATGAGTGGATTGACGAATTGGCCGATCTCTGTGCTGCGGACGAACCCGCGGTTCTGGTGACGGTTGCCGGCATTCGCGGCTCTGCTCCACGCGAGATCGGCGCCAAGATGATTGTCACGGCGCGAGAGACTATTGGCACGATCGGCGGTGGCCAACTCGAGTATCAATGCACGAGAGTCGCTGTCGGTCTGCTGCAGGACGAGGAACAAATGTCGCTGCGGAGTTTCCCGCTGGGTTCTTCGATGGGACAGTGTTGTGGCGGCGTGGTGGAGATACTGTTCGAGCCGCTGGGCCGTGGCATGCCGGCGTGGCTGCGTGACCTCCAGGCCCTGCACGGTCAGCGCGAGGCGGCGGTCATCGCCACGCGTATCTCCAGAAGCGCGCCGGCCAAGTTCGTCGTCACCGAAGAGCAGGTTTTTGGCATCGAAGAGCATGACGTACCACCATCGCTGGTTTCCGGCGCCCGTTCGATTCTCCGGGGCGATCGAATGCCGCGCCGCCATGTGCAGGAATTTTATGAGCCGATCGTCATTTCCGATCTGAACATCGCGGTCTTCGGTGCAGGACACGTCGGTACGGCCGTCATCGATGCGCTTTGGCGACTCGACTGCAATATTCGCTGGGTCGACAGCCGACGCAATATCTTCCGAGAGGTTCCCCGCAACGTGCGCGCCATCGAGGCGTCAGATCCGGCGCTTGAAGTAGCGGCAATGCCGCCAGGCAGTTTTTACCTGGTGATGACGCACAGCCACGCGCTGGATTTCGATATTTGCGATCGCATTCTGCGGCGTCGGGATGCGCGCTACTGTGGCCTGATTGGTTCGTTGTCGAAACGGCGCCGGTTCGAGAAACGCTATCGCCAGCAGGGCATGCCGCAGGAGCTGATCGATGCACTGGTCTGCCCGATCGGTGTCGACGGCATCAGCGGCAAGAAGCCGGCCGAGATAGCGGTCGCCGCCGCGGCCGAAATACTCAAGATACGAAGTCAGGCGGAGGACGCTGCCTCGCCAGCATACCCTGACAATGTCCACCCGCTGACTCGTTAGGGCCTGCTGACACATGGAAGCCTATATCGTCGACTGGTTGAATCTCCTTGTGCGCTGGCTGCACGTTATAACCGGCATCGCGTGGATAGGCGCCTCTTTCTATTTTATCTGGCTGGACAATCACCTCGAATCGCCAAAAGACCCGGACGACGACGCCAAAGGCGTCGGCGGCGAAGTCTGGTCGTTACACGGCGGCGGGTTTTACCACGCTCAAAAATATCGCGTGTCGCCGGCCACGATTCCGGAGACCCTGCACTGGTTCAAGTGGGAGGCGTACTCAACGTGGTTATCCGGCATGGCCTTGCTCGTTCTCGTTTACTGGTACGGTGCACAGGTCTACCTGATAGACCCTGCGGTCGCGGACCTGTCGGTGCCCGCGGCGGTTGGCATTGCGGTCGCCTATATCGTTGGCGGCTGGCTGGTTTACGATCTTCTGTGCAAGTCACCGCTGGCGCGTGACGACCGGGTATTTGGCGCGATTCTGCTGCTGCTGACTGCACTGCTTGCCTGGAGCCTTTGCGAGCTCTTCGGGGGTCGTGGCGCCTACATTCATTTCGGCGCCGTCCTCGGCACGATCATGGTTGCGAACGTCGCCATGGTGATCATCCCCGGGCAGAAGAAGATGGTCGCGGCGGCAGAACGCGGCGAGTCGCCCGATCCGGCGCCGGGCATTCGCGCCAAGCAGCGTTCCGTTCACAACACGTATTTCACGCTGCCGGTTCTGTTTGTCATGACCAGCAATCACTACGCGATGACCTATGGGCATGAATACAACTGGGTCATCCTTGTCGGTATTTCTCTGGCCGGTGCGCTCATTCGTATCTACTTCGTGGAGAGGCACAAAGGCAAGGCATCGTTTCTGCCGGTCATCGTCGCAGTGCTGCTGCTTGCAGCGATTGCTGCGGCGATCGCACCCCGCGCGCAGGGAACAGATGCCGCAGCGGTGACATTCGACCAGGTACGCAATGTCGTAAACGCGCGTTGCACGACGTGCCACGCATACGCACCGACACACACCGCGTTTCCCGCAGCTCCGCTGGGCGTTGTGTTGGATACGGACGAGCGCATACTTGCGGAGGCGGCACGCATCCATCAGCAAACGGTCGTGACCCGCGTCATGCCTATCGGCAACCTGACGGCGATGACCGACGAGGAGCGCCAGATCATCGACACGTGGTACCAGGGATTGCAGGTCCAATAAATGTCGGACGACGATTATCCCAGGGACATGAGCGGCTACGGCCAGTATCCTCCCGACGCGAACTGGCCCGGTAATGCGCGCACGGCGGTCCAGTTCGTCATCAATTACGAGGAGGGTGGCGAGAACTGTGTGCTACATGGTGATGCCGCCTCGGAGGCCTTCCTTTCCGAAATTGTCGGCGCGGAAGCAATCCCCGGGCAGCGCCACATGAACATGGAATCCCTCTACGAATACGGCTCCCGGGCCGGGTTCTGGCGATTGCATCGCCTGTTTACCGAGCGCAACATGCCGGTAACGGTGTTTGCCGTCGCGATGGCGCTCGAGCGTAACCCCGACATCGTTGCGGCGATGAAGATGGCCGGCTGGGAACTCGCAAGCCATGGCTACCGGTGGGTCGACTACCAGTTCATCGATGAGGTAACCGAACGCAAACACCTGCGACGGGCGGTCGAGACGCACGAACGCGTAACCGGTGCCCGGCCAGGCGGCTGGTACCTCGGCCGCTGCAGTCCGAACAGTCATCGCATTGCGGCAGAGGAGGGTGACTTTGCGTACAACGCCGACAGTTATGCCGACGATCTGCCCTACTGGGACTATTCGTTCGACACGCCCCAGCTGATGGTGCCTTATACCCTCGATGCGAACGACATGCGTTTTGCGACGCCGCAGGGATTCAACTCAGGACAGCAATTTCTTGACTATCTCAAAGATACCTTTGACGTACTGCATGCCGAGGGCGGTCGCATGATGTCCGTTGGTCTGCATTGCCGGCTGGCAGGCCGACCAGGCCGCGCGGCCGCCGTGGCCAGGTTTGTCGACTATGTCGCATCGCTCCCTGATGCCTGGGTGGCAACCCGGCTCGACATAGCGAAGCACTGGCGAAACGTGCATCCTGCCGAGGTTACGAGCTGATGGACGCGCACGATTTTATCGCTCGCTATGCCGATATCTACGAGCACTCGCCGTGGGTTGCCGAGCGCGTGGCACCGCTCGTCACCGAGGGTGATGACACAGAACAGCTGGCCATGCTGATGGCGGACTGCGTCGATAACGCCTCGATGGAACAGCAGCTCGAACTCATACGAGCACACCCCGACCTTGCGGGAAGAGCACAGGTTGCGGGCGAGCTGACGGCGGAGTCGACAGTCGAGCAAGCCAGTGCCGGACTGGATCAATGTTCGCCCGAAGAGTTCGAGCGATTTCAGCGGCTCAACGGGGCTTACCGGGACAAGTTCGGTTTCCCGTTCGTAATGGCCGTGCGCGGCAGCAGTCGCAGCCAGATACTCGATGCGTTTGCCGCGCGCCTGGAAAACGACTACGACCTCGAATTCGAGACGGCGCTCGCCGAGATTCACAAGATAGCGCGTCTCCGTCTCGACGCCATGGGAGCAAAAGGATGACGCGCTGGATCAGCAAATGGGTACAACTGGAACAGCCACGGCTCGCAACGCGCGTCACGTTTGCAACGGATGATTTCTTTGCCGCGAAGGAACGGATCATCGACCCTGCCGAACCGGTCTTCATCGCTGACAAGTACGACGACCACGGCAAATGGATGGATGGCTGGGAGAGCCGTCGCCGCAGGGGTTCCGGACACGACTACTGCGTGATACGGCTGGGCGTGCCCGGCGTCATACATGGTTTCGATATCGATACGAGCCATTTCACAGGGAATTATCCACCGCAGGCGTCGATCGAAGCCTGTTCGAGCGACCTGGAAACGCCTGAAGAAGGCTGGGTCGAATTGCTGCCGATGACGGAGCTGTCCGGCGATTCGCACCACTTCCTCGATGCGCGCGACAATCGGATCTGGACCCACGTTCGACTGCATATCTACCCGGACGGAGGCGTTGCCCGGCTGCGAATCTTTGGCGAAATCCGGGCCGATTTCACGGGCGTTGAGGGTTACGTCGACCTGGCCGCGGTCGAACACGGCGGTCGTGCCATCGCTTGCAGCGATGAGCATTACGGCAGCATGCATAATCTCACGGCTCCCGGCCGCGGCATCAACATGGGCGATGGCTGGGAAACCGCCCGTCGACGCGGTCCTGGCAACGACTGGGTCATTATCGCGCTTGGACGGCCCGGGGTGATCGAGCGTGCCGAGATCGATACCGCCCATTTCAAAGGCAACTACCCGGACCGCGTGTCGCTTGAAGGGGCGGTCTTCGAGAGCGACGAACGGGCGGTACGCGGCGACAGCGAGTGGCAAACATTGTTGCCGAGCGCGAAACTGAAAATGGATCAGCAGCATTACTTCGATGAGGTGCTGCAGCCCATCGGCGTCGTGAGCCATGTACGCATGTCGATATACCCGGACGGCGGCGTCAGCCGCATCCGGTTATTTGGCCAGGTCCATGGCTGAACGTACCGCCATTTCGCTGCGCCCGGAGCCGCTGACCCACGAACGCTTCGCGGCTTTTGGCGACGTGATCGAGGCCGCCCTTGGCAAGTCAGCGGCCATGAACGCTGCGCGATTCGAACGTTTTGATGATCTGTGCCAGGTCGATATTGCTGAGGGCGGTCACTTGTCAATGAGTGTCGCCCGTTGCCGCACGGCGACGGCACTGCCGCTGCGGGTCGACATCGTAGAACGGCATCCGCTGGGAAGTCAGGCGTTCGTCCCGTTGCAACGCTGCAGGATGGTGATCGTCGTTGCGCCGCCGGGCGAGTCGGTCGACGCCAATGATCTCAGGGCATTCGTTACCAACGGCAAACAAGGCTTCAACTACCACCGAGGTACCTGGCACATGCCACTCATTGCATTTGAAGCCGGACAGGAGTTCCTTGTCGTCGACAGGGGCGGTGCGGAGCCCAACTGCGAGGAATACACGCTCGATGACGTTGTAATGCTGGAAGGGATTTGAGAACGATGCGGCAAGCTTTTCGCGCTTCCATCCTGCACTGCCTTTCGGATCCCGGCGAAAGGTCGCTCGGCTCGGCTTACGAGTATTTCGAGGACGGTCTGCTGATCATCGAGAATGGCAGCGTTGCCGAGGCTGGCCAGGCCGCGACCTTGCTCCACGGGCTCGCGGAAGATGTGTTGCTCACAGAGTTTCCGGGCAAACTGATTGTCCCGGGGTTTGTCGACTGCCACGTGCACTTTCCGCAACTCGACATCATCGCCTCCTATGGCGAGCAGCTGCTGGACTGGCTGCAACGCTATGCGTATCCGGTCGAGGCGCGGTTCAGCGATCCGGACTATGCGCGCGAGGTCGCGACGGTTTTTGTCGATGAACTACTGAACAACGGCACGACGACGGCGTTGGTATTCGGCACTGTTCATCCACATTCGGCCGACGCCATTTTCGAAGCAGCAGAGGCGCGGGACATGCGCCTCATTGCGGGCAAGGTTCTCATGGACTGCAATTGCCCGGACGAACTCAAGGACGACGCCGACTCCGCCTACACCGACAGCAAGGCGCTGATAGAGCGCTGGCACGGCCAGGGTCGCCTGGGCTATGCAATCACGCCGCGGTTTGCGTTGACGTCAACGGAGGAGCAACTTGCAGCGGCCGGCAAACTCGCGCGTGAATATCCTGACGTTTGGATACACACACACCT
>Ga0209456_10001564_pt1 | contig 11019 bp, 8 predicted proteins | sample COG_11_FD_184755 | JGI IMG/M metagenome (GOLD analysis project Ga0209456, IMG submission 184755) | Pelagic marine sediment microbial communities from the LTER site Helgoland, North Sea, for post-phytoplankton bloom and carbon turnover... | ecosystem: Environmental > Aquatic > Marine > Neritic...
CGATTTCATCCCGTATTCCACGCCATCGTACGCTCTTGACTGATAGCTGTCCCACTGCATCACGGTGGTGAATTTCCCGTTACGCGGGCCGGGCGTGAGCGGCCATACATCCAGCACCACCGGCTGACGCGTAGGAAGCCAGTTCAGCTGATCGTCGGGGATACGCCCTATGTCCGAGCCGATGTTTTCTCCAAAGGAAAAAAATGCCGTGTGCTGCAGGGCTGTCTCGCGGCTGGCTATATCAGTGAGATGACGCACCTGTGTAAAAACCGGGTCGGTATCGACGAGTACGCGATGCGGAACCTGCAGGAACCAGGGCCGCATGGGATTCACACCCGAAAGATTGAGCAGCAGGTCCGCACTCCGACAGATTTCCGCCGTTCTTGAGGCGCAGGGCCCCAGCCAGCGCGTGGTATGCGCATCGTAATAGGCCCAGCGCTCCCCTAATCCGACCTGCTCGAACGCCAGCGCGGCGAAGCGCAGACCGTAGTCGGGGTTCTGGTCGGTCGTCTGCCGCTGGGGATCGTAACAGGACGGATAGTCATCACTGTCCTCGAGAAAATACACGTCGTGACCGAGCCGGGCCAGGCCCATCACGTACTGCAGGTGATGCCACACCAGCCCACCTATCGGACCACGCACGATGTACCCCAGTACCACGATTCTCAGTGAGCTCGACACCCGGAACCACTCCATAAGTTAACGTTCATGCGCCGGCATTCATGCCCCACTGCGGTACACATCCGCAATGAGCGAATTCAGGACCTGGTCAGAATCGAAGTGGCTGTTGGCAATCGCCAGCGCCGACTCCGCATGGTGACGGTAATTCTGCTCGACTTCTGCCAGCTCAGTGATGGCATCATCGGCCGTGTCGAATGCCAGAATCCCGCTTCCCACCGGTAACATACGGGAAAAGCCGGTGTCCTGAAGCACCACTGGTCTTCCGGCCGCCAGGTAACAGGCGGAGCGACAACTGAACCAGCCGGTTCGCATCGCCACGTAGACGTGTTTTGCCGGCGAAAGCTCTCCACGCGACGCCTGGATGAAGCCTTGATACCGGGCTGGCGTCAGGGTGGCGGCCGGTCCGTCGATCACCCGCCAGCCGTATTTTTCGAGCCGCTGCAGCGGCGCATTCGTGCCCCCCACAGCGACGGTCAGGGGCAGGTCGATTCGCCGCGGCAGATCGATGAGACCTTCGAACTCGCCACTCTTGCTTTTGTATTCAGTGCCCCGGTAACTGAGACGGCCCTTGAACGCGTTCCAGGTCATGACGCTCGTCCAGGAAGCCGTCGCATCAGCGGGATGCGCCGCGACCGAAGACCACAATGAGGTTACGACGGGCATGCGGGTGGTCTTCCACCTGAACCCCAGCCTGGGTACCAGGCAATCCGCACCGTAAATATTTTCCGCGTAGGTAAAATGCTCATCGTGCGCCTCGACACCGGCACACCAGCGGTCTACATTCTCTGACCAGTCGGGTCGTTCGCTCAGAACAATCTGGTTATAGCCAGGATCGGTGTCGACGAACACCTTGATACAGCGTTCGGACAGCCTGTCGGGGATCATGCAGGCACCGCTGATATTGAGAAACAGATCGGCGGTTTTCGCGATTTCATCGAAAGCCGGGGCAGACATCCCGAACGCCTGTTGGTGGAGATGCAGGTAAAGCCAGCGCTCGCTCAGCTGTGGCGCATAGCGCTGGAAGAAATCGCCAATATACTGGGCCGAATAACTGCCGTCGGCGGTGTAGGTCTTATCGACCGGGTGATAGGGCCAGCTCCAGGTGTCTTCGTAATAATAGACATCGTGACCGAGCCGGGCCAGACCGATCAGATACTGCAGGTAATCCCACGCCACCCCACCGACAGGATAAAGACCCACCAGGCCAGTCACGATTATTCGCAGTCTGGATGTCATGATTTATGCTTCGCCGGGCATTTGAACACAGCTAATTCCTGGTTTTTCCCGACCATCGCTCCCGGTACGCCGGGGATGACGAATCGTGTAGCCAGTAACGACAATGCTCGCCATCTCATAACCCCGCGCGTTTCATCAGGCTGCCAATTACCTTCTCGGCCGCAAAATACTCGGCCGCGATCTCCCTGGCCGCGCGACAATGCGCCCCGTGGTCCGTTTCGATCGTTTCAATTGCGGCCAGGATGTCTTCAAGCGTGGTGAAACCAAACAATCCGTTTCCCGTCGGCAGGTACTTGCTGAAGCCCGTCTCCTGGGTGATTACCGGCCGCCCGGCTGCGAGATAGCATGCACTGCGGTCACTGAACCAGCCGGTGTTGGGACGAACATACTGATCCCTTGCTACCGTGAACTCACCGCGTGACGCCTGAATATATTTCCGGTACCTGTCGAAGTCTCTCGATATGTCCACCGAATTGACCTGAAGCCAGCCGTGTTTGCTGAGCATGCGCGAAACTTCTTCATCCACACCCAGGGCAAGTTCCAGCGGCGCCTGGCAGCGCGACGGGAGGTCGATCACTTTCATGAACTCGCGATCCTTGGTCCAGTAATAGGTTTCGCCCTGGTATTCGATATCCTTGCCCTTGTTGTGCCAGGTGGTGATAGTCGTGTAGGCCGGGTTGGAACTGCTCTCATTGCCTGGCTCCCAGAGATCCATGGCGACCGGCTGGCGTGTCGGCTGCCACTGAAACCGCTCGATGGGTACACCGCAATCTGGCGCATGCAGATTCTCGCCAAAACTGAAATGCGTGTCGTGTGCTGCGAGCGTTGCAATGGTTTTTTCGTTGCCAAGCGCGACGCCGACCTGGGAGGTGAAGGGGTCGGACTCGACATATATGCGGCGCGGGCATGCGAGATGCTCATCTCTGATCTCCTGCGCGCCGGTGACGTTCAGGAACGCGTCCGCTTCGCGGTATAAACGCAGAATTTCGGCTTCGCTCATCCCGTAACACTCGCCGTCGGGATAGTTGCCACGAAATGCCCAGCGACCCTGGAAACCGTATCTCTCGAAAATCGGCGCGACGAGCTGGATATTGCGCGAGGCGTCGGGCGACATATCGTTGATGGCGGGATCATAAACCCAGCGCCCCGAATCCTCGATGTAGTAGACATCGTAACCGAGACGGCGCAAGCCCAGCATATAGTGCAGAAACTGGTAGGTCACTCCAGCCAAGGGGTACCAGAACAGGATCCCGAATACGATAATTTTGCCTTTTGATTTTGCTTCGCTCATCAATGACTACTCGCTCACTAGGGTAATGGAACTTGACGCCGGGTTAGCAACTCGGCCTTATCTGCCGGCGCCTCGGGGGTAAGCGGCCTGTGTCTATATTCATCGATGGTCCGCAAATCAAACGCGATAATGCGGTCATTCTCCTCAACGCAAATGAACCTCGATCGTATGTATTGGCTCCATTCTGTATAGTACCCAAGCCACCAGAAGGCCGGCCATCCCACAACCATGAAACCGGCGCCCTGTTGCCGCATTTTTTCCAGCGCTCGGATAGCATCGTCGTCGTTCGCCGGCGGTCCCCAGTATCGACCCTCGCGCTGGAGGAAAGGAATTGGGCGGCGCCGCGAGAAATCCATTCCTGTGAAGTTCCCTTCGTCGACGAGAATAAAAGTCGCATCTTCCGGAAGCAGTGACTCAATGTCTCTTGTCAGGCACCGAACGTCATTCTGCCATGCTCTTTCCCGGTGTTTTCTATACAGGCGCTGTAGGACGGGACCCAGACCAGGTATGCACTCTGTGGAACGCATAAAGTCATCGAACAAGCCTCTGCGCTCCCGACGCACCCATCTCAGAACTTCGCGGTAACAGCCAAAGCGGTCACGAAAACCCAGTGGCGCGCGCCACACTGCGCTGAGGTGCCCGGACAGGTTTTGCCAGGAGGGCCAGTCAGGTCTTGGACTTCGCACTCCCATCCAGAATGCCTTAGCCTGGTGGGGATTGCGCGCAAGCATCGGCCCGGCCCGGTGCTTGTGCTCTCTCTGCAGGAACAGCGGTTCCGCTACCTCGTGGAAGCGCCCGTAAAGGCTGAGTTCAGCCAGTAAGGCGCGATCGCAGCCGGCGTAACCCGCCTGCAGTGGTGTTTTGCGAAGAATATCTGCGCGAACCACACCGAATATTGGAAGCGGTAGGGGGTCCACGGGTGGACGCAGACTCGCCCGGAATCGTACCATGGCGCATGACGAGCCCAACTCCGGGGCGCACCCCCACTCGCGAAGCCGTTTGCCTTCCCAGTCAATGGTCACCGCCCGGCTGTAAACCAGAACCGTCGAGGGATCCCGGTCGAGCACCTGCATACAGGCTTCGAGGAAGCCAGGTTCGTGCAAGTCATCGTGAGCGATCCATTTAAAATACTGCGCGTCCGAGAGTTCGAACACGCGATTGAAATTCGGTGCGGCACCAATGTTCTTTTCATTGCGGAAATAGCGTATGCGCTGATCCCTCGCAGCCCACGAACGGCAGATTGCCTCGGTACTGTCCGTCGATCTGTTGTCAGAGATAATGAGCTCAAACTCGCCGAAAGTCTGCGAAAGAATGGACTGCAGAGCTGCGTCCAGATAGTTCTCTCCGTTATAGACAGGAAGGCCAATGCTGAGCTTCATAGGGCTGTTATGTTTCATCGTCTCTAGCTGGGTCTCGTGTGTCGGCAAATCCCCGTTCCAGAATGCGAGGCAGTACAACTTTGTAGCTGAATTCCTCCTCCGCAATCTCTCTCGCGCTCGCGCAATGCCCGGCGTAATTCGACTCAAGCTGTTCTATGCAATCGATTGCCTGATTCATGGTGGAGAATGTCAATACTCCGTGTCCCGTGGTCATCCAGTCGGATATCCCGGTATCCTGCACGACGACCGGCCGACCCGCCGCGAGATAGCAGACGCTGCGATCGCTGAACCATCCGCTGTGAGTCTTGACATAGGCGTTCTTAGCGGCGCTGAGCTCACCCCGTGATACTGCAATATAGGACCTGTATGAGGACATGTCATTGCTGACCTCGGCAGCGTCCCGAATTGACCAACCCGCTGCACGGAAGCGTTGCCTTGTTTCCGCATTGGCACCGGCAAGCGCCAGTTCCAGCGGCTGAGAGACATGGCTGGGCAGTTCAAGCAGGCGCGCAAATTCCTCATCCTTTTGCCCATAGCGCTCACCATTGTAGTCAACAAAACCATAGGCGCTCCAGTTACAGATCGTCGTATATGGCGCATCAGTGAGATCGCGTCGCTCTACAGTCGAAAAATCCTGCCAAATATCAGGTACTACCGGAGGTGCTGTCGGTGCCCATACAAGACCCGCGCAAGGTACCGTGCAACCGGGTTGTCCAATGTTGGCTCCGTAGCTGAAATAAACGTCGTAGCTCTCGAGATCCTCGCTAGCGAAGCGTCCAAGCTGGGTAAAGAGCGGGTCCATATCGATAAGGACTCGCCTTGGCGACAAGCTGAACTGCGGCAGAGAACAGACACCACCGAGATTCAACAACAGATCGGCTGATGAAAGGAGGTGCTCAAGTTCCGGCGTTGCGATACCCTCTGTGTGTCCGCTATCGCGATTGACATAGCATAGCGGAACATCAGCATCGTAACGGGCCATAAGCACCTGCACCGCACGTATGCCATAGCTCGCATCGTCACTATAAGAGCCCTGTAGCGGGTTATAACAGGCTCCAGGCCAGCCGCTTTCCTCCAGGTAATAGACCTCGTGACCGAGGCGTAAGAACCCCAGCACATAGTGGAAATAGGCCAGCATGTTCCCGGCAACTGGATGCCGGATCATATAGCCGGTAATAACGATGCGCGCCATTGTCTTCGTCATTTACTCGAATCATTCAGCTGCGCCACAAATGAATTCATGGCTGCACACGGAAAACTATGAGTCGCTTGTTTTCCATCATACATGGAAAATGCGAGCGCAAATATGTATTCAAACGGGAGTAGTAGTCTAGCCACCAGAACGCAGGCCAGGCAAAGACGATAAAGCTTACTCCTGATTCACAAAGCCGTTTAAACTCGTCAATCGCTGTAGCGTCGTCCTGCGGTGGACCCCAGTAGTTTCCGTCGTGTTCCGGAAAGGGGATAGTCGTACGACCTGGGGCTAACCGAGACCCCACGCGATCTTCGTCGACCAGGATGATGTGGTCTCCCACGGGCACTAACTCATTCAGTTCTTTTGTTGCCGTTCTAAGCTTCTGCATCCACCAACGGCTTCTGTCGCTGCGGATCTTCCATGACTCCTTGTTTTCCGCCTGCATCCGGACCAGAGTCAAACTGGCTTCAATATCTTCGTCTAGACCTCTCGGGTCTGCTGTCTCTCTGTCCGCGCAAGCCTGATAGATGTTCTGGGTCGAACAAAGCGCCGGCCAGGAAGTCGAATCAAACAATTCTTCGTCGATCAACTCCCGAATCGAATCTGCCTGGACATCGAATTGCTCCCTCGTCCTTGGCAATTGTATAAAATCTGAAATACGTCCCAACATATCCTTCCAACCGCTGATCCAGGCGTCAGTGTGAAGAATCAGGCGACGGTGAGCTTGCGTATTCTTTAGTGCAAACTTCGTGTAAAGAAGCCAAAGATGAAGGCCCTTTTCGAGGGAAAAGCCGTCTCTCCTCTCAAGGGAGCGTGCGACATCCAGCGGGTTTCTTAGACAAATCACATAATGCATCGAGGGCAACACCTCCTGCCAGAAAGGCAGCGTCATGGAAGTCAACGGGCATTTGTATCCCCATATATCGGCGGCGCCAAAGTCTTCTCGGACTACGTCTCGGGCTCGCTCCTTAAGGTCATAAAATTCAGCTGTCTCCTGCCATCCCGACTCGAACTCTGGCGGGTGATCCCAATCCCCTCCCAATCGAGATAATATTTCTTCGTTGATCTTGCGTATCGCTGCATGTTCCCAAGAGCCTCTTGGATTGAAAACGTAAGCTTCGTCCAGATGGTCCAACGGACCAAAATCTACTCCGAGTCTATTCAAGATCATAGCCGTCAAAGAGGTACCGCTTCGCGGTGTTCCCAGCACGCAAAATACTCTCTTCGTCACAATATATCGCTCCTCTATCGTCTGATTCTGCTTCGAACTTTGCCTGCTTTTCAGGCCATCGAAAATGAGCTTCGGCCAATATCTGCAATTTATCCGACATACGGGAATTCAAACATCAGTTGTCGATGAAATCATGCTTACGAGTCGTCTGCATCGAGTATAGGCGCTGGTAATATTTTCCCGCCGTGATCAATTCTTGGTGTGTTCCGATTTCAGCGACGCTGCCATCGTTGAGCACCAGAATTCGATCTGCATTCCGGATAGTCGACAGGCGATGCGCTATGATGAAGGTTGTGCGCCCCTGCATCAGTCGCTCCAACGCTTCCAGCAACTGCGACTCAGTCCCGGCATCCAGGGCCGAGGTTGGTTCGTCGAGGATGACAATCGACGCATCCTTGAGCAGCGCACGTGCAATCGCCAGTCGTTGCTTCTGCCCACCCGAGAGCGTAGCACCCCGCTCGCCCAGTAGTGAGTCATAACCTTCCGGTAGCCGCCGTATAAATTCATCCGCGTTGGCCGCCACCGCCGCTGCCACAATCTCTTCGCGGTTTGCCTCGGGACGCCCGTAGGCAATGTTTTCTGCCGCAGTCAGTGGCAGCAGAAAGGGATCCTGCAGTACCAGCGAAACCTGTTTGCGCAGACTGACAAGCTCTATGTCGCGGATATCCATCCCATCAAGCGTCACCTGTCCCTGCCAGGGATCAAAAAAGCGTGGGATCAGTGAAACCAGCGTGGTTTTTCCAGCACCGGTGGGGCCAACCAGGGCAATCGTCTCCCCCGGCTGAACTTCCAGACTGATATCGTGCAATACTGTCCTGCTCCGCTCGTAACCGAAATTGACGCCTTTAAAACTGATGCCGCCGCCTCCTTTTATGTGCGCCGGCAATACTTGAGCACCGGGTGCATCCACTACCTCTCGGTCGGTATCCAGCACCTCCAGAACCCTTCGCGCCCGTGCACTGGCAGACGCATAGCTTGAAGACAGGTAGGCCAGTGTCTCCATTGGACCGTAGAGCGCTGTGACATAGGTGAGAAAGACCAGAAGACTGCCAACGCTCAAGGACCCGTTCAGCACCTGTATTCCACCGGCAGCCATTAATACTGCAGTACCCACTGCTGTCGTTGTACTCACGCCTACGCTGAATTGTATTTGTGAAACTACTGTTCGCAGGTATGCTTTTATGGTACATCCGGACAGGGCGCGAAAACGCCGCTCCTCACGATCTTCCTGACCAAAGGCCTGAACCACCGGCAACCCGGACAAGGTCTGTTCTGCCAGAGCCATCATCCGACCTTCATATTCCTGCTGAACATATGTCCGCTCGGTCATTCTGGGAGCCAGAATCCTGATAATTACCGGCATCGGAACAGCAGCGAACATGGCAATCGCTGACAGCAAGGGACTTAAATGCCACATGACTGTAAACATAATCAGCAGGCTTGCGAAGGAGCTTAGTGCTGGTACAAAAACACCTATCACCAGCTCCCGAACACAACCACTGTCTGTCGTAACCCGCCGCACAAGATCGCCGCTGTGTTGCCGATTGTGGAAACGTAATGACAAGCGCTGCAGATGGTCAAAAAGTTCCTCACCGAGGCTATACATCATCCGGTTGCCAACACCATTCTGTATATAAGCTTTCAGCACATCGATGCCGCGACTCGCCACGAACAGACACAGTGTACTCAGCGCTAACCAGGCCAACAGTTCACTGGCCTCTCTTATTTCAAAGGTCGAGCTTAACCAGGCAAGATTTTCTGGCAGTGATTGTGCTGTGAGTACGTAATCGACGATCAGCTTCATTGGCCATGGCATGAGGGCTGTCAGACCTGCACCGATCAGAATCAGCAATATCAATACGGCGAGTTGCCGGGAAAACGGCGTCACATGATGAATCAGGCGCAACCACCACCTCTTCATGCCACCACCTGGCTGTGTGTATCCGGATTCTGCAGCGCATAAAAGTGAGCATAAGGCCCGTTGACCAGTATCAATTCCTGATGTGTCCCGAGTTCGGCAACTCTACCTTCGTCAAGAACCAGAATACGATCCGCATTGCGAATCGTCGACAGGCGATGCGCAATGATGAAGGTCGTGCGTCCCCGCATCAATCGCTCAAGCGCCTCCAGCAAAAAGGCCTCAGTCTGGCTGTCCAACGCCGAGGTTGGTTCATCGAGGATAAGGATCGGGGCATTCTTGAGCAGTGCACGCGCGATCGCCAGTCGTTGCCTCTGCCCGCCTGAGAACGTGGCACCCCGCTCGCCCAGTAGTGAGTCATAACCTTCCGGTAGCCGCCGAATAAATTCATCCGCGTTGGCCGCCACCGCCGCTGTAATGATCTCTTCACGACTCGCCTCGGGACGCCCATAGGCAATATTTTCTGCAACAGTCAGTGGTAACAGGAAAGACTCCTGCATCACAAGGGAAACCTGTTTACGCAGACTGGTCAGTTTTATATTGCGGATATCCACCCCGTCCAGCATCAACCGTCCCTGGCAGGGATCAAAAAAGCGCGGTATCAACGAAACAAGTGTGGTTTTTCCGGCTCCCGTCGCACCAACCAGCGCTATCGTCTCTCCCTGCCTTATCTCCAGGCTGATATCATGCAATACCATTCGGTCCGGCTCATAGCCGAAGCTGACCCCCTCGAAATTGATACAACCGGCTGCCCTCGATGAATAGTCTGGCAATACAACCGCATCAGGCGCATCCTGTACCTCCTGTTCAGCGTCAAGCACGTCCAGGACCCGCTCCATACTGGCTTCCACGCCCTTGAGATTTCCATAGGTATTGAGCAGAGACTCGATTGCGCCTTGCAGTGACCGCATGTACGCAACAAAAACAAGTAAACTACCGACAGAAAGTGTTCCGGATATCACTTTTTGTCCACCGGCATAGAGCACGATCGCAGCACCGGCCGTTATTGTCAGACCATTGATCAGGCCAAAACTGTTTTTCAGCAATACATTGCGCTGTGATCGAGTGACAGCGTCGCTGGAAAGATCCTGGAAGCGGCGCCGGTTGCGCTGCTCGGTTCCGAATGCCTGGACTACAGGTAATGCGGTGAGCGTCTGGTGAACGAAAGCCATCACATTGGACTGCGCTTCCCGACTCTGTCGTGCACGTTTGCGCAAACGATTACCGAAAAATACCGCCGAGGCAGCCAGAAAGGGGGACAAAACCAGTGACAGTAACGTTAACTGAGTATCCATCTGCCAGGCAATAAATCCAATTGTCGCAATAGTAAAAAGATTCTGGACGGGGGTAATCAACAGTGCCTGTGATGCAGTAAAGACACACCATGTATCGACTGTCAGACGCCCCAGGGAATCGCCCACCGGATGTTTGCTGTGAAACAGCAATGAAAGACGCTGCAATCGATGGAACAGGTCTGCGGCCAGATCGTAAACCATGCGTTGACCCGTGGCGGACCAGGACCAGGTCGTGGAAACCTCCAGGACACTGTTCAATGCAAACAGTGCAAGACTGGCAAGACTGGCAAGACTTATCAAAAACAGTGGCGTCGGGATCAGCGAAAAACGTTCGAGAGAATCCGTCAAGAACTCCGGTAACGCCGTATCGCCGAGTGCATAATCCACCAGAATCTTTAGGGGCCACGGCATAAGGGCGGTTACCGCTGCTGTAATTAGAGTCAGCAGCAGTATCAGGGTCAACGCAGGCCATTGTCGCCTGATGTACGGCATCAAACGGGTGTACCTGTATCGAATCGTTTTCTGTACACCCATAAGGCGACCGCCTATGTCATAACTGGCCCAGTTGGCCCAGTGCTTCTGAGACAGAACCCGCTGCAAATCCGCTGTCGGCCAACGCGCGCATGACAACGATAATGGCACAAACAGCAGACAACACGCTCACTGGATAGGCGTCATCTCCGGCTGCACCAAGTGAAATCAGTGTAAAAAGCATGGCAGGAACAAGCGCAAGTGTGCTCCACTTCGGCGACACCCGAAAACGCACCATCTGCTTGCCGGCTCCATGCTCTTC
>Ga0209456_10001568_pt1 | contig 11004 bp, 9 predicted proteins | sample COG_11_FD_184755 | JGI IMG/M metagenome (GOLD analysis project Ga0209456, IMG submission 184755) | Pelagic marine sediment microbial communities from the LTER site Helgoland, North Sea, for post-phytoplankton bloom and carbon turnover... | ecosystem: Environmental > Aquatic > Marine > Neritic...
CTAAATAGCCACGGAAAACGCGGAAGGCACGGAAAAATTTTATCGTTTTTTCGGTGATTTCCGTGTATTCCGTGGCTAAATTCAACGCGGTTCGATCGGCGGCGGGGTAACTGGGAGCTTAAGTAAGTGCCATTCCTATTAACCTGGTAATTAAACATACAGCGTAGGAGCGGCCTCCAGGCCGCGATATCGCGCCGAAGGACGGCGCTCCTACGCCGGGTATTTTATTGCCGGTTTAATAGTGTACCCCGCCACTGATATTGCCCCATCCAGCGAGCCAGGAAGCGGTTAGCCGCAAGGCTGCTGTTTGCATAGTGTTAACAGGCTCTCGCTTAAGGTATTCTTAACAGCCCTGAATTCCAGTCCCGCGGCGGGTAAACGAAAAGGAAGAATCAGGATTTCCGGCAATTCAATAGATACCGTTGTCGCTGTATGCATATGCACCTTCAGACGCCCGGCGGGCCTCAGGCGTTTGTTGGCGTGCCTTGCCAGCCAGACGTTCAACGATGTCCCTCACCCGAAAATCACAGTGATCGTTGCCGACAATGAGGGCAGCCTGGAAAATCGGCGGATATGCAGCGAATTCCAGGAATCAGTGCTCGAGTCCCTGACTTATGTTGCCGAACAGCGGCAGGGTATTTCCTATGCGCGCAATGCCTGTATGGACAATCTGCCGGACGAAACGAGCTTTGTGGCGATGATCGACGACGATGAATCACCGGATCCGGCATGGCTGAATCATTTACTGCTCGCACAATCCAGGAGCGGCGCGGATGTGGTCGTCGGCCCCACCTTACCGGAATTCGGAGCGATCACAGCGACCTGGATTCAGGAAACGGGCTATTTCGCGAAACCGCAAAATCCGGACTCGTTTGAGGATCTGCAGGCGGATCCTCCGGCGGCCACCTGCAATGTGCTGGTAAACGCGGAAATATTCTCCCAACTGGGACTCCGCTTCGACCCGCTGCTCGCGCTCAGCGGCGGAGAAGACAAACTGCTGTTCCAGGATATCAAGTTGCGCGGTTATAAATTCGTATGGGCCGCCCGGGCAAAAGTGACGGAATGGATACCGCAGGATCGAGCCACCTTTGCATACATGTGGCGCGAGGAATTTCGACGTGCGAGCGTCAGGCACTACGTAAAATCCAGACTGAAAGTATCGAATCGTCTCAAACTGTTTATTCTTGTACCCAAATCCCTCGCGCGGGCCGCAAAGAATATAGCGGTGGGCTGTTACCGGGTTGCCGCCCAATTGCTAAAAAACCATGCGAACCGGTCAGAGTTAGCGCTCGGCGCCCTGGTCATCGCCGATGGATTCGGCTCAATTGCCGGTCTTCTTGGCCTGAGAAGCCACCACTACCGGCGTTAAGATTTTCCATGCAGTTAACAGAACCACTCAGCCGCAACGGCATTCTGACAGGGGAATATACGGTATACTGCATAAAAGCGCCGCTGTCTTTTTTCACTCTACAACAGGCAGATAGCAGCGGCACAAGCTGAGACCCAGCCTGTTAGCCGCCACCGGGAACATTGGCGCTCTCCGCGGTGTAGTCGGTTACAGGAGGAAGCACTATTAGTCATTTAGTTTGCCAAAAACGCAAGTTCGACACCATTTATTTATGTTCCCCAGCTTGAAATCATTGGAAATATTAATCAAGAAACCACAGCGGCGTTTCGCACGCCGCTGTTATTCCCAGGAAGGCGAGGACATGATATTGCAGCGCGTGTTCGGTCAGCGCAGAGAAGGATTCTTTGTCGATGTCGGAGCCCATCACCCCTTCCGCTACTCCAATACTTACTTGTTCTATAAAAAGGGCTGGCGTGGCATAAATATTGATGCAACACCCGGCAGCATGCGTGAATTTAAAAAATACAGACCGGCTGATATCAACCTTGAAGTGGCAGTTTCTCAAACACCCGGGGAATCCTGCTTTTATTTGTTTGATGACCCCGCCTACAACACCTTCGACGCAAACGCCGCAGAAAAGGCACAGCTAGCGGGCGCAAAACTCCTTGAGAAGGCCAATATCGCCAGCCTCCCTCTAAAGGATATTTTAAACGAGCATCTCATTGAGAATGAAAAAATAGACTTTTTGTCAGTAGATGTCGAGGGCTTCGACCTGGACGTGCTGAAATCCAACGACTGGATTCGCTATAAACCCGAATATGTATTGGTCGAGTGCCTGGGCATCGCATTGCCTGAAATATCCGAAGACAGCACCTATATCTATCTGGGCTCACTTGGGTACAGCATTTTTGCAAAAACAGTTCATACAGTTTTTTTCAGGCACGCTGAAAACCGCCCCAAATCACCTCCAACACCGACACAACCGCCATGAAACTCCCAATTCGCTCGACACCTCATAAAATAAACCGCGGTTACACATCAATGCTGAGCCGAAATATAAATACGGCCATTGATTTGACACCTCGTGTATTTGGACTGCTATGCATACTGACTGCCACTGACCGGATAATAACCCGACTTAGGAGCCTGCCGGACAGTAGACAAATCAAGCAAACGCTCTTCAGCTCACGATTAATTGCGCTGAGCTTAATTGCCAGACTGGAGCGCTTCAGGAGTCGCTGCCCAATAGCACATTCCGGTAGCGTTCTACCGCATTCTCAATGGAAAACTCTTCCCCTCTCGCACGCAAGACTGCCTTATCTTGAGGATTATCCAGTGTTTCGCAGATGGCGTCAGCAAGCCTGTTTCCATCACCCACTGGCATCAGCATTCCATACTTACCTTCAGCTAATATCTCGGCAGGGCCACTTGGGCAATTCGTGCTCACCACCGGACACCCGCATAACAGGGCTTCGACCAGAACGTTGCCAAACCCCTCATAGCGGGACGACAGAACAAATACCGAAGCCTTGCGCATAAAGGGATAGGGATTCACCTTAAATCCGGGCATATCGAAATCTTCCTGCACACCAAGCTGGATTGCCAGCCTGCTGAGCTCCTGTTTATGCTCGCGCTGTTCGGCAGAAGATTCATCGCCTCCCACCAACACCAGGCGTGCCTGCCGCTTTTCCCTGAGTTTGGCGAAGGCGCGCAACAACAACGGGAAATCCTTCTGGGCAACGAACCGGCCCATGCCTAGAATAACCGGCACAGTGCCGGCATCGAACCACGAATGATTCAGCGATTCATAGCTGAGAATCTCTATCTGCTTCGTATCAATGGGATTGTATATCGTTCTCACATGATCCGGATCAAGACCGAGATATTTTGTAATGTCTTCTGCAACCCCTTTTGATACTGCGACCACGGCATCTGCCCGGCGGTAACACCTTTGCATTAGTGGCCGCATGTACCTGAGCTTGCTCTTCCCGCTGCTGTAGCACTCCGCGTCCTGAGTCGACATATTGATATGTGCCCCGACCACTACGCGCGTCGATACACCACTGTAATATTTGGCCAACACCGCATTTATATTCGACTTTGGCAGGGCGGATACCAGCACGGCTGGTCTGTTTGCCTTCAGATGAGCTGCAATAGAAGGTATAAATCCAAAGGGTTTTCTTTTTGGAAACATACCGGCGATTGCCCTGAAACCAGCCGGATCCGCGCGCATTGCGCACAGAAATCCCAGGTTTGGCGATGAAGATTTCAGAGGCGCCAGATTCACACCTGCCGGAATGCTGTTACAGAGCACGCCTTCCATCTTGCACACCAGAATATCAACCGGGTGGCCCAGCTTCGTGAACCCGCCGGCAAGATTTAATATTACTTTTTCTGCGCCGCCGCCGGTAAGATTATCCAGCAAAAAGGAAATACGCGCGGGCCGGACTTTCTGGTTCATCAGCCTTCCAAAACGTCAGCGAACTTGCCCTTGCCTCATTGAAGAGCAATTACAGACTAAAAAAGATATTGTAACTCAAGTTCCGAAGTTTAAAATCAGCAAATAGATATCGATAGACGATTGAGTGCAGAACTAAAAAGGCCTCCTGCATGTTAAATGTCTGTATTCGAATCCAGACAATATACCAAACGGACGCTACTTTTCTATTGCTGCTCTGGAAGTGGACCAATGTGTCATCGATAGCGATGTTTTCCAGGAAGGTCCCGGGATGTTCTCGCGGACGCGCCGGGACGTAAAGCCGGATGAAGTCGTCCGGCAAATGAACCCCTTCTGGCTCCGGCGCCTGGTGGATACACGGCTGGCCGATGGGCGCTGGAGCCCGCTTTAATCTTTACTGCCATTGGTGGCGGGTTACTTTAGATTTAAGCAAAAATACTTCGCCATCGCGCAGCCGCAGTAGAACCAGCCTAAGTCCGGCAGGCTCCTAGAAAAGCGTATAGATAAACGGCGCCACCGCCGAGCCTTGCGTCAGTACAATCAAAGCACCCAACAGCAACATGATAATGATGATCGGCGCCAGCCAGAATTTCTTTCTTTCCCTCATGAAACCCCAAAGGTCTTTCAACAATTCCAGCATCAGTACGGTCGCTCCACGTTATCTTTAAGGTCGTGATGACTTTTTACCCGGTAACTTGCCAGGGTTTTATCCAGCTTGCGGCGCATGGGGTCTTTACCGAACAGGCGCATCACAATGCCAATCGGCAGGAACATACCATAAAACAGGATGCCCAGGATCAAGCGGGTGTTGATCCAATTCATGACGTGACCAAATTTCATCCAGCCGGCATAGACCGGCTGCAATGTCGCTGGCGCCAGCAGGGCCCAGGCCCCCAGGCCACCCCCCAGGATCCACGGCCACTTCGGGTAGTTGAAGTTGAAAAGCCAGGGAATCACCAGACCGAACAAGCCGACAATGATCGCCCCCGTGGTCAATCCAAATTTCCGATAGCCTTTGGCGTCCAGTTTTTCGATAGCTGCCGTCATGGTTTAATCCAGTTCGTACTCATCACGCCAGTCCCCTTCTTCTTTCCACGCCGGCTGATCCTGTTTCGACAGCAAGACGTTTTCCAGCACCAGGTAATCCATTTCGGTGCGCATGAAGCACCGGTAGGCATCCTCCGGCGTGCAGACAATCGGTTCACCGCGCACATTGAACGACGTGTTCACCAGCACCGGACAACCGGTCTGCTTGTCAAAAGCGTCCAGCAGTTGGTAGAAGCGCGGATTGGTCTCGGGATGCACGGTTTGAATACGCGCCGAATAATCAACGTGCGTTATCGCCGGTATGTCAGAGCGCGGTATATTCAGCTTGTCGATGCCAAACAGCTTTTTCTGTTCCTCGGACATGGCGTGGCACTTGTCTTTTTTCACAGGTGCAACCAGCAGCATGTAAGGACTGCGCCGGTCAATCTCGAACCACTCCGACACCTTGTCCGCCTTGATCACTGGTGCGAAGGGCCGAAAGGATTCACGGTACTTGATTTTCAGGTTCATGACCGATTGCATTTTCTGACTTCTGGGGTCACCTATGATGCTCCGGCCACCCAGCGAACGCGGACCAAACTCCATGCGGCCCTGAGACCAGCCAAGCACGTTCTCACTGGCCAGGATCTCTGCCAGGCGCGGCATCAGTACATCGTCCTCCAGCACCTGGTAGTTTGCGTTCACCGCATCCAGATAACGCTTTATCTCGTCTTTGCTGGAACGGGGCCCAAGATACGCACCCCGCATGAAATCACTGCTATTCACCTGGCGCGGATTCTCCAGGTACTCATACCACACACTCAGCGCAGCCCCCACTGCCCCCCCGGCATCACCCGCCGCGGGTTGTATCCAGATATCCTTGAACGGTCCTTCACGCAATATCCGTCCGTTGGACACACAATTGAGTGCGACACCACCGGCCAGGCACAGGTAGTCGAGACCGAGTTCTTTATGGACGTTGCGCGCAATCTTTAAAACGACTTCTTCCGTGACCACCTGTATGGAGCGGGCGATATCCATTTCACGCTGGCTAATATCGGATTCCGCTTTTCGCGCCGGGCCACCGAACAGATCGTCGAACTTGCGGTTGGTCATTGTCAGGCCGGTCGCATAGTTAAAATAGCTCATGTCCAGGCGGTAGCTGCCATCCTCTTTGACATCCAGCAGCGTATCCAGAATGAGATCGACATATTTCGGTTCGCCGTAAGGGGCCAGACCCATCAGCTTGTATTCGCCGGAATTCACCCGGAAACCGGTGTAATAGGTGAAGGCCGAATACAGCAAACCCAGAGAATGGGGGAAATCGATCTCCCATTGCGCTTCCAGCGTATTGCCGTCACCCCGCCAGACCGAACTGGTCGCCCATTCACCCACGCCATCCAGACACAACACGGCGGCTTTTTCATAGGGGCTGGGGAAGAATGCCGAAGCGGCGTGGGATTTGTGGTGGGCGGAAAACAGCAACGGCGGCAGGTCGGACTCCTTACCGTTTGCGGTTAATTTTGCCAATTCTCTCTTCAGCGTCGTCTTGAGAAACAGCTTGTCTTTCAGCCAGATCGGCATCGACGCCAGAAAGGATTTGAAGCCGGCGGGCACAAAGGCCAGGTAGGTTTCCAGCAAGCGCTCAAACTTGATCAGCGGTTTGTCATAAAAAACCACATAATCGAGTTCGTCAAGATGGATCCCGACCTCTCTGAGACAATAGTCAACAGCGTGGGCCGGGAATCCCGCATCATGTTTCTTGCGTGAAAAGCGTTCTTCCTGCGCCGCAGCGACAATGTCGCCGTCAACTACCAGCGCCGCTGCGCTGTCGTGGTAATACGCAGAAATCCCTAATATCTTTATACTCATTCCTTAAGGAAGCTCTGATTTATATCTCAAGTCTCGGAGTTCAAAGTCAGCAGATAGGCATCTATAACTGATTGAGCGTATGACTAAAATGCGCTCCTGCACGGTAAATTTTTTGTGTTCGATTCCAAACAAGCATACCACCGGAGGCCCGAGTAAAGAATGGCATAAACGAGGGGGCACCGCCAGCCCTAGCCCCTTATCGGCGATATGATTACAGATTAAAAAACCTACATTGACAACCTTTACCGGACATCTCAATGTTTGAGAAACGCTCTGCCTATTCGCGAAAACATGGCCGGAAGGAAGTGCCACAACCGCTGGTCCCTTTATTATGCCGTCGATCTTGGCATTGATCCAGGCTGGCGTTGTATTATCTCTCGGAGAGCATTCCTTTTTTTGTTTTATCGTTTATACATTTTGCAAGGACACTATTGCCCACGGGTGAGTAATGAGTGGCATCAACGTAGGAATTTTCTACGCCATAGTCGGAGATGGACCTGGAACAATCCAGCATCAGCAGACCTCCTGACTCAATCTCATCTCTTATACGGGCGTCAACAGCCCTGTAAATCGCCAGATATTCAGATTCCGAAAACTTTTCGGCCAGAAAGGCTTGATTGCTTTCCAGCAGCCCAATAGGCTGATAAATAAAGTGCGGTGCAAATCCGAATGCCTTGCCCAATATACTCACAAAAGCAATAGCTTCCTTATAGTACTGAACCACATCCTCCGCCAGATCATCGGCTCGATTAATATGAATGCTCGGCCACTTAGTGTGATAAAGCATCAGCTCCTGCCAATCCTCCATTCCATGAATGTTCGCGCTCTTTCGTTCGTGATAAGGATCAAGACTGCTTTGCCCCTCGATCCACTTTTTTATCACATGAGTGATCGGAAAACTGTAAGCCAAACCATGCAGCATGTTCTGAACTGTTGGATAACCGTAGATCAGCGGTACCTCTCCCCGATCGACGACTAAGCCCTGAGCCCGTGGAGTGTCGTGGATTTCATATGGAGAACGCGCAAACGTAGTGACTTCATTCAGGCCGTCTATAAACATCACCTGCTTTGGTCGCAAGCCTTTGCGGAGCAGGTAAAGAAGTTTGTCTATCTCACGTATGGAATCATAGGCCTGAATACCGAAATTCAGGTACGTATTATCACTATCAAGACGATTCAGATAAGCAACGACAGTATCGTCATCCGGCACTCCATGTCCAAAGGTTGTAGAGCCACCAAAAACAAATACATGCCGCTCCTTCTGGGACAATAAATCTCTGACAGCCTCATCAGACCAACCGCTAAGATAGCGAATTCCCTCTACACCAACCGTATAGTAGGGAATAGACGCCCCCGAGGTAAAATGCAGTACGCTATGTGGCCTGATTCCTGGTGTCCTGGTATAAGCTTCCAGCAGTGCCTCGTCATCGCTGTTGAAAACCCCTTTAAGGATTTCCATCCCATGATTTGAGTGACTCGATACGAAAAGCGAGGCGCCGTCGTCCGGAAACCTATAATACTTATACTGATCCAGATAGTAATGCGCACCCACGTTGAGCAACAAAAAAAGAAGAATACTGATGCTGATAACTATCCAGGCATCTTTTATATATTTCGATAATTTTTTAACAATAACTGAAGCTTGCATCGGTCTATTCTGGCGATTTCATTTTCAACTGGTGCTGGCCGCAAAATAAAAGTGTCGCGGATTCAACTTTGAAGCGCAACAGTTAACGAAGTCCGGATTTTGCGGATCAGAACCTCGACTTGCTGCCAGTCCCGGTCACCTTCCAGCCATGCTTTTTGAATAACTCGATAGGCAGACCGCTATGCCCGTGGTACCCATACGGCATACTTCAGTCGGCTCCATAGATTTTTCGGCCTCGCCAGAATCCTCACATAGACGCGCGGATTGATCCGTCTCAGCTCTCGTAGAAACCGCCTCCGTCCGTGATGGTCGCCGGATCGGATCAGATCGCGAACATGAACGTCCGCCTGCCTGAAGATCATCTTATCAAACCACGACTCAATAACTTTATCTGAAAATATGCCATGCGTCTTCGCCTCTCTGTAAGGCCCGACTATTCGCAGTAGATTCTGAATACGATCATCCGCTGACATCGTGCGGGTAGCATTTTCACCATGGATTCGCCATACAGCCACACAATCCGGAAAGAATGCTACCTTACCTGTGAGCACATAACGAAAAAGAGACTCCCAGTCAGAACTGATGATATTAGCCCGGTAAAAGTCCAGGTCTCTCGCCTTTCGCACTTTGTACAGGCAAGTAAGGTGATCTAGAGACACTTTCTCCGTCGCGAGACGAAGGAATAACTCCTTACCTTCCAGCAGATCAGGTAGATGCTCATTTTCATCGGTTTGCCGCAGGCTGCCGTCGAGATCATCTCGGCGCCTGTAGGCATTTGCAAACACCAGGTCGATGTCGGAATCCGCTTGCGCACAGGTCATCGCTCGTGAGATGTAGGTTGAATCGATCAGGTAGTCATCGCCATCGAGAATCAACGCCCAGGCACCGTGGGCCAATTCATAAAGACATTTCCTGTAATTCCCTACCCTGCCAAGATTCCCGTCATTTCGGGAGATACGCAGACGCTCATCATCACGGTATTTCTCCAGGGCAATCTGAGTATCGTCTGACGATGCGTCATCAGACACAACGACTTCGAGCTCCGGCCAATCCTGTTGCAGCGCACTCTCGACCGCCTGGCTGATATATTTCGCCTGATTGAAAGTCGGTACTAAGACACTGACTAAGGTCATCGTATTACAGCGAGCAGCCTGTTGCGGAATCTTTGCCTTGCACAACGCGGTCGACCTCAGCCAAAGAGAATATGATAAATCACCGCATCACACAAAGCCTGAAACATCAACAATACCCAAAGGACCGACGTAATCTTAATGACGCAGAGCACGCAAGGTATTGTCCACGCAAGGCCAGGCCGCTGCGTCGATGAGTGGTGTTTGCGGCATCCTGGCTTTCGGTACGAATGAGCTTGGAGAAAGGCCTCGCGCTCGCCGCGCAGATCCATGAATCCGACTATCCCGCACATCGCCTCTTATCCCTCACGATGCTGACCGGCCAGCACCCCTTCGTACTGCTCGACGGAACACTCAGCACTGAAATCCAAACTCCGTCGTTTCAGAGCCTCTTCGTTGGGCGGTGAATCCAGGCTGGTGATGATCGCCTCACCCAGGGCATCCACATCACCAATCGGAACGATCTGCCCATACCTGCTGCCCGCGAGTATCTCCACCGACCCCGGGCATGCGGTGCTCACCACGGGACAGCCGCATGCCATGGCCTCCACCAGGACCGTGGGCAACCCTTCGTAACGCGACGAGAGCACGAACACCGCCGCTTTGGCCATGTAGGCATACGGGTTCGCATCAAATCCCGGAAGGTACACATCGTCCCCCACACCGAGATCGCTCGCCAAAGCCATCAATTCAGATTTCCGCTCCGCTGTCTTCTCTTTGCTGCTGGCAGCCCCGAGAATCACCAAACGAAGCCGTCTCTTCGAGCGGACTTTTGCAAACGCCTGCAGCAGCGTGACATGGTCCTTCTGCTCGGCCAGCCGCCCAACATTGAGTACCACCGGTAGCGCACCGCTTTGAAACCACGGGTGCTCGACGGGTTGATCAGCCATCACCCGCATCTCGTCGGTCACGACGGGGTTATACAGTATGCGAACCAGGTTCCTGTCGATCCCTGAGGATCGGACAAGGTCCTCTGCCACGCCGTTGGATACCGCCCCGACGACCTCGGCCTTTGGATAACTACGGCCCATCAATGGCAGCAGGTACTTGTGCCGCCATCCCTCCCGTTCGGCCAGATACTGCGAGATCTCGATGTGCTCCATCACCAGCACCCTTGATCGGGTTCCAGCCAGGCCACGTGCCCAAAGCACCACGAGATTCACGTATGGCATAGCGGCCACTACGGCATCGGGTCGCTCCTCACGCAACAGCCTGGTCAGGCCAGGAAGATAACGTAGACTGCGGTCCGATTTGGCCGTCAACAGTACCGGCCTTGCCATCTGCGCAAGAGACAATGGGTCCGCCCGAAGCGCGAAAGCGCGACCTGCAAGGGTTGTGCTGGATTCGAGTACGTGCAAGCGGACTTCCCGGGGTACCTTGTCGGCCAGCGCTCCCTGATTCCGGAATACAGCCAGCGTCACCTCGTGCCCCCGCTGGGCCAGCAGGCGCGATAAGACCAGAGTGATTCGCTCGACACCCCCCGCAGCGAAGCTCTTCAAGACAAATAGTATCTTCACTACTC
>Ga0209456_10001569_pt1 | contig 11002 bp, 9 predicted proteins | sample COG_11_FD_184755 | JGI IMG/M metagenome (GOLD analysis project Ga0209456, IMG submission 184755) | Pelagic marine sediment microbial communities from the LTER site Helgoland, North Sea, for post-phytoplankton bloom and carbon turnover... | ecosystem: Environmental > Aquatic > Marine > Neritic...
AATTCGTTGGTCGTAAAAGTATCCTACGGTGACACTGCTTTTCTATTTACCGGTGATATCATGGCGCCGGCGGAAATGGAACTGATTGGCCTCGCCGGCGGCCGATTATCCAGTATGGTTTTAATCGCGCCCCACCACGGCAGTGGTTCGTCCAGCAGTCGGCAATTTTTAGAAAAAGTAGACCCGGAGGTGGTCGTTGTATCCTGCGGTCGCAACAGCCGGTTTAATTTTCCCCATCCTGAGATCTTACAGAGATATAAGGATTTGAGGGTCAGCATTTATCGCACCGATCTCAATGGGGCCGTGCAACTGTCAACTAACGGACGGCAGCTGGTGGTAAATTCTTTTATTCCATGAACAGGATAGATGGAAATAATTATTGCATCAAATCTGAAAAAATCGCAGTTGAGAATCTAAGAGCATAAACAAAATTACAGATAGCGAAAACTATTTGAAAATACTTAATATATTTACAAAACCTTTTAAACCATGAATAAGTTTGCTATAATAGTATTAATGGAAACAGAAAACATTGAAATATTATCAGATGCCATCAAAGAATATTTTGGCAACTATGAACTCGAAGAGCTTTGTGGCCGGTTTAACATTGAAATCGAGCATCTGGGCGTCAATCCCAATCACAAAAAGCTCGTCACCGAATTGATGGCGGATAATTCCCGTGAGAACCACCGAAAATTTCTCGAGGATATCCTGGCGAAACTGCTGCGCCGGTGCAAAGATCGGATCTTAAACACGACCTGGGAAGTCAACGTCTTTGACGAATACATGCTTCCCCAATTAAAAAGGTTGCAGAGTGTCGTGGCCGGTGCCCAGAAATCCACCCTAAAATCCCAAGCCGCCAATCGTTTTATAAAAGAACAGAACCAGCTTATTAAACTTCTGGGCAATGCTAAAACACCCTTGACGATTCTTGACACCCGGATAGGCCAGGCAACCTTTGATAGTATTCAGATGGTCAAGACACCCGTTCGGCTGCTCATCGGCCAGGGCCGGCAGGATATGGCGGCCAATATGAATGGACAGTTGAACCAGTTGCGCAGGCAGGGACGGGATATCGAACTCCGCTACCACATGAAGCTAAACGATCGGTTCATTATTTTTAATGGCCGGTGCTGGATGGTGAGTTGCTCTCTGAGCGAGGTTGGGCAGGTAACTTTAAGTATGATCGAATGTGTGGACACAAAGCCTGTCGTCGTCAAGGAAATTGGCCGCAAATGGCGGGAAGCCAAAGTGTTTAGAAATTAGTCCGCCAGAGATAAAATGTGGTTTTGAAACCACTTCTATTCATCTTTAGTCCAAAGCCGCCAGTACCTTATAACCCTGCTTTTCCAAGGCCTTTTTGATATTAGCCGTTTTGCACGCCGCAAGCCTGAAATAGTAGACGCGTTGGCCGGTGTGATCGGCTGTCATACCAACGTTGATGATATCCGCGCCATTATCATTTACTATCTGCAATGCTTTTTTTAAACCACCCGGCTGATCGCCAACGACCACATCGATGCGGGATGTGGATGTGAGAATTCCCATCATATCGATAAAGGTTCTCAAAATATCCGTGGCGGTAATAATTCCCACCAGTTGACCGTTGTCGACCACCGGCATTCCGCCGATTTTGTGTTTGTAGATGAGTTGGGCGGCTATTTCTACATCGTCTTCCGGATGCACCGTGATGGGCTCTCGTATCATCAGATCCTGTAAATTCAAATCTCCCAGCATTGATGGGATCAGTCCCTGCTTTAAATCCGCCAGGGTTAAGAACCCTTCGAGTAAATTTTCTTCCGAAACCACCGGAAGATGACGTATCGAATTGATCTTCATCAACTCGATTGCCTCGCTGATGGATGCATGCGCTGATATGGTTATGGGGTCGGAAACCATCAATGCTTGAATTTTCATAACACCGTCACCTATAGTAGATTGATCCGCCGCCGGCGGAAATATTTAATAATAAAGCAATTCTTTCCATTTTAATAATTAATTTTAACAATATTATAGGATGTGACGCTTCGAATCAATAGCGGAGGAGTATTATAAATGAAATTTATCTGTCTTTGGCATTAAAAGTCAAGCGGTGAATAGAACGAAGATAAAATTGATTGAAATCCTAAATTCTTCATTCTTCATTCTTCATTCGTGATTCCCCGGCCTTGCGCGGCTGATAACTACAGAGGGGTTCTTCGGCGAGATAGTCGCCGGTGGCTTCGTAAGCCCTGGCCCGGCAACCGCCACACACTCGCTTAAACTCGCAAGGGTTGCACTTCCCCGTGAGTTTATCATAATCACGTAAATTCGTTAATACTTCGGAGTGCTTCCAGATATCGACAAAAGATTGTTGCCGCACATTGCCGCAGTTTGTGGTCAGAAATCCGCAGGGTTGAACATCGCCTCGATGGGAGACAAAACAAAAACCGATGCCCCCCAGGCACCCCCGGGTGACCGCGTCCAATCCGTGGGTTTTAAAGGATATCGACTTGCCCTCTTGGCTGGCTCTTTGTCTGAGTATGCGGTAGTAGTGCGGGGCACAGGTGGCCTTAAGTTCCAGCGGTGTTTTTTCCCTTTGGTCATAAAACCAGTTCAGGGTTTCTTCATACTCGGCGGCGTTGATTTCAGTGTCGACGATATATTTTCCGCGACCGGTTGGAACCAATAGAAAAATGTGATGGGCCAATGCTCCCTGTTCCACCGCCAGCTCCTGGATTTTGGGGATCTGCTCGAGGTTTGTTTTGGTAATGGTCGTGTTCACCTGAAAGTCCAACCCGACCTTGCGGGCAATCTTCATGGCATTCAGGGCGCCATTATAAGCACCGTCCACATTTCTGAATTTGTCGTGGCTTTCCCGGGTGGCCCCATCCAGGCTGATACTGATACGCTTGATGCCGGAATCCACCAGCTTTTTGGCGATGGGCTCGGTGACAAGGGTACCGTTGGGGGCCATCACCATTCTCAGGCCCTTTTGGGTACCATAGGCGGCAATATCAAAGATATCATCACGCAGCAGGGGTTCGCCGCCCGTCAGTATGATGATGGGTTTGGCAATTTCAGCGATCTGGTCCAGCAGTCGAAACGCCTCGGAAGTATCCAACTCCCCGCTGTGAGGGCCCATGGTGGCGGAAGCACGGCAATGAATGCAGTTCAGATTGCAATTGCGCGTGGTTTCCCAGGCAACAAGCCGCAGGGTGGATTCCCCATCTTTTTTAGGGGGATGCGAAGTGTGTTCTGTAGGGTGAGTGTGGTGGTTTTTCATATTTATAACGTTATTTAGTTTTTAAGATTTCAGGATAAAGGGTTCAAAGATTCAAGGTTCAAAGGTTCAGGGTTATTTTGTCTCAAAATTCTCAGATCGATCAATTCTCAAGCAATTTATCCTGACTGAGCGCGGGCTCACCAACATCCACATTAGGAAATTAACATAGACGATAGAAAGAAATGCCTGTTGTCATTTGTCGTCAATCTTTAAACCATTGAACCCTGAACTCAGAACCCGGAACGCAAGGTTTTGGCTGCCTCGATGGCAAAATAGGTCAAGATCATATCGGCACCCGCGCGTTTGATGGACATCAGGGTCTCCATCATTACTTTCGGCCCGTCAATCCAGCCCATTTTTTCGGCAGCTTTGATCATGGAGAACTCGCCGCTGACATTGTAGGCAGCGACCGGAAGATCGATTTCTTCACGCACCCGACAGATGATATCCAGGTAGGCCAGGGCGGGTTTAACCATGATAATGTCCGCGCCTTCCTCAATATCCATTGTGACCTCACGAATGGCTTCCAGCGCATTGGCCGGATCCATTTGATAAGTCTTGCGATCGCCGAATTTGGGAGCTGAATCCGCAGCACTGCGAAACGGTCCGTAATAGGCCGAGCAGTATTTGGCAGCATAGGACATGATGGGAATTTGGCTGAAGCTGTTTTCATCCAGGATTTCGCGAATTTCACCGACACGGCCATCCATCATGTCAGACGGTGCGACCATGTCGGCCCCGGCTTTGGCATGGGACAGGGCTGTGCGGGCGATCAGATCCAGGCTGGCGTCATTATCGATGGTGTTGCCTTCGACCACGCCGCAATGCCCGTGATCAGTATACTGGCACAGGCAGACATCGGTGATAACAACCAGTTCCGGAAATTTATCTTTGACGGCTCGGGTTGCTTTTTGAACGATACCGTCCCCCGCGTAGGCCTGGGTACCCAATGAATCTTTTTTATCCGGGACCCCGAAGAGAACAATGGCCGGAATGCCAAGTTCGTGGGCTTCCTTTGCGGTATTAAGAAAATTGTCAATGGACAGCTGAAAATGCCCCGGCATCGATTGAATCGGGTTTTTTACATTGCGGCCGCCAATGACAAACAGGGGCAGGATGAGATCGTTAACGGTTAAACTGGTTTCGCGAATCATGCGCCGCAGGGCCTCAGATTGACGCAAGCGCCTGGGTCTATAGTCCGGAAATAACATAAAAGGTACCTTTCTTGGTTTCGGGTGAAGGTATTAAAAAACATTTTTTGCTATTATTACTTTAATGGCCAAATATAATCCGGACAATGCCTAAAGTGCCTAAAATGGTGGTGTCGTTGCGCTCCGACTATTTTATATGTGCGCCGATGTATTCAGCAAAGGCGGCATTTAATCAAATCGATAGAATTCCTCAACTTCAGGCATTTTAGTGCAATTTAGGCATTTTAGGCATTAGTCCAAACGCCTGAATTGAGACGCTTAGATCGATAGATCTACCGCTAAGGTCCTAATCACAACTGGTGGTGCCATATGCCAAAGCGATCTCTTCATCCGTCAGATAGCAGGCCGGATCAGGCGCCCAAACATCGCCGCTAACCGCTTCAGCGCGGACCCTGAAATTGCCCCCGCATACATCCAGCCAGCTGCAGGTGGCACAGCGCCCTTTGACATGTTGTTTCTTTTCTTTCAACTTGCCCAGCAGCGGTTCGGAGGTGTCCATCCAGATTTTTGAAAAGGGCCGCTCTTTTACATTGCCAAAGCTGTAGTGGCGCCAGAATTGATCGGCATAAACCTCACCATCCCAGCTGACGCATCCAATCCCCCGGCCCGAATTGTTACCTTCATTCCATTTCAACAGCTCCATGACCTCTTTGGCGCGCGCGGGATCTTCCTTTAACAATCTCAGGTAAATATAGGGACCGTCGGCGTGGTTATCCACCGTCAGCACTTCCTTGGGTTTGCCCGCCGCATGCAGTCGCTTGGTTTCATCAATGATAAGATCGAGCGCTGCCCGGGTCTCTTCGTGGCTTAAATCTTCTTTTACCAGCTCGGATCCGCGACCGGCATAAACAAGATGGTAGAAACACACCCGGGGAATGTCCATTTCCTCGAGAAGCTGAAAAATTTTGGGGATTTCCCCGACATTGAATTTGTTGACCGTAAAACGCAGCCCGACTTTTATGCCGGCATCCTGACTGTTTTTAATCCCTTCCAGTGCGGAGCGAAATGCGCCGTTAGCACCTCGGAAGCGATCGTTGATTTCCTGCATGCCGTCGAGGCTGATGCCGACATAGGACAATCCGATCTCTTTCAGGGTACGTGCCTTTTTAGGGGTAATCAAGGTGCCGTTGGTGGATATAACCGCCCGCATGCCTTTTTCCACGGCATAGGCGGCCAGCTGGGGCAGGTCTTTGCGTACCAGGGGTTCCCCGCCGGAAAACAACATGACCGGTGAGCCGAAGGCGGCCAGGTCATTAATTAATTCCTTGCCCTGTTCGGTGGTCAATTCATTGTCGAAGGCGATGTCCTTTGCGTGGGCATAACAGTGAACGCACTTTAAGTTGCAGCGCCGCGTCACATTCCAAACGACGACAGGGCGCTTGTCTTCACTAAATTGCAGGAGATGCGAGGGTAGCTTGGAGGAATCACGCCCATAACGCAGGGCGTCGGAAGGTTCTACAGTTCCGCAATATAACTTTGATATTCCGATCATGATATTTGCTTTATCTCCTTTGGGCAACCTGGCCTAGAATAGCCGGCTGGACTGTGCCCCGAATATGCAGTGAACCGTCGTGAATACCGTTGAACAAGATGCATGCCGTCAGGAAGGTTTAATCGTGTTTCTGATCAGATCCCTGACATACGCTTCCGGATCCAACAGGGCTTGTCGCGTAATGAAAAATCGGTTGCGGTTGGTTTTTTCCCGGGCCAGCTTGAGGCCGTGCTGAAAGTCCTGGTTTATTTTCTTATCGACATCTTTTAACTCGAAGGGGGATTCTATCAGTTTTTCTATAATAAAATCGATGGCGTCATCTTCAAGAACGATATTAATATCATGGTTTCTAAAAAAGTGCAGTTCAATTTTTTTGATTTCATCATAATGGGATTTAATCTTTTTGATCACTTTGCCGATGTCCAGCGTGCTTTTGGCGTAGCACGTGGCAACTACATCAATGCGGGACGGTGTCATCGTCAGGCTGTATTTGTCGGCCAGGCTTTTTTGATTTTCTTTGAGGTATTCTCTGATAGTTTCCCTTTCCTGCTGCAACAGTCGATCAAAAAGCTGCTCGGTTTCCTTATTCTGAGATTTCGCAGTGATGGATTTCAGGAAGGCTTCCGGATTATCGACAATACCTTCTGTGGCGGGGAATTTGGTTACGCCGGTTGACGGTAATCTGCGTTCAAAGTCAAGCAGCGCTTTTTCAACCGCGCTGACTAGGCCCCTGGCGCCGGTATTTTCGACAAAAGCATGCCCGGCCAGAGTGTTCAGCAGCTGATCTTCAAATTTCACCTCAATGTCATAGGCCGCGAAATCGAGCTTTTTCCCCAGAATGATGGGATTGTTCGGATTTTTCAAAATCTGGTAAAGATCGTCTTTTGTTAAGTGCTCAAATACCGCTCGCACCGGCAGGCGGCCGACAAACTCAGTTTCAAAGCCGAAGGCGATCAAATCTTCGGATCGAACCTCTTTTAGAATATCGATCTGCTCTTCAGCTTTTTGAATTCGCGCACCGAAGCCGATACCTTGCTTGGATAAACGCTTTTCGATAATAGGCGCCAGGTCGGTAAACGCCCCGCTCATGATGAACAGAATGTTGCCGGTGTTGACGGATCTATTGTCCCGTTTGCCGGTTTTGCGGAACTGTTCGATTTCCTGAATCATTGAAATGGGGTCGTGGGGCACCTTTAAATCGACATCGGTTTCCTCCATGGGTTTGAGCAGTGCACGTTGTACGCCGGTACGGGATACATCCGCACCGATCAGATTACGGCTGGATGCGATTTTGTCAATTTCGTCGATATAAACGATGCCGAATTGGGCCAGTTCGATATCATCGTCTGCTTCCCGCACCAGATCCCGCACCAGATCTTCCACGTCTCCGCCGACATATCCGGTTTCGCTGAATTTGGTGGCATCGCCCTTGGCAAAGGGGACGCCGATTTTGTCGGCAATCAACTTTATCATATAGGTTTTGCCGACACCGGTCGGACCGATCATCAGGATATTGTTCTTGATGCTGCCGACCATGTTGCCGATGGGATCATCGGATGCCTGGGAGCGATTGATACGGTTGAAGTGGGTGCATATTTTGGTCGCCAGGATGGCTTTGGCGCTATCCTGTTTGACCACGTATTGATCCAGATGGGAAATGAGTTCCTCCGGTTTCAAATCAAAGTTGATTTTTTTTCCGAAGTCGCCGGCTTTCTTAGTCTGGTCGTGGGTTGCCTCCTGGGTCATGACCACGGGCGATACAATTTTTACGTTTTCGCCGAACCGTTTGGCCAAAAACTCACTGATCTCTTTTTCCAGCTCTTTGGGATTGGGTATTTTTTCATTGTGATTTTTCATAGCTATAAAATATAACCATATCCCGCTGGTAATGCAAGCCTGATACGGTGCACCCCTGAATTCCGTCTTACTATTCGGACATGCATTTTTATGAAACTGACAGTGCTAAAAAATGGAAATTTCAAGCACCAAAAACCAAATTCCAAATAAATTCAAATGACCTAAATTCAAAATACCAAACATGTAATATATTGCTATGGGCATTTATTCGCAATTTCATAAGAAAATCAGGTGAATCCGCCTCATAATGGAATGACCGCAGCCCATGTTTTGGTCATTGGATCTTGTGGTTTGGGATTTATTTGTTATTTGGTGCTTGTTAAATGGGATTTAAAACTTCAGATCTAGCATTATTAGATGTGTTTAAATTTTATCTTGAATTAAACACCATTGGGTGTGTCTGGGGAAATTTATCCATCTGATTTTATTAATTTTAATCCGTTGGCTTCCAATATTTTTACCGCTTTCATATTGTCTGAAAATCGGAATACCATCATTGCGATCCCGGGTAATTCACTGGCTGCCGTATAGGAGTAATCTATTTGAATATCATCTTTTCCCAGCAATTTAAGCAACCTGCTCAACCCGCCCGGTTTATCGTCGGATTCGATCAGCACGACATCGTTTACCACAGCGGTATATTTTTCTGACTGCAAAATTTCGATCGCTTTATCCGGTTCGGATACGACCATTCTCAACTTGCAATAGCCGTCGCCATTATCCACCAGGCAGTGGGCGCGGATGTTTACGTCCCCGCTGCCTAAAGATGACATTACATTACTTAAGTGCGATACCGAATTTCCGGTTAATACGGTCAATTGCTTGAAGGTCATGGATACTCCTGGAATCATTAAAATTTAATTTTTTAGAAATATTAGCATGTTAGATTCCATTTTCCTGCCTTAAATTCTTACCGTTGTCAAGCGTATTCTGACCGGCGTTGCGTTGACGATAAATCATCCCTTTCATACCGTGTTGAACACAGAATGGTCGATGACACAACAGGTTAACGGATAAATCGATTTTTCTGGATACTGGCCAGTAAATACAAAAACCCGGATGAAAAAATCTGCTTTTCTGCATCGGGTGGGTGTTTTGCAATTAAGTCAGCGGTTTGGTTGGCAGGATTGTTGGTCGGTTCAATTTTGCGGTCCCGCTGTTTCACGCGATTGTCCTGCCGTACCGCCATCACTTTCCCGTCTTTAACTTCTAGCTGGGCCTGCAGAATCTTTATATCTCTTGCCATAGCGGATTGTGAGAACCGTTTTAGGGCCGGCAGGTAGGATTTCGGCATGATTAATATAGCGGTGACCATATCTTCCTTTTTGGCCTGCTTCTCGATACTGATCGTTTTACGCTCCTTTTTAACGGGTGATGGACTGCGCTTTGATGTCAGACGGGTCTCGCCGTAATTGAAAGCATAAAAGCCGAAAAAAGCGGCCAAAACACTGAAACATATTAATATTTTATATATTTTTAACATTTTCCTCTATCCTTTTTTCAAGTCAAAGTTCTTCGAACCTAAGTATTTAAAATCAGATGTCAACGGCAAAGTCTTACAGTTAAGTGTTATTTACTTTTCAAATAGTGTCCTTATTTTAATTGAGCTCAATCCCGCCACCAGGGTTACATCTGGTGTCTAAGTTAGCATGCGGTAATTAGATTAATCATTCTTTGTGCCGGTCAGGTGTTATGGATCTTTTGTATATTTCACCCGAATTCCCGCCCAATTATGCTCATTTCATCGAGCAATTGCATGCACTGGGCGTTAGCGTCTGGGGACTGGGAGAGGCTGATTTTAATTATATGCCCGAAAGCTTGCAATCAGCTTTAGCCTGGTATATTCGGACGGATTTGAATAAGGTGGGTGCGGTGCAACACGCCGTGGAAGAGCTATTGAGGCAAAAAAACGCTTGCGGTCATGCGGGAAATTTTGATCTGGTGGAATCCCACAATGAGCAGTGGCTGACCCTGGAGGCAATCATCAATGAAAAATTCGGCATTGACGGTATCAAGAAGCTGGATTTGCCCCGGCTGAAGAGAAAATCCAGGATGAAGCAGCTTTTCCAGGAGCTTGGGTTGCCGGTCGCCAGGGGGGAGCGGATTGCGGATATTAACCAGGCGATGGTTCTGGCCGATACACTGGGATACCCTCTGATATTAAAACCGGACGAAGGGGTGGGCGCCGGAGGCATTTACCGGGTCGATAATAAACACCAGCTCAAATCGCATCTGGCCCGAATCAAAGAGGATTATCTTATCGAGGAATTTATTGAAGGCGATATCGTCACCTATGATGGGTTGACCGATTACGACGGCAATGTTGTCTTTGAGAATTCACTAATTTACGGTGATGGTATGCTCGAATACGTTCTGGGAAAAGACACCTTCTTTTATGTCAACCGCCACATCCCGGATGAACTGCTCGCAACCGGCCGGAAACTGGTGCCGCTATTTGACATCCGTCGCAAATTTTTCCATTTTGAATTTTTCAAAATCGACAAAATCTATATGCCCATCGAAATTAACTGCCGGCCGCCGGGTGGGGCGATCCTGGATATGATGAACTATAGTGTCGATGAGGATTTGTACCGTGCCTATGCCAACATGATTGTCGGTGGCCGGGCGGCTGTTCGGGCCCCAAAGAAATATTATTGTAGCTATATCGGGCGCAAAAACAAACACTATGCCCACAGCCATGATGAGATTCTCTCTGCTTTCGGGCACTGTCTGGTAGAACATGATTTGAATCCGCCTGTTTTCCAGCAGGCCATGGGTACTGAAAGATATATTTTTCGTTCGCCGAACGAAGCGGAGATATTTGAAATTGCCGATTTTGTATTAAAGTACCATCCTCAGAAAAACTAAAGGAATTATCTATGAACGTTGTTTTCCTTTCGCCCCATTTCCCGACCCATTACTACCGGTTTTGCTTGGGCCTGCAAGCGGCCGGCGCCAATGTTCTGGGTATTGGTGACGAACCATATGATAACTTAGCTCAGGAAGTTCGCACTGCCTTGACCGAGTATTATCGGGTCGCTGATATGCACAACTACGATGATCTGGTGCGGGCTTGCGGCTTTTTTACCCACCGCTACGGCAAAATAGATCGCCTGGATTCCCTCAATGAATACTGGCTGAGCACCGAAGCGCGTCTGAGGGACGATTTTAATATTT
>Ga0209456_10001570_pt1 | contig 10999 bp, 7 predicted proteins | sample COG_11_FD_184755 | JGI IMG/M metagenome (GOLD analysis project Ga0209456, IMG submission 184755) | Pelagic marine sediment microbial communities from the LTER site Helgoland, North Sea, for post-phytoplankton bloom and carbon turnover... | ecosystem: Environmental > Aquatic > Marine > Neritic...
GCTGCTACCACTTGGAGGAACGATCGCCGGTCTCAGCTTCGTCGGCATGCTCACCTCCGGCATCATGCTCGGGGTCTCCAACAAGCGAAAGCGGGAGATCCAGCGCGACATCCGCCGCGGCCAGTACGGCCGTCGCCTTCAGTGGGATATCCCCTCTGGCGCCGTGGCCTTCTAGGCGACGCGTCGGCTTTCTGCGTTTGCATGTTGAATGCCGCGAGCATGCCGTAGCGAACGAATCGCTCAACAAGAGAACCGCCCTTGGAATTCCGGAAACTCTGGGGTGCCGATCGACGATCATGATCATAGCCAGAAAAAAAGGCCCAGTCAGGGCGGCAAGCCACGCGACATAACGATTAGTACGGTGCAATTGGGCTCTCAGAATGGTCCCCAAGGGCTAAGAGAGTGAACAATTACGTATGTCCAAAAACATGACCCGGTAGTAGCGTTTGCCCCTCGCCTGGAGGTGGCCGTGGCGCTACTGGTTGCAAGAACAACGTCCACAGATGCGATGTCGCACCTGCGGTTCAGGCTGAAGGGAGATAAGTCATGAAAAGATTCGTATCAGCGAGCCTCACACTTGTCGCGACGACACTGATGGTCACCCTTTCGTTCGGGTGTGGAGAAGGCGTCGAGGGCGAGACGGGTAGTCAATCAGCAGAGCTCAGCAGAGGGCAGTGCAACGCAATCGTGGCCACGGACCTCAGCGCTGCGCAACGATGTGCTCGTGGTGAATGCGGGGTCGACGAGTGCACCGATGTCGCAGGCGCCTTTTTCGACTTCTTCGTGAACAATCCAGAGTGCGCAGGCTTCTTTGAGACCGGCGATGTCAACGGTCTTCCAGAGAACGCTTCGATCCATCCTCAAACCGGTGAGGCCAAGCATATCGGTGACGTGATCTGCGGCTCCGTCTTGGCGTGCGGACTTTGTCCAGGTGCACCCCCCGGCGTGTGCACAACCGCCTGCCAGTAAGCAGAGGAGTAGGGACCGCCAGCCCTCTCACGCGATCGCTGGCTCAGGTTGAGGAAGAAGCCCGCCCCGTCGCACGAACGCCTAGCCAAACTGGCTGGGCGTTTGTGCGTAGTGGCGCCGCGTGAGCCCAAATTCTCGGAGATCGAAAAGCGCCGAACCACGACCCGGCGGCACGATGTGCGACGTGGGCGCGTTTGAGGTGCAGCCACTACGGCAGCGAAGGACCTCGGCAACAAGGTCGAAGGCTTCGCGAGCGCCGTGAAGGACTTGTCTTCCAGCGACGGCTGAGTCGAAGCTCCACCAACCTCAGGTCTTTGAGGCTGCGAAGTAATGGCTCATTTGCTTCTGAATGTAGCGCTTGCCGGAGCCGCTCTTGAGGAAGACTTCGCGGGCTTTGGCGTCTTTCGGAAGCAGGTAGGCCTCGTAGTAGATGAGCTGGACGGGGCGGCGATTGCGGGTGGACGGGGCTTTGCCTGCGGTGTGGTCGGCGACGCGTTGTCGGAGATCGGTGGTGTAGCCGGTGTAGAGGTTGCCGTCCCTGAGACTGCGGAGGACGTAGACGTAGTGCACGCCGAGGTATCGGACGGGGGGGTCGCGTGGGTGCTGGATTGGCTGAGTAGTTGCACGTTTCAGCGCGCCATACGTCGGGGCCCGTAAAGTCCGCGCTTCGCGCGAGACCACGGGCCTCCCGTAAAGGCGGCCCCTACGGGCCCGCCCACGGACCTCCGCCCAGGGGCGAAGCCCCGTGACAAGAAAGGGAGAGCAGATTTCTGCTCTCCCTTTCTTGTTTTACGGGGTGACCCCAACGATGCGAAGTTGGAACCAATTTTCCGCTTTCATTGAAGAGTGGGACGGGCTTCGGAAGGCCGCATGATGAGCTTCGACGACGTCATTCCATGCACAGCTGCGCGTACCGCGTAGGGCTCAGGGGGTTGCCGCGCTCGACTAGCGCATGCCGAGCCGTCGGCAACGCACGTAAGGGTCCGAGCTCTGTGCGCTTGGTCCCCTCCGCAATCGCCGCGGCTCACATCTCGCGGGCGGACAACGTTCTGAGGAACAACAGGTCACTCATGTGGTCACCTAAGATCGCCGTGGTCATCTCGCAGCGATCCTGGATCGGTGCTCGACGGGTCGCAAGTGACCGCGCTTAGGTGACCACAACCGCCCGGCAGGTGCTCGAAGCCGTCGACGGTGACGCTAGCCCCGACGCCAGCCCATGTAGGCGCTCATGATCTTGAAGACGCCTTGCTCGATCGCGTTGCTGCGGATCGGTAGTGGGGCGTCGGAGACCTTCAAGAGCTGTTTGCCGAGGTTGGCGCCGGTGAACAGGCGTGTGAGGGTCGCGGGGATCTGATTGAACCCGTGTTGCATGTCGATCTCTTGAATGACTTTGCCGTCTTCGACCCACTTGTTGAGGGTCAACAACCCTTCGAGGGCGCGGTCGAGGTAGTCGATGATGATGAAGCCGCGTGCGGTACCGCGATTGAAGATGAGCGAAAGGTAGTTCTTGATTCCGTACCGTTCATCGTCCGGGGTGTTGTAGTCGGAGATCGCACCGCACAGGACGATCCGTGCGTGCGACGCCAGGTGTAGTAAGACCTCGTCCAGTATTGGCCCTCCCACGTTGTCGAAATAGACATCGACGCCCTTCGGACACAGCACGCCGATACGTTCACCGACATTCTCGTTCTTGTAGTCGATCGCGGCGTCGAAGTTCGCCTTGCCGGTTAGCCAGGCGCACTTCTCGGGGCCGCCCGCTATCCCAACGACTCGGCAGTCCTTGAGCTTCGCGATCTGGCCGGCGATCGATCCAGTCGCGCCGGCGGCACCGCTCACCAGGACGGTCTCGCCTGCTTTGGGTTCGCCGACTTCGAGGAGCCCGAAGTACGCAGTCAGACCCGTGAGTGAGAGGGCCAGCAGCAGGGCTGGGTCGAGGTGCCCCGGCAGCTTGGTTGGAGGAACGAGGTTGTCCCCGTCGGGTTCGAAGATGAAATACTCCTGCCAGCCGCAGAGGTAGTTGATGATGTCACCGGGCTTGAACTTTGGGTGTTTGGACTCGATCACCTGCGCAATGCCGCCCGCGCGCACGGGTGCCCCGAGCGCCACGATGGGCATGTACGTTTCCATCGCGATCCATGCGCGTTGGGCTGGGTCGAAAGAAAGGTTGTGCCTCCTCAGAACCCCGTCGATGGCGCAATCGTTGGTGTTTCCGTACTCGGGGTCAAGCTAGCCTACCCCGATGCTTCACTTGCTGTACGTCCTGCTCGCAACGGCCAGATCGAGCCTCAAGGCGCACCGCGAGCTCGCGCTCGCGAACCTCGCTTTGCGACAACAGCTGGCCATTGTGCACCGCAAGAGCAAGCGTCCCAAGCTGACGAAGGCTGATCGCGCATTCTGGGTCGCGCTCTGCCGTCTGTGGCCAGATTGGCATAACGCCCTCCTCATCGTGAAGCCCGAGACCGTAATCGGCTGGCATCGCAAGGGCTTCAAGCTCTACTGGACCTGGAAGAGCCCACACCGAGGCGGACCCCCACCGATCGATGCGGAGATCCGGACGCTCATCCGTCGAATCGCTCTCGAGAACCTGTGCCTCCTCAGAACCTCGTCAACCGCACAATCGTTGACGTTTCCGCGCGGGGTCAAGCTAGCCTAGCTTGGACGGCCTCCCCCAGCTGCAATGGCTCACACTACGCGCAGCGCTCCCCAAGCACGACGCGCCCAATCGAGGTTTTCGTAACTGGCACAGTTCCAGTTATCGTGAGTCTCGACGCGTTTTTGTTGGCTTTCTTGCGATCCCGGCGAAATCGGAATTCCCTGATTTTTGCGGGGAATTCGCGACTTTTCGGCGGCTCCGGAGGGGAGCGCTCTATCCAGCTGAGCTACGCGTCCTAGGGCCTCCACGTACTCAACCTGTCTGCCGCACGCAAGGGGACAGGATCTGGAGTCGCAACTGTATGTATTCGCCTCGGTTCTCGGGCAAGGATCCCGGACCTTGGCCCCCTTGTGCTATCAACGGCGCGATGACTCTGTGGCAAGCCTGCCTGGTGTTCCTTGCGAGTGCGGCAGTTCTGGTTCGCGCGGGGTCCTCGCTCGCTGGATACGCGGATCAGATTGCCGACCGGACGAAGATGAGTCGTCTCTTCGTCGGAACGCTGCTGCTGGCGTTCGCGACCTCGCTACCCGAGCTCGTCACCGAGATCACAGCGGCCAGGGCGGGCGCACCCGATCTCGCGCTTGGCGATCTGTTCGGCTCCTCGATGGCAAACATGGCAATCCTCGCGATCATCGACCTGCTCTACCGGGGCCAGGTTTGGCCTTCGGTCGAGCTTGGTCATGCGCGGGTGGCCGCTGTCGCCATCGCGCTGACAGCGATGGCTGCGCTGAGCATCTTCACGCAAACCACGCTCAGTATCGGATGGGTTGGGATCACGCCACTCGTGATCGCCGCGCTCTACGTTTCGTCGATTGCATGGTTCCGGCGCATGCCCCTGCTGGCGCGACCCGGTCTCGAGGCACCGAAGATCGCGGTCCACGAGGCGACCGGATGGAGTAAGAAGGCCGCGGAACGATCGACGCCGAGTCTCTGGGCCCGCTTTGCGGGGTCGGCTTTGGTGATCTTGCTGACCGCGCCAATCGTCACCCTCAGTGTGAAGGTCATCGCCGACTCGACTGGCATTGCGCAGACCTTCCTGGGCGCCGCGCTCTTGGCAGTCACCACGTCTCTACCCGAGCTCATCGCCTCGATCGCGTCGGTGCGCATCGGCGCCTACGACATGGCGGTTGGCAACCTGTTCGGCAGCAACGTCGCCAACATGAGCATCCTCCTCTTCGCGGACATCGCCTATACCGAAGGACCGATTCTCGCGGCGGTTTCGGAGAGCCAGGTCGTGTCGGCCTTCGGCGCTATCTTGCTCATGGCCATCGCAGTGGCCGCCATCGTAGGCGAATCGGAGAAGACTCGTTTCAGGCGGCTCGAACCTGACGCCATCGTGCTCTTGGCCGCGTACGCCGTCACGATGGTGGCTATCGCCTACTACGGCTAAGACTTCGACCGTAACGCGGACTGCGCCGCCGAGAGGCGAGCGATCGGCACCCGGTACGGGGAGCAGCTCACGTAGTCGAGCCCGAGGCCGTCACAGATGGCGATCGATGCAGGGTCACCTCCGTGCTCCCCGCAGACGCCCGTTTCGATGTCGGGACGGGTCTTGCGCGCCCCGGTGACGGCCAGTTGCATGATCCTCCCCACGCCTTCTTCATCGAGCGTGGCAAATGGATTCGCAGGCAGAATCCCGTCTCCCAGGTAGCGCATCAGGAAGCCCGACTCGGCATCGTCGCGACTCATCGCAAACGTCGTCTGGGTTAGGTCGTTGGTACCGAACGAAAGGAACTCTGCGTACTCGGCGATTTGGTCGGCGGTGAGGGCCGCGCGAGGGACCTCGACCATCGTCCCGAACTGGTAGCTGATCTCGACGCCTTGTTCCTCCATCACCTCGCGGGCTTCGGCTTCGAGCACTTCGCGTTGCCGGCGGAGCTCGTTCACGTGGCTGGTGAGTGGGATCATGATCTCGGGGATCGGCTTGCAACCGTTGCGGGTCACCTCACACGCCGCCTCGAAGACCGCCCTCACCTGCATTCGCGTGAGCTCAGGAATGAGGATCCCAAGCCGCACGCCGCGTAGACCTAGCATCGGGTTCGTCTCTCTTAGCGACCCGACTCGGTCGAGCATCGCTTGTGTTTCCAAGAGCTTGGCGGTGATTTCTTCGACCTCTTGGAGAGTTCGCGCGCCTGTGATCCGAATCTGCAGGTCCGTCAGCTCGCGGCTGAGCTCCTCGAAGCTGGGCAGGAACTCGTGAAGCGGCGGATCGATGAGCCGGATGATCACCGGAAGCCCATCCATCGCCCGGAAGAGGCCCGCAAAGTCCGCCCGCTGGAAGGGGAGCAGCGCATCGACGGCTTCGCGCCGCTCGGCGGGCGAGCGGGTGGTGATCATGCGCTGGACAGTGGGCAGCCGCTCCGGCTGGAAGAACATGTGCTCGGTGCGGCACAGGCCGATGCCTTGTGCGCCGTATTTCCGGGCTCGCTCGGCATCCTCGGGATAGTCGGCGTTGGCGCGAACGCCGAGGCGCCTGAACTCGTCGGCCCAGCCCATGAGACGCGCGAGCCACTCGTCGTCCATGTCGGGCACGACCGTTTCGAGCTTCCCCAAGAAGACCTCTCCCGTTGTCCCATCGACCGAGAGCCAATCGCCCTCCCTGACCTCGAGCTGACCCACCGTCATGATGCGGGCGCCGAGGTCGATGCTGAGGGCCGACGCACCGACTACCGCCGGCTTGCCGAACTGCCGCGCCACGAGCGCAGCGTGGCTCGTGCGCCCGCCGCTCGAGGTCAGAATGCCTTTTGCCGCGAGCATTCCGTGCACGTCGTCTGGCTTGGTCTCGGGCCTGACCAACAACACTTCGCGATCGCTCTCCTTGGCCCAGCGCTCCGCGAGGTCGGGATCAAAGGCCACCACGCCGGTCGCCGCCCCCGGGGACACGTTCAATCCCCAAGCGATCACCTTGTGCCCTGCTTTGGATGCTGCCGAAAATTGTGGATGCAAGAAGAACTCGATCTGCTCGGGCTCGACGCGCAGCACCGCCTCCTCGCGACTGATCAGCCCCTCGTCCGCGAGTTGTACCGCGATCCGGACCGCGGCTTGCGCCGTCCGTTTGCCCGTTCGCGTTTGCAAGATCCAGAGCTCACCGCGTTCGACGGTGAACTCCATGTCCTGCATGTCGCGGTAGTGGCGCTCGAGCCGTCGCGCGATCCCCTCAAACTGCTCGTAGACCTGCGGCATTTCGGCCTTGAGCTGCTCGAGGGGCTTGGTCGGCCGCGTGCCCGCGACCACGTCTTCACCCTGCGCGTTCGTGAGGTAGTCGCCCTCCAGCGCATTCTCGCCGGTGGTAGCGTCGCGTGACATGGCTACGCCGGTCGCGGACCCTTCACCGAGATTGCCGTACACCATTGTGACGACGTTGACCCCGGTACCGAGATCGTGCGCAATGTTGGCGGCCTGCCGGTAGTCGCGCGCGCGCTTGCCGTTCCAGCTGTCGAAGACCGCCTCGGTCGCCATCCGAAGCTGGTCTTCAGCGTTGGACGGAAACTCGATGCGGGCGTGCCGGCGCACGATGTCTTTGAACGCGCCGACGATCGAACGGAAGTCCTCCGCGGTCAGGTCCGCGTCGCTGCTGACCTCGCGGCGATCTCGGTGATTCGCGAGCACGTCTTCGAAGGGTTCGTCCCGCACCCCGAGGACGACAGTGCCAAACATCTGAATGAGCCGGCGGTAGGAGTCGAACACGAAATGCTCGTTGCCGGTGAGCTCGATCATGCCCTCGCTGACCTCGTCGTTGAGACCGATGTCGAGGACTGTATCCATCATGCCCGGCATCGAGAATTTTGCTCCGGAGCGGCAAGACACCAGCAGCGGATTCGAGGGATCTCCAAACCGCTTGCCGGTCTTTTGCTCCATCGTTCGGAGCGCGGCCAACGCCTGCTCCCAGAGCCCAGGCGGGAACTCACCGCCCGTTGCGAGATAGGTATTACAGGCCTCTGTGGTGATCGTGAACCCGGGAGGAACCGGAACCCCGAGCCGGTTCATCCTGGCGAGGTTCGCGCCCTTGCCTCCGAGAAGGCCGCGCACCCGGTCCCAGTCGCCGTCGACGGCAGCCTCCGCCTCATCCAGCTCATCGAGCGTGTACACCCACTTAGTCGTCATCGGGCCCTCTCCTGACGCGCGTCGCATCGTGAAGAGGCCTTTAGCGAAAGGCGAGTCACCATGCAACGACGCTCGATAGTACGGCTATCGGTCGAGGCAGGTGCCGGCCCGCCACCTTCCCGTCAACGGCCGCCAGCCGAGCGGAGCAATTGCGCCGATCTACGGGCTGTTTGCGAGCGGCATGCCGCTTGCTCGGCCGAGCTTGGTGCTTCCGTGGATCGCAGGTGCTTGGCTGAGCGGGTTGTTCATCGGTGCGCAATCGCAGCCTGGCGCAGGGCCGGTGTTCGTAGGCATGGCGCTGGTCGGCGGCCTCGGCGTCGTGCTCCACGGCCGCGATCTCGGTGCTGGGCTCTGGGTCGTGCCGCTTTCGATTCTTGCGTTCTCCGCTGGCCTCGGAGTCACGCAGGCCACCCCCGCTCCGTGTTTGGTTCGCGGAGAAGCGCGGTTGACCGCCCGTATCGAATCGGTTCGCCATGGGTTCGGCGATGCGCGCCTTCGGTTACGGGTCCTCGATGGTCGCCTGTTGGGGTCGAGGCAACGCGTGCCCGCCGGGCTCCGAGTCACCACCAAGGTCCAAGGGGCGGCCGCACCGGCACTCGGAAGCATCGTGACGATGCACGCGGACCTCCGTCCTCGCACCGAGCTTCGAAACCCCTCGCCCCATCCCGATCTCTCGCCCCGAAGAGGCGGCGAGTGCTGGGGGCGCCAGAGCGCGACCACGCGTTTACAGGTCCTCGAGGTTCCTCGCTGGGCCGCCGACGTCGATCGGGCGCGCGCCCGCGTGCGGGGCCACATGAACGAGGCGCTGCCACACGAAGTCGCCGGCGTGGCCCGGGCGCTGGTGCTCGGCGACGGCGGGGCGCTCGAGTATGAGCAACGGCAGACGATCGCGGCCGTGGGCCTCGCGCATTTGTTCGCCGTGTCCGGCCTTCACGTCGCACTGGTCAGTGGGACACTGGTGCGGTCTCTTCACTGGTTGGTTCGGGGCTGGGCAATCGGCTTCGACCCTCGACGCTTGGCCGCCGCGGTCGGCATCCCGCTCACGTTGTTGCACGCCCTCTTTGCAGGCGGGTCGCCCAGCGCTTGGCGCGCCGCGATCACCGCCGCGCTCACCTGGTGGCTCGTCGTCATCGGCCGGCGCCCCTCCGCAATCGCCGTGACCGCCGCCGCCGCCTTGATCCTCTCCGCCCCGAATCCTGCAATGGCCCTGCGCCCTGCATTCCTGCTCTCGATCGTGGCCACCTCCGCGATCCTCAGTGCACCCCGCCGCTCCGACGACCCGAGGTGGCGACGCCTTCGCGCGGCCGCGACGATCAGCGCGCGAACCCTAGTGGCGACGACACCGATGGTGTGGTGGTGGTTCGGCGGCGTCCCGCTCATCGGGTGGTTGACCAACATCCTCGTCCTCCCGCTTGGCAGTTGGGTCGTCATCCCGTTGGCCCACATCTTCGCCCTGACGACCTCGATTCCCATGGCCGCCGAGCCCGCAGGAGCCGCGCTGACCGTTGCAGTCCGCATCCTGCTCTCCCTCTGCGACGTGTTCGCCCCTCTCTCGATCACCCGGCGTCTCCCGCCCCTCGACGTCACGCAGGGCCTCGTCGTGCTTGCCGGTTGCGTTCTCTTGCTCGTCGCGCGGAGGTGGCGGCAACGGCTGGCCGTTCTCGCCGTGGCCATCCTCCTATGGCTCGGTGCCGATCGCGCACTCGTGGCGCGCGAGCAACCCCTGGGCCTGCTTCGCGTGTCGTTTGTCGACGTCGGTCAGGGCGATGCAACGCTGATCGATTTCCCCAACGGACAACTTGCTTTGGTCGATGCCGGGCAAGGCGGCCGTCACCCCGCTGTCCGAGAGCTGCGTGGTCTTCTGGCGGCCCGCCGCCGTTCGCGAATCGACTTGGTGGTCATCTCGCACGGCCACCCCGATCACTATGGAGGCCTCCACCACTTGATCGGCGACATCGAAATCGGCGAGCTTTGGCTCAACGGGCAGCTCCTCACCGAAGAACAAGACGGCGCCATGAGCCGCGTGGTTACTTCTGTGATGGCGCTTGGAACCCGCGTTCGATTCGCTCCCGAGGTCTGTGGAAAGACTCACTTATTCGGCGGCGCTCACTTGGAGGTGTTGTGGCCTTGTCCCCGGTACGACCCGGCGCTCGGCCTCAACGACAACTCGATCACGCTCGCGCTAGGTTTCGGGCGGCGGACCTTTTTGCTGACCGGCGACCTCGAACGCGACTCGGAACGGCTCTTGGTGGCCTCCAAACAGCTGCGGCCCGCCGACGTGCTCAAGGTCGCCCACCACGGTTCGAAGACCTCGACATCGCCACCCTTCCTCGCCGCGGTCCGCCCTTCCCTCGCCGTGATCAGCAGCGGCGCCGGGAACCGCTACGGCCATCCGAGCCCACTGGTTGTCGCCCGGCTACGCGAAGCCGACGCGAAGGTTCTCCGAACCGACCTCCGCGGCGGCGTGATCATCTCCACCGACGGCGAGCAGCTCGAAATCCGCCGCTAGGCCCCGATGGGCTTCTCGAACAACCGATAGCGCTTGTAGATGGTGGCGCCCATGCTCCGAATCGCCGCATTCATCAACCGATTGTCCTCGAGTGTCCAGCCGAGCTCAGCCCACTCGTAGCCTTGCTTCAGACCGCGTCGCACGAGCTCCGCGATGACCGCCATGGCCAGCGGGGCGTAGCGCTTCTTGCCACGGAGCTCCGTCCGAATACCAAGCAGCATCAGGCGAGCCCACTTCGGGCGGCGGATCTTCAATCGCCAGATCAGCTTGCCGACGTTGACAGGTGTCAGCTTCCCCTCGAAGTCGAAGATCGCTTCGTTGAGGTTGGGGAGACACACGCAGATCGCAACCGGCTGCCCATCGATCTCTGCAAAGAACGAAAGCTCCTTGTCGAGGATGAGCTGCAAATCAGCCGCCATCTTTTTGGCCTCGGCATCGGTCGCCGGGACGAAACCCCAATTGTGCTGCCAAGCGTCATTGAAGACGTCGAGAATCTCGTGGACTTCCTTCTTGAGCTTGCGCGGGCTGACCGAGCGAAACTGAACCTCGGGAAGGCTGTTGATCGTCTCCCAAGCCTTTTGGGCGCGCGCCGGCGCCGGCAGCACTTGGTGCTTCCACCCGTAGCAGTCCTTCGCCTTCTGCAGGCCCGCTCCCTCGGCCAGTGCCCCTTGATAGGGCCGGTGATGCGGTGACATGATCGTCGGCGGCGAATCGAAGCCTTCGACCAGCAGCCCGGTTTCCTCGTTGATCGAGAGCGAGAACGG
>Ga0209456_10001571_pt1 | contig 10999 bp, 14 predicted proteins | sample COG_11_FD_184755 | JGI IMG/M metagenome (GOLD analysis project Ga0209456, IMG submission 184755) | Pelagic marine sediment microbial communities from the LTER site Helgoland, North Sea, for post-phytoplankton bloom and carbon turnover... | ecosystem: Environmental > Aquatic > Marine > Neritic...
CCGTTTTAGTATCGACTTCGCGGTGACCATGGGGCAGGTACAGCAATTCTGAAAGGGAAATAGCATGGGGAATAGGGGACAGGCAACAAATTGACAGGATCAGAGCAATAACTTTTCGTTATGATTATTATTCTGGCCGCAAATATCCCAAATATCCTTTTCTGAACTCGGAGTACGAAATGAACGACAACCTAATGATACTGCCCGCAAATGAACCTGTGAATATTCGCCTGATTCAAATCCCTGACGATTTTGAGCAACATGAAGCTTTTCGTTACGTTACCGGCCTGATAGCTAAGGCGGAAGAAAATCCGGACTACACCTGGGATGATATTTCAGATTTACTGGAAGAAAGGGGTTTTGAGCCAGTTGATTTCGTGCTTGGCCCTTCGCTGGATTTATAAAAGGGGATGGTGAATTAAATATTGATCAATATCAAAAAAGGTTAAAAAATATTCCCTCCACCCCCGTTTTGGCTTACGATAGTGATAGTGGGGGAGGGGTGATCGTGGTCAGACTGGTCATCAGCAAGGATCTAATAATAAGACCAATCAGGGGGATATCAAAATGAATAACAAAAGTTTATACAACAGCATAGGCTGCATGAAACTGGAAGATTTAGAGAGTTTTATTGCAGGTCATGGTTGGGAATGCCAACACTGCGATAGTCATGATTTTGAAATAGAACAATATGCGGATACCGGCTGGTGCGCAGTATCGGCAACGCCGTATGTAAAATATAAAGAAAAGAAAGAGCGGTATTCTGAGTGTGGCGCCGGTTTTCCCGAGTACACGATACAGTGCTCGAAGTGCTTTGCTACCACAAGGTACAATGCCGTCAAGATTGCAGAAGCCATAGAAGCAGAATCAAAAGATTGGCCTGCGCCAAAGATCGTGGAAGCTTCATAGTCTTCACTTTCATTACCAGGCCAGGTGCCGGAGCCGGGAAACCGGCTTCGGTGTCAGGCCTGTGACATACCCCAGGCGTGTGTCATACCAGTGAGTGAAATAAAAAGGAGCAAATTTATTTTTCGGTAACAGGCTAAAGCTTCATCTCTATGTTGATTTGGCCTGGTTGGTAATGGCTAATAAACAAATCTGTTGCTTTATTGGTTCGCAGCCTTTATTGCTTTTAATTGACATTCTAAAGAATGTGTATACACTTGCCGACAGCTAGAAAGAAAGTCTCTTGTTTATCAGCTCCACTTCGTCGTTTTATTCGTAATACTCCGTCCTGCAGTTTTTAAGTACCAGCCAATTATTTCCGCTATTCATGCCAGTTGTTGGCACACTTTTAATTAAATATCAGGATATTATTATGTCTAATACAATCAATGGAACCGTAAAATGGTTCAACGAATCTAAAGGTTTTGGCTTTATCGAGCAGCAGTCTGGACCAGATGTGTTTGCTCATTTCAGTGCAATTTCCAGCTCTGGATTCAAAACCCTGGCAGAAGGCCAACGAGTTGAGTTCACGATAACACAAGGCCCAAAAGGTCCCCAGGCAGAAAATATTGTTGCTGTCTAACGCATCAATTATTTAATCCGCTGCTAATACAATAATTATTGTTAGCAAATATAAGGGCAAGGCTATACAGCCTTGCCTTTTTTATTACCCGCCATCGTGTACCAGGCAGGTGCCAATCAGGTCAAACCGTGTACAGATTATGTCTGACAAGAGTGGTAAGCAGCAGCTTGTCGAGTCGCTTGTTACGATATTCAATAGCTTAACCCTTAGGTAACTATTATGACAAAGGCTACAGCGTACGTGGATCACATGTATTCACAATTTGAAGGTAGAGCGGCTGTTACTGTAGGTGTGAATAGCGGATCTGAGACCATATGCCCTTTTGTGTACGAAAATAATCGCCAGGTACCAATCGGCCTTATTGCGATGTCGGTTGATAATATTTCAGGCGCGGCTGAAGTCGATGTTTATCACATTAGTGCGTTCAAGCCCGGCAATGGTCAGGGATCTGAAATAATGAATTATTTATGTAATGCCGCGGATGAATATGACGTCCGATTATGTATACAGGCAGATGCTCAATACAGTGGAAGGCGAACATTGGCGGGTGCTGATCTCATTAGCTGGTATCGAAGATTTGGATTCAGCGGAAATGGCTCAATGCAAAGAGAGCCTAATGCATCGCAAATACCGCAAGTCGCTTGCACATAAAAGACATATAAATGCCTGGTGGCACATGAGGGTCATTGGGTTCACTAAACAAATAAACCATAAACCTGTATAAGCAAGCCTGAAAAATAGGGTGATAAGAAACTGTCATACTGCCAAAGCCACTGATGCACCTGTATGGGCTGCGATATATGACCGGGGCTATTTTTAAATCCACCTTATTAATCAGCGTCCTAATACGAATTGTGTTTACTGCGGCATGGAAAGAGCGTATTTTGTTAATTGCCAGTGTATTTCACTTAATCCGGGCCAGAGATAATCTCCAGCTCTTATAAGAGGCTGAATATGATAAGAATGCTAAAGATGATAAAGCGAAAGGATTATGTGGAATCATTGCGCGGTGAGTTAAAAATTATACGGAAGAAACTTCATGATTCTGCTGGTGGTTATTCTGCTGGTTCGAAAGACACAAAAAGCGGGTCATCCAATGTACTGAAACACTATGAAGGTATGGAGTACGTTGTCAGAGAAGTCGTCAAAAGCCTGGAAATGGGCAAAGGAGCGGATGACATTGAAGAGACATTGCATATAAACGAAGCTCGCTTCAGAAAAATTATCGAATCTAAAGTCGGGGACAAATCCAGCTGGCAAAGTTATGCCAGGGGCGGCCTGGAAGGTGTGGTCATTGTGAGGGCGTTAATAGCATAAAAGGGATCGGCGACAAAATAGTCTGAGAAGTAAATCAGGATAGAGAATAATCATTTCAAATGTAGTACAGATTTGATCTGACAGTTGCTGCATATTTTTGCCTGGCCGATAAACCAGCCGCTACTGGAGGTTTGACATCCTGTTTTCTCGCAGAGGCGCAGAGAACGCAGAGGTGCCATCTATTTTTTTGCAAAGACAGTATCATTTTATTCATCTTCCTTTGCGTCCTCTGCGAGAGTAAATGTCTATAGCCTTTTCTATATGGCCAATCTTGGCTGTGCTGATAATAAATCATAGTCGGAGTTTGAAATAATATGACACTGACTGTCAGATTGAATCCTGGCTATTACATTTCAAATATCTGCAACAATCGCCATCTGGCACTATTTTCTACTCATCGAAATTCAGTCCGGCAATAATATTATTGAGGCGTCCCTGTTCTCCTGACTCTTCCAGTGCATGGCCCATATCAGCGGCGGCATTCGCTTCGGCAAGAATGCGCGCTATATATTCCTCCTTGCATGTGCTGACAGCTTTCTTGAGTCCCTGCAGCGCTTTTTCTATTTCTTCGGGTTTACGCACCCAGGTTTCAATAAATAAACCGGTAGCCGGTTCAATTTTTGCAGGGTAGTCACCCTTCGCAACCAGGTGATTGAAGTCTTCGCACCATTTTTTTGGGGCTTTGTGGGTGAGTTTGAAAAACAGGTTGATATAGGGCTCCTTGTGTATACGTGGCGGGCGCATTTCATCGATGCTGACAATCTTGATATCACTTATGCCTTCCATTACAGACCTCGTCTTTATCTTGGCTGGTGAAATAAAAGCGTCCAGCGAACGCCATGCGCATCAAAATTACTGAATTAAAGTATGCAGATAACAAGTAATACACACAAAAAATACTGAGTGAAGTAATTATAGGGAACAGGGGCTTTTAATGTGTCAGATCTGACCAAAAGGGTCAGGGTCGTTTGAAATGTATCACCTGGCTGGATTCAAATAAGCCGGCCCCTTTCTCTTCTTGATCCTTGTTCTCTGACTTCGCTTGTTATTTTTATTTCATGCGCTCCCCGGGCCATTGTGGCCCGGGGATTTTTGTATGACAGCGTTGGCCATTTATGGCCTGCCACCACCACCGTTCTTGACGTTGGTAGTCGCGGTGACACTGTTGTTAAGCGGATTTACGTCGTACTCGGCTTCGGCAGTCGCCGTCCAGGTGATTGTGGTTGAAAGACCGAGGTCAATGATGAAAAGCTCGGTCCAGGATGTACTCAAGCCCGGAGCGAGATCGGTGAAAGCAAATACCCAGCTTTCGATGGGTGTTCCACTCCTCTTTGCGGTCACTACGACGGTGCCGGAGGCTGCGTCCGGAGAGGCGCTTTCGTTATTGACGGTTACGGTAAATTCTCTTTCCGTGCCGTTCACATACTGCATGGGTACCTGTAAACCTGACTGCTCGCTGATCGAAACGTCATAGAAGATGTCGCCTGATGCTCCGCAGGGTACCAGGGTCTCATAATCAGCTGGTACCGGGTTGGTGTGCATGAAGTTGATAACCGCACGGGTGTCGTCGGCTGCCTGGGCGAAACCGCCGATATTGCTGCCCTGGAAGGATTCATCTGCGAACACGGCTGTTGTGATGGGACCCTGGTGAATATAGAACAGATCAGGGACCAGGTCAGTTGCTTCGGACCACAGATCCAGGTACTCAAACCAGCCATCCTGGGGTACAAGCTCGGGGATGTACTTCGGAGCAGGCAGTGCACCGAAGTTTACTGTACGGCCATAGCCATAGGCGCCGTAGTCCAGAAAGCACTTCTGCACAGTTTCCATCGCGCCCATTACCTCTTCCCTGACATTGATGCATATCTTGGGGTCAAGGATTGTTGGCGTGTCCAGGTTACTCAAACCCATAATCTGGTTGAGGTAGGCCAACATATCCACATTGAATTCGCCGCTCTTATCGACGGCAACGCCAAGACCCCTGGCCGCGGTATCGAGTGTATTAGCCGGCAGGGCAATTCCTGGTTCAGCCCCCAGAAAACCTGTCAATATGAGTTGCTTGTAGATCGCCAGGTTCTGAAGCGGCGAGTCGATGGCGTTTGTCGAGACTACGTCCTCTGTGACTCTGCTGGTTACAAGACGTCCGGCAGGATCCAGGGTGATACAGTCAGCAGTGGCCAGGTTGACGATGACATCTTCCAGCTGGGCCTCAAGCACTGTAGCCGGTGCGCGTGCCTCGTTGATACGGCCGAACTCGACTTCACGCGTGCAGGTTTCGAAACCAACCTCGACGGTACAGGTAGCCGCATTGACGGGAACCAGGCATGGGTCTGGTCCACTGCAGTCCAATAAACACGTATCGGACGGAAAAGCGATGGGCTGCTGGCACAGGTCAGTTTCATTGGTGAGGATGGGGACACCGTTCGCGTCGCGATAAAGCATGATAAGGTCCCCGTAATCCGGAGGCTCACTACCACCCTGATCGCCGGGCGGTCCCGGGATACCACCGGGGGCTGCGTTTACAATACCTATCAGGCCGCTGCTATCCTGTGTGCTGAGATCAATCACTAATGGCCCTGCAAACAGGCCCACCAGAATTGTCAATAGGGTAAATATTTTCGGTTTCATGGCTTTCTCTCCTTTGTTAACTATCCCTCATAGAACTGCTACTTCTACTTATATATGTACGCCGGTGCCCTGCATGCTGCATTGAGAATTCTCAAATTCACCAATACCATTATCCGACTTGGGTCAAAATAAATGGTAATTAAAAGGAGTATCGATCGTGGATACCCATTGAGCAGGTAGTAAATACATGGCTAAAATTAAGAGAGTGAAAAACAGGGTCACAGAGCAATTATTTCTAATACTAGAGTTAATTGTTCTAAGAACCTGTTTTATAAATATGACCTGCGCAACCAGGTTCGGATCCGTTAGACCTCACGCAAAATACAAATAGAAGGAGGTTTACTCGCCAATGGAAAAACACGTTTGCCCCTGGTGGCTTGCATATACTTTCGATAATCCATTAAGACGTATCTTTCACAATCCGGAAAAAATATTTACCCCTTATCTACATGAAGGAATGACTGCCATCGATATTGGTTGCGGCATGGGTTATTTCTCGATTGGTATGGCCAGGATTGTTGGTAAAAACGGAAAAATAATATCCGTTGATCTTCAACAACAAATGCTGGATACCTTGATAAGGCGTGCAAAAAAAGCGGGTGTCGCCAACATTGTTACAGCATCTTTATGCAGTGAAAATGACATAGGTATAAGCGAGAAAGTGGATTTCGCCTTGGCATTCTGGATGGTGCACGAAACACCGGACGAATATAAATTCCTTAAACAGGTTTATTCGACTCTTAATCAATCAGGCAAGCTTTTATTAACAGAACCAAAGGTGCATGTCACATTAACTGAATTCAATAAAACAGTATCCATAGCACAGGATCTGGGTTTCAAGCTAATAGATTCCCCTGTAATATATTTTAGCCATACCGCTTTACTTGGGAAGCAATAAGTGAAAATCCAGATATAGGGGGCGGAGGGATTCAGCTTTGATCAATCATTAACTGGAATCAGAGTAACGGAATAAAAGGGGTCGGAGTGATTTAATTTTGAGCACTTCGACCCCTTTCGATTATCAAATACAAAAAACAAACCATAGGAAAAAGAATAAATGGCAACGATTTCGGAAAAAATTGCCGAGCGGCCTGAGCCAGTACCATTCATGGAGGCTTTTCTTTATTGGCTGAAACTGGGATTTATCAGCTTTGGTGGGCCGGCAGGCCAGATTAGTATGATGCACCAGGAACTGGTCGAGAAGCGGCGCTGGATTTCTGAACATCGTTTCTTGCATGCGCTCAATTACACCATGGTTTTGCCAGGGCCTGAAGCCCAGCAATTAGCGACCTATATCGGTTGGTTGATGCATGGCGCATGGGGTGGTATCGCTGCGGGTGTTCTGTTCGTTATACCGTCGCTGTTTATCCTCATCGCACTGACATGGATCTACCTGGTTTATGGTGATGTCCCGGCGGTCGAGGGCATTTTGTACGGCATCAAGCCAGCCGTAACGGCAATCGTTGTTTTTGCCGCCTATCGGATTGGCTCGAGGGCTTTAAAAAATAATGTACTTCGAGTCATGGCGGTTCTGGCTTTCCTGGCAATTTTCGCCTTTGATGTTCCATTTCCCTATATCGTGCTGATGGCGGGATTAACTGGTTATGCTGGCTCGCATATCGCCCCCGAAAAATTCAGGGCTGGCGGTCATCATTCTGAGTCAGGCAAATCTTTTGGGCCTGCCTTGATTGATGACGACACGCCTGTTCCAGAACACGCTAAATTCAAATGGGCCCGATTGATTTCGTTTGCCATGATAGGCCTCTCTATCTGGGGCATCGTGATGGTTATGCTATTTGTGACATACGGCTGGGAAGGCACGCTTACCCAAATGGGCTGGTTCTTTACCAAGGCGGCGCTTGTTACTTTTGGCGGTGCCTATGCAGTCTTGCCCTATGTATATCAGGGCGGTGTAGAGAATTATGCCTGGTTAAGCGGCACGCAAATGATTGATGGTCTAGCGTTGGGTGAAACAACCCCGGGTCCACTGATCATGGTTGTCGCGTTTGTCGGTTTTGTCGGTGGTTGGACCAAGGAAATATTTGGCCCGGAAATGCTTGCTTTGGCTGGTGCGGCAGGTGCTGGTATTGCAACGCTGTTTACTTTCCTGCCATCTTTTCTGTTTATCCTGTTAGGTGGGCCGGCAGTCGAGGCCACAAGACATGATATTAAATTTACAGCGCCCTTAACAGGTATTACCGCGGCTGTAGTTGGTGTCATCCTTAACCTGGCTGTCTTTTTCGCCTACCATGTGCTCTGGCCTCAAGGATTTGATGAGCCATTCGAATGGTTTTCTCTTCTGATTGGTATCGCTGCTTTTATTGCCCTTTTTAGATTCAAGATTGGAATTGTATCTGTCATTGGAGTATCTGCAGTTGCTGGCCTGGGCTACTCACTGTTTTAGTAGAATGAGTTGAATTGGGGCGGCAGTGGATCTGACTCTTTTAACTCTAATCAACATGAACATTAAAACAGGTGGATCAAAAGGGTGATCAAAAGGGATCAAAAGGGTCAGACTCGAGTGTTTGGGGTGATCAAAAGGGTCAGACTCGATTGGTTTGTGAGGGGGATAGGGGATGCTGCCCTTTTCTCGATTTCTCTCCCCATTATTATTTCATTGAATTAAGAGGCCGGGTTTCATGAGATTATTCAAGATCGTTGCTTTCCTGTCACTAATAACCAGTCATGCACTTGTACACGCAGAACAATCAAAAGATTTACGTGTTACCGCTAGCCCGTGGTCGCCCTATGTCAGTCGAGATCTCCCTGCTAATGGCGTTGCAGTAAGTATTGCAACGACTGTGCTGCAGAGAGCAGGTTACACATCGTCATTTTCACTACTTCAATGGCCCAAAGATCTCGAAGGGACGCGTTTGGGTGAGTATGACGTGATCGCAAGCATCTGGTTTACAGAGGATCGCGCCCGAGACCTGGTTTTCAGCGATCCGATATTTGAAAACCGAATCAAACTATTGGTGCTCAGGGACAGCGATATAAAGATCTCTAAACCCGATGCGTTGAAGGGATATCGGGTTGGTGTCGTCCAGGACTACGCTTATACGCAGGGAGCTTACAGTAATTTGCCGATCGAGATTGTCAAGTCGGGCACAATAGAGGAGAACCTTCAGCGTCTCCTGGCAGGAGATATTGATATCGCTGTCTCAGATGAGCAAGTTGCGCTCTATACCTTGAATAACAAGATCCCCGGTGGTATCAGGCAGATTCGTTTTGCGCGTGATGCCCTGTCAACAAGGCAGCTGAAAATCGCGGTATCACGCAAGCGTCCCGATGCCGAGCAAATTATTTCCGATTTCAATGCGTCATTACAGCAGATGAAGAATGATGGATCTTACCGCAACATTTTGTACCAGTTTCGTATCAGTCCATGAGTAGAATAGGAGCGGGGTCAGGTTTTGAAAGGCGGGGTCGGGCACCTTTGCTAAACCAGGATTGTTATGCGTACCAGGTGACCGGATCAAAGGATGAACACACGTAATATCTACAAGCAGATACCGGATGATCTCAGCGAGGAGATATATGAACTACTTGTGCAGAATAATAACGTTAAGATTGAGCGTATTATCTCGATGGGACACAAGTCGCCTGACACCGGTTGGTATGATCAGGAACAGAATGAATGGGTGCTGGTGCTAAAGGGAAATGCAAGTATTGCTTTCGAGAATGAAGCTGTAGTGAATCTCGAGCAAGGTGACTATTTAAATATACCGGCACACAAAAAACACAGGGTTATAAGTACAAGTCCAAGTTCCGAAACCATATGGCTGGCCATATTTTATTAATGAAAAAAATAGTCGGTGCCAGGTCTTTGATGAATAAGAGGGGTCGGAGTCATTAATATTAAATCACTCCGACCCATTTAATAAATTTAATGCATGTCCGAGTCCCGGTTTAAATTCGATAAAGCAATCTGGAAAACGGTTTCCAGTATAAAGAGCGGCCGGGTTATGAGTTACGGTCAGGTTGCACGCATAGCTGGTTATCCACATCATGCGAGAATGGTGAGTAAAGCCATGAGTCGATCAGCTGAATCGCTGCCCTGGTATCGTGTTGTAAAGTCTGATCGCACGCTGGCTTTTGAAACGGGTAGTGAGGCATATAATAAACAGAAAGAATTGCTGGAGAAGGAGGGTGTGCAGTTCATTGGTGGCAAAGTTGTGCCGCTTGATTCTGATGAGGCTGAGGATTTAGATGAATTGCTCTGGGGGCCGCCGGAATAAAAGCAGACCAAAAGACCAAAAGCGTCAGAGTCGATTCAAGACCAAAGTGAGGCCATTCAAACCTGTGCGAAAACCACTTCTACTGTTGTTGCTATTGGTAAATACCGTGGCTTGTATTTCTTGCTCTGACAATCAACGTTATCGGGGTAATTATATCCTGGGTCATGAGGTCAATACGTTTTGCCCGGAAATCAGTTCGCAGTGTTATTGGTTGAGTCCAGATACAGGCAAGCAGGTTCGAAATCAACTCAAGCAAATCTATCAGCAAAAGTCGCCGGGACTTTACAAGCCTGTTTGTGTGATTATCAAGGGCGAGATTGATAAAGAGTCAAAAAGAACGGGTTTTGCTATCGATACTGACGGCCTGATTACTATCACTCAGGTCTATGGAGATTGTGATTCCAGCAGGGTAGTCACCCAGGGCGATTTACAGCATCATCGATGGGTGCTGGTAACGCTCGATAATAACTCAATAAATACAAAAGAGTGGCCAGTATTAGCGGTGCTTGATTTTGGCGAACGCCTGTTTGTTGAAGGAGGCGATGGTTGTCAGCAATTCAATGGCTTTGCGCAATTATCTGGCGATCAAATTGTTTTTAATGAATTTGAATTCAAGAATAACCAATGTGATGCGGATCGCTCCATGCAAAGGTTGTTTTCAATTGCAGGTGTCTGGAAAGTTAATGTTAAAGAATCTCAATATTTAATTCTGGAAAACACCGAGTCGATATTGAAATTTAAACGCGATGACTGGCGGTGACACCTGACAAATGGATCATAAATGAAGGGGTGATTTACTCTGTCCTCATTATTAAAGTGTCAGATGCCGGAGCCGGCTTGGCCGACTCCGGCGCCTGTCTAAAACATCAGAAGTTATTGGCCATTTCGGTGCCGGCGCCGCTGTCGTTGATACCGGCGGGAGCCGAGTTGCCCACGATGTCGGCGTTAATCGATGCCAGGTCGACCAGGATATCAGCCCCGGCCCCGTTCTGGCTGAAGCTGTTGCGCTCGATGCGCGCCTCGATGCCGGAAACGACCAGACCCTGCAAACCGCTGGAGCGAACATCGTTGTTGTCGACGCGGTTATTGGCGCCGTCATTCAGACGTATGCCCGCACCGGCAGCGCGTATGACGAAGTTGTCTGCAACCGTACTTATGCGGGTATCATCCAGCAAAATTCCCTCCTTACCCGTGACCGCGATCAAGTTGCTGCTGACCACGAGGTCGTCGGTGTTTATCGCAAGGATGCCATTTGCTCCGGGGTGACTGATTATGCGGTTGGCGAGTA
>Ga0209456_10001572_pt1 | contig 10997 bp, 10 predicted proteins | sample COG_11_FD_184755 | JGI IMG/M metagenome (GOLD analysis project Ga0209456, IMG submission 184755) | Pelagic marine sediment microbial communities from the LTER site Helgoland, North Sea, for post-phytoplankton bloom and carbon turnover... | ecosystem: Environmental > Aquatic > Marine > Neritic...
AAAAGAGTAGGCATCCTTCATCAGGAATTCGCGGGCGCGCATCACGCCGAAACGAGGTCGGATTTCGTCCCGGAATTTGGTTTGTATCTGGTAAAAAGTGATGGGCAACTGCTTGTAACTGCGCAGCTCATTGCGGGCCAGGTCCGTTATTACTTCTTCATGTGTAGGGCCGAAGATAAAATCGCGCCCGGCCCGGTCACGAATTTTAAGCAACTGGCCGCCGAAATCCTCCCAGCGGCCGGTTTCCAGCCAGAGTTCCGCCGGTTGTACGGCAGGCATGAGCATTTCAAGGTAACCCGCCAGGTCCATCTCCTCGCGGACAATGTTCTCGACTTTTTTCAGCACGCGCCAGCCCAGTGGCGTCCAACTGTAAATTCCCGCTGTCAGTTTCCGGATCATACCGGAGCGCAGCATCAGCTGGTGACTGACAATCTCGGCGTCAGCAGGTGTTTCACGGGTCGTAAAAATATGAAAAGCACTGGTCTTCATTGGCTACCTGGGCTCCTGCGGAAATAAATTGGCCCGCAACTCACGGGCAAGCCATTCTACCTGTAGCCATGCGTGCGGGGTAGAGTGAATTTTACAGAATACCGGGAATTGTCAGCGCCACTTTGCGTCGAGGCAATCCGTGAAAAATTATTTGCAGTTTTTTGCAATGAAAGCTTTGTCTTCCTCGATAAGGTCGACTCGTAAATCATCGTCCATGCGCACGGATTGGCCATCTTCATCCGTGTAGAATACACGCCTGGCGGGTTCCATCTGCGTCAGTCGCTTGCGGCGTTGTTCACACATTCGCTCCATTTCTTCCCTGGTTTCCCGTTTATTCTCGCGATCTGTCGCCAATTGTGCGCGCCTTTGGTCAGCCAGTGACAAGGGGGCTGCGTCCTCTTCGCCCGGAGCGTTTGGTGCATTTGCTGCGCTGTTGTCGTTGCCTGGCTGGGTGTCATCCGGGGACGGCTTGGGTTCGGCGCTGCCCGCAAGAGGGGCTGGGGGGATGTCAATAGTCTGCGTGTTCTGTCCTTGAGGTGGCCTGTCATCGAAGTGCACAACTCCATTCTCATCAGTCCATTTGTAAATCTCGTCAGCGACCGCGTTCCCGCCAATGACGCCAGGCAGCAATGCTGCCATACAAGTGAGAAAAACTACGATTCTGTGTTGAATGTTCTGTTTCATGTCGCGTTCCCTGCCATGAATGAGTTTTTCTTATAGCACAGAAACGCCGCCAGTACCCGATTTAAGGTGGCAATGGTGGTATGATTTCAGGCTCAATCAGGGTTCGGAATGAAAATGGGTCAAGACGAGAAAAAGATACACAAGGGGGTCTTCTTGCTGCCTAATGCACTCACCACGGGTGCTATGTTCGCGGGTTTTTATTCAATCATTTCCGGCATTAATGGCCATTATGTCGCGGCAGCGGTTGCCGTTGTCGTGGCCGGCCTGCTCGATGGCCTGGATGGCCGCGTGGCTCGAATGACCAACACGCAAAGTGATTTCGGTGTCCAGTACGACAGCCTTTCGGATCTGATTTCTTTCGGCCTTGCCCCCGCCCTGCTGGCATTTAACTGGTCACTGTCCAGTCTCAAGGAACTGGGCCCCATGCCAGGCAAGCTGGGTTGGTTGGCGGCTTTCCTGTTCGTGGCATGTGCGGCTCTGAGGCTGGCCCGGTTCAACACCCAGGCCGCATCCGCAGACAAGAGCTATTTCCAGGGCCTGGCTTCACCGGCGGCAGCGGGAACACTGGTGGCGACCATCTGGTTTTTTGTCGACCAGGGCATTTCGGGTGAAACGGTCCGGTGGATCATCTGGGTCGAAACGCTGGTGCTTGGCCTGTTGATGTTCTCCCGTGTTCGCTACTTCAGTGGAAAATCCTGGCCCAGGGGTGACCGGATTCCTGCCGGGTTCCTGTTCCTGGTTGTGCTGGTGTTCGTATTGCTTGCAATAGACCCCCCCACGGTCTTGATGTTGATCGGAATCGTTTATGTGGGTTCGGGCCTGGTGGTGACCCTGTTGGGCAGGCAGCAATGGAAAAGCCGGCGGAGCCGCCGAAAGTTAGCGAAGATCAGTAAGCCAATGGATAGTGACTCAAAGAACGTTGGTTCGATGAAAGATGACGGGCACGACGACCCGGGCGGACGTAAAGGATGATAGAAACTCAACGCCGGGCCTACCTCGAGGCCATGGGGATTGACGTGTGGATAAACAAAGCTGTTGCTCCCGATGCAGACCGGTGGGTGGTTGGTCCTGGTTCGGGCAGCACCTTGCTGTTGTGCCGTACAGCGGAGGAAAGCGGAACCAGGCTTGCTGCCGATATTGGCCGAAGCCTGGGCGGCGACCCGGTCTGGGCCTGGCCCGATCCGGAAGGAAGACAGGAATATCCCTCACTCAAGGACACTGTTGAGCAGTACCTGTTCACGCAGGTCTTGCTGTTTGGTCATGCGCTGGCAGGCCGGGTTTTCAAAAGCAGCGTACCCGAAGTCCTCGGTTCCGCCAGCATGCTGGTGACAGCAGACCTGGATGAACTTGCAGTGGCCGGCCTGGCCAGGAGAAATCTTTGGCAGTGTTTGTCCGGAGCTTTGCCTGAGCACGAATGATGAGCATTGACCCCGTCGCAATGTATCCCCTGATTCGTCAAATGAACGCCGACGACCTCGATTGTGTGGTCGAGATCGAACAGGCTTCTTACCCTTTCCCCTGGACCCGGGGCATTTTTGCAGACTGCATCCGGGCGGGTTATGACTGCTCCGCACTGCAGGCAGGTCCGAGTCTGATTGCTTATACCATCCAGGCGCATGCGGCCGGGGAAAGCCACCTGCTGAACCTGTGTGTCGCACCGGACTGGCAGAGGAAAGGTTACGGTAAGTTGATGCTCAGTCACGCCATCCGCCAGGCCCGGCTGCAACAATGCTTCTGCGTGTTCCTCGAGGTCAGGCCCAGCAACCCTTCAGGAATCAGGCTTTACAAGCAAAATGGGTTTTTCATTGTGGGAAAACGGCCCGGTTATTATCGCGCCGCTGACGGACGTGAAGATGGTATCGTCATGCGCCTGGATATTTGAGCAGCGGGCTTGTCAGTTTCGCATGGATTCGAGTTGCCGGATCTGGATCTGCAGGTTTTCCACGTTGGCCTGGTGGGAGAGCAGCCGTTGTTTTTCCTGCTCGACCACGGTGGCGGGCGCATTGTCAACGAAGCGGCTGTTGCCCAGTTTGCCCTGGGATTTTTTCAGATTGGACTCTTCCCGGGACAGTTGCTTGTTCAGGCGCGCGAGTTCCTCATCCACGTCAACCAGGCCTTTCAGTGGTATCAGGACTTTTAATTCCCCCACCAGCGCAACCGCATACTGCGACGTGTCGGCGTCGGCCGTAATCCACTCGGCGGACTGGATGCGGCCAAGGTGGGAAAGCACCTCATTGAAGCGGGCATTCCTTGAGCGATCCGTATCCGTGCCAGCCTGGAACTTGACGTCGAGTGCTTTGCCCGGTGGCAGGTTCAATTCTGACCGGATACGCCGGACACCCTGAATCACTTCCTTCAGCCAGTTGATATCGCTTTCGGCCTCCGGGTCCGTGTTGCCGCTTGCCGGGAATGGCTGCATCATGATGCTGTCGCCCTCAATATCCAGCGGCGCCTTGACCCTTTGCCAAATTTCCTCAGTAATGAACGGCATCATTGGATGCAGAGCCCTCAGGGTGGTTTCAAGTACATGAAGCAAGGTGTGCCGCGTGCCCCGGCATTCCGACGGGCTGCCTGTTTGCAGCAGTGGCTTGGCAAACTCCAGGTACCAGTCGCAATACTCATTCCAGATGAATTCGTAAAGTGCTTGTGCGGCCAGGTCAAGACGGTAGGCGCACAAGTGTTGGTCGACTTCCGAGATGGCGTTGTTCAAGCGGGAAAGAATCCACCGGTCGATGGTGCCCGGGCTCTTTGTTGCGGCGATTTCTCCACCCCCGGTTTGCATCAGCACGAAGCGGGCTGCATTCCACAATTTGTTGCAGAAATTCCGGTTGCCTTCAATCCTCCCCAGGTCAAGCCGGATGTCCCGGCCGGTGGTAGCCAGCGCGGCGAATGTAAACCTCAGTGCATCCGTGCCGAAAGCAGGAATGCCCTGCGGGAATTCCTTGCGGGTGGACTTTTCAATGGCAGGCGCCATCCGGGGTTGCATCAGGCTGGAGGTTCTTTTGTTCACCAGTGTTTCGAGATCGATGCCTTCGATCAGGTCCAGCGGGTCCAGTACATTACCCTTGGACTTGGACATTTTCTGGCCATGTCCGTCACGGATCAGACCATGGATGTAGACCGTCCTGAACGGTACATCGCCCATGAATTTCAAGCCCATCATGATCATCCGCGAAACCCAGAAAAAGATGATGTCAAAGCCGGTGACCATGACGCTGCTTGGGTAGAAACGGTCCAGGGATTCTGACTGTTCCGGCCAGCCCAGCGTGGAGAATGGCCACAGGGCGGACGAGAACCAGGTATCCAGAACGTCCTCGTCCTGGCGGAGTTCGATGTCATCTGACAAGCCGGCTCTGCGGCGGGTGTCTTGCTCGTTCATGCCGACATGGATGTTGCCTTCAGGATCGTACCAGGCGGGAATTCTGTGTCCCCACCACAACTGGCGGCTGATGCACCAGTCCTCGATGCGATGCATCCAGTTGAAATAGGTCTTGCTCCAGTTTTCCGGTACAAAATTAATCCGCCCGTCTTCCACTGCCGCTATAGCCGGCTTGGCCAGCGGTGCAATTTTCACGTACCACTGGTCTGTCAGGTAGGGCTCGACAATCGCGTGGGAGCGGTCTCCCCGGGGAATCATCATGTTGTGATCTTCGGTCTTTTCCAGCAGGCCCTGTGATTCCAGGTCTTCAAGGATTTTCCGGCGGGCTTCGAAGCGGTCCAGTCCCCGGTAGGCTTCCGGCGCATTATGATTTAACGATGCATCGGCATCGAGCACGTTGATCATCGGCAGACCGTGCCGCTTGCCGATTTCATAATCATTGAAGTCGTGAGCCGGCGTAATCTTGACGCAACCCGAACCGAATTCAGCATCGACATGCTCATCCACAATGATCGGGATGGTGCGCCCGGTCAGCGGTAATTTCAGATCCATTCCAACCAAATCCATATAGCGCTCGTCATCGGGATTGACCGCGACAGCTGTATCGCCCAGCAGGGTTTCCGGCCTTGTCGTGGCTACCACGAGGTAACCGCGGCCGTCTTTTCTCGGGTACCGGATGTGCCAGAGATTTCCTTTTTCCTCTGCTGAGATGACTTCCAGGTCTGAAAGGGCCGTATGCAGAACAGGATCCCAGTTGACCAGGCGCTTGCCGCGGTAAATCAGGCCTTCATCGAACAAAGCAACGAAAACTTTCCTGACGGCGTGTGACAGGTCGTCGTCCATGGTGAAGCGGTGCCGTGACCAGGCGACCGAAGCACCCAGCCGCCGCATCTGTTTGCTGATGGTATCGCCGTAATGCTCTTTCCAGTCCCAGACCGCTTCTACGAATTGCTCCCGGCCAAGGTCGTGGCGTGACCTGCCCTCTGCAAGCAGCTTTCGTTCCACCACCATTTGCGTTGCTATACCGGCATGGTCGGTGCCCGGCTGCCATAACGTATTGGCGCCTTTCATCCGCTGCCAGCGTGACAGCGTATCCATTATGGTGTCCTGGAAGGCGTGACCCATGTGCAGACTGCCCGTGACATTGGGTGGGGGCAGCATGATGCAATAGCATTCTCTTTTGTCGGCGTCCTTCCCACCGGATGGTTCGAAGTATGCTTTTTCTTCCCAGAACTGATACCACCGTTGTTCGATAGTGGCCGGGTTATAACTTTTTTCCATGGTGTCCTACTTCTAGGGCAAGTGTTAACAGGCCCTAGCCAGTCTGTATTGTGCCAGGCTGTTTTTCAATGGGATGACTGGCCGGATTCAGCCCTTGCTCGCGGTAAGATCGAAACTTGTGTCGTGATGCTGTCCGCTGCGAAGGGCTGCCGGGTACAATTTCCAGCAGGCGTTTGAACCTGTCCAGCCCGGATATGGCCGTACTGGTCAGGTTGATGATAACTTCTCTGTCCCCCGGTATCGGCATGTCCGAATTACCAATGATCACCGGTGACCGCGTGTCCCCGGGTTCAGCTGAATGTGGCAAAAACCTGCCGGCAGGGTAATCCCACATCAGTCCATCCAGCTTGTTGGCATGATCAGTCGTTTCTGTGAGCACCGCAATTCGATGCCCCTGTTCCCAGGCCATCAGCGCCAGGCGGCATGCCAGTTGCTCCGCCGTGAGCGCGCCATCGCCCAGTACGTAAAAATCCACCTGGCAGGCATCTGTCATTACGAAGCTGTCATTGCTGGTTGGTGGCCTGATCGATCAGGTATTGTGTGAGAAGACCGGATGGGCGGCCGGTTGCGCCATCATCGGCGCCCCATTTCCAGGCAGAACCCGCGATGTCCAGGTGTGCCCAGTTTTGATTTTTCATGAAGCGGGACAGGAAACAACCGGCAGTCAGCATGCCGGCCTGCATTCCACCTACATTCTTCATATCGGCGAAAGGCGTGTCGAGCTGGGACTGGTATTCATCCCACAGGGGCATGCGCCAGGCCCGGTCCACTATGGTATTGCCGGCGGCAAGGAGACCTTCTGCCAACTCGTCGCTGTTACTCATCAGGCCTGATGCATGATGACCCAGCGCGACCATGCAGGCGCCGGTGAGCGTTGCTACATCGATCACCACCCTGGGATTGAATTTTTCACTGTAGGTCAGCGCATCACACAGGGCCATGCGCCCTTCAGCATCCGTATTCAACACTTCGATGGTTTTTCCGGACATGCTGGTAAGAACGTCGCCGGGGCGGTAGGCGTCAGCATCCGGCATGTTTTCAACTGCTGCGACGATACAGATCACATTGACCGGTAACCGGAGTTTTGCGCAGGACAGGAATGCACCCATCACGCTCGCCGCACCGCACATGTCATATTTCATCTGCTTCATGTTTTCGCCGGACTTTAGCGACAGGCCGCCGGAGTCAAAAGTAATTCCTTTACCCACCAGGACCGTTGGCTGTTGATCAGCGGCGGCGCCGGAATATTTCAGCACGATCAGCTTGGCGGCGTTTGTGCTTCCCCGGGAAACACCCAGCAGGGCGTCCATGCCAAGTTCCGCCATGTTTTCCTCTTCAAGAATTTCCAATTCGACCGTGTCGAATTGCTTCGCAATGGATGAAGCTTCTTGCGCAAGGAAGGCGGGATTGCAGATATTCGGCGGCAAATCACCCAGCAGGCGGGCTTTTGCAAAACCAAGTGCGAATCCTTCCGCCTGCACAAGTGCAGCTTCGAAAGATTCGTCTCCGCTGAACGAAGCTGATTCCAGGGGCACTGGTGTCTCGTCTTTCGGAGCCTTGGTGACCGTGTAGAGATAGTTGGCGCGGTGCACGGCCAATGCCGCCTGTCTCAGGCGCCACTGGGGATCGCTATCCCCGAATTCGAGGTCATGGATACTGACATGGCAACTCGTGAATGCCCGGTCGCGAAGGGTCGCGCCAGCTGCCTGGCAGGCCCGGTCGAAACGGGGCTGGTCCAGTTTTTCCTGTTTACCGCAGCCCGCCATGAGTACCCGTTGCGCAGCCACACCGTTCACACGGTGCAGCAGAGTCGTTTTGCCAAGTCCGGTTTCGATATCGCCGGTCTCGAGCAAGCCGCTGATTTCTCCGTCACTCGCTTCATCAATGTCCCGGGCGGAGGCGGACAGGCCGCCCCCGGCGGTAACGCCGATGACCAGGCATTCGGTTTGAATAAGCCGGGGAGATTCATTAACCAGGCTGAATTTCATAAAATGATTTCCTTGATTTATCGTAAGCCGCATATCGCACGAAGGCGGACGATATGCGGGTTAAGCTGCCAAGACCGCTTAGTCAGTCTGAATTGAACAAACGGGCTATTCTACTCGGGCCGGTTAACACTTGCCAGATGCGACGGGAGCCCATTTTGTTCAATGGTCGTTTCCTTCCACGTCAATATTACCTTGGAAGGATACTGGGAACGACAAGCGTACTGTATTCTATATACTTTAGTGAGGAGAGACGCCGCAGTGGGCAAAATGGGACCCGTCCCTGTGGGTTGCCCATGAAATGTGATGGGCTCCTGGCCAAACCAAACTCCTCGCGTCTTGCCTGGAACCATTTGGGAAAGCAAGGCCGTAAACTGGCAAGTGATAACCGGCCCTGAAACTCAGGTATAACGAACATTAAATTTGTGAGGCGAAGCTGAAAATACTGCAAAAATACATTCTGCGCGAATGGGTTTGGACATTTCTCGCGGTGGTTGTCGTTTTGTTGATCGTGATGATCGGCGTTGCAATGGGCGAGTTGCTAAGTGACGTTGCCGGCGGCCGTATGCCGGCCGGCCTGATAGGCATCCTGATGTTGCTGAAAATGCCCGATGTGCTGAGCACCATCATCCCGTTGAGCATATTTGTCTCCATCATCTGGGGCACAGGCAGGATGTACCGCGATCAGGAAATGTCCGTGATGAGAGCCAGTGGCTTCAACTGGCTGATGTTGCTGCGTCCCCTGTTCAACCTGTTGATGCCAGTGGCCGTGATCCTGCTGGCCGTGGATTTGTTCCTGGCGCCCAAGGCGGCCGGTATGGTTCAGCAAAAACTGGAGGAGGCGTACAGGACAGCAGCGGAGTGGGGGCTCCAGAGCGGGCAGTTTCATGTCTTTAAGGGAGGCGACCTGGTGTTGTACGTTGAGTCGGTGGACAAGGATGGCCGTACCCTGAGGAATATTTTCATCCAGCAAAAGCAGGATGAGCGGGAGCAGGTGTGGAGTGCAAAACAGGGGTATTACTGGCTGGACAAGGAAGCTGGCGAACGCTACCTGACGCTGGAGGACGGGCAGATAACGGACGGTGGGGCCGAAGCACTCGATTTCGGCATCATTCACTTCTCTCGCAACGACCTGAGACTGCCAGAGCCTGAGCAAAGGATTAAAGCAGTTTCACTTGAGGCCCGGGCAAGCAGCGACATCATGCTTTCTACTCAGATGGAAGACATCGCGGAAGTCCAGTGGCGTGTTTCGCCTGCGATCGCAGTGATAGTGCTTGGCATGCTGGCAATCCCCCTTTCCCATTCTGCGCCCAGGGAAGGCCGGGGTGGCCGGGTGATTCTTGGTATTCTGGCTTATACGATTTACGCCAACATCCTTTACATGTGGCGTTCCTGGATCGCAGAGGGGGACTTGCCACCCGTGCTTGGTTTGTGGTGGGTGCACCTGCTGGTTTTCATTACCGCTCTGGCCTGGCTCAAGCGCCAGGGGCGGATGGTCGGGAAGGGCTGAATATGGTCAAGCTGGTGGATCGGTATGTTGGACGGGCAGCCCTGATGGGCATGCTGTCAGTCTGGTTTGTCATGACCGTGCTCTTCATTCTGCTCACCCTGCTGGGCGAGCTGCGTGACACGCAGGGTGACTATGGTACCGGCGACGTATTCTGGTTCATTGCTCTGACTACGCCGCGCATGGCCTACCAGATTTTTCCCATCTCGGCCCTGATTGGCGCGCTTGTCGGCGTGGGTGGGCTTGCTGCCGCCAATGAACTCGTGGCTTTCCGGACGTCCGGTGTTTCCCGTACGCGGTTGGCGCTTGCAGGTATTGCAGGAGCCATGTTGCTGACAGTCCCGGTCGTGATCATGGGTGAATGGGTGGCGCCGGCCGCCGAGCAACAAGCGCGAGCCTTCCGTCTCAGCGAAATGGTGGGGCGTGCCATTATTGGCGGCCCGAGCGGGGTGTGGATGCGGGATGGCAAGGATATCGTCAATATCAAGCTTCCCCTGCTATCTGCCAACCGGGGAGAGCAATCGGTGGAGTTCAAGAACATCGTGATTTACAACTTCGCCGACAATTCCAGTCTGCAGGCCATCACAAGGGCGGACAATGCATTTCCCAGTGGTGAGGCCTGGACACTGGAGAATGTTTCAACTGTTCATTTCGGCGATTCGGGAGCCCGGTCATCCCATTCGGGGCAGCAAACATGGCCTACCGAGGTCAAGCCGGAACTGCTCGACTCAGCCGTGACCCGGCCCAGCCGCCTGTCAGTGCGATCGCTGTGGGATTATCTGGGGTATCTGGATGAAAATGGTCTTGACGACCGGATCTACCAGGCTGCGTTTTGGGAGAAAACTCTGTTTCCGTTCACGGTGATTGCGCTTGTCCTGGCGGGGATGCCTTTCGTTTTCGGCGCGGCCAGGATGCACAACCTGGGCGTAAGATTGTTTTTTGGCATGGCGCTCGGTGGTTTGTTCATGATCATCAGCCGGGCATTTCAGAAGTTCGGCGATGTTTATGATCTGCCAGCCGCATTGACCATCATTCTTCCGCCTCTTGTGCTGTCCATTGTCGCTACCCTGATCCTGCGGCGCTCAGTCTGACCGCATCAATCGCGTGCGGCTGGCCTTGTCGTGCCAGGTCCGTTTATCGGCGTCGATCACTGACCAAAGGAATCCCAGGCCGGCCGGTGCTGCTGATAGAATTGACGCCAGGAATCTTATTGCACACCACCTCCAGGCCGGCCGGCGACCTGTTTCATCGGTGATGCACACGCGCCATGCTCTCATTCCCAGTGTCATGCCGCCTTTGTGCCAGCACCAGGCCAGGTAAGCGAACCATACCAGGGCCAGGTAGGCGGTATACAGCACGTCCTGCATGGCCGTGTGATTGCCCGTTCCGGCCAGCATTGCGAAAACTGTTGCCAGCATGAGAAGTGCGATGATTACGACGCCGTCGTAGAGCATAATCAGCAGGCGGCGGATCAGGCCACAGGGTGTTCCAGCTATTTTTTTATTACCGATAGAATTCATATTTTTTGTGGGCTTTTCAAACCAGCCTTCGGTCGGCTTATTATCACCTATTCTTATTAAGCCGCATATTGCACTAGTACTCCTTCAACATGATAATTACGGATTCAGCGAGTTGGGAAGTGGTTGGCCGCAAGGCGCGCCTCGCAGGCAAT
>Ga0209456_10001573_pt1 | contig 10996 bp, 11 predicted proteins | sample COG_11_FD_184755 | JGI IMG/M metagenome (GOLD analysis project Ga0209456, IMG submission 184755) | Pelagic marine sediment microbial communities from the LTER site Helgoland, North Sea, for post-phytoplankton bloom and carbon turnover... | ecosystem: Environmental > Aquatic > Marine > Neritic...
ACACGTAGGCAATCTTGCGGCCGTCCGGTGACCAGGTCGGCGACATCAGCGGATCGCCGGATTCAACCAGCACCCGCGCATTCTCGCCGTCGGCATCCGCAATGACCAGACGCGAGACCTGCTCGCCGATGGTTCCATCGACCGTGATATAGGCGATGCGAGTCGAAAAAACGCCCGGGATTCCGGTCAGTTGCTCATAGATCTTGTCGGCCACCAGGTGACTTGCGCTGCGCAGCTGCGACTTCTTCGCCGGCTGCCGATACCCGAGCAACTGTTCCCCGCGAAACGCGTCGAAGACCTGGAACTGAATCTGGTAGTCGTCCGCGGCATTCTCGACCAGACGGCCGATGATGATGACTTCGATACCCATCAGCCGCCAGTCAGCAAAATCGATCGCGCGCGCGGTGGTGGGGCGCTCCAGCATGTCCCGCGGCGGCAGCGCCTTGAAGCGGCCGCTGCGCTCGAGGTCGGCTGCGACGAGGCCCGACACGTCGAAGGGCGCCGCGCCCTGCCCGTCCCAACCGAACGGCACGACGGCAATCGGCACCGCTTTCTCGACACCCTGGCTGATTTCTATGCGCAGTTCCGCGCCGGCCGGTGACATCGTCGCGGCCACCATGACCAGGGCCGCTAAAAGGTTTGTGATGCGCTGTTTCATTCGCAATCTGATCTCCATTCTGGCTGGACGCTATTCTTCCGGTTTGAAGGTGAAGCGCAAGTTTTTATCGAACAGCGTCGGATCGGAGGGCCGCGGCAACGGCGCCGACTTATTGACCGCTGCGATGATCGATCGAACGACGCTGGCATCGCCATTGCACTGCCCGACGCGCACGTTCACCACGTCTCCGCCCGGAATCTGGGTGACGTGCACGACACACTCGATACCCGGAATCGCGCTCCCGGGCCTGACCCAGTTCCGCTCGACACGATTGCGGATCAAGGCGAGATACTGAGCCTGTTTACCGGAAGAGATCGCCGCAAGCCGCTGTTCCTCGGCCTCGAGCTCCGCCTGGAACTCCGCCTGACGTTGCGCCGCCTGGCGCTTCTGCTCGGCCATGCGCGCTTCCTCGACCCGTTTCTGCTCGGCCTCGGCCGCGCGTTTCTGTTCCGCGATCCGCGCCTCCTCGGCTGCCTTGCGCTCGGCCACCGCTTTGCGCTCCGCTGCCGCTTTTCGTTCGACTTCCGCCTGGCGCTCAGCTTCTGCCTTGCGTTCAGCCGCGACGCGGGATTGCTCGGCTTTCTGCCGCTCGGCCTCGACGCGCTGTCGTTCGGCTTGTTGCTGCCTGCGCTGTTCTTCCTGCTCGGCCTGGCGCTGTCGTTCGATCGCCGCCTGACGCTGTTGCACTTCTTCCTCGCGACGCCGGAGCGCGCCGGCGTCGATCACCGTCGCCTCGATCGCCAGGGGCACGCGCGGGATCTCCGGCGCGGGCAGGCTGATCAGGCGCATGCCGAGGACCGCGAGCAACGCCACATGCCCGAGCACGGATAGCACGAGGCCGTAAGAAGAATCTCGGGTAATGCTGGACACGATCGTCGCACGCTCACCCTGCCGGCAGGGTTTCCAGTTCCGCCGGATCCGTCAGGAAACCGACTTTCTCGGCGCCGGCACGTTGCAACAGAACCATGGCCGACACGACGCTGCCGTACGCCACGCGGAAATCCGCCTTCACCAGCACCGGCGTCTCGGGCTTGCGCTCCAGCACCGTCGTGGCCATCTGCACGATGCGAGCGGCGTCAACCGGGCTGTCTTCATCCTCCCCGACATTCAGGTACAGGTTGCCTTCCGCATCGACCGACAGCACCAGGGGTTCGGCGCTTTCGGTCGGATCGATCGGTTCCGCGCCGGCCTTTGGCAATTCGACCTCGATGCCCTGGGTCAGCAGCGGCGCCGTGACCATGAAGATGATCAGCAACACGAGCATGACGTCAATGTACGGTACGACGTTGATCTCAGCCATCAGCCGGCGCTTGCGCACGCCGCTCATGAACTGAGCGCCTGCGCCACGGGCTTATCGTGCGCGTGTCGTTGCAGGATCGTCGAGAACTCCTCGGCGAAGGTATCGAACCGCACCTCGAGACGCCCCACCTTGTCGGCATACCGGTTGTAGGCGATGACCGCCGGGATCGCCGCGAACAGGCCCATCGCCGTCGCGATCAGCGCCTCGGCGATGCCGGGCGCGACCATCGCGAGCGTCGCCGACTGGACGTTCCCGAGCGCGGAAAACGAATTCATGATGCCCCAGACGGTGCCGAACAGGCCCACGTAAGGGCTCGTCGAGCCGATCGTCGCGAGCGTCGCGAGGTTCTGCTCCAGACGGTCCATCTCCCGCAACTGCGCGACGCGCATGGCGCGCTGCGCGCCTTCGACAACGAGGCCCGGACTCATGCCCGGCTGCTCCTTGAGTCGGCGAAACGCCCGAAAACCAGCCTCGAAAACGCCCGCCATGTCCGACGGCGCCGTGCCCGCCTTCGTGATCTCGCGATAGATCGCCGTCAGGTCGCCACCCGACCAGAAACTCGATTCGAACGCGTCCGAACCGGACACTGCACGGCGCAGCACCCTTTGCTTGCGCAGGATGATGGCCCACGAAGCGACGGACGCCGCCAGCAACAACACCAGGACCAGTTGCACGACGAAACTCGCCGAGACTACCAGTTCGAAGAAAGACAGGTTACCGGTCATCTGTGAAAGTTCCTCCCTGAAGCGCCGGCACCCAATCAGGCGGCCGGCTCTACGCGTTATTTATTCGATGCGGCTGAGGCTGTAACGGTCGCCAACACGTCCGCGGGTATGCGCCGCGGACGAAACGAAGTTGCGTCGATGCAGGCCGCCACGCAGCGCGCGCTGCACAGCACCTCGCCGTCAACGCGCCTGACCGCCTGCTCGAGTTCGAAGCGCACGCGGCTGTGTTCGACGAGCCGGCTGCGTACCTGCAGACGGTCGTTGAAACGCGCCGGCCGAAGAAACCGTGCGTCGCTCTCGGTCAACGCGAAGCAGACGCCATGTTCCTCGATCAACTCGTCCTGCTGAATACCCAGGTCACGCAGCCACTCGGTGCGGCCGCGTTCCATGAATTTCAGGTAATTGGCGAAATAGACGACACCCTGCGCATCGGTATCCTCGAAATACACGCGGACGTCGAACGTATGCCAGTCGCTCATACACGAATAGCCGTCACCCTAACCGGGTGACGGGCGCCCAATCCAACCTACAACAACGGGCCTATTATGAGTGGGTCGTAAGGGATAAGCCACCGGCCCGACGGGCGGGCCCGCGGCGGTTCAACCGGAATCGGCATCCGGGTCGAACAGCGGCATCGTCGCGTCGTCACGACGCTGCGGCGCCTCCAGGCCGAAATGCAGGTAGGCGCGGCGGGTCGCTACGCGGCCGCGCGGCGTCCGCATCAGGAAGCCCTGCTGAATGAGAAACGGCTCCAGCACATCCTCGATCGTGCCGCGCTCTTCGCCGATGGCGGCCGCCAGGGACTCGACTCCAACGGGCCCGCCGTCGAAACTATCGATGATCGACATCAGCAGCTTGCGGTCCATGAAGTCGAAGCCGTTGACGTCGACGTCGAGCATGTCCATGGCCGCGGCCGCCGTCGCGGCGTCGACCCGGCCGTCGCCCTCCACCTCGGCGTAGTCGCGGACGCGTCGTAACAGGCGGTTGGCGATGCGCGGCGTGCCACGAGCCCGCGAGGCGATCTGCGATGCGCCGTCCGTGTCGATCGGCACGCCGATGATGTCGGCCGAGCGCATGACGATATGGCGCAGTTCATCGTCGGAGTAGAACTCGAGTCGCTGGACGATACCGAAGCGGTCGCGCAGCGGCGATGTCAGGAGGCCCGCGCGCGTCGTCGCGCCGACCAGGGTGAACGGCGGCACGTCCAGCTTGATCGACCGGGCCGCCGGGCCCTCGCCGATCATGATATCGAGCTGGAAATCCTCCATGGCCGGGTACAGCACCTCCTCCACGACCGGGCTCAGCCGGTGGATCTCGTCGACGAACAGGACGTCGTGCGGTTCCAGGTTCGTCAGCATCGCCGCGAGATCTCCGGGGCGTTCCAGCACGGGCCCCGATGTGTGGCGCATGTTGACGCCCATTTCGTTCGCGACGATATGCGCGAGCGTGGTCTTGCCGAGCCCGGGTGGACCGAAGATCAGCACATGATCGAGGGCGTCGCCGCGTTTGGCCGCGGCCGATACGAAGATCCGCATCTGCCGCTTGACGGGCTCCTGCCCGACGTAGTCGTCGAGCGTCTGCGGGCGGATAGCGAGTTCGACCGCGGCATCTTCGTCCCGGCCGTCGCCTGCAATCAGTCGCTCCTCGCTCATGTCGCAGCCGACCGCAACACCGACCGGAGAATATCCTCGGTATCGACGCCGTCGGTGTCGACCTTGTCGAGCATCTTCTGCACCTCACCGGGCTTGTAGCCGAGGCTGACCAGCGCGTTGAACGCGTCCGCGCGCGCGGACGCGGGTTCGCCGGGCCGGACGGCAACGCCGCCGGTCGCCAGCGCCGCACCATCGATCCGGTCGCGCATGTCGAGGATCAGCCGTTCGGCCGTTTTGCGGCCGATGCCCGGCAAGCGGGTCAGCGCCGCCTTGTCCTCCGCCAGCACGCATTGCCTGAACCCGTCGACACTGATGCCCGACAGGATGGTCAGCGCCAATTTGGCGCCGACACCGCTGACCTTGATCAGGTTGCGAAACAGGCTGCGTTCTTCCTCGGTGGAAAAACCGAACAGGGTCTGCGCGTCTTCGCGCACGACGAGGTGCGTGCAGAGTTGCACGTCTTTGCCGACATCGGGGAGACGGAAGATCGTCGACATGGGCGCCTCGATCTCATAGCCGACGCCGCCGACATCGATGACGACCCACGGTGGTTCCTTGTGTGCCAGGCGGCCGCGAACGAATCCGATCATGCGCCGATCATCGCACAGTTATCCGGCGAACTTGCGCCAGCTGGAGCCGCGTCTTCGCGCGGGTCCGCTCCTGCTCAGCGTTTGTTTCAGTCGATGGCTGTGGGCGTGGCAGATCGCCGCTGCGAGCGCGTCTGCCTCATCGGTGAGCGGCATGTCCTCGAGGGCGAGGATCGCCTTGACCATGTGCTGCACCTGTTCCTTGTCCGCACCGCCGCGGCCGACGATCGCCTGCTTGATCTCGCGCGCCGCGTATTCATAAATGACCGTGGCGCCACCGAACGTGCCACAGATGGCGGCCGCGCGCGCCTGCCCGAGCTTCAGCGCGCTGTCGGCGTTGCGATGCATGAAGACCTGTTCGACCGCGACGTCTTGCGGCGCGAACTCGGTGACGAGTTCGCCGATAGCCGAGAAGATTGCATTGAGTCGGCCGGGAAACGCGCCGTTACCGACGCGAATGCAGCCGCTGGCGACGTAGCGGGTCTTCGCCCCGTCGGAATCGATGATGCCGTATCCGGTAATCCGGGATCCGGGGTCGATGCCGAGGATGCGCGTGACGCCGTTCACGAGTGCATATATCTATTGCAACGCTGCGAGGATTTCGTCCGGGATCTCGGCGTTGGAATAAACCTGCTGGACGTCGTCCAGATCCTCGAGCATCTCGAGCAACTTGATCATGCTGGAGGCTTCCTTCTCGCCGAGCGTCGCGGCTACCGAGGCGCGCATCGTGACCTCGGCGACCTCTGCCGCGACACCGCCTGAGTCGAGGCCCGTCTTGACCTGCTCGAAGTCGGCCGGATCCGTCAGTACGTCGACCGATCCATCGTCGTTGGCGATGACGTCTTCCGCGCCGGCCTCGATCGCGGCTTCCATGATCGCGTCTTCTTCGACGCCGGCCGGATAGCTGATTAGCCCGACCTTATTGAACAGATACGCGACCGACCCGTCGGCGCCGAGATTGCCGCCGAATTTCGTGAACGCATGCCGCACATCCGCGACGGTGCGGTTGCGGTTGTCGGTGAGGCAATCGACCATGACCGCGACGCCACCCGGTCCGTAACCCTCGTAGAGGATCTCTTCGTAGTCGTCACCGTCCAGTTGCCCCGAACCGCGCTTGACCGCGCGTTCGATGTTGTCCTTGGGCATGCTCTGCGCCTTGGCCTTGTCGATCGCCAGCCGCAGCCGCGGATTCGCGTCCGGATCGCCGCCGCCCGCTCGCGCCGCCACGTTGATCTCACGAATCAGCTTGGTAAACAGCTTGCCGCGCTTCTTGTCCTGCGCGCCCTTGCGGTGCTGAATATTCGCCCATTTACTGTGACCTGCCATGTCGTCTCGCTCGTTTCTCTGTCACCTGGTCTTACGTCGTCAATAATAGCGTGCCGCGGGCTCAAAACTTCAGCGTGAAGCCGATGTGCATGCCCGTGTCGAAATAGACATCGGGCGCGTTCTTGTACTCGCCCTTGACGTAACGCGCACCGACGTAGATGTCCGCCTGCCGCATGACGTTGTAGGCGAGCCTGAGCGTGTAATCCTCGTACTTCGTCGAATCACCCATGCTCAGCACGTCCGGCGCGAAATAAGCCGCAAACCCGAAGGTGATGCGGTTGTACTTCTGCGGCGTGAAATACAGGAATCCGCCGATCGGCACGGCAAACCCGCTCTGGCCACTGGCCTCGCCGTCCTGGTAGGCGAGCCGCCCGCCGAGGCCGGCGACGAGATCCTTGGAATTCGATGCGACGTCCGACAGGTTCAGACCAACGTGAACGACACTGCCGTTGTCCGAGTGGTACATCCAGCCACCGTCGATCTGCAGCGCATTGCTGCGAAACTCGTGCGTATAGATCAGCCGAAAAGCATCGGCGTTGAGGCCGAAATCGACATCGTCGGCCGCAGCCTGCACACCAAATAAACCAATACCCAGCAGGGCAACCACGCGTCTCATGCCTGCGCTCCTCAACAACAACGCCGCTATGATAACCGGGAAGCCGGTATCAGACACCCGCCCCCGGATGCCCGCTCAGCGATTGATCGCGTGAATCGCGCGATTGTCGACCGACAGCGCCGCCTCGTGCACGGCTTCCGTCAGCGTGGGATGGCCATGAATCGTGCGCTGGAGGTCCTCGGTGCTGGCCTGGAACTCCATCGCGAGGACGGCCTCGCCGATCAACTCGCCAGCCATCGGACCGCAGATGTGCACGCCGAGGATCTCGTCGGTCACGGCCGAAGACAGGAACTTGACCAGCCCGGCGGCCTGATCCATCGCTTTCGCCCGACCGCTCGCGGCGAAGTTGAAGGTGCCGGTCTTGTACTCGACACCGGCACTCTTGAGCTCTTCCTCGGTCTTGCCGACCCAGGCGATCTCGGGCGACGTATAGATGATCGACGGGATCACGTCGTAGTTCATTTCCGCGATCTCTCCCGCGATCAGGTCGGCGACCATGACGCCTTCCTCGGACCCCTTGTGCGCCAGCATCGGGCCACGCACGACGTCGCCGACCGCCCAGACATTCAATGCCGTCGTCCGGCACTCCAGGTCGACCTCGATGTGGCCGCGCTCGTCGACATCGACGCCTGCCAGCGGATCGAGCAACCCGTCCGTCGACGGCCGCCGGCCCACGGCGACGACAACCTTGTCGACGGTGATCTCGTGACCACCCTGTTCGTCGTCGTATTTCATGATGACGCCGGCGTCCGTGATCTCGGTTGCCTGCACCTTCGCGCCGAGTCGAATATCCAGCCCCTGCTTTTTGAACTGGCGCTGCGCCTCGCGCGCGATCTGCGCGTCGGCCATGAACAGGAACTGATCCATGGCTTCGACGATCGTGACCTTCGCGCCCAGACGCTGCCAGACGCTGCCGAGTTCGAGCCCGATGACACCCGCGCCAATGACGCCGAGCCGCTCCGGAACGCTGTCGAACGACAGCGCGCCCTGCGAGTCGACGATACGTTCGCAATCATAGGGTGCGGACGGCAGTTCGATCGGCGTGGAGCCGGTCGCGAGGATGACGTGTTCCGCCTCCAGCAATTCGGGTTCGCCGTCATGCGGCGTGTACTGCACCTTCTGCTCGGGCAGCAGACGGCCGTGGCCGAACAGGCCGGTCACGTCGTTGGCCTTGAACAGCACGCCGATGCCGCCGGAGAGATCGCGAACGATGCCCTCCTTGCGCGCCTGCATGGTCGCCAGGTCGAGCGCCAGCTCACCCACGCCGATGCCATGATTCTTGAATTCGACCTGCGCGCGATGATAGAGCTCGGACGATTCGAGCAATGCTTTGGACGGAATGCAGCCCGCGTTCAGACACGTGCCACCGAACACGGCGCTGCCGTCGGGGTTCTTCCATGCATCGATGCAGGCCGTGGACAGTCCATGCTGGGCGGCCCTGATGGCCGCGACATAGCCGGCCGGGCCGGCGCCGATAACGACGACGTCGAATTTTCTGCTCATCTGTATTCCTCGAAAGGTAGGCGTTAGTCGGGATCAGACCTGCAGGAGCAACCTGCCGGGATCCTCCAGCGATTCCTTGATCGTGACGAGGAAGCGCACGGCCTCCGCGCCATCGATGATGCGGTGATCGTAGGTCAGCGCAATGTACATCATCGGGCGAATCTCGATCTCGCCGTCCACGGCCATCGGACGTTGCTGAATGGCGTGCATACCGAGGATCCCGCTCTGCGGGGGATTCAGGATCGGCGTCGACATCATCGAGCCGAAGACGCCGCCGTTCGTGATCGTGAACGTACCGCCCGTCAGGTCGTCCATCGAGATCGTGCCTTCGCGCGCCTTCAGGCCATACCCGCGAATCGTATTCTCCAGGTCGGCGAAGCTCATGCGATCCGCGTCGCGGATGACCGGCACGACGAGCCCGCGCTCGCTCGACACGGCGATGCCGATATCGAAGTAGTCGTGATAGACGATGTCGGCGCCTTCGATCGAGGCATTGACGGCCGGATAACGGCGCAATGCTTCGATCGTCGCATTGACGAAAAACGACATGAAACCCAGCTTCGCGCCGTGCTTCTTCTCGAACGCATCCTTGTAACGTGCGCGCAACGCCATGACCTCGGTCAGGTCGACTTCATTGAACGTCGTCAGCATCGCCGCCGTCTGTTGCGCCTCGACGAGGCGTTCCGCGATGCGCGCGCGCAGGCGCGTCATCGGCACGCGGTGTTCGCCGCGCTGACCGACGATCGGCGCGTGGACGACGGGCTCGACCGGGATCTCTTCCGGCGCGGCTTCGGGTTGCACGCGTTTCTCGACGAACTCCAGAACGTCGGACTTCAGGATGCGGCCGCCCTTGCCGGTGCCGCCGATCTGGGCCGGATCGATATCGTGTTCCTCGAGCAACCGGCGCACGGCCGGGCTCAGCTTCTCGGCGTTCTCGCTCGACATTGCCGCGACCGGTGCAGCAGCAGCCGCTGCTGCTGCCGGCGCTGCGCCCGCTGCCGCCGCTTCCGGCCTGGCAGCCTGAACCTCGCCCGGCTCGAGTATCGCGAGGAGCTGGCCACTCGTAACGGTCGCACCGTTGTCGACCTGGATTTCCTTGATTACACCGCTGACCGGCGCGGGAACTTCCAGCACGACCTTGTCCGTCTCGAGATCCACCAGGTTCTCGTCGCGCTGGACCGACTGCCCGGGCGCCTTGTGCCAGGAGACCAGTGTCGCGTCGGTCACCGACTCCGGTAACAGCGGCACTTTGACTTCAACTGTCATGACATATCCCTCTGTAACCGCCCCTGCGGTAGCGGAAAAACGTTATTGCTCCGGGCGAATGCCCAATGCGGCCTCGACCAGCGCCTGTTGCTGCTGCACGTGCAGCTGGAAGATGCCCGACGCCGGCGCGGCCGCACCCGGCCGTCCCGCGTAAAAGAGTTGCTGCGCCTGACCCATCGACTCCTGCAGTCGATGACGAATCTGGTACCACGCACCCTGGTTCTGCGGCTCTTCCTGACACCAGACGATTTCCTTCGCCCGCGGATACGCATCGAGAATCGACGCGTACTCGTGAATCGGGAACGGGTACAGCTGTTCGATGCGGATGATCGCGACGTCGTCGACATGGTTGGCGCGGCGCGCCTCGAGCAGGTCATAGAACACCTTGCCGCTGCAGAACACGACGCGACCGACCTTGTCGGGATCGATGTTATCGATCTCCGGGATGATCGTGCGGAAATGTCCGGTCAGCAGTTCGTCGAACGGCGAACTCGCCAGCCGATGCCGTAACAGGCTCTTCGGCGTCATGACGATCAGCGGCTTGCGCATGGCGCGCAACATCTGCCGACGGATCATGTGAAACATTTGCGACGGGTTCGACGGGACGCACACCTGCATGTTGTGCTCGGCGCATAGCTGCAGGAAGCGCTCCAGCCGCGCCGACGAATGCTCCGGCCCCTGTCCTTCGTAACCATGCGGCAAGTACAGCACCATGCCGCACAGGCGGCGCCACTTGGCCTCGCCCGACGAGATGAACTGATCGATCACAACCTGTGCGCCATTGACGAAGTCGCCGAATTGCCCTTCCCAGATCACGAGTGTTTCGGGATCCGTCGTCGAGTAGCCATATTCGAAGCCGAGCACGGCCTCCTCCGACAACAGCGAGTCCGTAATCGTGATGGAGCCGCGACGGGTATCGATGTCGTCCAGGGATACGTACGAGCGCCCGGTGTTCTGATCGAGCAACGCGGCGTGACGATGGAAGAACGTGCCGCGGCGGCTGTCCTGCCCGGTCAGGCGCACCTTGTAGCCGTCCCGCAGCAGGCTGCCGTAAGCCATGAGTTCGGCGAAGCCCCAGTCCATGGGCAGCTCGCCGGCAGCCATTTTCTCGCGGTCGGTGATGATCCGCGCAACGCGCGGGTGCAGCGCGAAGCCTTTCGGCACGCGCGTGATCGCCTGCGCGAGGCTGGCGGCTTCCGCGGGATCGAGTTTCGTGTTCGGGACCTCGGTCCAGTCGGCGATCAGGTGCGGCGACCAGTCGACCGTGTATTCGTTGCCGACGTTGCCCGTAACGGCGCGCGTGACCGGCTGCCCCTCGTCCAGGCGGCCGCGGTAGACGTCCATCATCTGTTCGGGGACCGTG
>Ga0209456_10001574_pt1 | contig 10995 bp, 5 predicted proteins | sample COG_11_FD_184755 | JGI IMG/M metagenome (GOLD analysis project Ga0209456, IMG submission 184755) | Pelagic marine sediment microbial communities from the LTER site Helgoland, North Sea, for post-phytoplankton bloom and carbon turnover... | ecosystem: Environmental > Aquatic > Marine > Neritic...
GGTCTCCATGGAACTCGGCGGCAACGCGCCGTTCATTGTGTTCGACGACGCGGATCTCGACGCGGCTGTCGCCGGTGCGATGGCCTCCAAGTATCGAAACTCCGGGCAGACCTGCATCTGCGCTAACCGCTTCCTCGTGCATCAGGGTGTCTACGAAGATTTTGCGCAGCGTTTGAAAAAAGCGGTCGGCGAACTACGCGTCGGCAATGGGCTCGAGGCCGGCGTTGAGCAGGGGCCACTGATCAACGAATCGGCCGTGCAGAAAGTCGAGCAGCACATCGCCGACGGAACGGCCAAGGGCGCCCGCATCGCCTGCGGCGGTCACCGCCATTCGCTCGGCGGCACGTTCTTCGAACCCACGGTACTAACGGGCGTCACGCCGGATATGAAGATATCGAATGAGGAAACGTTTGGCCCCGTCGCGCCGCTGATACCGTTCGCAACAGAAGACGAGGCTGTCGCGCTGGCGAACGCGACGTCGGCCGGACTGGCAGCCTATTTCTACAGCCGCGAAATCGGTCGAATCTGGCGCGTTGCCGAGCGACTCGAGTACGGCATGGTCGGCATCAACGCCGGCGTCATCTCGAGCGAAGTCGCGCCTTTCGGCGGCATCAAGGAATCAGGCTTGGGCAGGGAAGGTTCCCGCTACGGTCTCGACGACTACGTCGAGATGAAGTACCTGAGCTTCGGCGGAATCGACGCTTAGGTCACTGGATCAGGTAATCAATAAAAGACCGACAGCCTATGTAGGCCAAGGGTAAGCGACTTCGATCTATAGACTTCGATCTATAGACTTCGATTTATACTGCGGACAAGGAGGCCCTTCATTAACAAGCGCATGAACATCGTCATCACCGGCAGCACGCGCGGCCTCGGTTTCGCGACGGCGAAGCGCTTGCTCACGGAAGGTCACAGCGTCACGATTTGCTCGGAGTCCGGCACCGACGTGATGCAGGCGCTCGAACAACTCGAGACGATGGGCCTGCAGGCGCGCGGCACGCGCTGCGACATCTCGCGCGAAGACGACGTACGTGAGCTGGTCCGATTCGTCCGGGACGGCGGCCTCGAGATTGACGGCTGGATCAACAATGCCGGCATGGCCGGCGTGACGGGGCGCACCGACCAGCTGCCGACCGCGACCCTGACGCAGTTGATCGACGTCAACATCAAGGGAACGTGCCTGTGCTCTGTCCATGCTTTGCGCATGTTTCAGGCACAAGGGCATGGCAGACTGCTGAACGTCGTCGGGCGCGGCGAGAAAGCGCCGGTGCCGTTCGCGAACTCCTACGGTCCGTCGAAGACCTGGATTCGCAGCTTCACGATGGCCGCGGCGAAAGAGGTTCGCGGTTCGAACATCGCTGTCGCTACGTTTCAACCGGGACTGGTACACACAAAAATGACCCTCGGCATTCGGGTCGTCCGCGGCCACGAGCGCCGGGTTAAGTACCTCGGCGCGTTGCAACGATTCCTCGGTAATGACCCGGATATTCCCGGGGATGCGATGGCGGCCGTCATCACGGGCGACATGAAGAACGGCAAAGCCTATCGGGCACCATTCTTCGGACCGGCGCTCAAACGCCTGATCTCGCCCCCCGACAAGTTCGATATCACGCAGACCGTCGTCGAACCCGAAACCGACACCTGACAAAAACGCTGCGCCGCCAGGGCGGGCCCATTGGTGGCCGGGATGCTCCTTAAGTTCGACGCGTGTCGAAAACCGATTGCCGACGCCACGCGCTGTCTGCGCCGGGCTCTCTCATTTGCGCCCGCCGTGGGCTACGCGCGGATGCAATTGCACGAAGCGGCCCGATTCCTTCGTTCGCCCGGACCCGAACAGGCGCTCGCCGAGATTCAGAGCCTGCACCTCCAGGGATCCCTGTGACGATGCGATCATGTCGCGAATCGCGCGAACGTGTATGTCGATCCCCAGGCCATCGGGCTGCGAAGCCAGGAACCCATCGAGCACATAGAGGTCCTGGCGATTGCCGAGCAACTCCGCGAGCTCCCGGAGGGGCGCGGTATAGATGCGCGCCCAGCGCGGCGAGACGTCCTGAACGAGGCGCGCGTTGTAATACGAGTACTTGACCTGCTTGCGCCAGGCGTGGAAGTCGTCTTCGTCCCTCGTTCGGCGAGCCTTCTTGAACGCCTTCGCGCAGCGCTTTAGCCCCTCGCGAACCGAACGCTTGACCTGCTTGCGCTTCATCCCCCGCAACGGCAGCAGATGCAACCGCCGATCCGCCCGCTCCAGCTTGACTGCAGCTTCCTGGCACCGAGCGGCGACGTCGACGATCGAACACTCGAGATCCGCCTTGGCACGGCGCACGAGGCTCGTCCTCAACATGGCGAGCGAATCCGGCGGCGCCTCCTCTGCGAACCGCTCGGCAAGAAAATCGATCGCGTCGATCATTGCGTCCGCGTCACGCGCATCCGCAAGCGTGCGCGCGAGGTCACGATAGAAACGATTTTCGACCGCGTGAATATACGGCGCGTCGGAATGCAGCAGCAGCAGGACGGCGCGGATTCGCCGGAAACATTGACGTGACCGATGAATGCGGTCGGTCGGATCCTTGTGCCAGGCGCGCAACAACTTAAGCGCCTTACGGTTCTGATCCAATATCAGCCGTTGCAGTGCTGCTTCAGCGGACTCGCTGCGGGGAATACGATAGGCCAAGACACCCTCTTGTTATGATTATCGGGCCTACGGCGCAGTATGACACAACTTCGGGAGAACGCTTTTGAGCACACCGCCAGAGACGGCTCGAACCGCCGCTCCGCGCGGCACTTCGGCCGCAGCAAGACTGCGTTTCTCTCACGAGATCATGACGGTCAGATCACAGCATGCTGCACTTTTTGGCAAACACCTAGCCAACGAGACTATTCGAAATATTCCAGCAGCGTTTCCTTGAGCGTCGACAGGTAATCCTCCGGAAAATACCAGACGCCCAGGTCGTTGGCCGTCTTATAGGTGCTCAGGCCTCTCGATGCCGGATCCAGGCCCAGGTACAGCGTGATGAGGACGTCGGAACTGAGCCATGGATTCTCGTACCAGGCTTCGTGCGAGTATTTGAAGCCCTCGATATCGTTAATCTGCATGTCGACGATGTCGAGCTTGCCGCCATTGATCAGGTCGATTAACCGCTGTCGTTCGTCGTCGGGCCTCTTTTGCATGTATTTGCCGCCGCCTGCGCCGCCGAGTCGCACGCCACCCCCGACGATGCCGGCCATACCCAGGACATGGTCATCCGGATTGACGGTCACCGTGATCTTGTCGACGAGATACGCGTAGTTCGGATAGTTTTCTGCGAATTTGGACAGCTTTTCGTCGGACGCGGCCAGGTAGATCTGGTTCATCGTGCGTGGAGATTTCGGCAACGAGTCAATGAAAGACTGCGGAAACTCTTCGGCGAGTACCGTGAGCGCGCCGCCCACGATCCTGCCGCCGGCGCTGTAGCCGATGATGTTGATGTGCTCCGCCGTACTGTACAAAGACAGCAACTTCATGAATTCCGCGAAATCCTCGCCCGATCTGTTCGCCTGTCTGACGTCGCGGGCATACCCGAAAATGGAGCCCGCCGCCGGCCACGAGTAGGTCAGCGCCACGTCAGCGTCACCTGTGAAGTACTGGATCTGCGCACCGCGGGCGACGGACTCCTCGAACGAGTTGTTCGCCCCGTGTACGAAAACGGTCAGTATGCGGGTAGGGCTCTTGTCGAGATCGCTATTGAGAGCATCGAAGAATGCCTGCGCGCCGGCGCTCAGCTCCGCCGGCGACTCGGCCAGCTCAAGGGCGTCGGACGGATCGTCGAGAAGCAGCGCCGCGTTCAAGTCGGTCAGGTCGAGCATCGCGTCAACGCGCGTGTCGGTAAGCTTGAGGGCAACACGGTCCTCGTCACTCGGCATCACCGAATCGGAATAGATCGAGCGCCAGGCATCGTCGCCCTCACCGATTTTCAGCGTCACCTCGCCGAGGATCAGGGAACCACCGGGATTCCTGGAGAAGACCTTGGGATCGCCGGGCTTTTTTTGCTTGCGCGTGGTCGCGAAATAGGTCGTGATCTCGTCCACGCTTTCGAGGTACGGGTTATCCATGAATACGTCGAAACGCGCGTCGCGCATGACTTCCGGGGTCGGCATCAGGTAGACCGGCTCCCGCGAGCAACCGGCGAGAAGGATCAGCAGGATTACGGTCAGCGATCCTGCGCAGCCCCCGCTTGGGGCGGCTCGTCGTTTTCTGATCATCGGCCGATTATGCGACCTGTCCCGGGCCTTTAAAAGGTGTCAGGATCAGCGCTGTCGCGACTCGTCCGGTAGGGGCATTCCACAATGCGGTCGCCCCGGTCGCGACACTAGAATAGCGGCACAAGAGGGGTTTACAGAGAAGTCGCATGGCGATTGCCGTAGTAACAATGGCGGCGCTGAGCTTAGTGCTCGCCTCGCTGCTCGTGCTGGCACACCGGAAGCTGCACGTCGACGAGGATCCGCGGATCGACGCAACGCACCAGATGTTGCCCGGGACGAATTGCGGCGCCTGCGGGTTCCCGGGCTGCCTCGGCATGGCTCAGGCGATGGTCGGCGGCGACGCGCTGCCCGGCAAGTGCACGGTCATGACCGAGGACATGCGGCAGGTCGTGGCTGAGTTTCTCGGGGTCGACGTCGGCGCGCAGGAGAAGGTCGTGGCCCGGCTGGCATGTGCAGGCGGAACGAATGTCGCCCGCAACCGCGCGCATTACGAGGGCATCGATTCGTGCCGCGGGGCGGCGCTCGTAGCCGGCGGGGGCAAGGGTTGCTTCTGGGGCTGCCTCGGGCTCGGCGACTGCGCGGCCGTCTGCGATTTCGACGCGATCGTGCTGGACGAGCATGACCTGCCGGTCGTGATCGACGACAAGTGCACGGCCTGCGGCGACTGCGTCGACGCATGCCCGAAGGACCTGTTTTCGCTGCATCCGGTCGGACACCGCCTGTGGGTCGCATGCAAGAACCTGGAAAAGGGCGACGCGGTGTATGCAGAATGCGAGGTCGGCTGCGACGCCTGCGGCAAGTGTGCCGTCGACGCGCCGGCTGGTGTGATTACGATGGTGAACAATCTTCCGGTCGTCGATTACGACCGGAGACACAACGTACCGGAAGCGATCGAGCGCTGCCCGACGGGCGCGATCGTCTGGTTCGATTCAGAGACAGGGCTTCGAAAGGGCCGCGCCGCGCACCGGATCATTCGCCAGGGCGCGCGATCCGACGCGGCTACGTGAACGAGAAACCGTAGATGAGCAAACAACAAGACACCTTCAAATACACCGGCATCCGCTCGGCGATGGACGGCAACACCGCCGCGATATCCTGCGAGCGCGAGTCCACCGACGGCGCCGGCGCCTACCCGATCACGCCGTCGACGCAGATGGGCGAGTACTGGGCGGCCGAGACCGCAGCCGGGCACATCAACATCTCCGGCCGACCACTGATTTTCATCGAGCCGGAAGGCGAACACGCGGCCGCGGCCGTGACGGCCGGCCTGTCGATGACCGGCCTGCGCGCCGCGAACTTCTCGTCCGGCCAGGGCATCGCGTACATGCACGAGTCGCTGTACGCCGCGGTCGGCAAGCGGCTGACCTATGTGCTGAACATGGGCTGCCGGGCCATGACCAAGTCGACTCTGAACGTGCATGCCGGCCACGACGACTATCACTGCGTGGACGACACCGGGTTCTTCCAGGTCTTCGCCAAGAACGCGCAACACGTCGCGGACCTGAACATCATCGCGCATCGCATCGCCGAACTCGCGCTGACCCCCGGCATCGTCGGTCAGGACGGCTTCCTGACCACGCACCTGATCGAATCGTTACTGTTGCCCGAGCGAGAATTGATCGCCGAGTACCTCGGCTCCCCGGCCGACATCATCGACACGCCGACGCCGGCGCAGAAAATCATCTATGGCGACACGCGGCGACGCATCCCCGAACTCTGGACGGTCGATGACCCGGTCATGGCCGGCGTCGTGCAGAACCAGGATTCCTACATGCAGAGCGTCGCGGCGCAGCGGCCGTATTTCTTCGACCATATCGCTGACCTCGCGGAGCAGGCATTCGAGGAGTATCACGCGCTGACCGGCCGGCGCTACAGCCGTGTCATGACGTACCGAGCCGAAGACGCCGACTACCTGATCCTCGGCCAGGGCAGCCTGATCTCGAGCGGTGAGGCGGTCGCCGACTACATGCGCGAGACGCACGGTATCAAGGTCGGCGTCGTCGACCTGCTCATGTTCAGACCTTTCCCCGGCGACTTGATCGGCAAGATCCTGCAAGGCAAGAAAGGCGTCGCCGTGCTCGAACGCGTCGATCAGCCGCTGGCGTCGGACCTGCCGCTGATTCGCGAGATCCGCGCGACGCTATCCAAGTGCCTCGAGAACGGCAGGAGCCGGAATGGCGCGGCCTATCCCGAGCTCGCCCGTTACAAGTCCATCAACGACCTGCCGGAGCTGTACTCCGGCTCGTTCGGGCTCGGGAGTCGCGACCTGCAACCGGAGGGCGTGATCGCCGCGATCGAGAACATGCTGCCCGACGGCGGCCACAAGAAGATGTTCTACCTGTCGATCGACTTCGTGCGCAGCTCGATGATGACGCCGAAGCAGGAGATCTACCAGCAATCGGTCAAGGACGCGTATCCGCACGTCGCGGACCTAGCCCTGCATGGCAGTGAGAACCCGAACCTGATGCCGAAGGACTGCATCACCGTGCGCATGCACTCGGTCGGCGGCTGGGGCGCGATCACGACCGGCAAGAATCTCGCCATGACGCTATTCGACCTGCTCGGCTATCACGTCAAGGCAAATCCGAAATACGGCTCCGAGAAAAAGGGCCAGCCGACCAGTTACTACCTCGCAGCGGCGTCCGAGCCGATTCGCGTCAACTGCGAGTTCTTCTACGTCGATGTCGTGCTGTCCCCGGATCCTAACGTGTTCAAGCACACGAACGCAGTTTCCGGCCTGAACAAGGGCGGCACGCTCGTGATGCAGAGCGATGCGGCGTCACCGGAAGAATTCTGGCAATCGATCCCGCAGCGCTATCGCAAGTTCATCATCGAGAATGACATTCGGGTTTATTACCTCGACGCGTTTCGCATTGCGCGTGAAGAGGCGACCGACCCGGAGCTGCAGCTGCGCATGCAGGGCATCGCGTTCCAGGGTGCGTTCTTCGCGACATCACCGCTGCTCGAGAAGCACGGACTCGACGAGGGCAGCCTGCTCAACGCCATCCGCAGCCAGTTGCAGCACAAGTTTGGCTCGAAGGGCGCGCGCGTCGTCGAGGACAACATGCGCGTCGTCCGCCGCGGTTTCGAGGAGGTCAGGGAGGTCGCCGACAAGGCGCTCGGCGACGACCAGGGCAAGGGCAACGGCCAGCTACCGATCCCGGTCATGCTCAAGCGCCAGCCGGAATCGTCTTCGCCCTCGTCCGACATCCATCGCTTCTGGAACCAGACCGGTAGCCTGTACGCACAGGGCGACGGCAACTCGGTGCCCGCGGATCCGTTCATGAGCATGAGCGTGATGCCGGCCGTCACGTCCCACTTCAGGGACATGACGTCGATCCGCTTCAACCATCCCGAATTCATCCCGGAGAATTGCACGGCCTGCGGCGACTGCTACACGGTCTGCCCCGACACGGCCATTCCGGGGCTCGTCAACGAAGTCGGCCAGGTACTCGATACGGTACTGCTGCGCCTCAAGAAGCGCGGCGTCGCGACGGAGCATCTGCCGCGTGCCGTGCGCCAGATGGAGATCCAGCTGCGCAAGCTGTTGGCCGACAGCGACGAGGACGACTCGGTGCAGACGCTGATGGAAGACGCGATCGAAGCGACGATTACCAACGCCGAACTGCCGGACGACGGCAAGCAGGCGCTCAGAGCCGAGTTCGACGAGTTCCGCGCTGAGCTGGGCGGCATCAAGTTCGCTTTGACCCGTCCGTACTTCACGTTGCCGGAGAAGAAGCAGGCCGGCGAAGGCGGACTGTTCAGCATCACGATCGATCCGTATACCTGCAAAGGCTGCATGGAGTGCGTCGAGGTCTGTAACGACGACGCGCTGCGCTCGATCCCGCAGACCGACGAGACCATCGAGTCGCTGCGCAAGACCTGGGACTTCTGGCTGGATCTGCCCAACACGCCAGGCAAATACGTGCGCGTCGACAATCTAGAGGAAGGCATCGGCGCGCTGGAGACCATCCTGCTCAACAAGGATGCCTACCTGCCCTTCGCGAGCGGCGACGGCGCGTGCCTCGGCTGCTCCGAGAAGACGGTCGTCCACCTGTTCATCGCGACAGTCGAATCGCTGATGCAGCCCCGCGTGGCCAAACATGTCGCGCAGATCGAAGAGCTGATCGGACAACTCAAGAAGCACGTTCAGCTGAAGCTCGTCGGCGAGATCGATGTCGGCGACATCGATGACATGGCGGCGGTGCTGAAGGAAGACGGAGACCTGACGCTGGCCGGAATCGCGGGACGCATCGAGCAGTCTCACGAGGCCGAGCCGATCGACAAGCAATGGCTCCAGGACGTCACGGGCCTGATCGCGAAACTCAAGGACCTGCGGTGGCGTTACCAGAACGGCGCGACCGGCAAGGGCCGCGCCAACATGGGCATCCTCAACGCGACCGGTTGCACGTCCGTCTGGGGTAGCACCTTCCCGTTCAATCCGTACCCGTTCCCATGGGCGAACCACCTGTTCCAGGACAGCGTCTCGATGGCGATGGGCATCTTCGAGGGTCACATGGTCAAGATGGCGGAAGGCTTCAAGACGATCCGCCTGGCCGAGGCCGTGCTCGCCGACCGCTATGATCCGGAACGACATACCGAGGAATACCGCTACTTCGACTGGGAGGATTTCACCGACGAGGAGTTCCATCTGTGCCCGCCCGTCGTGGCCGTGGGCGGCGACGGCGCGATGTACGACATCGGCCTGCAGAACCTGTCGCGCGCGATGATGTCGGGCAAGCCGATCAAGGTCGTGGTCGTCGATACGCAGGTCTATTCGAACACCGGCGGGCAAGCCTGTACCTCGGGCTTCTTCGGCCAGATCTCCGACATGGCCCAGTTCGGCAAGGCCATCAAGGGCAAGAAGGAGCCACGCAAGGAAATCGGGCTGGTCGCGATGGCGCACCGGACAACGTATGTCATGCAGAGCACGATGGCCTACTCGAATCACATGATCGAAGGCTTCGTACAGGGCCTGATGTCGCGCCGGCCTGCCCTGTTCAACCTGTTCACGTCGTGCCAGCCGGAACACGGCATCGGCGACGACATGGGTCATCACCAGGCCAAGCTGGCCGTGGAATCGCGCAGTTATCCGCTGTTTCGCTATGACCCGGACCGCGGCGACACGCTGGCCGAGTGTATCGACCTCGATGGCAACCCGGCGATCGACCGCGACTGGCCGGTGACGAAAGTCAGCTATGTCGAGCGTGGCCGGCAGAAGGAGATGGAATTATCGACGACCTTCGTCGACTTCGCCGTCACCGAGACACGCTTCCGCAAGCACTTCCGCAAGATCCCGCGCGATTCCTGGAATGACGACATGGTCGTCGTCAGCGACTACCTCGACCTGAACGAGAGTGAGCGTGAAGACAAAGTGCCGTATGTCTGGGCGCTGGATGCAAAGCAGGAACTCAGCCGGCTGCTCGTCGCCGATCCGATGATCCTATCGGCCGAGGAGCGGCGGGATTTCTGGCACATGCTGAAGGAGCTCGCCGGAACCGAAGAGGTCGATTCGCCGGACGAGGGACAAATCGAATCGCGGATCCGCCAGGAAGTCGTGCAGAAGATCGCGTCAGGCCTGATGGGACTCGTCAACGGCGGCCAATCCGCCGACTTGTCCGGCGCGCTGAGTGCGGCCGTGTCCGCGGCGGCGGACAGCGATGTGGCAGTCGCCGAGGCGCCGGCGGAGGCTGCGACGGGCGACTACATGGCGCCGTGGATCGACACCGACGAATGCACGGCCTGCGACGAGTGCACGATCATCAATCCGCAGATCTTCGCGTACAACGACGACAAGAAGGCGTATATCAAGTCGCCGGAAGGGGGTCCGTACCGCGACCTGGTCAAGTCCGCCGAGAAATGCACGGCGCAGATTATCCATCCGGGCCTGCCGCGCGACCGCAGCGCGAAAGACATCGACAAGTGGATCAAGCGCGCAGAGAAGTTCAACTAGGCGGCGTCGGCGCGAACGAGGCCCGATAATGCTGGACATATTGCGCAAGAACACCTTCAGGCACGGCGCGCATCCGCCGGAGCACAAGGACGCGACCAGCGGACTCGAGATTCGGCGTTTCCCATTTGCGCCGGCGTTGATCGTGCCGCTAAGTCAGCACCTCGGCAAACCGGCCGTGGCAGTCGTTCGTGAGGGCCAGGAGGTCGTGCGCGGCCAGACGCTGGCGGAGGCGGATGGTTTCATGTCCGTCGCAATGCATGCGCCGGCCTCCGGCGTCATCAAACGCATTGCGCTGGCGCCGAGCGCCAGCGGCACGATGGTGCCGAGCGTCTACCTGCAGCCGCATCCGGCCTCCACCCAGGAAGTCGATGACGGCGAACCCTGCGACCTCGATACGGCGACGCCGGACGAGATTATCGCCGCGATTCAGCGGGCCGGGATCGTTGGCCTCGGCGGCGCCGCGTTCCCGACGCACGTCAAGCTGAAGCCGCCGGAGGGCAAGACGCTCGACACGCTGATCATCAATGGCGTCGAGTGCGAGCCGTACCTGACGACCGATCACCGCGTCATGCTGGAACAGACGGCGGATATCTTCAGCGGTATCCGCTACCTGATCAAGGCAACCGGCGTCAGCAAAGCGCTGATCGCGATCGAAGCCAACAAGCCGGACGCGGCCGCCAAACTCGAGCAGCAACGCCCCCAGGACTTGTCGGTGGACATTCGCGTCTGCCCGGTGAAGTATCCTCAGGGCGCGGAGAAGATGGTCATCAAGTCGCTGCTGGACCGCGAAGTACCTTCGGGCG
>Ga0209456_10001578_pt1 | contig 10977 bp, 7 predicted proteins | sample COG_11_FD_184755 | JGI IMG/M metagenome (GOLD analysis project Ga0209456, IMG submission 184755) | Pelagic marine sediment microbial communities from the LTER site Helgoland, North Sea, for post-phytoplankton bloom and carbon turnover... | ecosystem: Environmental > Aquatic > Marine > Neritic...
GGCCGACTTGCCGACCGCCGTCGTGCCGTTGTGGCAGGAGGCGCAGGTACCGATGACGTTGGCGTGATCGACGCGGGTGACCGGAATCCAGCCGCTGGTGCGGTGGCAGTCCTCGCAGATCGTGTTGGTCTGGATGTGGGTGGCGTTCTTGCCGGTGGCGGTAGTGCCGTTGTGGCAGCTGGCGCAATTGCCGCTGATGTTGGTGTGGTCAAATACTGCGCTGTTCCAGTTGGTGGTGTTATGGCAGTCTTCACAGCTGTTGCTATTGCCCAGGTGTGTGGGGTGCTTGCCGGTTGCCGTTGTGCCGTTGTGGCAGGAGAAGCAGGTGCCGATGACGTCGGCATGAGCGACGCGGGTGACCGGAATCCAGCCGCTGCTGCGGTGGCAGTCCTCGCACAGGGAGTTGGTCTGGATATGGGTGGCGTTCTTGCCGGTGGCGGTGGTGCCGTTGTGGCAGCTGGCGCAATTGCCGCTCACGTTGGCGTGGTCGAACACCGCGCCGCTCCAGCTGTTGGTGTTGTGGCAGTCGTCACAGCTGTTGTTGCTCTGGATATGGTTGGCGGACTTGCCGATCGCGGTGCTGCCGTTGTGACAGGAGAAGCAGGCGCCGGTAACACCGGTGTGATCAAACCGAGCGCCACTAAAGCTGTTGGTAGTATGGCAGTCGTCGCAGTTGCTGCTGCTGGTCACGTGGTTAGGCGATTTTCCAACAGCGGTTTGGCCGTTATGGCAGAAACTGCAGGCGCCGATAACATCACCGTGTTCAAATCTGGCTATCTGCTTCCAGTTCGAAGTTATATGACAATCTTCACAGGTGTTGCTGGTGGGCATATGGTTGGGGGGCTTGCGTTCACCGCCCAATCTCGATGTTCCTGAGTGGCACGAGGCACAGCGTGTTGGTGTGCCCTCGAAGACACCTCTTGTATGGCAGGATTCGCAGTCGATGCCCTGGTGTGCGCCGGTCAGAGGAAAGCCCGTTGAGAAATGATCGAATGACGCTGCGTCAGCGAAAGAGGATAAAGCGGCTAACAGGATCAGGATCGCCAGGGTTCTTGTCTTATCGAGGATTTCTTGCATCTTCGTTGTCCTGATTAGCGGAGGTTGACGTCACTGAAAATTTCAGTGTTATGGCATCGTTCGCACTGACGTCCGAAGTGTCCGCGGTGCGTATCATCGTGTTCATGACAGGCATGGCAACTTGATGACTGATTGACTTTCGATTTCACTGGTTTGTAATGGCACTTTCCACAGCCGAGATCCTTGTGGGCGCCCTCCAGCTTGAAATCTGTCTGCTGATCATGCTCAAAAAGCCATATACCCCAGTCGTTCGGGTTATGGCATAGCTGGCAATCAGGACCCAGGGAGGCTTTGTGTTCATCCACTTCCTTATGGCAGGCATTGCACTCTGACTCGGTATCCTGGAAAGCAGCCGACATATGGCATTCCTCGCAGGGCGCTGAAGCGTGCATTCCCAGAAGGGGGAAATGGGTCAGATCATGGTCAAAAACGACTCGCTCAGACCAACTGCTTTCCTGATGGCAACGCTGGCACTGTTTGCCTTCCTGTCCGTGATGCACGTCGTCGCTCAGGTGGCAGTTGTGGCATTCCAGGCCCAGTTTTTCTTTGTCCAATTCACCGCGGTGGCATGCCGAGCAAGTCAGTTTGGTATGCTTGCCTTTGAGGGGGAACTTGGTGTTTTTATCGTGATCGAACTGTGCGTCCTTCCAGCCGTTTTCTGTGTGGCAGGAATCACACTTCTTGCCGTAACGCCCTCTATGCTGGTCATCATTTTTGTGGCAGCTGTAGCAGTCTTTTTCAGGTTTGACGTCGGCTACCGCTTCTTTGTGACATGCCTCACAGACAACCTTTTTGTGTCTGCCTTTTAAAGGGAATTCGGTATCACGGTCATGCTCGAATTTGGGCTCAATCCAGTTGCGCGCACTATGACAGTCTTCGCATTGTGTGCCATTGCGCCCATTGTGGACGTCGTTCAGTGAGTGGCAGGCATTACAATTCTTCGGGGTTTCCTCATATTGCGTATTCAGGTGACAACTGTTGCAGGCAACATCTTTATGCTCTCCGTGTAGCGGAAACTCTGTTATGTCATGATCGAAATCAAATTTATTCCAGTCTTTGGAATTATGACATTCACTGCATTGCTCGCCGAGTTTGCCTTTGTGCGGGTCGTGTTCGCCATGACAGTCGAAGCATCTGGATGGCGCTTCAGAGAACGTCTTATCCGCTTGATGGCAGGCAGTACAGGACACGTACTTATGGCTGTCCTCAAGACGGAAATCCGTATCATTGTGATCGAATGTGGCGTGATTCAGAATGACTATATTGGCATCCCTGCCAATATGATCGGTATGGCATATCTTGCAGGGTGTCTCTGCGATTTCAGTACTCAGGCCATGAAAGCCCTCACCCGCCAGGAGGTCAGCATCGATCTTTTCGTGGCAGTCACGGCATAGTTGGGATTGTGTGCTCTTTTTGAAACGTGCATGGCAGCGGGAGCACTCGCTCTCGTACTTTGCGTGTCCCTGGATAACCTTACCCGGCATCAGCAGGGTTTCGATATCAGCAGCGTTGGCCGTGTTCATAAATAGGACGCTCATGGCAGTAAGCAATAGTAAGGTGGCGTTCATCCGCTGAATCATGGTTTATTCCCGACTCTTCAATACATGTGCACGGCGATAACATGGACTATGCCCGATACGACTAACATCAAGAAAAGCGGGTAGTGCACCACGTGCCAGATTGCGAAAAACCTCTCATAGAAGCGAAATTCAGCAACTTTCCTGATGCTGGCCAGGTGTGCGCCGATGTGGCGATTCAATTGAACCCTGTATCTGCGCTTAACCTTGTAGTCTTTTCTCAGCGAATACCTTTTCGCGTCCGATGCAGATATGAACAGCAGGTAGAGCAACCAGGTACGTATACCGAGTGACAGAAGTGTCCACAGGCTGCCGATCAGGCTCCTGGATTGCATGGATACGCGCATTTCAAAGTGCTGGATGCGTTTCAGTATCCAGGGGGTGGTTTCCAGCTTCTCGACCAGTGCCTCACCGATCAAGCGTGAGTGTTGCTGTAGTTCCCGCAGGGATGCCTTGCGGCCGTAGAGACCGTTATGGATCCGGGTATAAAAATAACGGCCGACCAGACCGCTGCTTGCGACGATAAGCATGCAGAACAAGGCAACATTGCTGTTCAGAGAGCCTAACTGGAATCCACTGTGAAACAGGATGCATACCGGGCCCAGTACACCAAACAGCATATGGATGCGGAACCAGTATTTGGTGGGCCCCATTCTGCGCATGAACCGGAGGTGTTTGCGCAGCGGATATAACATCAGCAGCAGCATCAGGCTTCCACCGATAATTCCCAATGTATAACCGGTGCCGGATTCAGCCGTCAATGGCCATTCAGGACGCTGCTGCCAGCCTGCATATATCAGGAAACTGACGAAGGAATAGGCAACGAGTACCAGGAAACCGCTGACCCGGGGGCGATACAGGGAGATCAGTCCGGTCAGGACGTGCTTGTCGTGCTCGTTGCGCGTAGAGCGTTCCGTGCCAGTAACCTTTTGAGCGAAATCAGCACTCAGTTGTGTCGCAATTGCCATTTCGTTAATCCGGTGACGGCTCCAGTGCCTGTAATCTATAACGCTTGATTGTTTGCTTACTGTGTACTGCGTCACAGAAAATGGGAAATATATACCAAAAAACAGGTGGCTCTATCGGTTGAGATTTTCATGCTGGCCTGTCTTTGGTAATTGCTGATATCGGTATCCATTTGGACAAACTTAATGGGGTGAGACGGCTTCCAGAAAATATTTCCGGCGTTCGCCAGAGTGTCGGGTTTTAGCTACAGTGAGTCTTGCCCCGGCGAAAATGCATGGGCTGGCTTCACACCATGGAGCGGTGTAACCGGATGCTCAGTGGCGACAGTTCGATTCCTGCAAAGAGCAGGTAGATGAATGAGAACCGGATAAAAACGGCTTGAGCTGCTTCAGTTCGGCGGCAAGAGGGTTTCGCTTTTTTACATTGTTTGAAACCTGTCACAGTCTATACATAAACTCTCAGGTATAAATTCAGGAATTCGCCTCATCAGGCCGTTTAAGGCTGGTAGATAAGGTCATTCACACAGACGATTTATGCCTCGCTATGCCCATGGAAGCCAAGTTGCTGTTTTATTTTGTTCCTTTTGTGCTGCTCATTTTATGGAACTTGAGCAACAAAAAGCGGGTGTATTCAGAAAATAGTGCCGCTCTGGAGGAGAACAAAGCATCCGGATTAACAGAACCGGCTTCTCTCCATCCGATTATTGATCCAGTCAAGTGCCTCGGTTGTGCATCCTGTGTCAGTGCCTGTCCGGAAGGAAAGATACTGGGCGTTATAGATGGCAGGGCGCAGTTGATTCACGCCACACACTGTATCGGGCACGGCGCCTGTAAGGACGCCTGTCCCAGGGATGCGATTACGCTGGTATTCGGCACCGAGAACCGTGGCGTAGATATTCCCGAAGTCAAGTCAAACTTCGAAACCAATATGCCGGGTATTTTTATCGCGGGTGAGCTGGGTGGGATGGGTCTGATCCGCAATGCGGTGGAACAGGGCAGGCAGGCACTTGAGAATATCTGCAAGGTGAAAGGTGTCGGGAAAGCTTCAGGAGAGTATCTGGATCTGGTGATCGTCGGAGCCGGTCCGGCGGGTTTTGCCGCATCGCTTGGGGCCTTAGAAAATAAGTTGAAGTGTGTGACTGTGGAACAGGAAACACTGGGAGGCACCGTTTCCCATTTTCCACGCGGTAAACTGGTCATGACGGCACCCGTTCAGTTGCCGATGGTTGGCACGGTCAAATTTACCGAGACCACTAAAGAAGAATTACTCGGATTCTGGCAGAAGGTGGAAAAACAAACTGGCCTGGCCATTCACTATCAGGAACGCGTGGAACAGATAAGCAAAGAGGGTGACGGCTACAGGGTAAAAACAAATAAAAACAGTTATTTCACGAGAACGGTGCTGCTTGCCATTGGTCGTCGTGGAACGCCGAGAAAACTGGGGGTCCCCGGTGAGGAACAGTCAAAAGTGGTTTACCGCCTGATTGATCCCGAGCAGTATCGCGGTCAGCGCGTGCTGGTGGTAGGTGGTGGTGACAGTGCCCTGGAAGCTGCCACCAGTATTGCCGAACAACCCGATACACAGGTTGCCTTATCGTACCGTTCTGAATCATTTTCACGGGCAAAACAGAAAAACCGGATTAAGGTCGAGCAGGCGGAAGCCGATGGGCGACTGACTGTTCTGTTCAAATCGAATGTGAAGGAGGTTGGTGAGCACAGCGTTCAGCTTGATCACGATGGTGAGCTGATTGAGATTCCGAACGATGGAGTGATAGTTTCGGCTGGCGGTCTCTTGCCAACACCGTTTCTAAAGGAGACCGGTATTGAGGTGGAGACAAAATATGGCACGACGTAGTCATTATTCGGGTACAGCGAGGCGTGTTTTTATAGCCGCTTTTTTATGGCTGCTGTGCGTTTGCCCGGTCTTGAGTCATGCCAATAGTTTTGAGGAAGCGCGTTACGCCATACGAAACAAGGATTTCGAGCGGGCAGCTACGCTGCTGGAGGCGCTTGCCTCTAATGGTCATAAGGATGCTCAGTACCAATTGGCTGCGCTGTATCGTGGGGGGCGGGGCGTAGACCAGGATCACAGCAAGGCAGCATACTGGTATAAATATGCAGCAGAGCAGGGGCACGTAAAGGCCCAGTACAATCTGGGTGTTCTGTATGAGCAAGGATGGGGCGTTGACAAGAGCACGGATCAGGCGCGGAACTGGTATGAGAAAGCAGGTCAGCAGGGACACCCGCTGGCTCAAGCCAAATTGAGCGATAAACCGGGCGCAAGAAGAGGCAGGAATCTCGAAGATAATGCGACAGAAGAACTCTCCATACAGGACAGGTTGCATTGTGCAGCCATAAAAGGGGATTCTGAACTGGTCAGGGCGTTACTGGAGAAGGGGGCGGCAGTCGATGCGGAGGATGAATACGGCGCCACTGCGCTTATAAAGGCGTCTGAGCAGGGACACACGGACCTGGTCAGCTTGCTTTTGGAGAAGCAGGCTGACAGCAATCATAAGGACAGCTACGGCGATACCTCCCTGTTAAAAGCGGTCAACTCAAGTCACTCGGAAATACTGGAATTACTGGTGAACGCGAATGCGGGCGTGAATCATGCTGATGCCAACGGCAACACGGCTCTTATGATGGCGGCGCGCTCGGGTGATTTGGCTGCTGCAAGCATACTACTCTCCAGTGGAGCAAAGCTGAATCTGGAGAACAATAAAGGATGGACAGCGCTGAATTTTGCCAGTAGCGGAGGACATGCAAAGATCGAGCATATGCTCGTCAGTCGCGGTGCAGTTGCACGTTCGGGCGTCAAGCCCGATAAATTGGATCTTGACGCGCGCCTCAAACTGCGAGCGGGGAAGCAGAGTCAGGGGATGCCAATGCTGGTCGAAGCAGCCTGGCGTGAGCAAAATGATGTCGTAAAAGCTTTGTTGAAACAGAAAGTCGATATCAATGTTCGTGACAGCGAACGCCATACTGCGCTGAGTCGTGCAGCTTGGCGTGGTTATGAGAAAATTGTCCAGGACTTAATTAGTGCTGGTGCAAGGGTGAATACAGCTGACCATGGGGGGAAGACGCCCCTTATGCTGGCGGCCTCTTTGGGACATGAGCCGGTGGTGTACCAGTTATTGCTTGCGGGTGCGGAAGTCGGTGCGCGCAGTGAGACGGGTATGACTGCACTGGATGCCGCGATCAAACAGGGGCACTCCGGCGTCGTTAATATGTTGCTTAAACGAGGCTCAGATACAGGCTCGAACAAAGCGGAAACACAGAATGCATTAATATGGGCGGTTCGTAACAATGACTTTTCGACGGTCAATAGCCTGCTTGGCAGTGAGGCCTGTACTGATTGTGTTGATAAGCACGGCCGTTCGGCACTGTGGTATGCAGCCGATCAGGGGCATGCTGGCTTGGTAAAGTTACTGCTTGTGTCAAAAATTACTGTAAATAAATCGGATAAGGACGGATTTACAGCCCTGCATCGTGCTGCAGTCAACGGCCATGAAGCGGTTGCCACTAGTTTGCTTGAATACGGAGCCGATAGCGATGTGGTCACCGGTAGTGGTAACACCCCGTTGATGCTCGCCGCGATTGGCGGAAGGCGAACGGTCGTGAATCATTTGTTGAAAACGGCTGTAAAAATAGACACAAAAAACCGTGAAGGTAATACCGCGTTGATGCTTGCGGCTCAGTGGGGGCGCAAGGATATTGTTGAGCAATTGCTGGCGCACCAGGCGGACCCTGGCTTACGGAATCGCAAGAGGGAGCAAGCCGTAACATTGGCCACCACGGCAGGTCATGAGGATATCGCAACGCTGTTGGCAGAACAGGATGATTCCGGGTTCTGGCTGTTAAAAGGATTTTAAGAATTTCACCAGCTTCGCCCAACCGTTTAGAGTCCCCGATAGGGGATCCGTAAACCCCTCGCCTTTAGGCGATGGATCCAGTTTGTATGCAAATGATGTTCAGTAGAATATTAACGCGGCCCATAAAAAATGATTCCTTCTCCCTCCGGGAGAGGGAGTGATAATCGGCCGAATGGCCGATCGATCCGGCTTTTAGCCGTAACCCGAAGCCACCGGCTTTAGCCGGTGGAGTGTTCACGGTGGGAGAGGGAATTAATGGGGCAGCAATGAAGTCTCATTGACTGCAAATCTGTTACAATCCCGGAAGTTCTGAAGCCCCGCAGCTAAGCGGGCAGGCGAAATCAGCCAGTCATTTAATTATATCCCGGGGCGGTATACATGAAGATCAGCATCATCAGCGGTAGTCACCGTAAAGCATCGCAAAGTGAAAAAGTTGCGCGTTTCATCCAGCAGACGCTCGAAGGCCGGAACATTTGCGATGAAACCTGGTTATTCAGGCTGGCGGAAAATCCATTGCCTTTGTGGGATGAAAGTATCTGGGAAGGCAACCCGGATTGGAAACAGAAGCTGGATCCCATCTCCAGCGAACTGGCTTCCAGCGACGGATTCGTGGTGATTTCCCCGGAATGGCATGGCCAGGTACCTTCGGGTTTGAAAAACTTTTTCCTGATGTGGGGCAAGGGTGAACTGGCCCATAAACCGGCACTGATTGTTACCGTTTCTTCGGCCGACGGTGGCGCCTATCCGGTCGCCGAGCTGCGTATGAGCAGTTACAAAAACAATCGTATCTGTTATATCCCGGAGCAGATTATTGTGCGGAATGTCGAATCTGTTCTGAACGAAGATCCGCAACAGAATAATTCGCAAGCCGATGGCTATTTCAGGGAACGGATCGGCTATGCCCTGAATATTCTCAAAGAGTATGCCCAGGCGCTGGGACAGGTTCGCGCCAGTGGCGCGACCGACCTGGGAAAATTCAAGAATGGTATGTAGAGCGTCCGCACAAGCGGGCGTCTGGATCTAGTGCTGTGTGGCTGTGGCCACACAGACCTGATTACGACCGTGTCTCTTGGCGCTGTACAAGGCCTGGTCGGCGCGGGCAAACAGCGATACCGCACTGTCGTTCTTCTGTAAAACGCTCACCCCGATGCTGACCCGGATACCAAGGTCGGCACCTGAGTAGCTGCAGGGATGGGTCTCGATATGTCTGCGTATGCGTTCTGCGAGCAGACCTGCACCCCCCATTTCGGTATCGCGCATCAATACAACAAACTCTTCGCCACCGTAGCGGAACAGGAGGTCACCATCGCGTTTACATTTGGCCATCATGTTAGCGACAGCCTTCAATGCGCAATCACCCGCGATATGTCCGTATTTGTCATTGACGGCTTTGAAATGATCGATATCGAGAATAATCAGGGCACAGCTTGAGCCTTGTCGATGCGCATGGCTGAGTTCGCGCTGCATCATTTCATCCAGTGCAGCGCGATTGCAGATGCCTGTCAACGGGTCTTTCTGCGCCAGCTGTAGTGCGTTCTGATAAAGCAAGGCATTGCGCAGCGGATACAACAGACTGCACAGAAGCCGCTCCAGGGCTTCGATTTCAGCGTCGCTAAACTTCTGCTTGCGGCGGAAAGTCAGCTGGCCCAACGGTTCGTCACCAAGTTTCAGCCGGTAGGAACAGCTGTGCCGAGCCTGATGACCCAGTGTGAGATCCAGATCAAGATTGTCATTCAGGTAACGAACGCCCTGATGAACGATAAGGGCGCCAACTTCCATGCTGAACATTTCAACCAGATGGCCGGGATCCAGGCTGGTCTGCAAGCTCTGGGTAATTTCCACAGCCTTGCTTGCCGTCAGTTCGCGCAATACAGAACGGTCATCCGAGGGTTTGCGGGCATTTAAACTGTCTGCGATATAGTGCAGCGGTCTATTCATGGCGGTTTCCGGGTAATTTACTTGCATGTAAAGCTGTTTGCGAATTTTGTGCCACTCATGGCGACACTTTCGAAGTGACAAAAAAACAACGAGATACAGGCCATCTTGTGTCAGGGCGCCATAAAAGCGTCATAAATATGGCGATCCGGGTGCCGCCTGATTGCCGCCGGCAGGCGGCGGATTTCCGTCTGTAACCTTGCGCTGTCACTACAGACTGGACACCATGAGATACTGTGTCATGGGGCAATGCTGCTGAGGTACGGGAACGATGTCGCGAATTCTGACCATTTTGTTGCTGATACTTCAGCCTGCATTCGGCGCACGGTCGGCTGACCGGGGCGACAGCCTGGAGGAAGGCATGGTGAACCCCGGCTACCATGATCAGCCGGCCTGGTTCAGACAGTCCTTTCTGGATATACGCGAGGATATTAAAGAAGCCGGCGAACAAGGCAAACGGGTTGTGCTGTATTTCTACCAGGATGGTTGCCCCTATTGTAAAAAGCTGCTGGAAATCAACTTCAGCCAACAAGCTATCGTCGATAAGACCCGCAACAGCCTGGATGTCATCGCCGTCAATATCTGGGGAGACCGGGAAGTCATCGACTTAAAGGGTGAGTCCACCACCGAGAAACAGTTTGCGACGGCTCTGAAGGTCATGTTTACCCCGACCCTGTTGTTTATGGATGAACAGGGTAAGGTCATCATGCGCCTGAATGGTTATTACCCGCCGCACAAGTTCGCTACCGTGGTGGATTATGTCGGCCAGCACAAGGAAAAGGAGGTCGGCTTTCGCGATTACTGGGCACGGGTTTCACCACCTGCCTCGACAGGAAAACTGCACACCGATGCGGCCTATCTGCAGCCGCCGTACCGTTTAGCGGAACGCGGCAGCGGAAAACCTTTGCTGGCTTTGTTTGAACAAAAGGATTGCGCACCTTGCGATGAGTTGCACCTGGACATTCTCAAGCGCAAGGAAAGTGCAGAATTGTTAAAGCGCTTTGATGTGGTATTGCTGGATATGTGGTCAAAGACGCCGCTGCAGACACCCGACGGGGTGGATAGCACGGCGGCTGAATGGTCGAATCAACTGAACATCCAGTATGCGCCGAGCATGGTGTTGTTTGATGAATCGGGCCAGGAGGTGTTCCGCAGGGAAGCCTACCTCAAGGCATTTCATACCCAGGGTTCCATGGACTATGTGCTTTCCGGTGCGTACAAGACGCAACCAAGTTTTCAGCGCTATCTCCAGGGACGCGTCGCTGAACTGGAGGCGCAGGAGGTTCATGTTGATATCATGGAGTAGGGACGAAACCTGGAATCTGTATCGTACTTAACCGGTTTTATGCCGATTGCCAGGGAAAAGTTTTATGGCTCTTCCCCTGATCTAGTGGGTCATTCGGCCTTGTAGAGCCTAACCGCGAAGGACGCTAAGGACGCGAAGTAAAAAATTTGTTTTCTGATATAGAGGGTAATGTAGCTTAACACGCAGTTTTGAATAGAAATCCTCAATGCTTCAATCGTTGTTTCCTTCGCGGCCTTAGCGTCCTT